>Ga0307378_10000076_pt1 | contig 179201 bp, 132 predicted proteins | sample UN1MG_FD_202238 | JGI IMG/M metagenome (GOLD analysis project Ga0307378, IMG submission 202238) | Soil microbial communities from Risofladan, Vaasa, Finland - UN-1 | ecosystem: Environmental > Terrestrial > Soil > Coastal area > Acid sulfate soil | place: Finland: Risofladan, Vaasa... | reverse complement strand
TTATACACAGTCTTAAAACAGTTTGCCCACTAAAGGTAGGAACAAAACATTAAAAGACTAAGCTAATTGGTGTTATATAAGATTGTGTATAAAACTGAGTTGGACTAAGCCGTGTGTTCCTATGGGCATTCTATTGATTAATTTTCTTATTTATCTGATTCAGAAAATGTTATTAATATTTGACAGAGATTTTTGTTGATCATCAATAAATTCATTTCAACCAGTTGTTCCAATATTTTTTTAAATATAGTACGATTAATCGAACAATCATAAGAGTTAAAGATTTTTGATTTTATCTACCGCCCTTTGGCAGTTTAGTTCAACTCCTTTATATAATAACAAAACTTACTCTTTAACATATAATATTTGCCGCAATTAGTTGCTTTTTAAATTTTTGGCATTTATAATTGAAAGATACTCCCGTCCCGTCAGTCCCAATAGCAATAACAGACTAACAATAAGCTCGTTGTCTTATTTAGTGCGATGCTCCTGTAAAAAGAATTTCCCCCGAAAATTGGATCGCAGATCAAGGTTACACCGCTTCAAAATCAAAGTCAAATAAATTTCCAAAGAGGTACAAGGGACACGGTGCATGGTACATGGAGATTGGTTACCGGTTACCAGTATCTCACTTTTGTACGATAAGATCCTTTTCAATAATATCCCTAAGAGCTATCCCCTCCTCCTTCATGTGTTGCCTCACTGCTTCAATGTTCTTCCTGAAATGTTTTTCCGATAGAAATCCATTCCTGAACCTAAGACTGGCAATCAGCTCTGTTTCTTCTCCTTTCGGGATCATGCTAAAAGATCCTCCGGAACATATCAATGAGAAAGGGAACAGCATTTTGTAACCAAGACGCTTTCCCGGTTCCCTGGTAATTATTTTAAATCCCATTTTATGAACCTTTTCATGTAAGTACTCTTCGGCTATCAGCACTGAGCCGGGAGAGAAATCCTGCCCTTTTTTCCAGTAACACGACACATGATCCCTGTGCCAGAGCCTGTAGTTGTCAGCGCTCCGGAAGAAGAAGACAAGGGTGTCGTATACTTTCTGCGGAGGAGCGGATATGGTTATTTTGTCAATGATTTCCATCGCATATAAATAAAGTTAATGAAAGCCATGGAGGAGGTCATGTAAGCCGCACAGACCATTCTGACAGGAACCCGGTGCCGGGTTTCATGTCGCCAGACGAACAAATATGAACCGGGAATTTCATAATAGTATAATTTGAGGCTGAGAGATACTCCTTCCTCTTACGCCTCCTGAGAAGTTTAATGAATGATCTGTACCCTCTTTTTAAATAATGCTCCCCGTCAGGGAAAAACGTTTCACCTTTTGTCAGCCATGATATTGCAAATGCCTCTACAGCAATAGCTTCCATAATATAGAACATCGGGACCTTCCCAAATATTGATTTGAATTTATCCGATATATAGTATATTACCAGGAAAACCACACAAAATGCCATAATATAACCACATAATTTATATACGATATTTCGTTTAGATTTTGCAGTTCTCACATGCTTCAGCTTACCTTTCCTGGTGATCTTCTCCCTGAATCGTTTTTTTTCATCAGTTCCTGGAAAACAAAACAGCGAAATAATAATTAAGGAGATAAAAAATAATGCGGTACATATAATATGTGTTTCAAGTCCACCTATTTCGTGTACTTTTAATTGTGGTGTATGAACACTGAATGAGTATCTCAGATATTTTGTTACGGTAGGATTGAATGCAACAGCTATCCCGCTGATGCCTGCTATAGAAGAAACAATATTCTCAAACAGATTATATCCTTTATAGGTGAATAAGAAAACTCCCGCGACAGACAGCGTTACGACTAATATATCACCGCTGCTTGTATAAAAGTAATCACTGATTGATCCTTCAATTTTTCTATCCGCATATGATACCTTTGTGAAAATTATCAGGGCAATAGGCAGAATAAATGCACTTAATCCAATTAAGTTCCTTAATGTCAGATATGAAAACACCAGCTTGTTTTCACTCTCCCTCAACCTGTCAGGTCTGTATTTTTTAACTGCTGCAGCCATAATTTATACTGTTTAAAGGTTATCGGTTTCTCAGAATATTGTAAGTTAATAAAATCTCAGATAATAGCCTGGTATTAAAGGTCTTGCATGTCGTATGGGCAGGCGACAGGCATCTGGTAATTTATTCATACCTTAAAGCGTCTACCGGATTAATACGTGATGCTTTGTAAGAATGAAAATATACAGTCAAAAGAACAACAAATGCTGCTATGGTAAATGAGATAACAAATACCCACCAGCTAATACCGGCTTTAAATGCAAAATTACTTAACCACTTTGTCATAAAATAGAGAGTCACAGGAACTGAAAGCAGGGCGGCCACAAAAACCAGGACCAGGTTATTTCTCAGGAATGAATAAATAATTGACTGTTCAGAACTTCCAAATGCCTTCCTGATACCTGTTTCCTTTATTCTCGAACGTGCTACGAAAAGCGTCAGTCCAAATAACCCGAATGCAGCAATAAGCAGTGTAAACAGCGCGAATATTGAAACTATCGTACTTAAATTTCTTTCGGAAGAATAGATCTCTTTCATCATATCCTCTATTGTTGTGTAGCGAAATTGCCTGTCCGGAGCAGCTTTCTTCCATTCAGCTTCAAGCATCGGGAGAATACCGGCCAGGGTCCCGGATTTGTAATGTACCGCAACTTGCTGTATATACTTATCGGTCATATTTATCATAAGGGGAGGAATATCGGAATGAATGGAATGAAGGTTGAAATCGTTTACAATCCCGATAATTGTTGAACCTCCCAGCTGCTTTCCAAGCGGATCGGTTATTCCAAGCTGTTCTACTGCCGATTCATTGATCATTACCGATTGCATAAGGTCGCTTCCGAAATCCTGTGAGAATTCGCGGCCTTTGAGGACTTTAATACCCATAGTCTGAATAAAATTATAATCAACAGCCAGCCCTTCAACTTTTACCTTTAATGTATTATCCTGGAAATTCGGAATCATTGTAACCCCCGATCCCTGCATAGGAAGTCCTTCCATTACACCTCCGGCCATGATCACGTTCGGGTTTGATTTAATGCTGTTGATATAGGCAGAATAACCCCTGAAATCACGCCCCAGGTAAATTAACAGAATATCCCTGTTATAATAACCCGGATCTTTACTAAGGGCATAGTTATATTGCGAACGTATGATCAGTGTTCCTGAAACAAATGAGCAGAAAATTACAAGCTGCAGAACAATAAGGACGGAACGGAAGAACTGTTTTTTCTTACCTGTCTGGAAGCTGCTTTTAAGAATATCCATGACCTTCAGACCGGATAAATATGATGATGTATAGAGACCGGAGACAACTCCGATGATTATTGTCAGAACCAGGTAAACACTGATATAAAAACCAATATTTGAACTTATAATGGTCAGACTGGTCTGAAACAGCTTCCCGGCATAAGGAAGTGCTAATCTCATCAGAATAAGAGCAACAGGCAGTACAATTAAAGCCATTAATACTGATTCGCTAAGCAACTGATTTTTAATGCTCCTGCCAATGGCTCCGTAAGTCTTCCTTATTCCTATTTCCAGCCTTCGGCCTGCTGATACTGCAGTTGAGAGAATGATATAGTTTATGGCTGCAACAATCACTATCAGAAATGCTATTGCAGAAAAGAGTCTCACATTGTTTATGTTACCTGTAAGTCCGGCATTAGCCACATCCGCTGAACCCAGGTAAACATCGCCCAGATTCTGAAGGGAAAACTGGTATGGTGGTTTTTCACTAATGTTTTTAACCTCGAACGCCCTGAATTGATTTTCAAGTGCTTTGATATCACAATCTTTTGCCAGAAGAACCCACGTATTCCAGAAGTTCATGTCCCAGTTCACATCAGCATTGGTAATCCCGAAAGCACTATTAATGGGATCAAGCGTCCACCTGCTGTTCAGTAAGCACTGGGTTCTGAAAGTTGAGTTTTCCGGCAGATCTTCAAATACACCCTTTACCATAAAAACCTGTTCAGTATTGTTAACGAATCCGATGATCTCCTTTCCTGTCGGATCCTGTCCGGGAAATACTTTTTCCGCAAGAGTGCGTGAGAGAACAACGGAATTCTGTTCATCGAGCAGGTTCTCATCCGGAGAACCGCTGATCAACGGAATTGTAAAAATGTCAAATATGTCTGAATCAGTTGCAATTGCATCGTTTACACTGATAGTTTCTTCTTTATACTTCAGGCTGAAGCCACGCATATATCTCATCCTGGCAGATTTCTCAACCTGCGGAAAATCCTGTTTTAAGGCTGTCGCCATGACATAAGGAGTTCCAGCCATTATCTGTTTGAAATCAACATAGTAGTTGAGAACTTTGTAAACTCTCCTGTTGTTTTTATGGCACCGGTTGTAACTAAGTTCATTAATTACATAAAGCAACATAATGAATGAGGCTGCAAGAGCAATTGAAAGACCCATTAAATTAATACCGGCAAATACTTTATTGTGTCTTATAAATCTGATTGCTGATTTAAGATAGTTTTTTAACATAGTATCTTTGTTGATGAATAGTTTTTCTTATCCGCCAGATCATTCTTTTTCCCCTTCGCTTTGCTCTGGGTCTTCGTTTCACTTCGACTTTTATCTTTTATCTTGTTCCTTGTTCCAAACTCTCGTTCCGTCAGTCACAAAAGAAAAGGCTAACAATACATTAGTTCCTGAATGTTTTGCGATGCTCGAATTGATTAAATTTCCCCCGAAAATTGCATTGCAGACCAAAGTTACACCACTTCAAAATCAAAGTCAAATAAATTTTTAAGGAGGGATAAGGTACAGAAGAAGAGGCGATCCGCCTCCTGTAAACCTTCGGCGGGCTAAGCAGGCGACGGGCAGACCACGCGAAGGGCGAAAAAAACGCCCCGGGAAGGGGCGCTGGAAACTAATCTGCTATAATTGTTGAGTTACTCTTTCATTTTCCTGATCATTTCCTTTGCATTATCATTTCCCGGAAAGAGAGCAAGAGACTTTTCATAATTCTCAATTGCACCAACCGTATCACCCTTATTCATTAATAATTCACCCATCGAGTCATACACATTTGCACTTTTGGGATAGTTTTTGATATTTATTTCAAATACGCTGAATGCTTTGTCATACAGCTTTAAAGACATCAAATTATATCCCATCATATTAATAAAAGCCTCAGGAGGCGGAAAGGCAAAACCGAAATTTTCTGATAACACTTCAGAATATTTATTGATCACCGAGTCGATATTGTACGATGGATCCTTCATGCGGGAATAATCAATTTCAGGCTCATAAAAGCTGAAAATATAACGTAAAGCATCATATTCAGCTATCAGGGGCACCGACCCGTGACTATCAGATTCATAATATTTACTTCTATTCTTCAGGTTGTTTTTATTGTTATCCCTTAAATACCTGCTTAACTCTAAAACAGACCGTATATGCCGTGTTTCAGCAGTAGTGTCTGACAAAACTTTACTGGTATCCAGGCCTGGTGCCATTGTGTTGGCAACAGCGAGGTAAAAGGTTGTGCCTGAAAAATCTTTTTCATTAAGAACATCCTTTGCCTGGTCCAGCAATCTCTTATTATCCCACCATATGCTCGGATCAATCGAGAGATAAGCATTAAATAATTTTGTATGATTGATCAGTGTATTTATAACCAATAATCCTCCCAGTGAATGTCCTATAAAAGTCCTGTACGGCAATGCCGGGTAAACAGAGTCGACATACGGCACAAGCTCTTTTTCAATAAATGATGTGAATGCCTCACCTCCGCCTGATGCACTCATAAAAGCAGAATCGAGCTGAGCATCAGGTTCAGCATGCGTCGGAGTAAGGTCGCGGGTGCGGTTTGTATTGGGAATTCCCACAAGTATCATCTGTGGCAGGATCATATTCCCGTTTACCTCGCTTAACTGCTGGATCATACCCATTACGGAATAAAAATGAGCTCCCCCGTCCAGTAAATAAACCACGGGAAATTTCTGCCTGGCAAATAAGGCGTTGCCTTCGGGAACATATACCCAGATATTTCTTTCTTCATTCAGGATCTTTGAATAAAGACTGTCAATTGTTCCAATAATGATCTTATTATCTGATGTTTCCGGCTTATCCGATTTGCAGGCTCCGGCAAATAATATCAGCAGGCAAAATAAAGAGGAGATAACTTTTTTCATTGTTTCAGGGTTTGGTGTATGGCAAGTTACGATAATTTCTAAAGGAAATCAAAGGATCGGCAAGGAATATTGTCTGTTGCTGCGAACCGCTGCGCCAGCGAAGCACCTACCTGCCTATTGTCTGCCCCTTGCTGTCACTCTCAACCTCTACCTTATGGGAGAGCTTCTTGATATTCCTGCCCTTATTGAATCTAAAGGAATACTGGAACTGAAACCAACCTGCAAAATCAATACCGGTTGTATTGGTCGAGGTAAAAGCAGCTGTCTCGGTTTCAGTTTTCTGGTAATCTAATTCTTTCGTGAATGGAAGCATCCAGAATAAACCAATGGTGTGGTTCTTTGGCTGCCACTGGCCGCCAAAACCATATAGAGGAAGAGTGTACGTTTTTGACTGTGCATTGATATTCACCCCGTTATACTGCAGGTAGGCAAACACTGTTGTCTTTTTCTTCTTATCAAGATTGACAAATGCAGTACTTGTAATCGCATATGAGAAGTAATCCCTGGAAGGTATTGTAAACGTTCCCTCAGTATACTTCGAGTAATGACCGTTGAAGATCCTTGCGCTGATATTTACATACCATAACATGGCATTGACACCGCCTCCGTATTCATAACCGCTGAGCAGGTTGAACGGCTTCGCAATCGTAGTAATCTCACCATTGATCGGAGAACGGATTAAACTGTAACGGCTGCTGACCCTGTCGGAGAAGAATTCATCATAAACATATGGTGAGAAATAATTACTGCCGAAATTCCAGGTATAGGTAAGCTGCAGGCGGTCGCGGTAATCGGGTCTAAGATCAGCATTGCCCTGTGTAATATCGTACGACTGACCGATTCTCCAGTATGGATTCATTTCATATATCCCCGGACGGTTTATTCTCCGGTTATAGGTAAACTTTAAATTATGTGATGTGGAGAATTTATACTGGATATTTGCTGCAGGAAGGATACAGGAATAATCAGGTCTTGTAACCGAGTCAGCGGCTATATGGCTGTTCTCAATCCTCAGGGAAGCCTGGAAGCCAAATTTCTTCAGGTTCATTGCAATCCCGGCATAAGCAGAATTCCGGAACTCGGAATATTCAAACAGGTTGCTTTCCTCCTGCTTATCTATTTTAAAATCATAACCCATCTGCTGGTAATAGAAGTGATAACCTGCTTCTATTTTTGCATTCATTCCCAGAGGATATACATAATCGAGCTTGGTTGAGAAGTAATTCCTGTCGTTTAAATCGTCTTCCACCCTTGAATATGTATCAAGAATGACATCACTGCTATACGGATAGCGTGTATTTGTGAAATAGTTATTCGTAACAGAATTGAAAATGTAATAGCTGGCCTCAGCTGTGAATTCCTCGACAGGCTTCAGGAAAGTTCTTTTATAAAAGAGCGAAAATGCATACTCATCGCTTGTCACGTTATTGGTTGTCAGAGATGAAATCGTATTCAGGGGATTATTGCTTTTATAAAGGATCGTGGTGTTGGGTATATTCACATCCTGAAATATCGGTTTGTAACTGATGTTGAAGCTCAGATTGTTCCTGTCGTTCATGTAGTAATCGACTCCGCCGTTTATGGATCCCAGGGAGACTTTTATTTTTCCGTCGCCATAAGTATAGGTTGTCGAGTCAATTGTTGGGAACCGGCTGTCAGTTATCGAGCTGATATTAAGGCTCTGCGTTATATATGAAGCTGTTGTATAAAAGGTTACTTTGCCTAATGCATAATCAATACTTCCCTGTGTTACGCTGGTAACTTTGTGGAATGGCTTCAGAGCTTCAAAGATATTGCCGTTCACCCCGTACCTGGCTTCTTTCTTCAGTATGATGTTTATTACTCCGTCTATATTGCCTTCGTATTTCCCTGAAGGATTGTTTATTATCTCAATGCTCTGTATATCAGTCGGAAGAAGCCTTGCCAGGTACTCCCTGTCGCGCTGCCTTCCATCAACCTGGATTATAAAATTGCTGCTGCCATTAAGAGTTATATTATTCTGGAAATCTACAGTTACCTGCGGTATTTTCTTAAGGAGATCATACCCGTTGCTTGTTGATTTGGACACAACCTCAGGAATGGAATAAACAGTACGGTCGACCATTTCCTTACCCTTAAGACGTTCGCCGACAATCATGACTTCATTCAGGGCTGTTGTTATTTCTGCCAGGAATATCGTATCAACTACAATTTCCTCATCTCCTTCCGTTACAGTAACTGCTTTCCCGGCAGGTCTGTACCCGACAAAGCTTGCCCTGACGAAATAATTCCCGGGTTTTATTTTTTCAAGGAAGTAGCCTCCGTCAGAGAGTGTAATGACACCAGTGGTCATTGCTGAATCAGGGAGCTGAAGCAGGGCAACAGAAGCAAACTGTACAGGTGTTTTATCTTTTTCGTAGCAGACGTTTCCCTTTATATTCTGTGCCTGGACAGCAACAGATGCATACAGCAGCAATATGACAAAAAATATTATTATCCTTTTCATGGCTCAAGATGTTTTATTACTGCAGCGCTTTGACCTTTGTTTCTCCGTTAATATCCATAGGTATATCCATGTTGAATCCCGGAGCGCTGATCCCGAGGGTTCCTGAGATGCGTGTTTTGCCATTATCCTCCACAACGAGGCCTGTGCGGACATCTAAAACCAGGGTTGATTTGCTCATCCCTGTTAGGTTATCATAGGTCACGGTGGCGCCGGCTGACCGGATGGGCGGAGCATTTTCTGCTGCCTTTATGCTTGATTCAACACTTATAGTGGCATTATTGCCGCTTATCCCGTCCAGGCGATAGTTAGTGGTGATTGCGAGTAACATACCGCCTGAGCTGGTCTGCTCGGTCATCTCCCACCTGTCACCCACTGAAACCTCTTTACCGGGGAGGTGCCAGGTAAAACCGCCGATCATTGTTTTCAGGGTATTGTCGCTTACCGTGCCTGCTATCTGTGTTTTCAGGGCAGAAGCCACCGGCTCTGTCAGGGTGATGGAAGCAGTATCCTTCAAAACCATGTCGGAAAGCATTTTTGCATTCACAACCTCAACAGGCTTACCTGTAAAATCCATTTTGACAAACAGGGCATTTTTACTCAGCCTGTTCATTATGCATGACATAATATCAGACGTCTCTGATGATGTCATATCACCTTCAACTGTTGAACTGATCGTTGAGGTTTTACCCATAGTGTTGGTATTCGTAATGAGAGTATCAAAATGTACCTCAGTGACCATAAAATCGGGTGTCACATCAAGCATTTTAACAGATAAGGTATAATCCACATCCGTCTCAACAGTTTGCTGGTTGCCATTTACCGTTTGAGTGATTGTCTGCTCAGAAACAGACTTTAACCGATATACTTTGTTTTTCTCCAGGTTCATCTTAAGGCTGGCGCTCTCCTGTGCCATTAACGAAATAACGAACAGGACTGCAGTAGCTGATAATAAAATCTTTTTCATTGGTTTGGTCTTTATTAATTAATGCGAAGTTAATTATGATATATTTATTTTGTAATATTATTCGACAAACAGTAGAATTTTATTGACGAAATGAAGGTTTTAGGCTATATTACATTGAACTGCTAAATCAAAATGATCATTTAAACAGAATATTATAAACATACTCCAGCTCTTTTCGTGTCATTTAAGATCCTTTTTACCTATTAGTTGAAAGACATATCAAAAAACTACAGATTATTTAAAAAAATTTCAAAATTTGTCTGACTGGCGTCAGCCAGGCAGGCGGCGACAGGCGACCGGCAACAGGCAGGAAGTTTGAAGGTTTGAGGGTATGAAATTTTAAGGGTTTGAATATTTGAGGGTTTTAGAGTTCATACAATCTAAGATGTTATAGTATGATCTCCTTTTCTCCTTTGACCAGTCCTGAAAAAGGATTACCTTTATTATGACAATCTTCCGAAACATTTACTTATCTAAAAACTGGTAAAATGAACTTTAAGCATTCCCTGAAAAAGCTGCCTTTTTACATGTTCTTAACTTTTTCATTCATCCTGTTATCAAATATCGGGTATAGCCAGGTAAAGAGCAGTGAAGGAACTATTGTAATTCCCACCTACGGATGGGAAGAGGATGTGAATCCTAAATTCTGGGCGATGGAAGGTGGTGCCAAAGGTGCTGCAACAGTGAGGAATCCAATAGTATATCCTTACACCATGCAGGACCATCTTTCCCGCAAGCTGGAAAATGTCACCTACAAAGCAATTTTCCTTGAAAATGAATACCTGAAAATCACATGTCTTCCTGAACTTGGTGGCCGGTTACATTCTGTTTATGACAAAACAACCGGTCGTGAGATGTTTCATAAAAACAGTGTGATAAAACCCAGTATGATAGCCATGCGCGGAGCTTTTATAAGCGGAGGTGCAGAATGGAATGCCGGACCACAGGTACATACAGTAACCGTTCTCTCGCCTGTAGATGTCATCTCCGGGACAAATGAGGATGGTTCCGCATGGATTGAGGTCAGCAACCTGGAGAAAAGCCTTCGGACCCAATGGACTGTAAGAGTTACCCTGCATCCCGGAATAGCTTACCTGGATGAAGATATCCGTATCTATAATCCTGCAGAGGCAATGAATCCCTATTATTTCTGGAATTGTACCGCTTTTCCTCAACTTCCCGGTACAAGGTTTATTTACCCGATGAGCCTGGGTACTGATCATTATGGAGTTGAATTCTTCAACTGGCCGGTTAATGATGGTAAAGATCTTTCATGGACAAAAAACTACGCAGATGCCTCTTCAATCTTTGCAGTGAACTGTGCATATGATTTTTTCGGGGCATATGATGTTGATCTCGACCAGGGAGTAATACAGGTTGCCAATCATAATGAGCACAGCGGCAAAAAAGCCTGGACCTGGGGACAGGGAGAATATGGAAGGATATGCCAGAAGAATCTGACAGATACTGATGGAAATTATATCGAGGTCCAGAGTGGCCCTCTGCCAACTCAGTCTGATTATGGACACCTTGCACCAAAAGCTCAGATCTCATGGAAAGAATACTGGTTTCCTGTCCATGGACTGAATGATGGTTTTGAATTTGCAAACCAACAGGTTGCTTTCAGAACGGAGAGGAAAGACGGACAGATGGAGATCAAAATGATAGCAACTGAAAAACTTGTACAGGCTTCCCTTAAATTATATGACGGCGAAAAAGAGATCCTGGCAAAACAAGTGGATCTTTCACCGGAAAAATCAGCCACTGTATCGCTTGCGGAACCCGCCGGGAAAAAGCTGACAATTGTTCTTAAATCCGCCTCAGGTGAAGAACTGGCGCGATATGAGAGCCCGCTTCCGGTGCCTGAAGTAGCTCCTCCCGCTCCGCCTTCATATATTAACAAGGCTGATGATCAGCTGACTATTGAAGAGATGTACCTGGTGGCACAAAAATACGATCGTTCACTCGATCGCAATAAGGCAAGAAAATATTATAACAGGATCCTTGAAATTGATCCGCTTCACCCGGCTGCCATGAGGGATCTTGCCGTACTCGATTTCGAAGCGGCACGATATGATAAAGCTTCGGATATGCTCACGAAAGCCCTTGAGCAAATACCTAATGATGACGGGATAGCATGGTACTTCCTGGGATTATGCAAACTCAAGCAGAACAATACAAATGATGCCATAAAATGCGGATATAAAGCATCCCGGTGTCTGGGCACTGAGTCTATTGGCTTTGATCTTGCCGGCCGTGGCTACATGCTGCAAAGAAACTACCCGGAAGCTCTTTCAGCCTTTAAAAAGGCAAGCCTCGCGAACCAGAATAACGCATCGGCATTTCATCATTACCTTATGGTCCTTTACGCCGGCGGTCAGAAAGAAAAAGCCCTGGAATTGACCAGGACACGTATCAACGCCTGCCCTACTGAACTTACACCCAGGGCTCTGGAAGCAATTATCCTGGATGATCCAACAGGATTTGTATCAGACACCAGAAAATTTGTCGGAGAATATGATTTTGAAATACTGGAAGCAAGCCTGGCCTTTTCCGGATCAGGTCTCATTAAAGAAGCAGCCTGGATTCTTGAAAACTCATGCATAAAAGGTCTTGATGAGAAGAAACAGAACTTCCTTATCCAGTATCATCTTGCTTACCTGTATTCTCAGCTGGGAGATCTGACAAAATCTTCGGATTATCTTTCAAAAGCATCAGGTAATTATAACGACTTTATCCTGGCTTCAAGACCTGAATCTATGGAAGCCCTGGAATATGCGGTCAAACAAAACCCCGGCGATGCGCTTGCTTTTTATCAGCTGGGAAATCTGTACGGAAATTTCGGAAGGCTGGATGAGGCTGCCGTTAACTGGAATAAATCGGTGGAGTTAAATCCGGCCATGAGTATACCATGGCGAAATCTGGGCTGGCACTATCGTGCAATCACGAAGGATTATGCGCAGTCTGAATTGTGCTTTCGGAATGCCATCAAGGCGAGACCATATGATCAGACACTTTACAGGGATCTTGCAGGAGTGCTTATCGATGATGGCAAAAGACCTGAGGCGATTTCCGTGCTAGAAAAAATGTTATTTAAAGGGACACGCCGGTCAGATATTATTATTGATCTGGCTCAGGCCTATCTTGAGGAAGCACGTTATGATGAATCCGTAAAACTTCTGATGTCAACTCCGTACTTTGTGAACTGGGAAGGATCCAGCATCACCTGGAATATCTTCAGTCAGGCTCATATCAGGAAAGGAATAGAGCTGTTTAATCAAAAGAAGTATAAAGATGCTCTGACTCATTTTGAAGCTGCTTTGTCCTTCCCTGAAAATCTTGGTGTCGGCGAATCATCCCGGACCGAAGAAGCAGAAGCATTGTCCTGGAGAAATAAGACACTGACTGCTCTGGGAAAACCTGTTCCACACTGAATAAAAACGCCCCGGGGAGGAGCGTTAATCTGCATAAAGTGTCAGAAGTATATTTACTTTATTGACCGTGTCGGGCGAGAGAGCGGGAGTGCGACAGGTCATTGAAGGAAATACCCCAATTCAAAATTCAGAAAACTTTATTAACTTGCTGAATCAGTTTTTTCATTTATCAAAACTAAAACACTGAGTAATGCCTGAGGAAATCAAAGGGCAATGGCAACTTGATGAAAACGAGTACGTTACCTTTCAAAAAGTAGTTGATTGTCCGAACATAAACAAAACAGAGCTTTATAAAAGGGCTATGGATTATTTTGTTGACAACTACAGTGATGTCAATTCAGTCATTCAGGAAAGAGATGTCGTGAATGGTATTATAATAGGGAAAGGAGTTTTTAAGAAAGTTCAGGTTCATAAATCTGTATTAAAAAATTCTGTTGTTGACACCTGGTATATATTAAAAGCGGAAGTCAAAGACGGCAGGGCAAAGATCACTTTGTCACTGACTCAATATGATGAATCAGTGAGAGGAAGTGAGCCGCCTGATATTCACTATTTATATCCGATATCAAAACAATATCCGTTCAATCCTGTCGCTTACCAGAAAGATCTTTATGAGCAAGCCTTCAATATATCACAATTGAAAGCTGTTGAAACAATCGCATCTGTTAAAAGAGCCTTACTGGCAAAAAGTACGCAAAATAAGAGTGATACCTGGTAGTACCTGTAATGGAGCCGGAGATAGAGCGAAATGAAGGAGGGATCTCTGATTCTGAATATTCCTGGAGCCGTAAAATTATAAAACTAAAATCATTTGATCTCATACCTTTTGCAGTAACAATAAAAAAAAGTCCGCACACCGGCGGACTTTCCTTATTTAAGCAATATCGGGGAACATCATTTTAATCCTTCACGTAACGCACTGACATGCCAGCCAATGACATTGATTGCGTAAGCATTAATTCACCCATACTTGAAAATATCATTACTGATGCAGGATCAACGGATATCATTGAAGAGGTCCACCAGTTACCGGCATTCCCGACATCATAGAATGGACCCATGTAGCTTCGCATACCTCCCGGAAGGGCTGTAAAACCGTATTCATCTGTTGCATCCGTATTCGGGTCGAGCCAGTGAGTGGTACCAACCTCTTTCAATTTTCCTCCGGCAACGATGTTGCCGCCAAGGAAAGCCGCCAGGGTATTCCATTCTGTATCTGAAGGAACATGCCATCCTGAAGGACACAGATTGCTTCCTGTTTTCAGCGTTGCAACACCCGAATAATAATCCTAAAGCAATCTCGTTTAGTTAAGACCTGAATATCTGTTTTTGTAAATATGTTGAATCAAAATTATTTAGAACAAAGATTACGGTGCGCTGCACCTTTAACCTTCTCCACATTCATTTAGCTACAAATAGTTCGGTGCTCTGCACCTTTGGTTTTTACAATAAAAATTTTTCCACAAATATTCGGCGTGCTGCATCTTACACCTCCTTTACGAACATTCATCTACAACTATTATGGTAATCAGCACCCTTTGGCAATTAATATAAAGTGGCAGAGCCGCGAAATATTTGTAGAAATGCATTTGAAAAATAGAACCATAGGTGCAGAGCACCGTAATATATAATTCTATTCATAAATATTGCTAAAAAATTCGAACAGGTATTCCTGGTTGAAAGCAATATCGTTCTTTTCCAGCATTTCTAAATATTCTTCTTTAAAGGGCTGTTTTTTGTGATGTTCTTCCTGCGATAAAATATATTTTACCACAGTGTCAATTTGTGATCGGGAATGGGTAAAAGCACCGTAACCTTTTTGCCATTCAAATTTAAATTTAGATAACCTTTTATCTTTAATCCATGCATTGGTTGATGTTTTATACTATAAAGATAGCTTGCAACACCCAAATTCAAAAATCAATACCCATTTATTGCGGATTTCAGTAACTGTTTTTAAAAAGTGCGTAAAACAGGAAAAAGTCCGCCTCAGAGCGGACTTTCCTTATTATCAATCATTTTCTTATTACTTATCCTGAACGCAGCGGACAGCAAATCCTGATGACTGGTCAAATAATTGAAACATCACAAAACTGCTGCCGTAATTAATATTAGTGACATATGCTCCTTCAGACAAAGTTGATGACCACCAGTATGCAGAATACCCCAGATTGCTGAAGATACTGTAGTAAGCGTCACGGAAACCACCCGGTAAACCATTGAATCCGCTTGAATTATTAGTTGCCGGATCATTGCCCACACTGCCCGGGTATGGATCCAGGTTCCATCCAACTACGGAAGCCATTGACTTGGCAATATCATCCCCGCTCCCTTCGAATCCGTAGCCATTTGTCTCAAGGTAAAGCATTAATTCGTCCCAGTCAGAATAAGTCGGCAGATGATACCCTGTGGGGCATATGTTACGGCTGTCGGTTGCTGCGTACCACGTATATAATCTTCCATATGTGGCTGCATTCACTTCAACTCCGGAATAAGGCCACTGGTATTTTGGTTCTGTCAGCATGTAAATTGTATCTCCCGGAAGGGTTGTAGTACCAATTAATTCGCCATTATTGTACCTTGTTGTCCTCAGGTTTTCTGCCATCCATACCTGGCTTCCCAGAAGGATAGTAGCATACTTGTTGCCATCAGCATCGATTGCATCCTTGACTATCGGCTGAACATTTCCTCCAATATTTATATTCCCGCCAACAATAAGGTCGTTCGACAGGGTAAGTACACCTCCTATCCCTACTGTATCGGCATTAGCTGTCAGAAGTGATTTCCTCTGGTTCAAGCCAAATCCAATTATATTGAATGTGGATGATCCTGTTAAGGTTTTCTTTACATAAAACCTGGAACTGTCCGGATTTATGAAGAAATAATTATCTGATTCAGCTTTATCAGTACCGTAGCCGCCTATTGCAAAGCCTCCCTTGTTGGCTTTCCCTTCCGTATCGATCAGGTATACCCTTGTACTGTCGCGCGTTACCCGAAGGTATTCTTCCGGAGTCAGCTTGGTGGTGCTGAAGCCGCCTATTGCAAATCCTCCTTTTGCCCCTTTGCCTTCATCCGTGTCAATATAAGCCCTGATACTGTCGGGACTGACAATGAAAAGGCTCTGGGAGGCAGCTTTTGTAGTGCCATATCCGCCTATGGCAAAGCCTCCCTTTGCTCCCTTTTCAGCATCTGCTTTTATATAGGCTCGTATACTGTCAGGGTCAACAAAAAGCAGATTCTGTGACGGAGCTTTATTGGTGCCAAATCCCCCTACCGCAAATCCTCCTTTCGGACTCTTTGATCCATTATCAACATATATCCTTACACCTTCATTATATACGGCAAATACAGTCTGTCCATCTTTATTTTTCACCTCGAACAAAGCCTCTTCCATGTCGCTTGTCTGTCCTGTGACTGCCAGTTTGCTCAGATCGTCGCCAATATCTCCGGCAACCATCGCATAAGGTACACTCCAAAGTTTTGCTGTACCCATGCTCTTCCATGAATTCTGGTAGTACACCTGTATCTTCACATACAGCGGTGACTTTGTCCAGTCTACATCACTGAAGGTTGCCGCTGATCCTGACTCTTTTGTCCCTGTTCCTATAACCAGATTGAACACACCGGAGGCGTTTGTCTTCACAGTCGAATGAAGTTCTTCCCAGACAATTACAGGAGTTAATGTGTCGGAGAGAATGCCTACTTTTACCTGGACAGTGGCATCCGCCACCGGGGCTCCTGTAGTTGTATGCAAAACAGCCTGGTAATTAAGCCCCTGAGGTACCTGGGCAACAGCAAGAATGCATATTGCCAGTAAAGCTGAAGAAAGAATTGTTTTTTTCATATGTTCATAATATTTTATTATTACAGATGAGATCCAAGACTAAAGACAAGATTTATGTACCCTAAAAAATAACTCTTTCCAGGAATAGCGTCTGAATCACCCCGGAAGTTCTCAGCAATAAAAGGACCCATTTTTAACGGTATTCCTGACAAAAACTGGAGACCAAACTTGCCCCCCGTAAACCAGTTGGAGGTGGATTCATCAAAATCATTCTCAACCATGAGCTTATCCATTTTGTGCACCGGGCCAAATGTATTGAAAACAATCTTTATCTCAAAATTTTCCCTTTTTACGACAGGTTCCTCCTGCGCCTTCACAGTGAGTGCAAGAGCTGAAACTATAAGGAAAACTAAAAGAAATCTCATCTGTTCCCCCTGTTTTGATCTGAAAATAAGTTTTAACCCGGCATGCCGATCCTTCTCCTGAAAAATCCCAGTACAGTGATTACTGCAACGACAATCATGGCTATTATTGCAGTAACAGCTATCGCCCTGAAATCAGCCTGACGCTTCAAATATATACCCAGGAATGCCCAGATCACAGCTAATCCGATGAACGGATTCTGAAGCCGGTAAATAGTTAAAGATACTATCAGCGCTCCTGTGCAGATAAGAACAATAGCCCAGGCTTGTTCAGACATACCAAATCCGTTCCAGCTATAATGCACCAGCAGTGCTGTCACATTAGCTATTGTGGCGATGCATATCCATCCCAGGTATATCCCGAATGATGCTTTGATGATCCCGAACGGAAGATCGCGCACTATTATATTAATATATATGAGTGTAACAAGCATTCCTGCCATCACAAGGAGCGAAAAAGGCAGCTTCTGGTAGTGCCACATTACTATCCACAGCGCATTCAGGATACACGACACGGCAAACAGCCACCCGATATTGCTTATCACCTCCTGATTTTTGCCGGTGAACTGAACAACACAGTACCCGGCAAGGAGAAGATATATTACTCCCCATATCGAGAATGTTATCCCTGACGGTACAAAAAGGTTCGGCAGTTCGTCGGAGAGCGCTCCCGTGGTCTTGTTATTCAGCGGCAGAGCGTTGGCCAGATAGTTCATTACTATCATGCCTGAGAAAACAACCAGATTTATGTATTTCACCATATATCAAAGATACTAAAAACAATTAATTCAGAGGTTGCTGGTTACTGTCCCGATAGCCGGTTGCCGGCAACCACTTACCGGTTTTTCCGGTCATTTAAATGATTTTTGGTGCTTTCTTTGATAAAGAGACTTAAATTTGTTTTTCCATTAAACCATATCTGAGATGACAAATACAACTAATGAGAACTCACTAATTATCATCGGAGCGGGATTTGCCGGACTCGGGGCCGGTATATACGGACAGATGAACGGTTACAAAACAGAGATCTTCGAGATGCACGATAAACCAGGGGGACTCTGCACCTCATGGAAACGCAAAGGCTACACCTTTGACGGATGCATCCACTGGCTGGTTGGCTCCAATCCTGACAGCGGATTCAATGACTACTGGCAGGAGGTTGGCATAGCCCAGGGACGCACAATCATCAATATGGACGAGTACCTGCGTTTCGAAGGATCTGACGGCAGGACTCTCATCTTTTATTCAGATATCGACAAACTTGAGAAGCATCTGCTTGAATTCTCTCCATCCGACAGGGAACCTATAAGTGAATTCATTTCCGGTATAAGGATGAGTATGGTTTTTGACTTTCCCTCGGAGAAGGCTGCTCTGCCGGTACGTCTGATAAAAAAGATCGGTACCGGTTTCAGTTTCGCCATCAATGCCTCCAGAATGCAGAAGTGGCTGAAAATTACTGCAGGAGAGTTTTCAGAACGATTCAAGGATCCCCTTCTGAAAGCGGCTATGAAGGAAATCTGGATGCCTGAGTTCTCAATGCTTCTCATGTGCTTTACCTTTGCCTACCTTCATAACAAAAATGCCGGTTACCCTCTGGGTGGTTCAACACCCATGTCGGAGGCTCTGGAGAGACGCTATTTAAGTCTTGGCGGAAAAGTCAATTATAAGAAAAGAGTTGAGAAGATCCTGGTGGAAAACGACAGAGCTGTCGGTATAAAACTCACTGACGGAACAGAGTATCGTGCCGGCAGAATTATATCGGCTGCCGACGGATACAGCACCATATTTAGTATGCTCGATGGTAAATATGCCGACGATAAAACACGTGAGCCATATGAAAAATGGCCTATATTCCAGCCGCTGATATTCGTCGGGATAGGCGTGAACCGTTCCTTTGCAGATGTGCCGCTTTCGGTTTCAGGAATCAGCTGTCCGATAAGCGAACCTGTGGAAATAGGCGACAGGGTACGGGAGAGGCTATGGGTGCATATTTATAACCATGACCCGTCAATGGCACCTGCCGGTAAGACAAGTATTATAATCATGATGGAATCGAAATATGATTACTGGGAAAAGCTTGCCCGGGATGAATCAGCCTATAAAGCTAAAAAAGAGGAGATTGCACGTATCCTGGTAGAACTGCTCGATAAAAGGTTTCCGGGAATTGCATCTCAGGTTGAGGTTGTTGATGTAGCGACACCTGTGACCTTTAAACGTTTTACAGGTAACTGGCAGGGAAGCTTCGAGGGATGGCTCGTAACACCTGAAAATTCATATACAATGATGAAACCTATGTCGAATATGCTTCCGGGACTGAGCCATTTCTATATGTGCGGTCAGTGGGTCCAGCCGGGAGGAGGTCTCCCCACGGGCATCATGTCGGCACGGGCACTGGTGAAAAAACTATGTAAGGAGGACCGCAGGAAGTTCAGGACTATTATCGAATAAAGTACAGCGTTGAGTGAATCCCCGCCGGGAGCCTGTCGTCTAATTCATCTCAAAATCATCCCTTATCTCGCGGTACCGCCTTCCCTCGAGAACCGGCAAGAGGATCTTTCTTTCATCGGAAAAAAGCGGCGTTCCGCTTGAGATATGACTTTTGCCTGATCTTATCCAGAGCCAGCCGTCACTCAGTCTAGCCTGAGATTCCCCCGAGGCGTTCAAAAGGCCCGCCTCCTTATTGATGCGGTCCAGATATCTGTCAATCAAATCTTTATAGAGTTTTTTCAGCGTCACGTATGATTCCCTGAATGGGCGGTAAGATCTCAGCAGTTCATAATCTGCCGGGTGTTTTCTTTTCATGAAGAGAAGATACTCGCTTATAAAAAAATTGAACTCATAGAAGGCGCTCATGGTGCTCTGAGTATGTGTCACCCACTCAAAAAGTCCTGATGCATCAGAACCTGCAGCCGTTTTGTATGGTTCAAGCATGTCGAAGCAGTAGCGGGTACCGCAATAGTAAGCATGCAGTTCGTTCAGCAGCCCGATCACCCCGTCGCTCTGTGTCGATGTTGTACCATTAATATATGTGTCATAACGGTATGTGCGCAGGTTGGATGGTATTACCGCGGCGAGTTCGGCAGAGGGAAACATTGCCTTCAGAGGAAATGAGATAAAATAGCTCTGGTAAGGAGATATATAGATAAAGCCATTGGCGTTATCAGGATTGAAACCAATGTTATTTTCAATAAGGTATTGAAATACATTCTGGTCAAAATAGGCATGTGCTAATTCATGGACATTCAACTCCATACTTGCGAGAAGGTCTATCCTGGTGCGTCCTCTCAGGTATTCAAATGTCTCCGTAGTTTTCTGTGATGTGACAACCCCTCCGTTCAAAAGAGGTGCCTGTGAAGATGCCGGAAGGGAATCGTAGCTCATCAGCAGGTACCAGGAGTCCGGAGAATATCTCTTTGTGGATTCCCTGAGCCATTCGGTATTTGCAGAACGTTCAATATTTCTTTGCCGGCGGATCTCTTCCAGGTCGGGGGGTGGAACATTGCCTCTCATCTCACGCTGAAGGATATCTCTCCGCATTATGCTATCAGGCCTTCTTTCCCTGAAATCGCGTGGCAGGGCGGAATTTTCATTTATATGCGTACCAGTCCTGCCGATATATGAAGCTGACCGTTCAGCTTTTGTCCTCTGGTCAGTTTTACCTTCATAGCTGACAACCAGGAGCACAACTGCAACCAGCAGAACTATTTTTAAAAATATCCTCATCCACTCCCGATATCGAATCGTCAAAACTAATAACTAATAACCAATAACTGATAGCCAATAACAATTATTTTGACCACAGGGTAGCGGAGTTATTCACGGAGTTACACGGTTTTTCCAACCCTCGCCCCTTCCTTCTTCCAATATCGCCTGTCGAATATCGAAAATAATAATTGCTATCTGAGATATTTATCCAGAAAGGTCAGAACCTGTTCGGTCCCCTTTATTTCATTTTCTTTTTTGATGAAACCATGTCCTTCATCCGGGAAAATGATATACTCAACCGGAACATTATTCTTTTTAATAGCAGCAACAATCTCATCCGATTCCACCTGTAACACTCTCGGGTCATTTGCTCCCTGCAGCACCAGAACGGGATTCCTGACCTTATCAGCATGGAAGAGCGGAGATATATTGAACAATCTTACAGAATCTTCCGAATATGGATCACCAAGCTCTGCATAGAGCGCCTTTCTGCCTGATTCCCAGTCAGGAGGTATGGATTTAAGGGTTCTTATCCAGTTGGTAACTCCGAAGAAATTCACGCCCACATTAAACTCATCCGGGGCAAATGACATTGCAGCCATCGTCATATACCCTCCGTAACTGCCTCCGATGATGCCTATCATGTCAGGATTGATATAATCCTGTGTCTGAAGCCATTTCTTCCCCCAGATACAGTCTTTCAGGTCTTTATCACCATGGTTCCTGTCGTCCATCGTGAAAAAGGTCTTGCCATATCCGCTGCTTCCCCGATTATTGACTGCCAGTACAGCATAGCCATGATTAACAAGACACTGGATAAGAGAACTGTAATTGACCCTGGTCTGACCTCCGGGTCCACCGTGGACATAGACCAGTGCAGGAACCTTTCTGTTCCTCGAAGCGCTGGAAGGTTTATAAAATATTGCAGGGATTTCAAGCTCATCAAAAGACTTGAACCGGACTATTTCAGCTGATACCAGGTCCTGCGGATCCAGTTCAGGATTAAGTGTTTCAGTAAGCTTTTTCAGTTCTTTAGTTTCAAGATTGTACACATAAATATTACCCGGAGTTCTGGATGTTCCCGCAGTGAGCAGCAGTTTATTTTCGCTTTCTGATATCCTTACATTTAAAATATCAGCATCGGGGATAGGAGGAAATTCAATATCCCTGAAGGTGGAATTCTCTTTAACTATCAAAGTGTTCTTCCCGTCTTCATTGATTGAGATCACCCTGTATTTCTCATTTTCGCTAAGATAGCTGCCTGTGACATCCCAACCGGTCTCAAAAATCGTTTTGCGTTCGCCCGTACCTGTTTCATACTGCACCAGGTATGCAAATTCTTTTCCTGCATCGGTTATATAGTAGAAATATCTGCCATCGTTGCTGAAACCGGAACTGTTATAAATTCCGGGATTGTCCGGATCTGATATCTCAGTAGTTTTCTTTGCTGATCTGTTGACCAGAAAAAGCTGGTTTCGGCTTGTAGTAACAGATTTCTGCAAAGCAAGGAGGTTTTCATCCACCGATATTCCCGCCAGGTCAATGCCCTCATTATTCTGATAGATCAATTCAGGGACCCATTCTCCAATCTTCATTTTGTAAAAATCAAAGAATCTGGGATCTCTTCTGCTGGACACAAAATACATGGTTTTTTTATCCCTGCTCCATGAACCAAATAAGGCTTTTTCTTTTTCTCCCGGAGTAAGGTCAGTTGATGTTCCGTCTTCATTTAACAGAAAAAGATGAAAAATCTCATTACCATTATCGTCAGCCCTGTAGCATATCATATTTGTACCTGGTACATATCCGACTGCAAAATATGATTCAATCGTGGAATTTGTCACCATTCTCTTTGAACCATCCGAAATGGTCACTTCATACAAATTATAAATCCCCGATTCATTGCTGCTGAAAAGCACTTTTGTCTCGTCAGCAGAAAATGAACCACCGGATACATTGTTGTTTTTATAAAACTGATCAACGGTGTATTGTTTCTGTTCCTTTTGTTGTGAACAACTGACCAAGAGCAGAAAGAGACTGAAGGGTAAAAGTAACTTTTTCATGAGAGTCGGGTTTTTGGTTTCAATAAATTTACAATTAGTTTAAATGGAAATCAAATAAATTTTTACCTTCTAGCCGGAATCGGTTTTAAAACTCATAAGTCAAAGAAAGCCCATAGCTGGTTGGATTTAAAGATAATCCTTGTACCTCAAGCTTTTTATGAAGATGCGGCACCAGGAATCCTATTGATCCTCCAACAAGTGAGCCCGCAATTACATCTGTAGGGAAGTGTTTCCCTGATTTAGCCCTGAAATATGCCTGTAAAGCTGTTCCTGTAACGCTCACTCCCCAGATGCCATATTTCAGTTTTGAATCAGGGAAATAATCATTAAATGCTTTTGCAATAAAAATAAAAGTATATGCCGTCGCAGAAGCATCACCTGAAAAAAAAGAATCTTCAATATCATTGCCAGTTATGTCCTTCAGGAATTGTTCTTTAGCATTACCTTCCAGAGAGTTTATCTGATCGATTGTCTTATAGGTGAATGGCCTGTATCTGTCAGTGACACCTTTGGCAAATGAGGTCAGTCCCTGGGTCAGGAAATAACCTTCCAGATATATCACACATAATGAACCTCTGCTTTCCAGGTCGCCCGGGAGAAATATCAATCCTAATGAAGCGCCGATCTTTGAAGCTCTTTTAAAAACCAGACCTGCCGCTTTAGCATCCATATCCCATCTGCCGGCAACTCCCCTGTCGATAAAAATAATCCTGTTAATATCATCCTGTGTAAAACTACCCATTTCAAAAGAAGGCGGGTCCTCATGCTTCTCAATATATCTCCCGGCAAAATATGCAGATAATGATATTCCGCCTTTGATTAAATCCTTTTTCAGGGACAGTTTATAAGGAGACTGGTAGTTCCAATAACTGTTATGTGACGAAACCAGGTTAGCAAACAGGCAAAGAAGTTCAATGAGTATTATTCTTCTTATAACTGGCATTAATAATTGTGATCTTAATTTACCTGATCATTCACTCACGCGGCCGTTCTGGCTGGTTATCAGACTATTGACAAGTGATTTAAGGTCATCAATCTCTTTTCGCTGATCCTCAATCTGTTTTTGCTGATCTTTTATTGCTTCCACAAGAAGGGCAGTAACAGGTGCATATTGCATTGAATAATGATCATTGACGATTGAAACAACCTCAGGAATTACTTCAGCTGCCTCCTGTGCGATGAAACCCATTTGAAGGCCATCCATACCCTCTTTTTGCATATTCCATAGAAAATTCACTCCCCTGAGTTTCAATACTTTCTGAAGAGCATCAGGGATTGTAACAATATCATGTTTAAGCTTTTTGTCGCTGTCATTATACCAGGGATAATTACCTCCGGCAGTTCCATTGACAAATAAAGTCCTGTTTAAGGTATTATTTGTCGAATTCCCGTTAATTACAACTCTCCCATTATCAAACTCACCATGAATTAATGGGGAGGCAGTACTCGAATTAGCTATATATAACTTGTTAGATATAGTATCATCCCTGCCAGCCTCATAACCTATAAAAACATTATCATTCCCTAATATATTTCCAGTACCAGAACCTGCTCCCAGAAATACATTACGCCATCCCGAAGAATTATAACCTGCATTATTCCCAATAAAGACGCTTAGATTTGAAGAATCAGCATGACGGCCTGCACTGCACCCAATAAATACATTGCCTCCGCCGGTAGTATTTGAGACGCCGCTGGAGTCACCCAGGAAGATATTCATGGACCCGGTAGTATTTCCTGCGCCGGCTTTATATCCCATGAAAAGATTTATCTCCCCGGTTGTATTTGAAACACCCGCAGAGTCTCCCAGGAAGATATTATATGATCCGGTCGAATTGGAGTGTCCTGATTTATATCCCATAAGAATATTGCTGTTGCCTATTGTATTGGAGTATCCTGCCTCATAACCTAAAAATGAGTTTAAAGAACCAGCTGTTAAAGCCGAACCGGAACGATAGCCAATAATTGAATTATATAGACCGGACGTAATCCTTTTTCCTGCTTCATGTCCGATGAAGTAATTAGAAGGATTCAGCTTTAAATAATTTTCCGGAGTGCCTGTTGAGATACTACCGACTCCAAAACCTTTAACCGGATCTGACGTAAAGATCCTTGTGCTGTCGCGGGTAACCCTGAGGTACTCTTCCTCCGGAGATTTTACTGTTCCGAATCCCCCGATAGCAAAACCTCCCTTCTTCCCCTTTGTCGATGAGGCTTTATCTATATATATTCTTGTACTGTCTCGTGTTACCCGAAGGTATTCTTCTCCCTTTGATTTTGTATTTTCAAATCCCCCGATAGCGAAGCCACCTTTGACGCCTTTTACAGAGGCTGTGTCAATATATGCCCTGATGCTGTCAGAACTAACAAACAGGTAATTCTGTGAACCACCTTTGGTTGTTCCATATCCACCTATGGCAAATCCTCCCTTGACAGCTTTTACAGTGTCGTACAGATACATCCTGATGGAATCAGGCTTAACAATAAAATAGGGTTGAGAGGGAGCTTTTGTGGTTCCAAATCCACCAATGGCAAAGCCTCCCTTGACTCCTTTCTCATCTCCATCACTTACATAGACTCTTACTCCCTCGTTGTAGACAGCAAATATTGTCTGGCCGTCTTTATTCTTTACCTCGAACAAGGCCTCTTCCAGGTTGTCGGTCCCGCCTGTAACTGCCAATTTTTTCAAAGGAGCTCCGATGTTATTTGTCACCATGGCATATGGCACAGACCATAATTTTGCGTTGCCCATATTCTTCCATACTCCCTGGTAATTAATCTGGACTTTCAGGAACAGGGGAGCATTGGTCCAGTCAATATCACTGAAATTCTGTGCTGATCCGGATTGTCTTACGCCTGTTCCGATTACCAGGTTGAACACGCCATATATATTGGTTTTGACTGCTGAATTCAGTTCTTCCCAGACCACAACAGGTGTAATGGTATCTGAAAGAATTCCCATTTTAACCTGGATTGTTGTATTCATTATTGGCGCTCCGGCGCTGTTATGGGCTACAGCCTGGTAGTTGAAGCCCTGCGGCACCTGGGAAGATAAAAGATAAAAGGAAAAAGATAAAAGGAATGAAAGGGAGAGTTTAGTTTTCATGACAATGGGTATTAGATCGTTGAAAAAGGGATAATTATATGTAAGGTAGGATTTAATGGAGGGCCAGTCAAGTTTTTTTGATTTTTATTTCCGGCTTTCTAAAACAGTTCCTCCGGGTTGATGTTCAGAAATTCCCGCCAGGGCATACCTTTATCTCCGACCAGGATGACCTTGTCAGGTTTAAAAGTCCTGGCAAAAGCATCCATGCCGCTTCTTTTAAACGAGTTTCCGCTTTTAATCTCGAGACCAATGACTTTATTATTTCTTTTAAGAACGAAATCGATCTCATCATTTCCCTGTCGCCAGTAATAGAGCCTGTATCTTCCCTCAACTTCATTATTAAGAAGGTGGGCGCCGATGCAGGATTCCACAAGTCTGCCCCATCTTTCACCATCTCTGATAACCTTGCTGAACCTTTCATCTGACCGGGAACTTATTAAAGCTGTATTCCTTACAATAAATTTGGGACTCGAAGAACGCTGCCTTATAATACTTCCCGAGTATTTCTCAATGCCTGACAATAGTCCTGCGGAATCAAGCAGATCAAGATAATGTGCCAGAGTAACTGTATTCCCGGCATCCTGCAGCTGGCCCAGCATCTTTGTATATGACAGTATCTGACCTGAATAAGCACATCCGAGATCAAAGAGCCGCCTCATCAGGGCAGGTTTATCAACCCTTGTGAGCATAAGGATATCTTTGGATATGCTTGTTTCAACCAGGGAACCGACGATATATCTTTTCCACCTGGACTCATCATCAATTAGTTCTGAAGAGCCTGGGTATCCGCCAAACCAAACGTACTGATCAGGTGTCCATCCGAATGCCTTATGCATTTCTGTGAATGACCAGTGGTTCAGATAATTCATTTCGAATCTTCCTGCCAGCGATTCAGTCAGGCCTTGCTGCAAAAGAAGTCCTGATGAACCTGAAATTACGAGTTTTATTTTCGTTCTCATAAAGGTATCCTCATCCCATAGTTTCTTCACTACAGAGCTCCAGTCTGGAATTTTCTGGATCTCATCAATAGCAAGAATATGCTGTTTCCCTTTTTTCTGCCGGTATTTAAGTCTTGCCGCTTCCCAGTGTTTTTCTAACCATGAATGGCCGTCTCCGTAATATAGATCGGCTGATACGTATGTTGACGGGATTTTCAAATCCTTCAGAAGCTGGTCGATCAGAGTTGTTTTTCCTGTCTGCCGCGGACCGGAGATGACCTGGATAAACTTCCTGCCAGAAAGGAGTCTTTTCTTAATATCCTCATATACAGGTCTTTTATAAACCTTCATAATTTTACTCATTTTATTGAGTAAATTTACTCATTATTTTTAGTAATTGCAAATTTATAAGAGATCTTACCACAAGTGGAGTTAGTTTCAGTGCATTTGTGACTGATCTGTCAGTTGATAATTATTCATATTCATTCGATACAACGGATTCAGAGAAATGGTACCTTTACATATACGGGATTCTATCCGGCTTATAATGTTCTGATTACAGATATCCCTTATGAAGGATTTAAAAGTAATTGTACATTTTAACTATCTTTGTCCAGTCAAATTAAAACCCTCTGATGAAGACAAAATATTCGTTCCTGCTATTGTTCTCCATACTACTCCTCACCTCCGCCCCGACTTTTTCCCAAACAGGTGGTAAAGTCCCGCCTTTTCAGATGACCCTTCATAATGGAAAAGAATTCAAGGCTCAGAACCTGCCGCTGGGGAAGAACATAATAATAGTATACTTCTCTCCTGAATGTGAAGAGTGTCACGCGTTTACATCTGAAATGCTGAAGAGGATCGGGGATTTCCAGAGCGCTTCAATAGCAATGATAACATATATGCCCCTGGAAAAAGTAAAGCCGTATGTGGCTGAGAACAAGCTTTATATGTATTCAAATGTCTATGTCGGAACAGAAGGCAACTCGCTCTTTGTTGCTAAATATTATAAAATCACTCAATTCCCTTTTGTTGCCCTTTATGATAAGAACGGGAACCTGGTAAATAAATATACAAGCAAGGAAGTAAATGTGGATGATCTGATTAACTGGCTAAAGAGCCAGTAAAAAAATAACCACAAAGAACACAAAGGACACACAAAGAACACAAAGGTATTTCCATCTGATTTCTCAGATCATCCTATATCGCATTTCGCATATCGCCTATTACTACTCCGGGAAGTTTACCTGTTTGGGCTGATAACTATCTGTAGTTGAACCGTCACCGAGCTGGCCTCCCTGGTTCTCTCCCCATGTCCAGAGTGTGCCGTTACTTTTTGCGGCCATGGAATGAGCGCCTCCGGCGGCTATCATCAGATACCCGGAGCCTACCTGCACCGGTGATATCTTATCATATGTTGTACCGTCGCCCAGCTGTCCGCTGGCATTCCACCCCCATGTCCAGAGAGACCCGTCCGACTTCAGCGCCATAGAGTGTGCCCAGCCTGCAGAGATCGCAATAAAGTCAATGCCTATCTGAACAGGTTGATCCCTGTCATAGAATGTGCCGTCACCTATCTGGCCATAGTCATTATATCCCCATGCCCAGAGATCACCGTTCTCTGTAAGAGCAAGATAGTGGTTGTACCCTGCAGCTATGGCAACATAACCTGTGCCTATCTGCTCCGGTGTGGTAACATTTTCATCTATGCCGTCGCCAAGCGTTCCTTCACCATCCCATCCCCACATCCAGAGAGTGCCGTCTGTCTTGATAGCCAGTGATCCGACCCCTCCGGCAGAAATTGCAACAAAGTCTGTCCCTGTTTTTACCGGAGATGTTCTGTCAACCATTGTGCCGTCGCCGAGCTGATAGAAATGATTATCTCCCCATGTGTAGAGTGAGTTGTCAGTTTTGAGCCCCATAGAGTAAGCATAACCTGCACTGATTTTTACAAAGTCTGTTCCTGTCTGGACCATGGTGTTTTTGTTTTCAATGGTTCCGTCGCCCACCTGCCCATCCACATTAGAACCCCATGCCCACAGAGTACCGTCGGATTTCACTGCCAGTGAATGAGCTCCGCCGGCAGCCAGGTTTGTATATCCGGTACCCAGTTTAACAGGAGTGCTCCTGTTGTCTGAGGTGCCGTCACCCAGCTGGCTGGAATTATTATTTCCCCATCCCCATAGAGTGCCGTCTGATTTTAACACCAGTGAATGACCATAACCCGCTGCAATTCCGGTTATGATTGGTTTATCTTCTTTCTCACAGCCGTACGTCAGGATCAGTGCCAATCCTGCTACAACCACAGAACAAATAGTAATACTTATTTTCTTTTTCATGCCAGTTTATGATAGATTTAAATTATACATATAGTAACCGGAATTTAAGGCTATTATTATTCCATTTCTTTTTGAATGTCATTTTATCCCATAAAGGAGAGATAAAAGTAAGCTAAAAATATCAAAGAAAAAACCGCTAAGCATGATAAGGAGGCGCCAGGGATGCAAAGAAATTATATTAAATAAAAATATCTTATGACAATACAGTAAAATTGACATTTGATTTCCCGATTCGTAACTTAGTAATAATTTGTCGTTTAAAGACAAAAGCAAAATATTGTCATGAGAAAGCTCTTTTTGTTTTTCACTCTCCAGGTATTCATCCTGAGCTTATCAGGGCAGGATCAGTACCTTTTAATGACAAGGGAACGGAGCCTGAGGCTATCAGCGGACAAGCTTATCGAACTGCTGCTGCTGCTGTATTCGGTTGTGCTGTCGCAGCAGTCGGGGGATTAGTCTATTTTATCAATGGCAGGCTCTTAAATATCTCTCCTGACGATACCCGCATTGCATATATTCGAGATTTCAATGATATTTACGTGATAAACCTCTAGGAAAACCAGGGTATTTTTCCTTTAACTGCCTGTTTTCTGCAATCCGTTAACCGGGAATTGCATTTCGTAAATCAGGACTTTCCAGTATCAGTGTATTGTATAATTTAGTTCTCGTAATAATATGATTATGAAGACACAATTAAATACACGGACAGTAAAAGAAGTTTTAAATTATTAACTAATTATCTATTAAGCCATGAAAAGATTAATCACAGTCGCAGTACTCATCATAGCATGTTGTACAGTCTCATTTGCAACGAAGAAAGTAGTTGCAGAAGGAAAAACCCATTCAGTATTGGGAGATTATAAAATAGAGGCACTTGACCAGCCCGTTATGATCAACGGGAAAGAGCTCAAGGCGTTTACCGTCACTTATCAGAATACCGGTTTGCAGACCACTGTTGCAATTGAAAAGACGCTCAAATGCAAGAAGTATTATGTATTGACCGATATGCTGTCGGTACAGTATGTCTGCAACGGTCATTATTTCGGGGTGGAAAGACTTGACAAAAATCTCGAAAAAGACGGGTTCCAGACTTCAAACGACGACCTTGACAACTTCCAGTATTACCATCAGAAAGTGCTTTCATGCGGTACCAACACCGATATTGAAAACACTAAACTTATTGCTGCCTATTTTCCGTTCCTTCTCAAAAACACGGAAGAAGTCCTGGCAGTAAAATGAAGAGCATTCTTCAAGCTCTTCCCTACGTTTTAGTTTTAGTATAATTAACGCGAAAAGGGGCTCTCTCAGAAAGCCCCTTTTTGTTTTATAAGGATCAACGACTCTGGACGTTACATTACAGACTCTTCCTTAAGGCTCTTAGCCCAAAACTTAACCCTTGAATCTTGCCATATGGATCAGGAACAGTTCTTTCTTGTTGCGGGAAATGGGTATTTCCGAACCGTCCTGCATTTCAATGTATCCTCCCTCCTTGCGGACATATTTTTTCACATATCTCAGGTTGATGAGGTACGAATTGTGTGGCCTGAAAAAATGACGGTCGCTGAGAAGATCCTGGAACTCCTTGAGATTCTTTGATACAAGTATTTTGCGGTTACCGGTGATATAGAACCAGGAATAGCTCCGGTCAGCTTCAATACGGATAATATCCTTGGGATTCAGGTATTCCATGCCATCCGAAGTAGGAATGGCGAGACGTGAAGGAATCCCCGTCTTAAGATTCTCCAGAAGAGCCTTGATGTTCTCATTGCCTCTGAACATGCTGCTTGACCGTTTCTGGATTACCTTGGTCACAGCTTCGATGAACTCATTGATATTAATCGGCTTAAGAATGTAATCTACCGCACTGAATTTGATCGCCTTTATTGCATAGTGGTTGAATGCCGTAATAAATACAACATCAAACTCCTTTTCAGGGAAATTGGTGAGAAGATCAAATCCGGTTCCATGAGGCATCTCAACATCGAGAAAGACCAGGTCGGGCTTCAGATCCTTTATGACCTGCACCCCTTCCTTAACATCATATGCCTTTCCGACCACTTCCAGTCCGGGGCAATATTCCCCTATGATGGAAAATATGAAATCAACCGCATCCTTCTCGTCATCAACAATTAACGTTCTAAGCTTCTTGTTCATGTCATGACCGGAATTTGCATTTCCACCGTTGTTCCTGCTGATCTCCCGCCACCATCTTTGATGTCGGTATAGGTTGTTTTCAGGCATGAGCCGTAAAGCGCATTCACCAGGTCAAGCCGCGAAGATGCTATCTTTGTTCCCAGAGAGTTGTGGTTGCAATTCCTCTCTGTTTTCCTTTCACGCGCCGCATCACGTCCTATACCGTTGTCCTCAATCGTACAGGTAAGATAATCATTTACAAGCTTAATTTCAATTTTGACCTTACCCCTGGTTTCCATCGGCATCAGACCGTGACAGATGGAATTCTCCACATAGGGCTGTATAAGCATCGTCGGCACCTTATACATCAGAGGATCTATCTCTTCATCAACCTTGATCTCATAATCGAATTTATCCTTGAACCTGATACTTTCAAGCTCAAGGTAAAGTGTCAGGGCATTAAGCTCATCGCTGAGAGGAATATAAGTATGCTGTGAGTTTTCGAGCACCTTGCGCATCAGGTTAGAGAACTTGGTGAGGTAGTTGTTTGTTGCCAGCTTATCGTGCTGATACATATAGTATTGTATCGAATTCAGAGTATTGAATATGAAATGCGGGTTCATTTGCTGCCGCAGGTTGGCCTGCTGTATCTCCGAGATCTTGCGGTTCATTTCGCTGATCCGTCGTTTATTCTTAAGCTTTGTCCCTCGCCATAGAAGCAAACCGACGGAAAAAGCTAACGGCACCAGAAATGCAAAAGCAAAGCTTAGTGTCCTCTGGTTCTTCAGTCTTAGTGACAGCAACTGAACTTCTTTTTGCTGTGTATCCACTTTATACTTTATAGTTGCTTCAGAAAACCACTGGTTCCTGTTTTTTATTAATGTTGAATCGCTGAATCTCTTGTAAAACACATAACTCTTATATGCATTCGACGTATCCCCTGCATTAATATACAATTGGCTCATATCTCTGTATATCCAGTATAGTTCATACCAGTCGTTAACCTTCAATGCATATTCAATTCCTTTCTTGTAATTGTTGACAGAGTTTTCCATTTTACCCATATCACGATAGATAGTGCCTAAGTTTCCATAGACATTGGACTGCATTATAATATCATTGGTAGCTTTACTGTATTGCAGCGATTTGTTATAAAGAGCGAGGGCTGTATTGTAATCCCTGGCAAGGTAGTGAGAGAATCCGAGGTTCCCCAGAGATCTTGCCATAGTCATTGTGTCCTTGAGAGCAACAGCAAGTTCATATGATCTATTCAACAATGAATCGGAAAGCTTGAAATCCCAGCTTCTTTCTCCCTTAAGCGTACCGTATAAATAGAATCCCCTTAATGAAATAGCTGAATCATTTTCTGCCAGTGAAGCATCTATCATTTTCTTTAATGCCTGCTCATATTCTGTCAGGTTTCCCATGTTGTTATGAACCCCAGCCTGTCCTGCGTATCCCCGTTGAATCATTCCCTTAATATCTTTTTCTTTTGCAAGGTTAATACCGCGCTCAAAATTATCAAGGCTTTCGTTAAATAATCCAATCTGGGCATAATAACTTCCCAGAAAGTAGTAGGTTCTTATAAGGATCATGTATTCTTTGCTTTCTTCAGCTTTTTCCAATGTCAGGGTTGCTTCTCCCGATGCATTGAGATAATCACCTGTTAAAAGGTTATAGTTAGCCATCAGCAGATGGAGAAGTGCCGGTATTTCAATACTTTCTTTCTCACTGATATATAGAGCAGTATCAATGCAAGCTTTTGCTTTGTCAAGCATCAGCGGCTTAGAAAGGTACTTCATACCTGCCTTCGTAAGGCTATTGATTTTTGCTGTATCACCCGCCCCCGCTGAAGGTATCTTCATCCTTATTGTCGAGTATACGGATTGCGTATTGCCCGCTTCAGTAAAAACCAACAGCATCAGGCTAAAAACCAGAGAAAATTTTAAAGCTTTCATATCACTCCCTCTTGTATAAAACAGTTATACAATTATAATTAATTCAGAATCAATCAAATAATCCTCTACTAAGTACACTTCGATCAGGTCAGTTTTTATTGTATTAAATTACACCTTTAGTTAAACAAATTCACGTCCCGTTTTACGGATTGCAGTTCTGGACTAACAAATGACACTTTTCAATGGATATTTTTCACTTTTATCATGACCATGCTATAATCTACCTGATTGGCCTGACAGTAATAATGAAATCGTACCTCTGAGGCATGACCTGGTATTCAGGAAAAACAGATACAGCCGTGCATCCCACACCGCTTGTGGCATAATCAAAATTAAAAGTCATACCATCAAACAGCTGAAGCTGGTAAGTGTAAAGCGCTTTTGCAAGATTATCAGTGGAATACGGATGAATATTGAAGTTGAAATGCCTGTTGCCTCTGAATTCAAGACCGGTCCCTTCATTATCAGTGATCCTCACCCACCTGTTATCTGTCCTCAGACCATAATCCTGCGGAATGAGATACGGTTCATACATTCTGCTGGCAGTAGATCTGTATATTCCTGTTTTGTAACCGCTCTTCCTGTCGGGATAATTTTCCTGAGGCCCCCTGCCGTACCATTCTACATTTTCCAGTGTCCTGCTCAGGATCCAGTCGACTCCCACCCTTGGAAGCCATGCCGGCATATCCCCGTTTGGTATCACTGAATGCTCAATTGTCATTTCTCCTGTTCCCGTAATGCGATAAATATAGTGATTCAGAAATGCCCCCCTGTCAGTTCCAAGCGTGGCAATGTTGTAAATGATTATTTCAACGTTTTGATCATCAACAACTTTATAGCTGAAACTTTCATTCTGCAGTTTCAGGTCATTAAGTCCAGCCGCATACCATTCAGTTGCTGCAAAGCGTCCGAAAATATCTGAACGATGCTTGCTGTTCGATGACCAGAATGTCCATTCATCAGTCTCATTTGCCAGTGGTGCCCTCCAGACATTTAGTTGCGGGCCTCGATTGAGAATCTCTTTCCCCGAAACCTGAATGCCGGCAAGAAGACCTTTCTTCCTGTCAAAAACGTACCTGAAATCGTCACCGCGTATCACAAATTTATCATTCTCTTCCGTTACTGTTAATAATTTATCAGATGGTTTATCGGGATTCCCCAGAGGCTTGTACCATGGAAGCTCAAGCTCCTCCCAGGCAATCTCAAAGCCATTTTCAGACCATATAGTTTTGCCATTCTGACGAAAACTTATAACGAGACGGTATTCAACGCCCTCCTTTATTTCAGGTTTGCTGAACGGAACTTTCACAATTTGTGTTTTCTGGGGCGCTATATCCGGGTTGAGAACTCCCTGCTCAACTATCTCATTATCAGCCATAAGCATCCACGCTATCTGTAATTCGACAAGATTTGTGAAAAGATACCTGTTGGATATCTCCACTTCTCCCTTTTCAGCCGAAACAAGTCTTACAGAAGCGGGCTGACCTGATTTTTTTATCTGCCACATTTCCGGCTGAGGACGACGATCCGGCCAGATAGCCCCGTAAGTTCTTGCGCCGATGCCATAGCTGAAGAAATCTCCCCCTGTTGTCATCTCCTCAAAATCGAGCCACAACGCTGCTTCTTTTTTAAGTTCCGCGGATGGGGTTTTCAGCAATTCGGCACTGATGCTCCTGTTGAATATGCCTGCCTGGTCAATAATTGCATCGCAGATATAAACGTCTGTTTCCTGTCCGTGAATTTCAACATTTCGCCCTATGTTAACGGGGAAGGGAGTGTTTCTTATGTTGCCTGTAACAGGTTTCCTTTCGCTTTCCTTTCCGTCGATTGTTATGTATATAGCCCTGCCGTCATAACCGGCGGTGACAAAATGCCAGTTGTTCTCCCAGCTTTCAGGCAAAGGCATCCGGACTGTCTGCCTGTTCCTTGTTGTAATATAAAACTCGAGATATTCTCTGCCAGCCTGGTGAAGACCGAACTGGTTGTTTCCCTTTGTTATCAGTGTTCCGGATGAGCTGCTGAGAGAGCGCGGAAAAATCCACAGTGACAGTGTAAGCTGATCACCGGCAATCTCAAGTGCCTCATCTCTGTAGACTTCCACCCACTGGTCATGTCCGTTAAGGTCAATAGCTTTCCCCGCGATACCCGGAACCAGTTTTGCCCGTCCCATCACATTCACCTGGATATTATTGTCCGAAGCATCTTTAAGGGATTTTACTTTTTCGGTGATACCGGTACTAACAAAATCCCATATTGCTCCTCCCATGCTTCGAGGATGGCTGCGGAATTCATTCCAGTAATCATCAAGGGCACCTCCTCCGTTTCCTGTAACAGCCACGTATTCATCAAGAAACGACGGACGCGGATCCACACTGTCAGGAACAAGGAAAACGTCCGTTATCAGGCTGTAAAGATGAGGATACCGGGGACCAATAATATCCTCACAACGTTGGGTGAAAGCATTCCCGCCATACATCCAGAAACGGGTGCTGTCATATTTCTTCCCTTCTTCAATAACAGCACATATATTATCACCCTCGCCACTTTCATTCCCTGCACTCCAGAAAAGTATGCAGGGATGATTCCTGTCACGAAGCACCATCTTTCTCGCTCTTTCACGGTACATCCCCTCCCATTCCGTTTTTTCAGAGACATATTCGGTGGCATGCGATTCATCGCCTGTTTCATCAACAATGTATATGCCATATTCATCTGCAAGCTCAAGGTACTTTATTGCCGGAGGATAATGAGAAGTTCGCACGCAGTTGATATTGAATTGCTTTAGAATACTCAGATCTTTTCTGATGGTAGCTTCATTCATTGTATGTCCGAGAACCGGATGCTGCATGTGGCTGTTAATGGCATTCAGCTTTACAGGCATGCCGTTCAGGTAAAAAACCTGGTCCCTGATCGCGGTCTCTTTAAAACCTATCCTGCCGGAAATGACTTCAGTTGTTTTTCCCGAGGCATCAATAAGTTCAAGAGTCAGCATGTATAGATTCGGATATTCTGCCGACCATTTGGCCGGTTCCTTAATATCAGCCGATAATTTCATTGTATGCTTTCCGGAACCAGCTACCGGGAATTTCTCAGAGACCATTGTTTTGACGATCTTTTTATCTCTGTCATAAAGAGCTGCCCGGAGGGTAAGATCATTGATCCCGGCAGATGAATAATTTTTAATGTCAACTGACACATCGAGCCTGGCATCAATGTAATTCTCATCAAGGTCGGTTGTTGCGTACCAATCGAAAATATGTGTCTTCGGAGCTGCAAAAAGCCATACATCGTCAAAGATACCTGCAAGACGCCAGTAATCCTGATCTTCAAGATAGTATCCGTCGGAATATTTGGTAACAAGGACAGCAATGACATTCTTCCCCGGTTTGAGGTACCTTGTGATATTATATTCAGCAGGTTCCTGACCTCCTTCGTTATAACCAGCTTCTCTTCCGTTTACCCATACAAATGATGCCGATGCTGTTTTTTCCATCCTCAGGAAGATCTCTTTTCCCTTCCATCCTGCCGGGAGGTTGAAGCTCTTCCTGTACGAACCCGTGGGATTATATTCCCTGGGAATTAACGGCGGATTTGGAGGAAACGGCGTTTTCACATTCCTGAAAAGCGGATCTCCGAATCCCTGCATCTCCCAGTTTGAAGGAACATGGATAGTATCCCATTTCTTATCGTTGAAACTCTCTTCAAAGAAACCGGCCGGAGCACCTTCCGGAACTTCGCTGAAATGAAATTTCCATGTACCGTTAAGTGACATGAAACTGGCTGCCTTTTGCCTGTTGTTGATTAATGCCTCATTAACAGACATATATGGAACAACCGGAGTGTGCCCCTCTTCCTGGTTCAACTCAAAAACTGAAGTGTTTTCAAGGTATGAGTAGATGTCTGTCAGGAATGATGTCTGCTGGGAGTATGACATCACGGATATAAAAAATAAAGTAAGGAATGTGATTATCTTTTTCATTTTTGCCGGTTGTTAATATCAGTGAAATATACATAAAATTAACATTGCTGTAATTTGATTATTTCATAATTTAGCATTTCATTTTAAATTAAAACAATCAGATACCAGACATAACCTTAAATCTATCACAATGAACAAACTCCGTATTCTTACCAATCTGTTTCTGACCGCAGTACTGTTGCTTGCTGTACAGTCATGTAAAAAGGCTCCTGAAACTGATAAGCTCAGCATCAATTATGAAAAGTATGTAATGTCTAATGGCATGCAGGTCGTCCTCCATACAGATCATTCTGATCCGATGATGGCTTACGCTATAATGTATCATGTCGGTTCCAGCAGGGAAGTTCCGGGCAGAACCGGCTTTGCCCATCTTTTTGAACATCTCCTTTTCACTGGTTCCGAGAATGTTGAATCAGGCAGGTTCGATATGGTAATTGAGGGCATGGGAGGATTTAATAATGGCTTTACAAGCCGTGACATAACTACTTATTTCGAATTATTTCCGAAAAATGCTCTGGAGAAGATCCTGTGGCTGGAGTCAGACAGGATGGGATTCTTCATCAATTCAATCACGCCAAGGTTGATGGCTATTCAGCAGAATGTCGTTCAGAATGAAAAGAGACAGAGTGTTGACAATTCACCGTATGGCTTTACCTGGGATGTCATTTACAAAAACCTCTACCCTGAAGGCCATCCCTATAAGTGGGATGTGATCGGAGAAATGGAAGACCTCAAGAATGCAACCCCCGATGATGTCAAAACCTTTTACAATAATTTCTACGGACCGAACAACGCTACTCTTGTTATCGCCGGCAACTTCGATACTGATTCGGTTAAAATGCTTATTAACAGATATTTCGGAGAAATTAAATCACAGGCTGAGGTTGCTTCACGCAATCCGATGCCGGTAACTCTTGAACAGACAAGGAAGCTGTATCATGAGGATAACTTTGCCAATGTGCCGGAGATTAATATGGTATGGCCGGTTCCTGAATCTTACAACAAAGACACTTATGCCCTGGACTTTCTCGCAAGGATACTCTCTGACGGAAAGAAGGCTCCGATGTATAAAGTGCTTGTTAAAGAAAAACAGCTTACTTCATCAGCAGATGCATATGACAGCGCGGATGAACTGACAGGAGAGTTCACGATAACCGTGAGGGCAAGTGAAGGCAAAACCTTAAAGCAGATTGAAGAAGCTGTATTTGAGGCATTTGCCCTGTTTGAAAAGGAAGGGATAACCGATAAGGACGTGGAAAGGATAAAGGCTACCCGTGAAATGAGATTTTACCAGGGACTGAACAGTATTTACAGCAAAGCCCTGAACCTGGCATTCTATAATACATTCCTCAACGATCCGGGTTTTATTGAGAAAGACATTGAGAACATCAAGGCTGTCACCAGAGATGATATTTTAAGAGTTTACTACCAGTATATTAAAGATAAGCCCCACATTGTAACAAGCTTCGTTCCGAAGGGACAGATGGATATGGTTGCAGAAAACTCAATACAGGCAGGTGTCAGAGAGGAGAATATAAATGAAGCAACCCAGGTTGAGATTGCCGAAACAGGCGGCGAAGAGATAGTTAAAACCGCATCAGCATTCGACCGGACTATTGAACCGCCGGCAGGAAAAGAGCCGGAGGTAAAAGTTCCTGAGGTATGGAAGGCAGAGATGTCAAACGGGATAAAGGTATATGGAATACAAAATAAAGAACTGCCTCTTGTTGATGTAAGTATAGTGATTGACGGAGGAATAATGCAGGACAATGTCAGCCTGCCCGGAGTCGCTTCACTCACAGCGAGCATACTTCCCCAGGGAACAAAAAACAAAACCCCCGAGGATCTTGAAGAAGAAATCGAACTCCTAGGATCAAGCATAAATGTTAATGCTTCACGCGAAGAGATCACGATGAACGCCAGAATGTTGTCAAGGAACTTTGACAAGACAGTGGCACTCATGAAAGAGATTATACTCGAACCACGGTGGGATTCCACGGAATTTTCCATTGCCCTTACACGTGCCAGAAACAGTATTATTCAGGCTGAAGCTCAGCCGAGGGAAGTGGCCAGACAAACATTCTATAAACTGCTTTACGGGAAGGATCATATCTTTGGTTACAATTCGCGGGGAACAAGAGAATCTATCGACAGGATTACCCTGGAGGACCTGAAATCGTACTTTAATAAGAATTTCTCACCTTCACTCACAAGGATCCTTATTGTGGGAAATGTCTCACAGGAAGAGGCACTTGCAGCCCTGAAGCCATTAGTGCTGGAGTGGAAAACAAAGGAGGTTGCTCTCACCAAATACCCTGATCCGGTACCACCGGAAAAATCTGCAATATTTTTTGTCAATATACCCGGTTCACGGCAATCCGTAATTCAGATCGGGTATCCTGCATTAACAAGAGATAACCCCGACTTTATTAAAGTGGTATTCATTAACTACAGGCTTGGAGGAGCCTTTACCAGTATCCTTAACCAGATACTTCGCGAAGAGAAAGGATTCACTTACGGAGCTTCAAGTTACTTCAATGAGTTGAAGACGCTTGCCGCCTTCAACACCGGTTCAAGCGTCAGGTCCGATGCTACCTTTGAATCTGTGAAGATCTTCAGGGAAGAGATGGAAAAATACCGTAGTGGTATATCGGCGGAGGATTTACAGTTTGTCAAAAACTATATGATCAGGTCGAATGCAATGCGTTTTGAAACTAACGGGGATCTTATGGGCATGATTGCTACAATGGCCAAATACGGATTCAGCAACGATTATATCAAAAAGGAAGAGGACATAATCAGGAACATGACTCTTGAAGAGCATAAGGCTATTGCTCAAAAATATATCGTTCCTGATAAGATGTACTATGTTGTTGTGGGTGACGCGGCAACGCAGGCTAAGCCTCTTGAAAAGATAGGATTCGGCAAACCTGTTCTGATGAGCAATAAATGACAGAGTCATGATATGAATCATTTTAAAGTGAGGGGGTTCCTCATTCCGAGCGCTTCGGCTGCCGAAGCTGAAAGCGTAGGAGGGCCAGCGAGGAATCTCCCTCGCCAGTTGCCACGCTTTATTTCCCTGTCATATTCAGTACAGCTACATAATAATCCGGGTCAACGGTTATAACGGCATTTTGTACTTGAAGTTTGATTCTTGCGAACCCGGGCAACGGATATATATCCTGGGGTTCTCCGTTTATATAGATCCTCAGCGGCATATCAAATCCCTGCACACAATTGTTCCACCTGAAGGCAAGCTCGTCACCCTTTATATAATACTCAAATACCGGGATCCTTACATCCCTGAGGTACTGGTCAAATACACGCTTCAGGTTCAATCCGGTTTTTTCTATTAAATAACTCTCTATCTGTGAGCCCTTTACAACCTGGTGGTAAAAATCCCTGTTGAGTCCGCGGAGTATTTCCCTCCACTTTTCATCATCACCGATTAACTGGCGGATCGTATGAAGCATGCTCCCTCCTTTATAATACATATCACCCGATCCGCTGATATTTACATTATATATACCTGTTACCGGGCGGTCATTCCTGATATTTTGCCGGCTGCCGAGAACATATTCCGCTCCGGCATCTTTACCATAGTGATATTCGACGTAAAGACATTCTGAATAATTTATGAAACTCTCGTGAATCCACATGTCGGCAGCATCTTCATAGGTGATACTGTTTCCAAACCATTCATGTCCCGATTCATGGATGATGATAAAGTCAAACTTATCACCCCAGCCCGATCCGCTCAGGTCTCTTCCCATATACCCGTTCCGGTAACCATTACCGTAAGTAACGGAACTCTGGTGCTCCATCCCCAGATATGGAGCTTCAACAAGCTTATAACCATCCTCATAGAATGGATATGGCCCGAACCAGTGCTCGAAAGCAGCAAGCATCATCGGCGCCTGTTTAAAATGTACTCTCGCCTTTTCCATGTTCTCTTTCAGAACATAATAATCACAGTTGAGCTTACCTTTCTCTCCGTTGTACACTTCGGCAAAATGGGCATAATCGCCGATATTGATATTTACCGCATAATTATTTATCGGGTTGGCAACGGACCAGTTATAGGTGGTGGTCTTATCCTTCCTGTTCCTGACGACGCTCATCAGCCTTCCATTGGAGATATCCATGAGATTCGACGGCACCGTGACGCTCATCAGCATGCTGTCAGGCTCATCATACATATGATCCTTGCACGGCCACCACAGGCTTGCCCCGTCTCCCTGGCATGACGAAGCGGCGAACGGGAGTCCGTTACTGTCCTTCCTCCATGTGATCCCTCCTTCCCATGGAGGTCTTGCTGACACTCTCGGTTTGCCTCCGTATGTCAGTACTACCGAGTACATTTTTCCGGCTTCCTGTTTTTCTGCCATTCGTATCCAGAACACACTTCCTTCCCTTGAAAAACTCAATGTCTTCCCGTTCTGTTCAACCTTCATCAGATCCATCGGTTCCTGCAGATCGATCTGCATAACGTCTGAAGGTTCTTTTACCCTGTATGTGATTGTATTGGTACCGTAAATGGTGCTGTCAGAAGGTTTTACAGCTATATCAAGATGATAACAGGTCAGGTCCCACCAGGCTCTCCCGGGGGTGATCGATCCCCTCAGCGTATCCTGCCTGGTAAAAACTCTTTTAGATGAAGGGGTATACTGCGCATTGACAGGTACCGGCAAACACAAAAAGACAATGCAGCTAATGTAAAGAAGCAGCGATTGTTTCATATTAAATCATGTTATAATATAAATAGTAAAGATAAAAGGTTATTGGTAAATAGCTGCCAGTTATTACTAATTGGTTATTTGTAGTACTTTTATTGCATACCATGAAAAAGTGTTGCCTGTTTATTTTGCTGGTTGGTGCCATTTCTCCGGAATTACTGAATGGACAGTCAGTAAACCACTGGGAAACTGCTGTTTACAACAATGATACATGGAAATACTTTGTCGGAATATTCGAACCGGATCCCGGGTGGAGACAGTTATTATTCGATGATTCAGCATGGTCTCAGGGTACCGGTGGGTTTGGATATGGTGATAATGATGATAATACAATTATTCCTGTCTGTACATCTGTTTATCTGAGAAGGAAATTCAATGTTACTGATACAGGTGTTATAGCCTCTGCCCTTCTCAGCATGGATTATGACGATGCTTTTGTTGCATATATGAACGATGTTGAAATAGCACGGGTGGGTATTTCCGGTGTATATCCGCTTTTCTCTCAAACCGGCAATGATCATGAAGCTGCCATGTACCGCGGAGGGCTTCCGGAATCATTTCTTGTTGATAAGAATAAACTGAATATCTGTTTGTTGCAGGGAGATAATGTTCTGACGGTACAGGTTCATAACAGCTCTGTCACATCCTCCGATATGACATCAAATGTGTTTCTTTCTTTCGGTATCTCCGATACATCTCATGATTACCTGGCACTCCCTTCATGGTTCACTGCGCCCGGAGAGTTCAGCTCATCCAATCTGCCTGTCGTGGTCATCAACACGCAGCCCGGAGAAACGATTATGGATGAACCGAAGATAAATGCCGATATGAAGATCATTTATAACGGAGGTGCACAATTAAATTATATCACTGATCCCGGTAATATCTATTCCGGCAAAATAGGCATTGAGATCAGGGGCAGATACTCAGCTTCCCTCCCCCAGAAACCTTATGGAATAGAAACACGCGATCTTGACGGTAATAATCTCAATGTGCCAATACTTGGACTTCCGTCAGAAAACGACTGGATATTGCTGGCCAATTACAATGACAAAACCTTCCTCCGGAATTTCCTTGCCTTTGAGATATTCAGGCAGATGGGACATTATGCACCCTGATCGAAATACTGTGAAGCAGCCGTGAATAATGAATACCAGGGAATTTATCTTCTTACTGAAAAGATAAAGATTGATAAAAACCGTGTCAATATTGCTGACATGAGTACTGATCCAAATTCCGGCAATGATTATACAGGCGGCTATATCTTTAAAAATGACTATTATACAGCATATGACAGCTGGCTCAGCAATTATTCACCTCTGAATAAGCCTGGTTCCGCCATATACTTTGTTTATCATGATCCGGACCCGAACGAACTTACACAGCAGCAGAAGAACTACATCAGAAATTATGTCAATACATTCGAAACAATGCTGTACAGTCCTGATTTCAAGGACAAACTAACCGGTTACCGGGCTTATCTTGATGTAAGTTCATTTGTCGATTACTTCATCCTGGGAGAAATAACAAGAAATGTGGATACTTATAAAAAAAGCAGATTCTATTATAAGGATAAAGAAAATATTGATGGCCGGATTCATTCCGGACCTCCGTGGGATTTTGATTGGGCATGGAAAAACATAACAGAGAATTGCATTCATTTCAACCAGACCGATGGTTCCGGCTGGGCTTACAGGATAAATGAATGTGATGCATGGCCTGTTCCTCCTTCATGGGAAATAAGACTTATGCAGGACAGAAATTTTATTAACGAGATACATGACAGATACTATCTCCTGAGGAAGAATATCCTGAGCCAGTCACATCTTAATCATATCATTGACTCAGTAGCATTATTACTTGATGCTGCTCAGACCAGGCATTATCAGAAATGGAAAATACTTGGAATAAATGTCGGGACACCTGAATCGGGAGAACAACCTGCCACTTATAGCGGGGAAATACAAAAATTCAAAGCATGGATAAGCACCAGACTTGCCTGGCTTGATGCAAATATGGTCGGAAGATCATATGTAACTCCTGATAAATATAAACCAAAATGCAGGATTTTTCCGAATCCGGTCAGGGAAAATCTTTATCTTGAGTCAGATACTTTAATCAGTAAAATAGAATTATTTAATTATTCAGGCATCAGGGTTGCAGAAAAAACGGACTGTAATGATTATTCAGTAAAAATGAATCTGGATTATCTTGGTCCCGGATTTTATATCGCCAGAATATACCTCAGATATGGGGGAATAATAACCAGGAAACTGATTAAAAAACAGTAATCCAAATTATAATTATACTTTCAGTTATAAATTTCTTTTCGATTATTTACCTTGTGAAAAACTGCAAATCATACTTATCATGAAACGAATAATTTTTACCGCATGTCTTACGATTGGTCTTATTTTATGCCAGTCAAATACATTACGAGCTCAGGATTCACCGCGCACCCGCGAGTCTTTTAATGACGGCTGGAAATTCACAAGGTATTTCAATGCGTCATATGAAAAATCTGCGGCTTCAAAAGAACCTGAAGACCTTCAGATGCCTTCAGTCAGTGATAATGAATGGCTAACGGTTGATCTGCCTCATGACTGGGCTATTGAGGGTCCGTTTAACGACACACTGGAAAACAATACCGGCTTGCTTCCATGGAAAGGGATCGGCTGGTACAGGAAGCACTTCACTCTCAGTGATTCAGAAAAGGATAAACGCATTTATATCGATATTGATGGTGCGATGGCAAATGCAAAGGTCTGGCTTAACGGCAAATTTGTTGGTGAATGGCCTTACGGTTATACCTCCTTTCGTCTTGACCTTACACCCTATATCCTCTGGGGGAAAGAAAATGTGATTGCTGTCAGGCTCGATACAAAGAACTGTGATTCAAGATGGTATCCGGGAGCAGGACTTTACAGAAACGTCTGGCTGGTGAAAACATCACAGGTTCATATAGCTCATAACGGGGTATTCTGCACCACTCCCGAAGTCAATAAGGGAAGAGCCGTGGTAAGCGTACTGGCCGAGGTGGAAAACCACGATGGCGAACCTGTTACCGTTTCAGTTGAGTCCGTCGTTTACAAACTTGACAGTAAGGGAGATCCATCTTCAGACATATCAGGAACATCATTCGGCGCAACTGCAACTATTCCCGGTATGAAAGTACATGATTTCAGATCTGATATAGTGGTCACCCAACCACTGCTGTGGGATATTGATGATCCGCAGCTTTACAGGGTAGTAGTGACTGTCAAACGGGATGATAATGTTGAGGATACTTATGGTGTCAATATAGGTTTCAGAACTCTTGAATTTACAGCCCGTGACGGCTTTTATCTGAACGGACAGAGAGTTGAGATAAAGGGAGTCTGCAACCATCATGATCTTGGAGCCCTGGGAGCCGCCTTTAATATACGGGCTGCGGAACGTCAGCTTGAGATACTGAAGGAGATGGGATGCAATGCTATCAGGACAAGCCATAATCCTCCTGCTCCCGAATTGCTGGATCTATGTGATCGGATGGGATTTCTTGTTGAAGATGAGGCTTTTGATACATGGAGAATCGGCAAAAAACCTCTGGACTATAATAAGCTGTTTAATGCCTGGCATGCAGAAGACCTGAAGACATTGATTCGCAGGGACAGGAACCATCCATCAGTAATGCTCTGGAGCATCGGGAATGAGGTGCCGGATCAGAATAATCCTGCATTAGCTCAAAGCCTGAGGACAATAGTCAAATCCGAGGACAATACCCGTCCGGTGACTGCAGGATGCGATCGTGACAAATCCGGTACCAACGGCTTCCAGAAAAGCCTTGACGTATTCGGGATAAACTACAGGCTCTACAGATATGAAGCTTTCTTCAGTCTGAAGGATAATGAAAATCTTCCTTTTCATTCAAGCGAATCTGCATCAACCGTAAGCTCCAGGGGCGAATATTTCTTCCCGGTAGTACAGGGCAATCTTAACAATAATCTGCCCGGGAAAGGGATCTTCCAGATATCCTCCTATGATCTTGCATATCCCTTCTGGGCAACAACTCCTGACCAGCAATGGGAAATGATTGATAAGTTCCCGGGTACGTTCGGGGAATTTGTCTGGACCGGATTCGATTACATTGGTGAACCGACACCCTATGGCAACGATCTGACAGGAGTAAGACCTGGTTCACCGATGTATAACCAGATAAAAAAAATGCTCGATAACCAGGGTGTTACTGAAGTGCCTTCACGCAGCAGCTATTTCGGTATTCTTGACCTTGCAGGCTTTAAGAAGGACAGGTTCTGGCTGTACCAGTCGAAATGGAGACCTGATCTACCGATGGTTCATATCCTCCCCCACTGGAACTGGCCTGAAAGAAAAGGTCTTTTGACTCCTGTTCATGTATATACATCTGGTGATGAAGCTGAACTTTTCCTTAACGGAAAATCACTGGGCAAAAAGAAAAAAGGACAATATGAATACAGGCTCAGATGGGATAGTGTTGTTTACCAGCCCGGTGAACTGAAAGTTATCGCATATAAGGACGGTGAGAAATGGGCTGAAGATGTGATGAAAACAACAGGTAAAGCTTACCAGCTTTCTATGTCTGCTGACCGTCCCGCTGTTACTGCCAATGGAAAAGACCTTATTTTTATCACTGTAAGGATTGAAGATAAGGAGAAGCTCCTGGTTCCACGCAGCAACAACCAGCTTAATTTCAGCATTGAAGGTCCTGGCAGGATAGTCGCTACAGATAACGGTGATCCCACGAGCCATGAATCATTCCAGGCAGCTTCAAAAAAAGCGTTCAACGGAATGTGCCTGGTAATTGTAGCTGCAGACAAAGGAGCTTCGGGAACAATCAGGGTTAAAGGCGAATCAAAAGGATTGAGAAACAGTTATGTTACGATAAATATAAAAGGTCAGTAACTTAACCGGAGACCTGCAGTCTTATATTTCTTTTGCCTTTTGCCTTTTGTCTTTTGTCTTTTATCTTTATCCTCCATGCTTAAAAAGATCCCACATACTTACGTAATCGTTTTCAGCATTATCATCCTGTCGGCTATGCTTACCTGGTTCATTCCCGGCGGGTCATTTGACAGGCAGATAGTTACTGTGAACGGTATCGATAGAAATGTTGTTATTCCCGGATCATTCCATTATGTTGACAGCAATCCCCAGACATGGCAAATATTCTCTGCCCTATTTGACGGATTTGTCGATAAGGCCGATATCATCGTTTTTATTCTGATCATTGGCGGGGCATTCTGGATAATGAACGAAAGCAAAGCCATTGATGTGGCAATCCGGTCAATTCTCAGGTTCACCAAAAGAATTGAGCACAACAGGTTAATATCAGGTATTGGAGCAGACAACCTGATATTCATACTCATAATGTTAATGTTCAGTGTATTCGGAGCGGTCTTCGGCATGAGCGAGGAGACCATCGCATTTGTGATAATATTTGTCCCTCTGGCAGTCTCAATGGGATATGATTCAATAGTCGGGGTATCGCTCTGTTTCGTTGCTGCTGCCCTTGGATTTGCAGGAGCTATCCTTAATCCGTTTACGATCGGGATAGCTCAGGGATTATCAAACCTGCCTCTTTTCTCCGGTATTGAGTACAGGATCTTCTGCTGGGGGATAATCAATTTTGCAGGAATTTTCTTTATTCTCAGGTATGCGCGGAGAATAAAGAAAAATCCCGGATTGTCGGGGGTTTCCAGGGACGATGAATACTGGAAAAACATGAGGGAAACTCACAACCAGCAGATTATCTACCACACTCCTGTTTCAGCGTGGGTAATGTACGGCATCCTGCTGATAATCATGGTAATATTTTCAATTCTGAATCCCATGACAAATATTTCAATCGGGGACAGAACCATTCTTTTCCCGGCGGTTCCGGTAATCACTTTACTTTTCGGGATAACCGGGGTTTTCAGCCTCAGAAAATCAGTTCATTTTTTCATACTGCTGATACTACTGGTCACTATACTCTTTCTCATAACCGGCGTCATGGGATATGGCTGGTACATTATGGAGATTGCCACTCTCTTCTTTGCAATGGGCCTGGCAGCCGGCATATCCATGAATTATTCGGCCAACAAAATAACAAAGCTTTTTCTTGATGGAATAAAGGACATACAGTCGGCAGCTATAATTGTAGGACTTGCAGGTGGACTAATCATAATCCTGAACAACGGGAATATAATCGATACTATGCTCTATAAACTCTCCCGGTCAATATCAGGCATGGGCAGGATGGCAGCCATAACCATGATGTATGCAGTTCAGACGCTGATAAACCTTGTAATGCCTTCAGGATCGGCAAAAGCAGCACTTACAATGCCGATGATGTCGCAGTTTTCTGACCTGATAGGAGTCTCCCGCCAGGCAACGGTAATGGCTTTCCAGTTCGGTGACGGTTTTACAAATATGATAACACCGACTTCAGGAGTTCTTCTTGGAGTGCTCAGCGTGGCCAGGATACCCTATGAAAAATGGTTCCGGTGGGTTCTCCCGTTTATAATAATGCTGATGATCATCGGTTTTTTCCTGCTTATCCCTACGGTATATATCGATCTTAACGGATTTTAACTGAATGTTAACTTTCGTTAAAACTGATAATTAAGGAAGGTTTGAAAGACTTTTTTTCATACTTTCACCCCGTGAAATTTTATATCGGCGGATTATAATGAGATGAAGAAAACGATTATTATTACGGGTATTGTTGTTGCGTCTGCCTTCCTGGCTCTGTTTGTCTTCAATAAGATTATTAACAGAAGAGATACGGTCAATCTCTTTGCTGAAGTATCAGAAGGCAGGTTTGAAATAGCAGTTACATCCACCGGTGAACTGGTCGCTGAAAATTCGGTTGACATCATTGCACCCGGTTTGACAATGAGAAGGGATATAAGGGCATCGAATGTGAAGATACAGGATCTCTTAAATGAAGGAACAGAAGTTGAAAAAGGAGACTGGGTGGCAACACTTGACAGAACGGAGTTCAACAATACACTAAAAGATGAACAGGAAAGAGTCGCAAACCTCCATATCGACCTTGAGATGGCACTGCTGGATACTGCATTAACACTCAGTAATTTTCGCGATCAGATAAATAATCAGATCCATACCGTGGAGGAGGCAAAGATCACGCTCAGAAACTCAAAATATGAGCCTCCCACAACAATACGTCAGGCAGAGATCAATTATGACAAGGCCCAAAGGGTACTGGAACAGTTAAGAAGAAGTTATACGCTTGCTGAAGCCCAGTCTGAAGTCAAAATCAGAAACATCAAAACTCGTATAAACAGGTTTGAAAGGAGAGTCAAAGACTATGAGGAGGTGCTTGAAGGTTTTGTAATTACTGCACCGTCATCAGGAATGATAATCTATAAGAAAGACAGGCTTGGAAACAAAAGAAAAGTCGGGGGAAACATAAATCCCATGGACCGGGTTGTAGCCACATTGCCTGATCTTTCATCCATGCTTTCAAAAGTATATGTCAGCGAGATCGATATCAGCAAGGTAAAATCCGGATTACCTGTTAACATCACAGTTGATGCTTTCCCTGATAAATCATATATCGGATCAGTCTTTACTGTCGCCAATATCGGCGAAAAGCTTCCGAACAGCGATTCAAAAGTCTTTGAGGTAATGATAAAGATTGATGGTTCGGATTATTCACTCAGGCCTTCAATGACAACAAACAACAAGATCGTTATAAACGTTCTTGAGAATGTTACCTATATCCCGAATGAGTGTATTCACACAGGAGTTGACAGTATTCCGGTGGTCTATACCAAAAACAGACTGAAGCAGGTTGTTGTTCCCGGAGTATCAAATGATAAGGAAATAGTGATTGAAGAAGGACTTGAGCCCGGGACTGTACTTTATCGGGAGATACCCGAGGGGGTTGATAAATTCAGACTGGCCGGTGAAGAGCTGATTGAGATTATAAAGGATCGTGAAAGAATCCTTAGTGAGGGTGACAGGCTGGAAACAAAGGAATTAAGCAATGCAGGATTACTATAGTTTAAAAAAGGTTAGATTAAAAAAAGAAGGGCCCATCTGAACCCTTCTTTTTTTTTCTCCTGAAGAACCAGTATTTATTTCTTGTTATAAACCATCTCCGTTACCCTTTCTCCGCCGGGTGTGCTCATCGATGTTTTGATTGAAAGTGTACTGGCATCGGTAAGTATCCACTCTTCTGTTGAAGACATGTTCCTTGTTTCTCCATTCATATCGAACGTACGTGTGGTAGCTATCTTGAGGGTTTTTCCGTCAGCCGACCATGTAGCGATCGATTTGCTTTCACCCCTGCCGGTTGTATTAACACTCTCTTTGCCGTCCAGCGTATATTTGGATGTGGTTTTGACAGTTTCACCATCGGGACGGTTTATTGTACGTTCTACCGTCAATAGGTTGGCTTCCTGCGTGGCAGTGAAATCACCACCAAAACCTCTCATTCTCGCACCCTGGGGAGGCTGACCCTGACCCTGACCGGGAGGCGGACCACCCGGACCTCCGCCCATATCGCTCTTCTCAGCATTAAATGCCCACGTCCCTGCAAAATTGACTTTTCCTCCCTGTCCATTCAGGCTTATAGGCATCATAAGAAAAGCCAGAATTATCATCGCTGATAATGTAATCTGAAGAACTTTTACTTTTTTTTCCATATTATTCGAATTTACTGGTTGATTATAGTATACAGACAATATATTAAAGTCAGATATTCCATTTTATCTGAAATTTAATTCTGCCATCTTAATGTTTTTAAGAATCCCTGAACTCATGCTTATTTTAAAGAAATTCATTATTATTGCATCCTGAATTTTTAATAAAAAACAATAAAACCAGATGATTATGATCAGAAAAATTATTCCTTTCCTGTTTGTTGCCGCTTTACTGGCTTCATGCGGCAATACCGGTAAGAAAGAAGTTACAGCCAGAACTGATGAGCAGACAGGTGCAGTAAAAGTGGAATTTGCATCCCTTATTGATAATCCCGAAGACTACGTGGGAAAAGAGATCAGTGTAAAAGGTAAAGTAGTTCATGTATGCATGCAAAGCGGGAAGAAGCTGTTTATCACAGGCGAAAATCCCGATATACGACTCTTTGTATCTGCGGGTGAGGAAATGCCAAAATTCCCAATGGAACTACTTGGAAGTGAAATAGTTGTGGAAGGAACTCTTAAAATAGCAGAAGCTTCTGCCATGGCTGAAGGAGAAGGTATGCATGAAGGCAGTGAAATCGTTGAAATCGCTGAAAGCGATTCATGCGAAACCGAAAAAGCTCTTGCTAATCAGCCGGTCCTTTCAGAACTGATGATGGTTTATTACAAGCATACACTCGTTAAATAGGTTTTCATGTAAATCAAATTTAACCGCAAAGTACGTAAAGCATAGGCAAAGCACGCAAAGTCAAAAAATCATATTTCCTTTGCGCTCTTTGCACTCCCGATACCTGTCAGGACTTAGCGTGCTCTGCGGTTTAATTATTTTTTGAATGAACTTATCGAAATTCAACAGGGTAACTCACCGTGATATCGGCTACCTTATTGCCGGTATGACAATTATTTACGCCATTTCGGGCATAGCACTGAATCACAAGCATGACTGGAATCCTAATTATATTATTGACAACAGGACTTTTAATACTGAGATCGCTGTCACAAGGGAAACTCTCAATGATGAAGCCGCCAGGAAGTTACTGCAAAGCATATCTGAAGACTTGCAGGACCTGCATTACTGGCAAGACCTGCAAGACTTATATTCCTTAAACTTTTTTCAATGCTTCCAGAACTCTTTCTCTTGTAAATGGCATCCTGAACAACCTTGCTCCGGTTGCATCGAATATTGCGTTTCCGACAGCAGCTCCGACAGCTATAATGGCTGGTTCACCTCCTCCCTGGGGTGCCTGGTCTTTCCTGTCGAGTATCACGCATTCAGTCTTCGGCATCCAGGAGAAACGCGGGATCTCATAGCTGTCAAAATTCCGGTCAAGGATATTGCCTCCTTCAAATTTCAGCTCCTCGGTAAAAGTATAGCCAAGTCCCATAGCAATACAACCTTCCATCTGTATCAGGGCTCCCTGCGGATTTACACATAATCCCATATCCTGTGTACAGGCGACACGAACCACTTTCACCCTGCCCGTACTCTTGTCAACTTTGACCTCTGCAATCATTGCCACCCATGTGCCTGCATCTGTCCCGCATGCCATTCCTATACCTCTTCCGCCGGGAGATTTACCTGCGACGTAGCCGAACTTTTCGGCAACTGATTTCCAGCAAGCTATCATTTTCTCGTCCTTCAGGTTTTTCAGCCTGAATTCAAGCGGATCTATGCCTGCGGCAGATGCCATTATATCAACCTGTGTCTCTCTGGAGAATGTGTTCATATTGTTATTCGGAGCTCGCCACGGACCTATACTAAAAGGATGAACGCGAAATGTCTTTGGATTCTCGCTGTAGCTTGTTGTTTTGGCATTGGGAACATCATAAGTTGTTTCAGCACCCCTGGTTCCCGAAAAATAAACATGGTAATCCCACATTGTTATCTTGCCGGAATTATCAATTCCCGACGTGATTTTTACAACTCCGGCCGGATGGAATGTATCATAGAAAAAGACCTCATCCCGTGTCCATACTACCATTACAGGTTTGCCGGTCATCTTAGCCAGCCGGGCTGCTTCAACTCCCTGCTGATATGCAGCCTTGCCTCCGAATCCGCCTCCAACAAAAGGTGTTATCACTCTTACTTTTTCACGTGGAAGGCCCAGTTCACGGACTATCCCGTCCTGGAGCCCGAATGGTGACTGGGTTGAAGCCCATACTGTAACCTTATCTCCTTCAAATGCTGCCAGTGCAGTGTGTGTTTCTATTGCACAATGTGCCAGATACGGATCATTATATGTATGCTCAAATATCTTAGCTGACTGCTGGCGTCCGGCATTCAGATCACCCTCTGTTCTGACAACATTAACGCGTGAATCGGCTTTCAGCATCCAGTCCTTTAGTGTCCTGTCGTTAACTTTCAGTTCATCAAATGAATAATCTGCTTTGATCTTAACTATGGCTTCATCAACCCGGTCACGGTTTTCACTGATAACAGCAATAAAATCTCCGTCGCGAACTACCTCCACTCCTTCGATCTTTTCTGCACCTGAAACATCAACTGAAGTCAACTTTGCGCCATGTGATGGCGGTCTTAAGATCCTTGCGAAGACCATTCCAGGCTGTTTCATGTCGCCTGCATATTTTGCCTCACCGGTAACTTTCAGCCTTGCATCGCTGTGCTTATACGGTTTTCCCACATATGTGAACTTTGTATAATCCTCAGGAGCCGGTTTTACATCAAGGAACTTCTCGAGTTTTTGCCCTTTTGCAAGCTGGCCGTAACTGACTCTGTTCTCCGGATTTTTAGTATCAGTCACAATCCCGTCCTTTACTTCAAGCTGCGAAGCCGGAACACCAAGCTTTGATGATGCCAGGTCAACCAGGACTGCTCTTGCTTCAGCAGCTGCAGCTCTCATATTCGGGCCAAAGCTTCTCGTTGTAAGTGATCCCCATGTACCCTGGTCATAGGGGCAAAGATCCGTGTCACCCATAACCATTTTGACAATTTCAAGCGGTACATTAAGCTCATCAGCCATCGATTGAGCCAGTGACGTTATCACTCCCTGTCCCATTTCAATTTTCCCGGTGTAACATGTCACTGTTCCGTCTTCGGCGATCCTGAGAAAAGCATTATAGTCTTTTGACAGAGTCCTGGCCTGCTCAGCAGGCAAAGCCGACAAGTCAAGTATATTCCACGGCTGGAAAAAAATAAATATCCCTCCTCCAAGCAGCTTTACAAAGCTTCTTCTTTTCATTCCCGTACTGTTTTCTTCACGGAAAGATCCTTTGGTTCTGATTTCTGTCTTTTTCATGATTACTTCCCTCCTTTCATTTCTTTGGCAGCTGTCTGCACCGCGTCAATAATACGGTTATGTGCCCCGCACCTGCACAGATTATCTTCCAGCCCGCTAATTATTTCCTCAGGAGTCGGGGAAGGATTTTTCTTCAGCAGTCCTGCAGCCGTAATTATCATTCCGGGCGTGCAGAATCCGCACTGAAGAGCGTCATGCTCAATAAATGCCTTCTGCAAAGGATGGAGCTTGCCTTTTTTGGCCAGTCCCTCAATAGTGACAACACTCTTTCCGGATGCTTCACTGACAGGCACCATGCACGATCTGACAGGTTCATTGTCGATCAGAACGGTACAGGCACCGCAGAATCCTATTCCGCATCCGAATTTGGTCCCGGTAAGTCCGACCTGGTTCCGCAGAACCCAGAGCAGAGTCTGGTTCAAATCTGTGGTCAGTTCGGTCTTCTTGCCGTTTAATTTGAAACGAATTGTCTCTTCCATACTCAGGTTATTTGTTTTAATTCATTAATATAATCTTCCAATGTATCAACATCCCTTAAAACAGCCGGATCATATACATTCACTTCAAGAACGTCATCCGGAAACTTCACCGGAAGTGCTCTCAATCCTTCTTCAGGCTTTAGATCCATTACTTTACCCCGGTATTCATAGCTTATCAATACCGGATGTCCTCTCTTTCCTCCGAATAAAGGTATGATTATTTTTTTCTTCGTCTTCCTGAAACTCTCAATAAGCATATTTATAACATCAGGTCCAATACCCGGGTAATCACCCGGAAATACTATTGCTGATTCATATTTATCAGGCAGGCTACTGAATCCGCATTTAACTGACGAAAGCATCCCCTCTTTGTAATTATCATTGAAACAATGCGTTACAGGCAATTCTTTTATTCTTTCAAGTATCTTATTACCTGTAGCACCAAGCACTACCATGGCTTTATCCACTTTTGAGGAAATAATATTTTCAATAACCGTTTCAATGATCGTCTTATCCTTGTAAGGCAAAAGCATCTTCGGAGAATCCATCCGCTTTGATTCACCAGCTGCCAGTATTATGGCCCAGATATCCTTCATTTAATTTCAGGTTTCAGGTTTCAGGTTCCAATTTAATTTGAAATCTGGAATTTTTATTTTCTTTTATTCCTTACCAGCACCAATTGTGCCGCTATACTCACAGCAATTTCCTCAACGGTTGTTGATCCGATCTCCAGTCCTATTGGCGCAAAGATGCTGCTCCATTGTTCTTCGGTCGCCCATTTATTCTGAACAAAGTCCTTGTGCATCTTTGCCGTTTTTGCCCTGCTTCCAATCATTCCGATATATCCTGCCTCAGACCCGATACACGGTTTTAATGCTTTCGCATCATCAGCATGCCCCCGGGTTACAATAACAATAAATGTCTTTGCATTTTTCTCTATCTCCTTCATTGCCTCTCCTATATCCCTGACTATGATATGATCAGCATCGCGCAGATTATCAGCGTTTGCAAATTCGCGGCGGTCGTCAATTACAGTAACCTCAAAATCAAGCATTTTCCCAAGGTGAGACACAGCTTTTCCGATATGACCCGCACCTGCAATTACCAGGTGCCCGGGAGGCAATAACAGTTCAAGAAAAAAAATAGCAGAAGGTTCCTCCCCGGGAACAGACAGTTCAAGCTTCCTGTAATCATCGCTGCCCGGCGACGACAGCATGTTTGTTACCTCAGGTTCAATTTTCTCCATGAATGCCACAGGTATCGGCGGCTTGCTTTTCCCTGTCATCCAGTAACGGTTGATGAGAACCTCTGTCTCTCTCAGGATAGTGACCATCGTTATCAGAACACCCTCGGTATTCTCAGATATAGATTGTTTAATCGCTTTAAAAACAGTGAGATGGTTGAAAGGATTTGCATCAATAAGCACAGATATCTTCCCTCCGCAGATAGCTTCCTCCTTATGCGAGATATCCTTGCTGAGAGAAAAATGTAAATACCCTGATTCTTTTGAAAGAGCACTCTCCTGTGCAAATTTCTGCACCTGGCCTTCCACCACACCTCCCCCTACTGTCCCTGAGATCAATCCATTACTGTCGAAAAGTGCTGAGCTCCCAGGCTTCTGAGGTGTTGATCCCACACTTTCTGTGACAGTGGCAATCACCAGACCGGTACTGCCAGGCTCAGTTTTTAAAATCTCACTGTATATATTTTTCATGCTCCCTTCAGCGCCTGTTTATTTAACAATTTAATTTCTGAATCTCCGGAAAAATTTTCCGGCTTTCAAGGTCATATCAACAAATATATTAAAATTGAGAATTTAATCATAATTTTACGAATACTGTAACAAATAAAATTTATACGCCGTGAAAACCTGCTTTTTAAAAAACCTGATCCCCGTTTTAATTAGTATTTCCTTAACAGTAACTTGTAAGTCGCCAGTCAGAGAGATTGATACTCACAGCTGGCTGGAAGAGATGTCAATTACAGATCTTCAGCAAGGTTATCGTGAAGGCAAATACACAATTAAGGAAGTGACGATTGCATATCTTGACAGGATAAATGCGTTCGACAAAAACGGACCCGGGCTCAATTCAGTTATCGCAATCAATCCTGATGCAGTTAAGATCGCTGGAGAGCTTGACATAGAAATGGCTGAAGGTAAAATCAGAGGACCTATGCATGGCATTCCGGTTATACTGAAAGACAATATTGATACCCGCGATAGCGTGCCGACCACGGCAGGTTCAAATGCACTGAGGAACTCATACGCAAAGGATGACAGCTTTATTGCAAAGAAATTAAGGGAGGCAGGAGCGGTAATCATTGCAAAATCGAACCTGAGTGAATGGGCGAATTTCCGTGCTGATGTATCATCCAGTGGATGGAGCGCTATTGGCGGACAAACAAAAAACCCGTATGTCCTCGACCGTAATCCGTGCGGCTCAAGCTCAGGATCGGGAGTGGCAGTGGCTGCTAATCTGTGCATGGCAGCCATCGGAACAGAAACTGATGGCTCAATAGTCTGCCCGTCAAATAACAACGGTATCGTAGGAATTAAACCTACAGTAGGATTGTTAAGCCGCACAGGCATAATACCGATATCATTTACCCAGGACACTCCAGGGCCTATGTGCCGGACCGTAGAGGACGCAGCTATCTGTCTCGGCGTCATGACCGGTGTGGATACTCTTGATTCAAAAACACTTTACTCTGAAGGTAAGTTCCTTACAGACTATACAAAATCCCTGAAACCTGACGGACTCAATGGGAAAAGAATCGGGCTGATAAAAAATTCAGGCGGATTTTCCGACAGGGTTGATACCCTGATCGTCCTGGCAGTTAAATGTATGATTGCACAGGGCGCCGAGGTCATTGAGGTTGAAGCACCTGCCAGAAGGGAATATAACGATGCAGAATTCCAGGTTCTTCTTTACGAATTCAAAGACGGACTGAATAAATATCTTGCAGGGCTTGGCGAAAATTCCAGGGTAAGAAGCCTGAAGGAGCTCATTGAATTCAACATGGCTGACTCTATCGAGTTGAAATATTTTGATCAGAAAATTTTTATTGAAGCTGAAAAGAAAGGTGACCTCACCTCGCCTGAATACCTGAAAGCTCTCGACAAAATGCATAAGGCAACAAGGGACGATGGTATTGACAAAATGCTGAAAACCAATAATCTGGATGCATTGGTGGCTCCAACAGGATCCGCAGCATGGAAGACTGACCTGCTCCTGGGTGATCATTTTGTAGGAGGCAGCTCTTCTCTTGCAGCCATTTCAGGCTACCCGGCCATAACTTTACCAATGGGATTTATCAGCAATCTGCCGGTAGGGATCACATTTATCGGAACAGCATGGAGCGAAGCTCTGCTGATTGAAATTGCTTACAGCTATGAGCAGGCAACAAAACACAGAAAAATACCGGGATACATGGCAACAGATTGATACCTGCAGTTTGATGAACTTGCTATTCTTCTGATTTCTTCTTGTCCTCAGCGTTCATTTTGTCGGGCTCATCCTCCACTTTGGAGGCCTTCTTGAATTCCTTCATTCCCTGTCCGATGCCCTTCATGAGCTCGGGTATCTTACGTGCTCCAAACAATAAGATAACAACAAGCAGTATCAGGATGATCTCAGTAGCTCCAAAATTTCCCATCTTTTCTTAAATTAAATATTTTATAAAGTTACTCATACCTGAGATTAAAAACAAGAGGATTATTTAAATCAAATGATTTATCGCAAAGTACACAAAGCTAAAAGCGCAAAGGACGCAAAGAAGTAATTCGAAATTGTTATGCTATACGATCTTTGCGGTAATATTGCGTTCTCTGCGGTTAAAAAGTGATTATTCAGGTTTCGATCTTTATTTCTATATTGCGCAGAATTTGATTTTCATCTATGCGCTGGTCAGCTATATTTATTACCATGATTATTTTTTCCGGAAGCGCCTTTCTTCATGGGCAGTCATCTGGAATTAACCGCGACAAATACCGCATTAATATTAAGCAAACCAGCGAAAAAATCAACATTGACGGTATTCTTGATGAAGAAACATGGAAAGGAGCTGAACGGACCGGGAAATTTCAGCGTGTTACTCCCACGGATACTGGTTATGCTGTAGCTCAGACTGAAGTCAGGCTGACATACGACGAACTGAATCTGTATCTTGGCATCATATGTTACGATCCCACTCCCGGCAAACGACCAGTTGAATCACTGCGCAGGGATTACGGCTTCATGAGGAACGATAATTTCATGCTTTTCCTCGATACTTACAATGATCAGACCAATGGATTTGCATTCGGTATCTCGGCAGCAGGGGCTCAGACTGAAGGGCTGCAATATGACGGGACCAAAGTGTTATACAGCTGGGATATAAAGTGGAGGTCCGCGGTTAAGAGCTTTGATGACCGCTGGGTAGTCGAGTTCAGTATTCCTTTCCGGAGCATCCGTTACTCTGAAGGAGATACCGAGTGGGGCATCAACTTTGGCCGTCTTGATCTGAAAAACAATGAGAAATCTGCCTGGGCACCTATGCCGCGTCAGTTCCCTCACTGTTCCCTCCCCTTCACAGGAACACTGGTTTGGGATAAACCTGTAGGCAAAGCCGGTTTGCGGGTATCACTTATTCCTTTTGTTACCGGGAAAGTCACCAGGAATATTGAGGCCGCAGAAGATACCAGGTACAGCGGCAATGCAGGTGTTGATGCCAAGATGATACTATCATCATCCATGAACCTTGACCTAACATTAAACCCGGATTATTCACAGGTTGAAGTTGACAGACAGCAGACCAATCTCGACCGTTTTGAACTCTTCTTCCCTGAAAAGAGGCAGTTTTTTCTTGAAAACAGCGACCTTTTTTCAAATCTGGGCACTGAGACCCTAAGACCATTTTTTTCCAGACGGATCGGGCTGGATAATCCTGTAAGGGCAGGAGCTCGCCTGAGCGGAAATCCTGGAAATAACTGGAGGATCAATCTGATGGACATTCAGACTGGAGAAAAGGATAATATACATGCTTCAAATTACTTTGTTGCAGCTGTGCAGCGATCGGTTTTCAGCCGGTCAAACATATCTGCTTTCTTTATCAACAAACAGGTAATGGACGTTAAGGATGATACTTCCTTTACAGGTAACAGGTTCAACCGGGTTGCGGGCCTGGAATACAATCTGGCCAGTCCCGACAACCGCTGGACAGGAAAAGCATTTTATCATCAGAGCATCCAGGACAGAACAACATTTGAAGATGCTGCAATGGCGGCAAATCTTACCTTTGCCTCTCAGCATCTTACTGCAACAATAAATCAGTCTCTTGTGGGTTCAGGTTATGTTGCGGAAACCGGATATATCAGAAGAAAAGGTTATTACGAAATAAATCCTGTTTTTCAGTACAAATTCTTTCCGCAGGCTGACCTTATCATTAACCACGGACCCGGCTTGAAAATGGATATGTTTTTTAATCCTTCATTATCTCTTACTGACAGGGAAACACAGCTTTCCTACAGAATAGAATGGAAAAACAGCAGTATTATCTCGGTTGACGTCAAAGAGACCTATATAAAGCTACAGGCTCCATATGATCCCACTAATACGGGAGGACTCCAGTTCAATATCAACGAGGATTTCCACTGGAACGAGATCGGCGCATCATACTCCTCCGATCCAAGGAAACTCTTCAATGTCATGTTAAGCAGCCGCTACGGAGGCTATTATACAGGTTTAAGATTAACGCTTAACGGAGAATTAAACTATCGGATCCAGCCATACGGAAGCCTTTCTCTTGTCTCAACTTACAATGACATTTCATTACCTTCTCCATATAACAGTGCCAGGCTGCTTCTTATAGGCCCGAAGCTGGACTTTACCTTTACAGATAAGCTTTTCTTTACCAGTTTCATACAGTACAACAACCAGATCGACAACCTGAACCTGAACCTCAGGTTCCAGTGGAGGTTTGCTCCCGTTTCCGACCTTTTCATAGTCTATACCGAGAACTCATTCCCTGCTGATTACAACATCAAAAACCGCGGCCTGGTAATCAAATTATCCTACTGGTTTAATTAAGAAAATTATTGAAATGGCACCTCAGGAGAATAAATATAAGGTGTGGTTTTTCGGAGGCGGGGAAGCAAGGGATAACAAATTCAATGTTTTCACCGGATCTTTCATCAGGCTGATGAAAGAGATAATGGGTGATGATTTTGACTTCGTCAGGGGGATTTATTTTAATTCCGACATGATAAATGTAATATGGACACTTAATAATTGCCAGAGACCTCTGAAGGATCCTCATAATCATAGATTAATCAAAGCTGCCACGGGACAGATTTTCTCAAACGGATATAATCCTGATATGCAGTTAGCCCTGGTAGCCTCCAGCACAGGCAGCACACTTGCAGCTCAGACAGCAATTTACCTGGCTGAGAAGAACTGTGACAGGCTCCATTTCAGAAAACCGATCCACCTGGGCCTGGGGTCCAGTATCATTTCAAAGGAATCGGAGCTCTATAAAAAGCTGCTCGAATATCAGAGTAAAGGAAGCCTGGGCATTATCGTTTTTGATGACCTTCTGGATAAGGATGATAATTCACATGGTATCGGTGGAACAACAAGGCGGGAAGCATATTCCAATGCTTTCGGACTGATGTTCCCGTTCTTCTCGCGAAAATTCTCCGGCCCCTCATTTCTTAATACACACCCTGTGAAAGGCCACATTCACAGAAGGAGGTCACAAACTGTTCAAAAAGCCATTGATTATATTGAGGTACTGCTAGTAAAACACCGGCTGGCCGGGGATCATTTCCTTCAGAAAGCAAGGGAGTCAATTGTTAAAGAAACTGAACTACACCAAAAAACCGGAAACTGAATTGCAGAGCCGGCCTTATTTTATCATGAAATCCAGAACCGGCTCATTACCCAGATAGGCAACGAGATTGTCGTTCTTCCTCAGGGGTCCGACACCTGAAGGAGTGCCTGTGAAGATGAGGTCGCCTGTCTTGAGGGTAAAGAACTTTGACACATAAGCAATTATCTCATTGAATCCGAATATCATATCAGAAGTGTTCCCCTGTTGGACGATCCTGTTGTTTATCTCGAGCCTGAAGCTGAGATTCTTCAGGTCATTCACAGAGCTGACCGGGATGAATTTACCTATTGGTGCAGCGCCATCAAAACATTTTGAGAGCTCCCACGGAAGTCCGGCAGCTGAATGACGGTTCTGAATATCCCGGGCGGTGATATCGATGCCTATCGTAATTTCATCAAAGTACCTGTGCGCAAATTTCGACGAGATACCCTTCCCAAGTTTGCTGATCATTATAACAACTTCTGCTTCATACTGGATCATTGCGGAGAATCCGGGCAGAAAAAAGGGCTTGTTATTCTTAAGGATTGAGGAATCGGGTTTAAGAAAAACCACAGGCACCTCAGGAAGCGGCCTGCTCATTTCCATGGCATGCTTCCTGTAATTGAGCCCTATGCAGATGATCTTCATGTCAGGTAGTGTTTTTTCCGAAAGCTCTCAGCTTGATTTCAGTGAGAACCTTCTTTGTATAAAGAGGAAAATCGCCATTCATCATCCAGGAATAATAGGATGGTTCCTCCTTAAAGACAACCTCAACAGGCTTGCCTTTATGCTTGCCGAAATTAAAGATCTCTGTACCGTTTTCATCCAAAATTATCCGTCCCGCAAAATCCACATTATTGTTGAATGAGCTGAAATCGGCAAGTTTTTCTATATCGTTTTCAAGATCCGGATACCTGTCAAGCTGGGCTTTCAGCACCTCGTAAGTAGCTGATGTATCAGCTTTTGCACTATGTGCACCTTCCAGCTGCCTATTGCAGTAAAACTGGTAGGCAGCAGTGAGGGTTCTCTGCTCCTTTCTGTGAAATATGACCTGGGCATCTACATAGCGTCTCTTCCTGAAATTGAAATCGGTATCGGTCCTGAGAAACTCCTCAGCAAGTACGGGAATATCGAATTTGATCGAATTGTAACCGGCGAGGTCACACCCTTCAAGAAAGGCGGCCAGGTTTTTTGCTATTTCCCTGAAAGTCGGAGAACCGGCAACATCTTTATCGGAGATACCATGAATGGCTGTCACCTTCGGGGGAATAGGCATTTCGGGATTCACCCTGGTGGTCATCCACTGCCCTTTTCCGTTCGGGCTTATCTTCAGAAGAGATATTTCCACAATACGGTCGCTCGAAATATTTATGCCTGTTGTTTCGAGATCGAAAAATACAATGGGACGTTTAAGCTTAAGTTCCAATATCAGGCATTTATCATCATTGGCATCAGAAGCATGAGAAGGTCTTCTGCTTCATTCTCCTTTACTGCCGGCAGGAAAAGTCCTGCACGTGTCGGATCGGCCAGTTCTATCATGACATCCTGGGAGGCGATATTTGAGAGTATTTCGAGAAGGAAAACCGATTTAAAGCCAATCTCGATCTCTTCGCCTTCATACTGGCACTTTATCCTTTCGTAGGCAGAAATTGAAAAGTCAATATCCTGGGCAGATACCATTACCTGGTTTCCCTTAAGCTGGAGCTTCACGAGGTTGCTTGCCTGGTTTGAGAAAACCGAAACTCTTTTGAGGGTGTTGTAAAACTCAACCCTGTCAATAGTGATCTTGCGGGGATTGTTCTTTGGAATGACCGAATTATAATTCGGATAGTTGCCTTCAACCAGCCTGCATACCACTTTATAGTCATTAAGGTTGAAGAAAGCATTCTTGTCGTCAAATTCAACTATGAATGGCCCCTCTTCCCTCGGGAGAATATTCTTCAGAAGCGAAGCCGGCTTCTTGGGCAGGATGAACGATGCGTTATCATCCGCATTTGCGTCGGTCCTCTGGTAGCGAACAAGCTTATGAGCATCCGATGCAACAAAAGTTATCTTATCCGTTGAGGCTTCAATAAAGATCCCCCCCATTACCGGGCGCAATTCATCATCCGCGGTCGCAAAAAGGGTCTTGTTTATTCCTGCCAGCATCACGTCAGCATTTATATTGAAAGAGAATTTCTTATCCTTCTTAATTGTGGGCAATGCAGGGAAATCAACACCATTTTGTCCCACGATATTGAACTTACCGTTCTCCGAGCTGATGACTACGGCAAGTGTATCAGGATTAATATCGAATGTCAGGGGCTGGGCGGAAAACTCTTTCAGAGTGTCAAGCAATATCCTTGCAGGCAGTGCCACAGTACCGTCACCCTGCGTGTTTTCAAGCTTCATCCTGGTTATAAGTGTCGACTCCAGGTCGGAGGCTGTTATTTCAAGATCGTTCCCTGCAAGATTGAACAGGAAATTGTCGAGGATAGGAAGAGTATTCTTTGAGCTTATTACCCTGCTGATTGCCTGCAGATGACCAAGAAGCTCAGTGCTGGACACTACAAATTTCATAATGTTACCGGTTTAAGTTGATTTTACAGAATTCTTATTTACTTATATAACTCACAATGAATGAATTGAGATGACCTCTCATCCCGATTCCCATTTATCAATATTACAAAAAAAATATATTCCCTCAAATATAATTATTCTGTGAAGAAATATGATCTCTTCTTCAGGAGCGGATCAATATCGAAGTACCTTATTATAAAGAATTCATCACCGGCATTGCTCTTTCCCCAGAGCCTGTCATTGTCTTTTGCGCCGGTTTGTACATCATACCTTTCCCACATTGTAAGAACGACCTCTTCCCCTACCGCTTTTTTTACAGTAATCGTGTAAAGCGGCCTTTGCGAGATGATCGTTTCCTTTTGAGCATCAGAAATATCAAATGCCCAGTTCTCAAACGGCACCCATGTGAAATATGAAATATATCTTTTAACCCTTGATGAATCCCATCCCGTCACATCATTTTTTGTATCCGAAAGTATATAAACATCATCCCTGTCGGTTATTGTAAATGAGGAGGAAGGATCGGAAAAATTTTCCATCGTGATCGCCGATATTTCGGAAGGAAGAAGGTTAAAAATGTTATAGGGCTGCCAGAAGAGCTCACTGGTTATGAATGCTGAACCTATATCCGTTTCATGACCCGGTACATATACAATGAACGGTTTACTCCTCTCACTCATCTTCATCATGTTGCCATACTGATTGGATCCCGTTTTGTAAACCATGAATGACTTAAGGAGTTTATTGTTTTCGAATACCCTCACCCTGACGGGTGATATTCCCTTTCCGGCTATCTCATTTTCAAACATTTCATGAGAAACAGGAGATTTGATCTTCATCTCCGTTAATATGCCGATAATAAAAAGAACCGCACTCTTCCTGCTTTCAAGGGTTCCGTTGATAAGCCAGCTATCCCGCTCCTTTGAAAGGATGAGCTTGTTTTTGCTGTCAGTGATTTCAATCCTGGTTATCTCTTTCTTTGGTACGGCCGCAAATGAACTCTGGTTTTTCCCGTATGGAGATCTGTCCCTCATTAATACTACTACGAACAGAGCCACTATCAATACTATTGATATGATTGTATTTCTGAGGACCAGATTACTCATTATCAATATTTTGTATAGATTCGTTTTCTGCTGATCCCGTAAATGATGCCTGCCAGGATGACTATCAGCACAGGACCGGCTATATTGACAAGCTGCCACCTGAGCTTTTCATTCCTGATCCTTGACTTATCGAGCAGCCTTAATTTCATTTCCCGTGATCTTAGTTCCATAAGGCCGTTATCATCAACAAGATAATTCATGCAGTTTATCAGAAAATCCCTGTTCCCGTACATCTCTTCAGTATATCTGTCCTGACCCAGAGGAAGCGGGATTATAGTGGTCCCGGTCCTGCTCACTTCATTCCGGATGATATCACCATCAGCTGCCACAATCATTTTTGTTTTACTGCTTTCGGTCTTTACCCTGAAGTTCCTGTCTGAAATCATATTCCCGGTCATCCTGTTTCTAAATGCTGATGGAAAAACTCCTTCAAGCAGAACGGCAACAGGAAGGTCAGCCCTGGTATAGTCTTTTTCATCAGGCAGCATTTCCGCTTCTTTCAGCCTTATTAACAGGGGAGGTGAAAGAGTCTTCGCAAAACCGGACGTAGAGAGGAGAACTGTTTTTCTTATTGCCGGGTCAAAGCCAACCGTATCGATTGTATTGACAAACTCACCTTTCACCTTGTTAAGGTTTCTTGTCACGGGATGATCAGGATTGGGATTAAGTCTCGGGTAATATACCCAGGGTGCAGGCACTATCTGCTTTTGTTCAGCTCCTGTTGACACCGATAACCTGATCACTATGCAATCCATATCCTGCACTATCTCAGGGTTTATCCTTGCGCCATATCTGAAAAGCTGATCTTCAATATTCAGTGGCCGGTAAAGGCCGGCTGTCTCTCCATAAACCAGTGAATCTGAGTTTACTGCCACCTCTTCAAGAAGCCATAATATCTTGCCTCCGTTCATGATATACTGATCGAGCACCAGTTTGTCGGGTTCACTGAATTCCCTTGTCGGACCTGCAACAATAACAGCCGCATAATCATCAAGGATACCAGGCTGTCCTCCTATTGCTCCGCGGTCAACTGTGAAAAATTTCGCAAGATTGATTGTAATGTCTGCAACTTCTATCTCCATGAATTCACCCTGTCCCTCAAGAAAAGCTACTTTATAAATAGTATCCGATGTGACGGTAGCAATTGTCTGTATCATTTCATACTCAAGTCCTTCCATGGAGTGAAGGATATTCTGTTCATATGATACGGACTGGTTGTTTTTCAGGAAGTTAACAGGTACTTCAATGCCATTATAGTTGACGATCATTCCAGGGAAGATCAGCTTCTGGCTTTTTCCTCCTTCATCATCGCCTGCCCGGATATTTACCGGATTCAGCCCTTTATTATAAAGAGCCGTATACTGAGCATCTCTCTGTTCAGCATCTTTTACGGCTGCAGGATTGATAAATGTATAAGCGATCCGTCTTCCCGATGCGATCCTGAATTCATCCAGCATCTCCTTTACTGATCTTTTAAGCCTCTTAAGTGGTATAGGCATTTCACCATCGAGATAAACCTCTATATAGATATCATTTTTAATATCATCCAGTACTCTCAGCGTAGGTGGTGACAGAGTGTACCTTTTGTCCTCTGTAAGGTCAATGCGTACCCTGATTAGAGAGCACAACGATGCAACAAGAACGATGCCGGCGACTGCAATAATAAACTGCGTCCAGCTTCTCATCCTTATATTTCTGCTATCATTCGCTTTTCCCATTACTCAGTTCCCTTTCTTCCATTTACGCGAAAGCAAAACCAGTCTTGTTGCTTCATTGAAAATTGAAGCAACAGCTATAAAGTAAACTGCATCCCTAATGTCAAGCACCCCCCTGCTCATCGATTTATAATGCTCGCTTACCCCGAGGTTGATAACAAATTCGTCGAGTTTTTTCAGTCCCGGCAGGTAAGCAAACGAATCAAAGCCCATGAGCAGTACAAAACATATCACTACGGCAATAATAAATGCAATAACCTGGCTATCAGTAAGTGATGAAGCAAATAATCCGACAGAGACATATACAGCAGCCAGAAAGAAGAGTCCGATAAGGGCTCCCCACGTACCTCCTTTATCAAGGTTTCCGGGTGTTTCTCCCAGAATATGAACCGATATGTAGAAGATCATGCATGGAAGAAGTGAAAGAAGAACAAGCACTACAGATGCCAGGTATTTGCCCCAGATGATCCCCCGTTCAGTCACCGGTTTAGAATAAATTAGCTCAATTGTACCAAGTCTTTTCTCTTCTGCTATCATTCTCATTGTCACTGCCGGCACCAGGAACAGAAATACCCATGGTGAGAGGAAAAAGAGTGAGTCAAGACCTGCATAGCCGCTGTCGAGTATATTCCATTCTCCCGGGAATACCCACATGAAGAGGCTGTTGATGAGGAGAAAAACTATAATGGCTATATAACCTGTAAGGCTGCTGAAGAATCCGCTTATCTCTTTCCTGAATATCGCAAACATAGCATAGGTTAATTGGCAAAAATAAGGAAATATTATTGACCTTCCTCTTCAGTCACAGCGTCCCCTATATCTGCAATTATTACTCCCGTATAGTAGAACTTTATAATCTGCTTATAATCAAAATCTTTCAATGCCATCATCATTGCTCCCTCCTGGCAGAGCCCGACACCATGACCGTAGCCTCTTCCGCTAAGAACAACAGAATCACCGGATGCCGCAAGAGAAAAAAATGCAGATCTAAGATTCAGATCTGTTCTTATCTGACGAAGCGGAATGGAAAAATCTCCGGCTCTGAAATCCTTCAGCCGGTTATTCTGTGAAAAAGTTAACAATGACGTATTGTCATCATCTCCTGTGTATCCCATTTTTTTAAGATAACCTGTCCATTCCTTAATGCTTATGCTCATCTGCCACCTGGCATTGCGTGAGCCGGTGCAGAACGGATCGGTTATTTTCTTAAGGTACGGCTGGTTGGTAAGCCATACATCCTCCGACGGAGATGTTTCTCCACCACAGTTGGAATGAAAGGCTGAAATGACAAGAGTGCTGTCGGGTCCCAGGATCACCTGATCTTTTGTTTCCAGTTCTGCACGGATTATTAAAGTATCATTTGTAATCCCGTTAAAAACCTGGCAATGAGTAATATCGCACAAATTAAAACGGTCAGTGACATGCTTCTGAAAGTATTTATACATATAGGTCCTGGCAATTACCGCCTGCGTTTTGAAATACTCAATATTCTTTCCAGGGCCGCCTTCGGCTCTTACAACTCCGGCAATATATGTTTCGAAATCGCAGATGTTAACAAGGACCAGAGCTCCCATGTCGCGAAAGCAATGAAGCTCTCCCGAATAATCCAGGCGGACTCCATTGACACGAAGGGAGAAAGAGTCATTTCCCGTTTTTCCGGAAAGAAATACAGAATCACACGAAAACGCCTGTTCATTTCTGGTTTTTATGAAGATCCTGTTATTGAATCCCGAGATTATGACATTTTCCCCTTCCGTTAATTCAAGTGGCTCCCCGGTGAAGCCGTTTAGTTCATATATTCCGCCGGTTACGGAAAAGAGTGCAAGTTCAGGATCAGAACCTGAAAACAACCTGATCCTTACCTGTCCTGAAATAAAGGCTGGAAAGAGCATGCACAACAAACCTATTATGAACAGCTTCCTTTGCATCACTTATTCTGGCTGATTGTTTCTTTCTTTTGACAGTCGAATCTCTATTCTTAATACCCTAAAACCTTAATGTCGTTATGTTGTTATGCCGTTGCATCGTTGCGCCCCCTCGCTTTGCCCGGGGCAGGCTCTTGCGCCGTTAAATCGCTGATCATATCCCTTGCAATTCTTCCGGATGCACCTGAATGACCAAGCTTCTCCTTTAGCTGTTTATAATTTTCAAGGATTTTTTCCCTTCCGGTTCCTCCCTGAAGTATGAGTTTCAGTTCTGCAAGCAGGTTTTTTTCGATGAGTGAATAACCAATAAGCTCTTTTATTACTTCTGAATCCATTATCAGGTTGACAAGTGAGATGAATTTCACTTTTATCAGCATCCATGCGATCAGCATTGACAGTAAGTCGCCCTTATAGCAGACCACCTGAGGTATATTGAACAATGCAGCTTCAAGGGTAGCTGTTCCTGAGGCAACCAGGGCTGCCTCTGAAACATGGAGTATCTCGTATGTTTTATCCATAAGGAGCCTGACAGGTTCCTCTCCGGTTATCTTCAGGTACAAGTTATCAGGCAGAGTTTTCACGCCTGCCAGGACAAACTGGTATTCAGGAAAATAGCGGACTACCTTAACCATCTGGGGAAGGATTGACTCTACCTCATGCCGGCGGCTGCCGGCAAGAAGACCGATCACAGGCCTCTCATCAAGATCAAGAGTCCTTTTAAGTTCATCCCGTCCGGGTAAAGCTGACATTCTTCTTTCCGTTTCATCGACAAGAGGATTTCCACGGTATTCAGCATTAATGCCATGCTTTTTATAAAATTCGACCTCAAAAGGAAAAATGATATACATCCGGTCGACAAACTTCCTGATCTTTTCAACCCTCTTCTCTTTCCATGCCCAGAACTTTGGCGAGATATAATAAAAAACCTTTAGTCCTGCTCCTTTCGCAAACTCAGCAATACGGAGGTTGAATCCAGGGTAATCAATCAGTATTACCACATCGGGATTAAAGTCGGCTATATGCTGTTTACAGAGAGACAGGTTCCTGGAGATGGTCCTGATATTTTTCAGGATTACAATAAAACCCATGAATGCCGTTTTCCTGTAATGCATCAGGAGTGTCGCTCCTGCCTCCTCCATAAGGTCGCCTCCCCAGCAGAATATCTCGGTTTTTCCATCAGCAGCAATCAGTTCCTTCACAAGGTTTGATCCGTGAAGGTCTCCTGACTGTTCTCCGGCAATTATGAAATACCTCATGTCAAGAACTTTACTATAAAGACTAATACAGCCCAGACAATGGTTATTCCCAGCACACCCCGGCAAGCACGCAGCATATCAAAATGATTAAACAGGAGAAAAATAAGTACGTTTGGGAATATGCAAATGGACATGATATGGATGGTTACACCCGATAGTTTTACCCTGCTGATCCATAAGCTAAGATCCGGATCACCTTTTGCAAAAAGGAAAATTACCAATGAAATAATGACCGGCAGCAGGAAGCCTGACATAATTCCTGTTGACAGTTTATCATATTTTTCTGTCAGGGTCATTTCAGAATTTCTCTTTAAGATTATTGATATACCAGTGAGCGGTCATATCGACTGATACAGGCACTACCGAAACATAATTATTTGCCAGGGCCCACTCATCAGTGTCGTCAGCATCCGGTTCATGATTCTGGAAAAAGCCGGTAAGCCAGTAATATGTCTTGCCCATGGGATCTTTTCTCTTCTCAAATTCCTCCTTCCAGTTCCCTTTCGATTGGCGGCACACTTTTATTCCCTTTATATCTTTTTTATCAGCAGCAGGAATATTCACATTCAGGCAGATCCCCGGGGGAAGAGGCTCTATTGCCAGTTTATCCATAATATAGCGGATATATGTTTTAGACGCCGAAAAATCAGCTGTGGGTGAAAAATTATTCAGGGAAAAGCCCACCGAACTGATGCCATACAGGCATCCTTCAATCGCGGCAGCCATTGTACCTGAATAAAGCACGCTTACAGATGCATTTGCTCCGTGATTAATCCCTGACACTACCCAGTCGGGATGCCTGTCAAGTAATTGATTAATAGCTATTTTTACACTGTCTGTCGGTGTGCCGTTACATGCATAGATCCTGTGCTTCTCATTCTCCTCAAGGATCTTTACACGCAGGGGTGTTTTAACTGTCAGAGCCTGTGACATTCCCGACTGGCTCTCCATTGTGGAGATCATGACCACCTTCCCAAACTCCTCCATGACCTCAAGGAGGGCTCTCAGACCGGCTGCATAAAGACCGTCATCATTTGTGAGCAGGATCAGCCGGTCGCCTTTTTCAATAACCATAGAAACCTGAATTTGATATGCAAATATAGGTAAATTCGGATGTTATGGAACCCCTCCGGGGTTCTATTATTATCAATCAAGGCATCCTTACTAATATTAATGGAACCGCTCCGCGGTTCTCATCAATGCAAACCAGCGTCTGATAACTTATTTAAACATTTTGTAGATTTGTTGACCTTCAAATAAATGAACGTCGGAGACGTTCCATAATTTTTAGGAAGATATTTCATTTTTTTATTTAGAACCCCGGAGGGTTTCCACTAATATTTATGGGACCGCTCCGCGGTTCTCATCAATGCAAACCAGCGTCTGATAACTTATTTAAGCATTTTGTAGATTTGTTGACCTTCAAATAAATGAACGTCGGAGACGTTCCATAATTTTTAGGAAGATATTTCATTTTTTTATTTAGAACCCCGGAGGGGTTCCATTATTAAACCAATTTCTTACTTTTGCCTTCTGTTATTACTCTTTTTAAGGAAAATGAAGATTTCATACAACTGGATCAAAGAATACCTTGACATTGATATTGAGCCCCATAAACTGGCAGTGATCCTGACAGGATTAGGCCTTGAAGTCGAAGCAATGGAGGAATGGGAATCCGTCAAAGGCGGACTGAAGGGGGTTATAATTGGTGAAGTTCTTACATGCAGGAAACACCCTGATGCCGATAAGCTGACAGTAACAACAGTGAATATCGGTGCCTCCGAACCGCTCCATATCGTATGCGGAGCACCGAATGTTGCAGCCGGTCAAAAGGTACCTGTCGCTGCAGTCGGGACGGTGGTTTTTAAAGGGGAAGAAAGCATTGAAATAAAAAAATCAAAAATAAGAGGCGAGCTTTCCGAAGGTATGATCTGCGCTGAAGATGAACTCGGACTTGGAACGTTGCATGAGGGAATAATGGTACTTGAAAAAAATGCGGTTCCGGGAACTCCGGCTTCTGAATATTTTAAGATAGAAACGGATTTCATCTATGAGATCGGTCTGACACCCAACAGAATAGATAGCGGGTCCCATTTCGGTGTGGCAAGGGATCTTGCAGCGTATCTTAACATAAATGAAGGCAGTAAAACAAGTGCAAAGCTCCCTTCCGTAGCTGTATTCAAACCCGATAATAACGATAATCACTATGAGGTTATCATTGAAAACACAACAGATTGCCCGAGGTATACGGGAGCGACCATTAGCGGAGTGAAGATAGGAGAATCGCCTGATTGGATGAAGAATAAGCTCAGGGCAATTGGCCTTAATCCGATCAATAACGTAGTTGATATTACTAACTATGTACAGCATGAAATAGGACAGCCTCTTCACGCTTTTGATGCCGACAGAATTGATGGCAGAAAAGTAATCATTAAAAACCTGCCTGATAAATCAAAGTTCATCACGCTCGACGAAACAGAAAGAAGTCTTTCATCAAAAGACCTTATGATCTGCAATAACAGGGAAGGGATGTGTATAGCCGGCGTATTCGGAGGAATAGGTTCGGGTGTGACCGGATCAACAAAAAATGTTTTTCTGGAAAGTGCCTATTTCAATCCGGTGACAATACGGAAAACCGCAAGGCGGCATGCTCTTAATACTGATGCATCATTCAGGTTCGAAAGAGGAGCTGATCCGGAAATCACGATATGGGCTCTTAAACGTGCAATTCTTCTTATCAAGGAGATAGCCGGAGGGAAAATATCTTCAGATATAGTGGATGTTTATCCCAAAAAAATCAGCAGGACAAAAATTGAAGTGAGCTTTAAGAACATAGACAGGCTTGTTGGGAAACAAATTGATCATCAGGTCATTAAAAAAATACTCGGACTCCTTGATATCAAAATACTCGGGGAAAAAGGAGATTTAATGACACTTGAAATACCGCTTTACAGGGTCGATGTTCACAGGGAAGCTGATGTGGTTGAGGAGATACTGAGGATTTATGGGTATAACAATGTTGAGATAAACGAACATGTAAATTCAACTCTCACTTACCAGGAAAAGCCGGACAGGGAAAAAGTAATCAATATAATCTCTGACATGCTTACAGCCAACGGTTTTGCGGAGATAATGTGCAATTCCCTCAACCCTGCATCATTCTATGAGAACGTTGACTTCAGCAGGGAGGAGCTGGTAATGCTTGCCAATCCCCTGAGCAGCGATCTGAATGCCATGAGACAATCGCTTCTTTATGGCGGTCTCAGCTCAGTAAGCCGGAACATTAACCGTCAGAATCCTGATCTGCGATTTTACGAGTTCGGATACTGTTATTTTCTAAGGAAATCGGACAAATCGTTCACCGGTGTTGACAATTATACCGAAACAGGATCTCTCGACCTGTTCATTTCAGGGAATACCGGACTACAGCGCTGGAACTACAAAACAAGTCCCACAGGCTTCTTCAATATCAAAGCGTCTGTTGAAATGATCCTGTCAAGGCTGGGTATAAAAGCAGGCACCCTCTCAACGGGTACCAGCGAAAAAAGATATTTCTCAGAATCCTTCACCTGGTTAAGCAATAAGAAGCTGGTTGCCGAAACAGGCAGAATATCAAAGGAATACCTTGATAAATTCGATATCAGCCAGGATGTTTATTATGCGCATTTCGAATGGGATCTTGTTATGGAACTGATACATGACCACTCGGTGTCATACAGGGAATTGCCAAAATATCCATGGGTACGGAGAGATCTTGCCCTTCTTCTTGATAAGGGTGTTAAATTCGGACAGATAAAGGAAATTGCATTCAGAACTGAAAAGCACATTCTGCAGGATGTTGATCTTTTTGATGTCTATGAAAGCGATTCTCTTGGCCATAACAAGAAATCCTATGCTGTCAGTTTTATCCTCAGGGATGATCTGCGAACTCTTACCGACAGGACAATAGAAAAAACCATGAACAACCTGGTTGCTGCATTTGAAAAAGAAGCAGGTGCAAAAATAAGGTGATGAAGAACAAAAAGCTTGAACTGATAAAAGGGGACATCACTTCACTTGAAGTAGATGCAATCGTGAATGCAGCCAACAATACACTGCTGGGCGGCGGAGGAGTTGACGGAGCAATACATAAAGCTGCAGGCCCGGAACTGTACAGTGAATGTGAAGAACTTAACGGGTGTGCAACCGGACAGGCTAAAATAACCGGAGGATACCAGCTTAAGGCAAAGCATGTGATCCATACTGTAGGACCGATATGGCATGGCGGTTATCGTGATGAACATGAGACACTTGCATCCTGCTACCAGGCTAGTCTCGCTATTGCGAAAAAAAACAAAATAAAGACAATTGCATTCCCCGGCATTTCCACCGGAGTTTATGGATTCCCGAAAGACCTGGCAGCATTGATAGCAGTAAACGAATCAGCAAGGTTCCTGAAAAAAAATCCTTACCCCGAAAAAGTGATCTTTGTAGCTTATGATGATGAAAGCTACGAAACATACCGAAAGCTTCTCGATCCATGAGATCTCTCCTGAGTTCTGTTAGTCAGTACATTTCCCTGGTCAGGTTCAGTCACACTGTCTTTGCAATGCCATTTGCACTGATAGGCTTTTCACTTGCCGTTTCAACCGACGAGCATCAGTTCAGCCTGAGGCTGCTGCTGCTGATAATCCTCTGCATGATCTTTGCACGAAATGCCGCAATGGGGTTTAACAGGCTGGCAGATAAGAAATATGATGCGCTTAATCCAAGGACACAAACCAGGGAGATCCCGTCAGGAGTCATCAGCACCAAAGCAGCAGCGCTTTTTGTAATTATCAATTCAATCCTTTTCATCATAACAACTGCATTCATAAACAATCTGACACTGTTTCTTTCGCCAGTCGCCCTGCTGATCATTCTTGGCTACAGCTTTGCAAAACGGATCACCTCATTGTGTCATTTTATTCTCGGATTAGGATTGAGTCTGGCACCTGTCGGTGCTTACATCTCCGTGACGGGTGCTTTTGACATCCTTCCGGTTTTATATTCGTTCATTGTACTGACATGGGTGGGCGGATTTGATATCATTTATGCCCTGCAGGATGACGAATTTGACAGGTCCAACCAGCTTTACTCGCTCCCGTCTGCAGCAGGTAGAAAAAGAGCGCTGATAGTCTCTTTATCAGTACATTTTTTAACATTCATACTGGTGATAGCGGCAGGACTATTGGGAAAAGGAGGACTCTTTTTCTGGATCGGATCCGCTATCTTTTCGCTTTTATTAATATACCAGCATCTGCTGGTAAAGCACGACGACATCAGCAAAGTGACAATGGCCTTCGGAACAACAAACGGAATTGCCAGCATTCTCTTTGCTGTTTTTGTGATAATAGACCTTTACCTCCGACACCGATGAAAAGCAAATAATAATCATAAATTTGTTCTCCAGGTATTCTTTTTTGTTACTTGGAGGCATAATAAACCTCATATGGGAAATATAGTTGTAAAAGAGGTAGATAGCCGAAAAGAGCTACATCAATTCATTTTTCTTCCTGAAAAAGTCCATAAGGATGAACCCAACTGGCTTCCGCCGATTTACATGGATGAACGACTCCTGTTCAACAAGAAGAAAAATAAATCATACAAATATGCTGATGCTGTTCTCCTTCTTGCATGGAAAGACAATAAACCTGCAGGAAGGATCATGGGTATTATAAACCGCAGGTATAATACCATCAACAACGAACAGCATGGACGCTTTTGTTTTATGGAGTGCTATAACGATCCGGAAGTATTTCATGCTCTTATTGATCATGTTGAAAAGTGGGCAAAACAAAACGGTATGGTAAAGCTTGTAGGACCGCTTGGATTCTCTGACAAGGATCCCCAGGGATTCCAGACTGAAGGTTTTGAGTATCCTCTGTTCATTACAGCTGCCAATAATTCTGCCTATATGCCAGAACTCATTGAGGCTGAGGGATATGAAAAGAAGATAGATCTTGTGAATTATCTTGCTGACATGCCGAAGGAATTGCCTGAGATCTATGTGAAAGTTCTTTCCAGGATTGAAAAGACTGAGGGGTATAAGATCATCGAGTTTAACTCAAAGAAAGAGCTTAAGCCATATATCATACCTGCACTCGAGCTTATGAATGAAACCTTCAATGAGATCTATGGTTTCGTTCCGCTTAACGATAAGGAGAAGACTGAATTCGCCAACAGGTATCTTCCGATACTTGATCCCAAGTTTATTAAAGTAGTTGAAACCGCCAATGACATTATCGGATTTGCTATAGGAATGCCTGATGTCAGCCCGGGTATTAAGGCCTGCAACGGCAGATTACTTCCATTCGGGATATTCAAGGTATTGAAGGAATCAAAAAAATCAAAAAAACTTCTTATGATGCTCGGCGGTGTCAAAAAGCCTTACAGGGGCAAAGGAATTGATGTCCTCATGGGAGTAAAAATACTGCAATCGAGTATCAAACACGGAATGGAGCTCGTAGACAGCCACCTGGTCCTGGAAGACAATGTCAGGATGAGAGGTGAATATGAAAGAGTAGGCGGCAAGGTTGTCAAGAAATACCGCATATACCAGAAGGCACTATAGGACGTTAGGGCGTTTTATATATAATAACACCGTAATGCCGTAATACCTTTCTGTCAGAATCTGAAAACAAACGAAAATCCCAGCAGTTCCTTGAACTGGATCCTTGCGGTGGTTTTCTGTTTGCCATCAGGACCAAGAACCGGTTGTTTCTCCTTGTCAAAAACAGGGGTTTTTGTGTCATCATCAAAGATAAGGTGAGTATTGAACCTGACATCAGTGAACCAGTTCAGGGCTGCTGTAACAATCATCTCCCAGTCCACGTCAATGTTCTGCGGATTATTGATATAATTGGTAAAGAGCTGAAGCCTGTTGGTAATAGTCACTGTGCTTACAGGTTTGTACACATTGGTAATCATGAAGCTTAAACCCGGTTCATTCTTTGACCGTTTATCAGCGGCAACGCCATACTTTGTCTGATCAATATTGGCCGTATCAGGGACAAATGTTCCCTTGTAGGAAAGCGGTGAAAAGTTGATGGAAACGTTTTTATTCGGTTTGTAATCAAGCCCGATCCCCGCAGTAAGAATTGCAGGATTAAAAAACCTGGAGACCACCGTCGTATCGGTTTTGGTATAGGTAATTCCTTCGGAAACCTGAGTTTTGAACAGCAGTATACCGCTGATATCAAACTTACCGAAAGCCTTGTGATTAAGCTTTGAATTTGTTTCAAGAAGGTCGATATTTTTTCTTATGTCATTATCACCGCTCTTTATCAGCCCGTACTTGAGTCTGACAAAATTGCCGGAAGTCATTTTCATGGTTTTGTTGTCATAGTCGGCATAGCCGGTTATGTCAAGCGTTGTTGAAACACTGCTCTCTCCTCCCCTTACCCAGTTTGAAATCGCTCCCTGGTTCAATGCAAATGATACTTCGGAGCGGAATTTCCAGTACTGTATTTTCACAGGTATGGTTTTGACATCAAGCAGAGTCGATTTATCCACTTCCTGTACTTCAATCCTGGCATCGGAATAGTATCCCTGCTTAACAGGCCTCCTGAAATTTACTCCCTGCTCCAGGTAAAGCCCGAGGGTATTTCTTGAAGGAGATCCTATCCAGACTGTGATTGAATCATCCATCTCATTTTTAAGCCAATACCGTTTCATCACATCAGACCTGGAGTTGAGCCAGATATGGGTCACTGCTTCTCCCATCCCTGTAATTTTGATTATGCTTGAATCACGTGCTTCCACAAAATCCATCAGGATTCTTACTGCAGCCCTTATAGAGTCACCCTGAAATGGATAATTGTACCAGGTGAACGGGAATCCCACCCTTTCCGAACTTACTTCATGAAGTGTATCAATAACAACAAGGACTGAAGTGTCTTTAAATCCTGTAACAGTAACAGGTTCAGGTATTTGCATCCCGACTGTGTCAACTGCAGCAACTGCCGGAAGAGTATCTGTTACCTGTATTGAGTCTGGCTGAGCCGGTTTGGTGACCTCCGGAATCTTAAGACTGAGCGGCTCCCAGATATAGAATTTGTCCCAGGGGATATTAATGGAATCAAACGGATACTTTTCAAGGAAATATTGGGATGAATCATACGGTGGATATGAAGCTTCATAGATCAGCTGACCGATTGCAAACCTCAGCGGATCACTTGTGTTCTTCCAGCACTCAGGCTGATATCTCTGCCGGAGATACTCTATTGCCTCTCCTGCTGATAGTTTTATTTCAGGAATTTCCTGCTGATCATTGAGGATTACCCCGCTTCGCCTCAAAGAATCCATCATTAGCGCAAAATGATCACCGGCAACGGTATCTTCCTGTGAAAAAGCTGGTATACTGATACTTATAAATAAAAGTAAAAGAAAACAGCTGTACGATTTTATTTTCATGACTGGTAGTTTTTCAACATTGAATTCTCCGTTGAATATATTATAAAATACTTTATTTTTACACTATTATTGCCTGCAGACAATGTTACGCATATTCGAAAAAGCAAATTACCCGTTTGATATATACAAAAATATCAAAAACAGGGATTCCTTTATCTGCTGATCTCATCCCCACACATTCTGCAGATAACATATCGATACAGGCAGAGCTGTTGAAAGCATATGCTCTTCAGTGACCGCCCCTGCATCAAATAACAAAAAAATAAACAAATAATGAATAATATGGAACTACCAGCATTTGAACCATTTAAAATAAAAATGGTTGAACCGATATATAAAAGCTCACGTGAGCAGAGAGAACAATGGGTAAAAGAGGCATCCTTCAACCTGTTTAATCTCAGATCAGAACAGGTGATCATTGATCTGCTGACCGATTCAGGCACCGGAGCAATGAGTGACAGGCAATGGTCGGCAATGATGACGGGAGATGAAAGCTATGCCGGCTCATCATCATTTTATAACCTGAAAAATGCCGTTACTGAAATAACAGGTTTCAAATATTTTCTGCCGGCACACCAGGGAAGGGCTGCTGAAAATGTTCTCTTTTCAGCTCTTGTGAAAGAGGGTGACCTTGTTCCGGGAAACGCACATTTTGATACTACAAAAGGACATATTGAATTCAGAAAAGCCATACCGGTCGACTGCACCGTTGATATTGCAAAAGATCTGACTGCCTGGAATCCGTTCAAGGGCAACGTTGATCTTTCGAAGCTTGAGAATGTGCTGAAAAACAATCCTCGTGAAAAAATCTCGTGCATAATCGTAACAATAACCAATAATACCGTCGGCGGACAGCCAGTAAGCATGGAAAACATTAAGGGAGTCCGTCATCTTGCCAGTAAATACGGCGTTAAATTCTTTCTCGATTCAGCAAGGTTTGCAGAGAATGCATGGTTCATTAAAAAGAGGGAAGAGGGTTATGCTGATAAAAGCATAAGGGAGATCGCCCTCGAGATGTTCTCCTGTGCTGATGGTATGACAATGAGCTCCAAGAAAGATGCAATTGTGAATATGGGTGGCTTCACTGCCTTCATGGATGAAGCTCTTTACAGAAAAGCATCAGCATATAACATTATTTATGAAGGATTTCTGACTTATGGCGGTATGTCGGGCCGCGACATGAATTCACTGGCTCAGGGCTTATATGAAGGTACCGATGAGGAGTATCTCAGTTCAAGGATCGGACAGGTGGCATATCTGGGGAGAAAGATGAAAGAGTACGGTATCCCAGTTCTTGAACCATTTGGAGGTCATGCCGTTTTCGTAGATGCAAAGAGATTTCTGCCCCATATCGCCGATGAGGAGTTTCCCGGTCAGGTCCTGGCTGTAGAGATATTCATTGAAGGCGGCATCAGAAGCGCTGAGATCGGCGCCCTTATGGCTGACAGGGATCCTGTTACGCGTGAGAACAGGTTCAGCGGAGTGGAGCTTGTAAGGCTGGCAGTTCCCCGAAGGGTATATACCGGCAACCACATGGATTATGTGGCCGCGGTTGTCAGAGATGTGTTTGAAAGAAGAGATTCAGTAAAGAAAGGATTCTGCATCAAAAATGAGGCTCCTATCCTGAGGCATTTCACTGTTGAACTGGAAAGGATTTAGCACCGTCTTTGTATATTTGGTATAAATCATTTTCTTTGCAGCGCTAAAATTTCAGAATGCAGGATCTTACTACCGGTAAGGAAGGAAAGCTCATTTTTAAGTTCGCAGGACCGATGCTTCTCGGAAATGTATTTCAGCAGCTTTTCAGTATTATTGACAGCGTCGTTGTAGGTAACTTCGTCGGGAAAGAGGCTCTTGCTGCTGTAGGTGCTTCGTTTCCTGTTATTTTTATGATGGTCTCCCTTATAATAGGCCTCGTAATGGGAACGACTGTTGTGATCTCGCAATACTTTGGTGCAAAGGATTTTGTGAAGGTCAAAAGGGCTATCGATACGATGTATGTCTACAGTGCGGGGGCAGGTCTTATTGTCACAGTGGCTGGATTGACATTTGCTGCGCCAATGCTCAGGCTGCTTGGACTTCCAGCGGAGATAATGCCGCAGGCAACGCAGTACCTTCGCATTTTCTTTTCAGGAATAATAATATTCTTCGGCTATAATGGAACCAGCGCTGCTCTGAGAGGCATGGGTGATTCAAAAACCCCTCTCTATTTCCTGATTATTGCGACCGTCGCTAACATCATATTCGATCTGCTGTTTGTAGCAGTTTTCAAGTGGGGTGTCGCCGGGGCTGCCTACGCAACACTTCTTGCAAATGGAATAGCATTGACCCTCGCTGCTTATTGGCTCAACAAGACTCATAAACTGATCCGTATAGCAATTAAAGGACTTCATTTTGACAGGGAAATTTTCAGGCAAAGCATTCGTATAGGGCTTCCGACAGGCATACAACAGACACTCGTTGCACTTGGCAACCTGGCCCTCATGGGTATAGTCAATACATTTGGAACAAACACAATAGCAGGATTCTCAGTCGGGATTCGCATTGATACGCTTGCTACAATACCGGCCATGTCATTTTCACAGGCTCTCTCAACCTTTGTTGGCCAGAATATCGGGGCAAAAAAACTGGAAAGGATCCGGACTGGTCTTATCTCAACAGTCAAAATGGCCGGAAGTATCACAGTTATCACATCTGTATTTATAATACTGTGGGGACACCTGCTGATGGACATGTTCACAAACGATCCTGATGTGATCAGAATTGGTGATCAGTATCTCACAATTGTAAGCAGCTTCTATCTTCTTTTTACATTGATGTTCCTCTATAACGGCATAATGAGAGGCGCCGGTGATACGCTCATCCCTATGTTCTTTTCCCTGATCTCTCTATGGATCATCCGGATTCCTCTGGCATATATATTATCATCAAAAATTGGTTCCCAGGGAATCTGGTGGGCGATCCCCGCAGGCTGGTCCATAGGCCTTGCACTCTCGTTCCTGTACTACAAGACCGGACGCTGGAAGAAGAAGACAGTTGTGAAATATAACGGGAATTTGTAACTTTCAGTCTTATATTCAATACGACAGGAGATGATAAAATCCATGACCGGCTATGGCAAATCCATGGCTGAAATTCCAGGGAAGAAGATCACTATCGAAATAAAATCGCTGAACTCCAAATCGCTTGATCTGAATTTAAGGCTGCCATGGCTTTATAAGGAGAAGGAGGCAGATATCAGGAATATGCTTAGCCAGAAACTCGACAGGGGCAAGATCGATCTTATGATAAATTTTGATGTTCTTGACTCTGAGATAATCCCCGTAATAAACAAAGCCGTTGTAAAAGATTATTTCAGACAATTGAAAGCACTTGCCGGTGAGCTGGATGTTAAAACTGATGATCAGCTGCTTGCGACAATCATGAGACTTCCTGACGCGCTTAAAACTGAAAAACCGGAGCTTGAGGAAGATGAATGGCTGGCAGTGAAGGAAAAGATCCGTGAGTCATCCGAACAGCTTGATCATTACAGGATTGAAGAGGGGAAATCACTGGAAGCAGACCTTTTGAGATGTATTGATAAGATCCTGAAGCTTTTAAGTGAAATCGAGGCTTTCGAAGGAGACAGGATCACAAGGATAAGGGAAAGACTGAATAATTCCCTTATTGAAAATGTTGGAACCGGGAATATCGATATGAACAGGTTTGAGCAGGAGCTTATTTTTTATCTCGAAAAAATGGATATCAATGAGGAAAAGGTCAGGCTGAAGAAACATTGTGAATATTTTCTTGAAAAAGCGGATTCCGAACCGCCGAACGGAAAGGTGCTCAGCTTCATTGCCCAGGAGATAGGACGCGAGATCAATACAATCGGATCAAAAGCCAACGATGCTTCCATCCAGAAGCTGGTGGTAATGATGAAAGATGAGCTGGAAAAGATCAAAGAACAGACTCTTAATGTTCTATAAAGACATGAACGGCAAACTGGTAATAATATCCGCACCCTCCGGGGCAGGGAAATCAACAATAATAAAGCATCTGCTTGACAGCGGGATAAATCTTGAATTCTCGGTATCGGCAACAACCAGGAAGCCGAGGGGAAATGAAAAGAACGGGAAAGACTATTATTTCTTCTCCGTTGAGGAGTTCAGAAAAGGAGTTGACGATGAGTGTTTTATTGAATGGGAAGAGGTATATAAGGATCAGTTTTACGGAACTATGAAAAGCGAGATCAAAAGGATCCGGGATCACGGAAACCATGTCCTGTTTGATGTCGATGTGAGGGGGGGCATTAACCTCAAAAACATATTCAAACACGATGCGATTTCCATTTTCATAATGCCGCCTTCAGTAAAAGAGCTTGAAAGAAGGCTTGTGCAGAGGGGGACCGATGATCCAGGAAAGATCAGGATGAGGATTGCCAAAGCTAAAGAGGAGATGAAACTGGCCGGTAATTTTGATAATATTGTCATAAACGACAGTCTGGAAACGGCTGAGAATGAAGTGTATAAACTTGTATATAGTTTTATCAATACATGATCCCCTTCCTGGGGAGGTAAACTGAGGCGTAATATGTTGAAAGCAGGTCTATATTTCGGTTCTTTTAATCCCGTTCATATCGGGCACATTGCCATTGCAGGATATATGCTTGAATTTACTCAGCTTGAAGAGATCTGGTTTGTTGTAAGTCCTCATAATCCCCTTAAGAAGAAAGAGAGTCTTCTTGACAATTATCAGCGCCTTCACATGGCAAACCTGGCCATCGGCAACAACGACAGGATAAGGGCCTCAGACATAGAATTCAAACTTCCAGTTCCCTCCTATACCATTGATACGCTTACATATCTTGAAGAGAAATATCCGAAGAATATTTTCTCACTGGTCATGGGTGAAGATAACCTGTATACTCTTCATAAATGGAAAAATGCACGGGAGCTGATCAGTAGATGTCCTATTTACGTTTATCCAAGATCTGATGCAAAAAAACCCTCAAATCCGATGCTGGAACAGATCCTTTCCGAAGCGAACATAACAACCGTGAAAGCGCCTCTTATGGATATCTCCGGCACCTTTATCCGCAATGGTATCAAAAGAGGCAAGGATATGTCATTTTTCGTTCCTTCCCCGGTATGGAAGTATATTGAGGAGATGCATTTCTACGAATGACCCCCGGCGCTTCGCGCCACCCCCTGAAGGGGGTTTAAACTCAGCTTTAACGCAAGACTTTCAGACTTTCTTGATTATCTCCAGGCCCCGCTGCAGTGCTTTCTCATTCATCGGGATCAGATTATGGTATCTCTCGGGTAGTGATTTCTTCAATCCTTTTACAACATTCTCCATTTTAATAATGGGTTTAACCTTGAGAAATCCTCCCATGACGATCATATTAAAGATCTTGGGATTGCCTATCTTTCCGGCTTCTTCTGTCGCGTCTACACGGTAAACCGTAATATCTTTCCTTTCAGGATGCCTTGTAATACCGTTGCTGTCATAGATAAGTATGCCTCCCGGTCTGACCGAGCTTTCAAACTTATCGAGCGATTGCTGGTTAAGGATGATCGCAGTGTCGAAATGTCTGACTATCGGTGAGCTAATTCTTTCGCTGCTGAGAATCACAATAACATTGGCTGTGCCGCCCCGCATCTCCGGTCCGTATGACGGCATCCAGCTCACTTCCATCTCCTGCATGATCCCGGAATATGCCATTATTTTGCCCATCGAAAGGACACCCTGTCCCCCGAATCCGGCTATGATTATTTCTTCATTCATGATTTTCAGGATTTTGTTAAACTATGCAGGTTGTTCTTCAGGAGTTTTCAGGTCACCGAGGGGATAATATTTAAGCATGTTCTCCTCGAGCCACTTGTTTGCCTGTGTGGGCGTCATTTTCCAGTTTGAGGGGCAATTGGAAACAATTTCCACGAAGCAGGTACCCTTATTCAGCTTCTGGTACTGAACGGCCTTTCGCATAGCTTTCTTTGTTTTACGTACATTGGCCGGATTATGGACACTCTGTCTGGTAACGTAGTAAGTACCCGGGAGTGTTGCAACTATATCAGTCATTTTCAGCGGATTACCCATCTGGATGACATCTCTTCCGTATGGTGATGTTGATGATTTCATACCCGGAAGGGTTGTCGGGGCCATCTGTCCTCCGGTCATCCCGTAGATCCCGTTGTTAATAAAAATGATCAGGATGTTCTCTCCCCTGTTGCACGAATGGATAGTCTCGGCAGTACCTATTGCCGCAAGGTCTCCATCACCCTGGTAGGTAAAAACGAACTTCTCAGGAAGCAGTCTTTTGATTCCTGTTGCAACCGCAGGAGCCCTGCCATGCGCCGCCTCCTGCCAGTCAATATCCATAAAGTTGTAAAGCAGCACTGAACAGCCTACAGGGCATACGCCGATGGTCTCGGACTGAAGTCCCTCCTCCTCCAGTATTTCCGCAAGTATTCGATGAGCAGTGCCATGACCGCAGCCGGGACAATAGGAAAGTACATTGTCGGTCATTAGCTTACTCTTCTTATAAACCAGGTTCTCAGGTTTAATGATCTCTTTTATTCCGGTAGCTTCAGCCATATTTTAACCTCCTATGATTTTTGATTTCAGATTTTCCACAACCTCGTCAGGTGCAGTGACGATCCCTCCCATCCTTCCGAAATGATAGACAGGGACTTTCCCGTTTACTGAAAGAAGAACGTCCTCCACCATCTGTCCCGCGCTCATTTCGACTGACAACATCAGTTTCACCCTGTCGGCCAGTTCGTTTAAGCGTTTTACAGGGAACGGGAAAAGCGTTATGGGTCTCAGCAACCCTGCCTTGATTCCCTGGGCACGTGCCATCTGAACCGATTTCTGACAGACACGTGCGCTTGTCCCATATGCAACAAGAAGATACTCAGCGTCATCACACTGGAACTCCTCATAGCGCACCTCTTTTTCCCTGATCTCATTGTATTTGGCAACCAGTTTCTGGTTGAATATTTCCTGGGCATTGGGATCAAGGTCGAGAGAAGTAATAATATTCCGTTCTCTAGTGGGAGGTTTTCCTGTGGTTGCCCATTCGGGAACAGTTTTCGATCTCTCCTTCTGAGGACTCAGCCATACTTTTTCCATCATCTGGCCTATGGCTCCGTCTGACAGGATCATTGCCGGGTTGCGGTATTTGAATGCCAGATCAAATGCAAGTTCAACGAAGTCGGCCATTTCCTGTACTGAAGCCGGAGCAAGCACGATCAGGTGGTAATCTCCGTGGCCTCCGCCCTTTGTTGCCTGAAAATAGTCAGATTGTGCCGGTTGAATTGTTCCCAGTCCTGGTCCGCCCCTTACCACGTTGACAATCAGACAGGGCAATTCAGCCCCGGCTATATAGGTAATGCCTTCCTGTTTAAGGCTTATGCCAGGTGAAGAAGAGGATGTCATCACTTTTTTACCGCATGCGGCACCACCATAGACCATGTTTATGGCAGCGACCTCGCTTTCGGCCTGCAGGACAAACATCCCCGTGGTATTTACCGGATTTGCCGCCATGAGATACTCCAGTATTTCACTCTGCGGAGTGATGGGATAGCCGAAATACCCGTCAACTCCGGCGCGGATCGCAGCTTCTGCAATCGCTTCATTTCCTTTCATCAGTCTCAGTTCCTTTTCCATTGTCATGCTATATTTTTGTTTTATAAACAGTTATCACGCCATCGGGACAAACCATGGCACAACTGGCACAACCAATACACAGATCGGGATTTGCAGGATAGGCATAGAAATAACCTTTATGATTGACTTCCTTTGCCATGGCAATCGTTCCTGTCGGGCACGAGACCATGCACACCTCGCATCCCTTGCATCTGTCAATGTTTACTACTATACTTCCTCTGATCTTTGCCATCTCATTTATATTTTGTTTTAGACTATTGGATGATCTTTCGAAAACTCTTTCAAACGCATCTCCAGATCGCTGAATTGCTTTCTGGGCACCATTGAAACACAAGCTCTGAGTCCTTCATTCCTGTCACTGCCCGTAATATCAAGAGATATTGCGCTTATCCCGTAATGAAGAAGCTCTGCAAGCAACTCCCTGCCTTTCATACCCGGGTAGGAAATGGTAAAATAAAAACCGTCTGCAAGGGGCTCGTCAAGATCCCTGTCATATACTATTCTGAAACCGTTAGACGTAAACATCCTTTTCATTATTGCAGCTTTCTCACCATATTCCTTCACATCATCCCTGTACCTGTATTTTCCGTCATTCACGGCTTTCAGGAGTGCTGCCAGTCCGAACTGCGCCGAATGAGAAACACCTGCTGATAAACCGTATAAAGCCCCAAAGATAACCGAATGTCCGAATTTATCCGATGAATAATATCGAAGAAGGTCGGGATAGGAACGATTGAATAAATGATCGGATATTGCCATCATACCAATGCGCTGACCGGCATAGCTGAAGATCTTCGAGCTGGATATGAGCAGGATATAATCATCGGCATAACGTCCTACTGTCGGCTGGTACGGGGATTCCCCCGGAACGGAATAATCCTTTCTGAAATCCATACCGAAATAAGCCAGGTCCTCAATTATTATAATATCATATTTTATGCAAAGCTCACCGATAATTGACAACTCTTCCTCATTAAGACATATCCAGGCCGGATTATTCGGATTAGAATAAAGCAGGGATGAGATCTTTCCTGTTTCAATGAATGATTCAAGCTTTGCCCTCAGCTTTTTCCCCCTGTAGTTGTATATATCGAATGAATGATAATCATGTCCAAGCATTTTCACCTGCTGCTTCTGGACCGGGAAGCCCGGATCAAGAAACAGTGTTCCCTCCTTTGTCCTGTCGTTCCTGTTGGCTACCAGGAAGCTAACCATCCCTCCCATCATTGATCCCACTGTAGGTATGCAGCCTTCAGAACTGACATCAAGGTTCAGGAATAACTTTATGAATCTTGATGTCTCCTTTTTCAATGAGGATATACCTGATATATCCGGGTAGACTGCAGCTACTCCTTTTTTCAGGGCAGCAATCTCAGCTTCAATACCAACTGAAGGTGAAGGAAGCCCCGGTACTCCCATTTCCATCCTGATGAATTTTATCCCGGTATCCTTTTCAATCATGTTCACCAGGTGCACAATTTCACGAATAGAAGCGGTACCCGGCGAAGGGAGCCCGTATTTGCGTATCAGATCATTTATTAATTCAGCAGGTATTGGTATGTTATTCATATAATATCAAAATCAAAATCTCAGATATCAATTTAAGTGTACTTACCACACTTATTACATTTTTCTTATACTTGCTTCTCGATCCGTATCCTTGCATCGACAACAGTAATTGCTTCCGGACTGCCAATCAGGGGATTAAGATCCAGCTCCTTGATCTCTGTGGCAAACCTTAACAGGCTTGACAGCCTGACTATTATATTGGCAAATTCCTGTTCATCGATTCCCGGTTTTCCTCTTGTACCTTTTATTATCCTGTAGCTCCTGAGGCTTCGTATCATCGAATTGGCTTCATTCAGGGTAAGCGGTGCAAGTCCTGAAGAGACATCCCCAAGCACTTCAACGAAGATACCTCCGAGACCGCAGAGTATAATATGTCCGAATTTAGGTTCATATTTTGCTCCGATGAAAAGCTCGGTGCCAGTTATCATCTGCTGGAGGAGGACTGCTTTCACACCTTTTATCCTCATCATCCTGTTGAATTCAGCCTGAAGATGGGTTATTGATTTTATATTCAGTGTCACCCCTCCAACGTCTGATTTATGAACAGGACCCACAACCTTAAGAGCAATGGGATATCCTGTCTTTGAGGAGAGTGATACAAGTTCCCGTTTGTTCCTCACAACTGCTTCCCTAACATGCGGAATCTTAGCTGCATCAAGAAGCTGCTGAATTACATCAGGTTCAAGATAGCCGTTGGGAGCATTGTCAATAATATTACGGATGAGAGGCACATCAATGTCCTTAAGAAAGATCTTTTCTTCGGCGGGACAGGGGGTATTTGAGATTTTGGTCAATGCCCGGCCGAGGACCACTTCATCAGGGAAATTCACATGACCTTTATCGAGAAAATATGCCAGTTCAGTCTGAGAGCTGGCTACTGAAGGCAGGATCGGGAACAAAGGCTTTTCGCATTCCTGTATTTTTCGGCTCATGAGTTCATAAATCTCAGTCATATCATTGAGCCCGTTGGAGCCAAAGATCACAGTCATCCCGTCTATATTCGGGATCTGTTTATCGACATATTCAATCACATTATCGAGTTGTTCATTTGTTGCAGTGGCAATGAGGTCTATAGGATTATCTGCCGAAGCGCCCGGGTTCATCATTGCGAGAAGCCTGTCATGGTGTTCCCCGGTTATTCTTGGGATGTTCATGCCTCCGGCTGCCAGTGCATCGGTAAGCATCACCGCCGGCCCTCCTGCATGTGTGATTATTGCTATATTCCTTCCTTTGAGATGTTTGTGGGAAAATACTGATGCAACAGTCGTCAACTCCTCCCTGCCGGAGCATCTTACTATTCCAGCTTTGCGGAAAAGTGCTTCAACTGCTGAATCGGATGATGCCAGGGCTCCGGTATGCGATGAAGCCGCCCTGATGCCTGCTTCGGTTGTCCCTGCCTTAATGGCGGCAATTCTGCATCCTTTTCTTATCAGAGACGATGCGTGGTGTAAAAGCTTGTCAGGATTCTGAATACTTTCAACATAGATTAGCTTTATAAGAGAGCTTACTTCCGGATTAAAAGTGTTATCCCAATATTCAAGAACTTCCTCCACACCTGTTTGTGCACTGTTCCCGACAGAATAGACACTGGAAAAGTTGACTCCTTTCGGTATTGCCGACTCAAAAATAAAGACAGCAGTGGCTCCCGAACCAGAGACAAAATCGCAGCCCCTGCTGTTTAGCTTCGGAACAGGTGTTGTAAAGATCCCGCTGTACGACTGTGTGATGACTCCGATACAGTTAGGACCGATCAGAGTGCTTCCTGCATCGTCTATAAGGGCAGCTATGTCTTTTTCAAGCTTCCGGCCATCTTCACCTGCTTCGCTGAATCCGGCAGAAATTATTATAAAAGCCTTCGTGTTCTTTTCCTTTATCAGCACTTCGACAACCGGCAGGCAATACTTTGCCTGAATTGCGAGTATTGCCAGATCTGCCGGTGGACTATCTTTAATGTCACGGTACGACTTCAGCCCCTGCACAGAATCCTGTTTGGGATTAATCACATAAAGATCGCCCCGGAATTTCCCGTCAATAATGTTTTTCAGGATTTTTCCGCCCGGTTTTAAAAGATCTTCCGATCCTCCGACAACTACAATGCTGTCTGGATTTATAAGCTTATCGTTCAACATTTTAGGAGAAACATACCCAGAATTAACAGCAAAGCAATATAATAAAAATAAATGTTACAAAACAGGAAACAATTCATATAAAATGTAACCACATTCATGGTTATTGGAACCTTTACTTGTCACCACCTTTTATTATCTTTGCAGACCGACACCAAACTGCATGGAGTATACAATAAGAGAGTTGCTTAAACATGAGACATTTTCAAAAAAAGATCTCATAAGACTTCTTCAGGCTGAAGGCGCGGACCGGACTCTTTTGTTTCAAAAATCTGCTGAAATAAGAACAGAATATATAGGGAATAAGGTCTGGTTAAGGGGACTTATTGAATTCTCAAATGTGTGTGGCAAAGATTGTCTGTACTGCGGTATCAGGAAAGGAAATAAAAATCTCGTCCGTTATAATCTGAATGATGAAGAAATCCTGGCTGCTGCAAGGTTTGCTTATGAAAACCGTTATGGCTCAATTGCCCTGCAGTCGGGCGAGCTTGAGAGCTCATTTGTAACAGACAGGATTGAGAACCTGCTTCATAAGATCAAACAGCTTTCAGACGGACGACTGGGAATAACATTATCCGTGGGCGAACAGGAACCGGAAGTATATAAAAGATGGTTCGATGCAGGAGCTCACCGTTACTTGCTCAGGGTCGAATCAACAAACATTGATCTTTACAGGAAAATCCATCCCGATGACGGAAAACATGATTTCCAACGCAGGCTTGCATGCCTCAAAAGCCTGCAGGATATTGGCTACCAGACAGGTACTGGTGTTATGGTAGGATTGCCGTTCCAGACGCTTGAAGATCTTGCAGGTGACCTGATCTATATGCGTGATTTTGACATTGACATGTGCGGTATGGGACCATATATTGAACACGCAGAGACACCGCTTATTGAACATGCAGACAAATTACTTCCGCTGAAAGAGAGATTTGACCTGACGCTAAAAATGATCTCAATTCTCAGAATAATGATGAAGGATATCAACATTGTTGCAGCCACGGCACTTCAGACCATTGATCCAATTGGCAGGGAAAAGGCAGTCAGGATCGGGGCAAATATTATTATGCCTAATATTACACCGGGAAGGTACCGCGACAGTTTCAATCTTTATGACAACAAGCCTTGTACTGACGAATCAGCTGAAGATTGCCAGAGCTGTCTTGAGGCTCGTATCAGCCTGGCTGATGCTGAGATCATTTATGGGGAGTGGGGAGATACAAAGCATTATGATAAAAGGCGCAAGGGTGCAACGGCATAAAGGCACAACGGCAAGAAGAAAGGGGAGGGCGAGATCCTCCTACGCCAAGGCTTCGGAGGACAAAGGAGGGCGTGAGGGCGTGAGGGAAGGAAGACAATGCAACTCTGTGGTTAGAAAAAGATTTTAAGTTGATATACCTTAAATAATATGAAAAAGACAATGGTTTTCGCAGCCATGTTTCTTACTGCTGTCATGGCTAATGCCCAGGTAACACTTGATTATTACCTTCCTGATGATTTATCTTATAATCCTTCAGTTCCGACACCAAAACAGTTTGTCGGGCATGAGATCGGCGAATGGCACCTTACACATGACAAGCTCTGTTTCTACATGCTTGAGCTGGCAAAGGTCTCCGAACGGGCAGTATGGGAAGAATATGGAAGAAGTCACGAAGGGCGCCCGCTGGGGCAACTTATAATAAGCTCACCTGAAAACATTAAGAACCTTGAACAGCTTAGACTGAACCACATAGCATTGTGTGATCCGGACAAGTCAGATAATCTTGATATTAAAAACATGCCTGTTTTCATTAAGCTGGGTTACGGAATTCATGGTAATGAATCAAGCGCCCAGAATGCCTCTGCCCTTACAGCGTATTATCTGATTGCGGGCGAGGGACAAAAGATCGATGAACTTCTGAAAAATGCCGTCATCCTGATAGATCCTGCACTCAACCCGGACGGCATGCAGCGTCATTCCACCTGGGTCAATTTCACAAAAAGCCTGAATAACAATCCTGATGCAAATTCCTGGGAGTTCAGTGAAAGCTGGCCCGGGGGCAGGACCAACCATTACTGGTTCGACCTGAACCGTGATTATATTATGCTCCAGCACCCGGAATCGGTCGGACGTGTTACCGCATTTTACAAATGGAGACCAAACATCAATACCGACCATCATGAAATGGGAGCAAATGCCACATTCTTCTTTCAGCCTGGCGTTCAAAGCAGAAACAATCCCCTGACACCGGCATATATTCATCAGCTGACGGCTGAGATCGGCAAATATCATGAGAAATACCTCAATTCAATAGGAAGCCTTTATTACAGTGAAGAGAGTTATGATGATTTTTATGTCGGGAAAGGCTCTTCTTATCCCGATATTCACGGTTCAGTAGGTATTCTTTTCGAGCAGGCCGGAGTAAAAGGGCATCTGAAAGAGACCACAGGAGGACTTCTCTCATTTCCTTTTGCCATCAGGAATCAGTTTAACGTCTCTTTATCGACTCTGGAAGCAGGACTAAATATGAAAGACAAACTGCTGGAAAGCCAGAGAAAGTTCTACAAGGATGTTATGTTACTAGCTGATAAACACCCGGTTAAAGCATATGTTTTCACTGAACCTTCAGATAATTACAAGTTGTCGGAATTCATTAAAAACCTTTTATACCATAAGATCAGGATATACAGGTTGTCAAAGGATATCAGCAGGGACGGTGTTCTCTACAAAGCTGAGAACAGCTATATCATCCCGCTGAAACAAAACGAGCACAGGTTTATAAGAAGCCTTTTTGAACCTGTCAGGGAATTTACCGACAGTGCTTTTTATGATATCTCAACATGGGTGCTTCCGATGTCATTCAACATCCGGTATTCAGGAATAAATATAGCTAAGGAAATGGAAGGACTTGCTGGTACGGAAATAACAGAGCCTCTCATTTTTAGGGGTAAAGTAGTTGGATCACAGGATCCTTATGCTTACCTGTTTGAATGGAATGAGTACCTTTCACCCAAAGCACTGTACTTACTGCAAAATGCAGGAGTGGTAACAAGAGTTGCCACAAGCAGGTTTACTTTTGATGATGGTGATTTCAGTCATGATTTTCCGTATGGGACAATCCTGGTACCCGTTTCCGGCCAATCCCTTTCAGGGGAAGCGTTAAAGGGGCTGATGGAGTCCGCAGCACAGGATTGCGGGATAACGGTTTATGGTGTCAGCACTGGTCTTACACCACAAGGCATCGACCTTGGCAGTTTAGGATTTATGGTCCTCCGGAAACCTTCTGTACTCATGATTGTCGGTAACGGTACAAACAGCGCTGATGCCGGTGAGATATGGCACATGTTTGATACCAGGTTCAAAATGCCGGTGACCATGGTTAACGCTTCAAGGTTCGGTTCGGTTGATCTTGACGGGTATAATGTTCTTATCATAACCGGATCACCGGATGTGAGTACAGCGGGTATTGAAAATATAAGAATTTGGAATCGTAAAGGAGGCACATTGATCGGGTATGAATCAGGAAACAACTGGCTATCAAAGAATAAACTTACGGAAATAGATTTTGTACCCGAACCGGAATCAATTAAAAGGGATGGGGAATACATAAACCGTATGGCTGATAACCTGTCACGTCAGATACCGGGCTCCATCTTTGAAACGAAGCTCGATCTCAGTCACCCTCTCTGTTACGGCTATACCAGAGACAGGCTCCCGGTATTCAAATCCGGAACTTCAGCAGCGAAAAAGGATAAGAATATTTATAACAATCCTGTAACCTATACATCAGATCCTCTGCTAAGCGGATATTGTACTAAGGTAAATATCGACAGGATAAAAGGGAATGCCTTTGCCAGCGTTCATGGCAGCAGGATAATCTCAATCTACGACAATACCAATTTCAGGGCTGTCTGGTACGGAACCAATAAGATCTTTATGAATGCAGTGTTCTTCGGGCAGATACTGGGCCAGGGAAGATATGAGTATGGGGAATAATTTTCCAGGTTCCGGATTCCAGGTTAAAGAAACATGGAACAATTAAAATACCATTCTTCTTACACGCACCTGATCAAGTACCCGCAGGTCTCTCTCAAGAAGCTCGCGTTGTTTTTTGTCCCCGGTTAATTCCAGTATTATCAATCCTGCCGGTTCGCCAAAGAATATTTCATTTACTCCCAGGCGGGTACGGATGTAACAGCCATAAGTTGTCAATAGCTTCTGGACAGACCTTATCACATCTGGTTTCTGATCGATAAGGATCCCGAGTATTTCTGTTTCACCTGCGGCAGGTTCCATTTTAGTTTTTGCTATACCTCCCGTAAATGCCATTTCACGGATCTCAATTCCTCCCAGTTCTTTCAGCTCTGAAATAAGCTCCTCCGACCTTTCAGGATCGCTGCTCAGATGAAGTATGATAATTGCTTCCCTGCTGCATACACTTTCCGTAACCTCATGGAAGCCCAGACGGGTTGTTATAACTCCTGAATGCCTTGAGAGAATCCCCTGGGTCAGATCCGCTCCTTTTATACGGTCTATTATCTTTATTCCTAATACCTTTATCATAAATAATAATTTGTCTTATATTTTTCTTTTAACCACGGAGTAACACTGTTTTCTCGCCCTCTCGCCCTTCCGCCTTAAAAATACAGATCCCTTTCGCCTTTCTTTATCCGTTCAATCTTTTCCCTGGTATTATGTGCCACTCCCGGTTCAAGGGTGTCCAGGTTCTTTTCAATGACCTTCCATCCTTTTTCTGCTACATCATCCGTCGCATAATCACAGATATATTCCGAAAGAGTAAGTATCGCATTAGGAGTACAGAACCTCTTAATGAATCCGGGAACGGAAAATTCCATGAAATGCTCTCCTGTTCTTCCCATCCTGTAACAAGAGGTACAGAATGAAGGCAGATAATCATTTGCAAGCAGTTCATCGATAACCTCTGCAAGTGATCTGGGATCATTTATCCTGAACTGCTCACGGTTAAGGTTCTGAGTTTCATTTTCCGATTCGGAATATGACCCGAGCTCAAGTTTTGTACCTCCATCTATTTGAGATACACCATATTGCAATACTTCTCTCCGTACATCCGGGGCTTCACGTGCAGTTAATATCAGTCCGGTATAAGGTACTGCAAGCCTCAGTATGGCAACAAGCTTCTTGAAATCTTCGTCGCTTGTCTGGTATTGTCCGTTGATCTTCAGGCTGAGAGCATCCTTGATCCGGGGGAACGAAATTGTATGAGGTCCGACATTATAGCAGGCTTCAAGGTGATTGGCATGACGGACAAGTCCCAGAACCTCAAACCTCCAGTCATATAGTCCGAATAGAGCTCCGATCCCCACATCATCAATACCTGCCTCCTGGGCCCTGTCAAGAGCAGTGATCCTCCATACATAATCTTTTTTCTTTCCGTCAGGATGATACCATTTATAAGCTTCCGGGTGATATGTCTCCTGGAAGATCTGGTAAGTACCGATACCGGCATCTCCGACCATCCTGAATCCTTCAATATCCAGGGGGGCGGCATTTATATTTACCCTGCGGATTTCCCCGTGTCCCTTCTTTATGCTATACACAAGCTTTACTGTGTGTGCAATATATTCAGGTGAATATTCCGGATGTTCACCATAAACGAGTATCAGGCGCTTTTGTCCGTTATCTTCGAGAGCTTCAACCTCTTTAATAATCTCATCATCCCCAAGGGTTTTCCTGACAGCATCTTTATTGGATACCCTGAAGCCGCAATACTGACAGTTATTGGTGCACCTGTTTCCGATATAAAGAGGAGCAAAAAGCACTATCCTGTTACCGTATACTTTTTCTTTAAGTTCTCTCGCTCCCTGCCTTATCTCATCAGCCAGATCCGTACCTGCTGAATTTATCAGGACTGCCGTCTCTTCCATTGTCAGCCTCCTCTTATCCAGCGACTTCGCGATAACATCCCTGACCCTCTGCTTATCCTGTTTTGTATTATTGATGTAACCCCATATCTCTTCAGGATCAATGAATGGTTTCATTCTCTGATCGGGAATACTTAATTTTTCGGGTGAGAACCTCATGAAAGTAATTTATGTAACAGGTTACAAAGATACCCGGAATACACTTTTAATAAATGACCCTGGTCAGTAAATAAGGTCTGCTATCTCTTCTTTCGCAGTATCAGGACTGGATCATATTTTCCTTCACAAAATATGCCACTTTTTCAATAGATGTAATCATATCGTACTCCTCAAGATATACCGATGAGGGGACATTAAGCGGAATGGTAGTGTAATTAAGAATCCCTTTGACTCCATACCTGACCACCTCTTCCGCGATCTCCCTGGCATAGTCGGCCGGCACCGTCAGAATAACTATCCGGATGTTGAGCTCCTGCATTATTTTCTCCATATCGTCGTGCGGGTAACACCTGACTCCCGCGATAACCTTGTTGACTTTCTGGGGATCGGTGTCGAATGATGCCACCAGGTTTAGCTTTGATCTCTTCCCCTTGAAATAGGCAGCAACAGCTCTGCCGAGGTTTCCGATACCGATGATTGCAACATTCATACTCACTTCTGAATCGATGATACTGCCAATGATATCGATCAGTTCCTTTACATTATATCCTTTTCTCTGAACCGATGAGTAACCTATCAGCATCAGATCGCGTCTTACCTGAACGGCAGTGATTTGCAGCCGGGCAGCCAGATCATGAGAAAATATGGAATTCCTATTTTCTTTAAGACACTCAAGCAGAGTTCTTCTGTACTCGCTTAGTCTTTCGACAGTTTTTCCGGGTAGTTTCATGTTTTTTCAGGTTATCGTTTTGGATTATCTGGTAATTCATATATTTTGTAAATGTATGTAATATTTAATATAGAAAAGGGCAGTTGGCAGTTAGCAATTATTATCTGTTTTGCCAACTGGCAATTGCCAACTGTCAACTTATAACACTCTTTCTTTCCTTTTAAGAAATTCCAGTACCATCCTGAACAAATGAGGCTGGATATCAGGGTATGTAAGATTGCCCGGGAGATCATCCATCAAAATTATTTCCGCTATTTCCGGATTATCAGGTAATGTCCCGATTCCGGTGACTTCAGCAAAGAAAAGCCTTCCATAACCTGTAGTACCGTTTTTCTCAACTGAATAGGTTGCCACACAATCGAGACTGAATTCCGCGGCTCCAGTTTCTTCCATTAATTCCCTCCTTGCAGTAATGTCCGGTGATTCATTATGTTCGATATGGCCACCGGGAATTTCCCAGGTAAGATGGTCATGATGCCTTACAAATATCCACTTTCCTTCATGCCGTGCTGTTATCACCGAGTAAACCAGCCCTCCGGCCGGTTCAAACATTATATCATGAAATCTGACTTTCGTCATAAACGCTTATTTAAACAGCTGCGAATGTAAGAATAATCATATAAACATAAATGAGTATTTTTACATCCTACTCTAATATTCATGCTTATAATTGTAATCCTCATACTCCTTGAAATCCTGACAATCCTGGTTCTGAAGGAACACTTCTTCAAATCATCCAGGCTGATTTTTTACTTATCACTGTCACTGCACAGTCTCCTGAGTATCTGGTTATGGTATGTCATATTCAACGTGATATTCTACAAAGGTTTTTTTGACACTCCTCGTAATATATGGATGCACCTGAACCTGACGGGGATGATCGTTGCTGTTGCAACACCCAGGCTATTGACATGCCTGTTTCATTACACCGGCAGATTGTTCAGGATAAGGAAAGGAGGATATCTCCGATGGCTTACAAGGGCCGGCCTTATATTATCAATATTCATCTTTTCCGTGATAGCACTTGGTACGTTCTTCGGAAAATTCAACTTTAAGACCGAAGAGATCACCATAAAGATCAAAGGAATGGATGAGGGGCTTGACAGTATAAGGATAGTGCATATCTCTGACCTTCATCTGGCAACATTTTATAAGCACCATAACCGGCTCCGGGAGGTAGTTGATGAAATAAACAGACTGAATCCCGACCTGATAATCAATACAGGGGATTTTGTTAGCTATGGTTGGAGGGAATTTGACAGGTGTGATACCATCCTTTCAAAAGCCAGAGGCAGGTTCGGAAGCTATGCGATCCTGGGGAACCATGATATGGGAACATATTTGCCGGAAGCAGCAGATGAGGACAGAAAAGCTGTTGCCATTAAAGTGAACGAGCTGGCATCTGCTTCCGGTTATAATGTCCTCAATGATGAGCATGTAATCCTGAATATAAAGGGCGCTACAATTGAACTTATAGGTGTTGAAACGTACGGCAGGTACCCTGATATCATCCATGGTGACCTTAAGAAAGCAATTGAAGGACCTGACAGTGCTGATCTGAAGATCTTGCTGTGCCACGATCCCAACCAGTGGAGACAGGACGTTACCGGGAAAACTGATATAAACCTTACCTTATCCGGACATACACATGGAATGCAGGTTGGGATCATTACCAAAAAATTCAGATGGAGCCCATCGAAGTATTTTTATCCCGAATGGAACGGACTCTTTTCGGAGGGGGATCAGTACCTGTACGTAAACCGAGGACTTGGTGTGCTGGGCATTCCCTTCAGGATATGGATGCCGCCCGAAATAACCGTAATTACGGTCGTAGCTGAATAAAAAGAAAATAAAGCAAAATGGAGATAAAGTATGATATAGTATTCTCCAGGCGAAGGTCAATAAGTATAATTGTGGCTCCGGACGAGGGAGTGGTTGTCAGGGCTCCGTACAGGATGCCGTTAAAAGCCATTGATAAATTTGTAAGGGATAAGGAGGAGTGGATTAAAAAACATACTGAAAGGTCCTCAGAGATCATAAGGTTAAACCACAGCAAAAAGTATGTTGACGGAGAAAAGTATCTTTTTTTGGGTCGCGAGCTGACACTGCGTATCGGAACTGCATTATTTCCATCCATAAACCAGCTTGATAATATTCTGAAAATTATCACGGATGGCAGAGAGGGCAGGGTAAAAATGCTTCTGGAAGGGTGGTACAGAAAGAAGGCTGAGGACTTTGTTCATGGAAAGTTTACAGAGATTCTGGACGGGCACAGAAATTACGGTTTCTCGCCGGCACAGATGGTGGTCAGACCGATGAAAAGCAGGTGGGGAAGCTGTACATCAAAAGGTAGGATCACAATAAGCTCCGAGCTGATAAAACTGGATGAGCGCTTTACTGAATATGTGATCATACATGAGCTGTGCCATTTGAAATACCACCATCATGGAAAAGATTACTATCGTCTTCTGGAGGAATTAGTGCCTGATTATAAGGCAATCAGGAAGGATCTGAGGAAATATATAACAAGATGAAAATTCTCACAATTACATTTTCACAAACTCCACCCTGCGGTTTTCTGCTTTACCTTCGGGAGTATCGCTGGTATTAACCGGCTTGCTTTCTCCTAATCCTTTTGATGTCAGCCTGTCAGCATTTATTCCCATTGAGACAAGTTGTTTTCGGACTGCCTCTGCCCTCTCTTCAGACAACTTCTGATTTAAATCATTATCTCCCACATTATCTGTATGTCCCTCTATACTGACCTTCACCTCAGGATGTTCAGACAACATCTTGAATATTTCATTCAGGACTCCCATGGATTCGGGTCTCAGGGTAGATTTGCCGGTATCAAACCTTATCCCGTTGGAAACTATCTTCCCGTCCTGAAGGAACCGGTCGTAGTACTTTACTCCTCCTTCGGCAAGTCTGAAATTCTTGATAAAAAACTGGTAATTATCCGAGGCAGCATATACATGTAAGGATACTCCTGTAGGGTTAAGCTCAAGATGAGGAATATTGATAAGTCTTGTTTCATCTATATAAGCCTTCATCTTTCCATTAGTATAGGCTATGGCAATATGTGCCCATTTATTCTCTGTCGATGCGTTATTCGGGAGATAACTGCTGGCCATGCCGAGACTCATTTGCTTGTGATTAATACTAAGCGAACTTTGACCTGCCTGCCTCTGATTCTTTCTATCCAAGAAAAAAACCGTGAATGAGTTACGGTTATTCGTGTAAAAGTCAAATTCGATAGTAAATACTTCGGGCAGGTAATCTATTTCCGGGTTCTTCAGGTAAGGAATGATCGTGGGTGCACCTCCCCTGAACATTATAATATTATCGCCGCCGAACTGTGCATTTTCAACTGTTCCCTGTACAAGGTCCCACCTGGACGGAAATTCTCCGTTCTCTTCATTTAAGAGATTATCCTCAAATATGATCTTATCACCCGGTACAAAATCATATTTTGACCATGTCAGTCCGACACCGGAGGTCTGTTTTCCTGAACCTTCAGCAGCGCCGGTCTGCTTTACTTCTGTTGCCTGTACCTGTTCTTGTGCTTGCTCCTGTTCTGTCTGCTTACCCTCCTTATCACTCTCTTTTCCCTTGTCCTTCTTTAACAGGTTGCCTATACCATCCTCAAGCTTATTGAGTCCTTTGTCAACCTTCTTTTTCAAAGGATTCTTAATCTGGGCCGAAACCATTTCAACCCGGGTAAATATTAACCCGGTCATCATCAATAAAATAATCAGATTTTTCATTAGTTTATTATTTAGTTTCTAAATCAGATCGATTAAATTGAAAAGCGGTAACAAATTTGAAACTACTTTTAACCGATGAAATATTATAGTGAGGATAAAAATACTCCTATAATTAACAAATTCCAAGGCAAAAAAGAGAATTATCCTGATTTCGGATTCCGGAGTTATTATAATATCTCATATTCCTGTCCCCTGTCCGGTATTTCGATATTCTTAAATCCTTCGTTCCGAAGTATATCAGCATATTTTAGCTGGGTTTCATATTCACCATGGACAAGGAAAGTTCTTTCAACAGCAGTTTTTTCCTGGCAGCTGAGAAAGCTTATCATCTCCTTATAATCTGCATGTCCGGAGAATGATTCTATTTTCCTGATGTCTGCATTTACCTTATAAACTGTGCCATGTATTGATACCTCTTTAGCACCCCTGAGTATGCGGGCACCGAGCGTTGACGGAGCGCAATAACCGACAGCAAGCACAGTATTTTTCGGATTTGATATATTATTAGCAAGGTGATGCTTTACACGTCCTGCTTCCATCATGCCTGAAGCTGAAATTATCACACAGGGGTTCTTATGATCGTTCAGCTTTTTCGAATCCTCCGCCTTTGTTATATAAAAAAGGCTGTTAAATCCGAAGGGGTCGGGATCATTCTCCAGGACATCTCTGAATTCCTTGTTGAAGCACTCCGTATGCATACGAAAAACCGTTGTTGCATTGACTGCCAGCGGAGAGTCAACATAAATATCTATTCTCGGCAGCCTGCCTTCATTAAAGAAGTTGTTCAGTGCGTACACAATTTCCTGTGTCCGTCCCACGCTGAAGGCGGGGATGATCAGCTTTCCGCCCTTATCGACACAAGTAGCAATGAGGATTTTAAGAAGCTCCTCATCTGCTTCTCCAAAATCATGGTGAAGACGGTCGCCGTATGTTGATTCTGTTATCAGCACATCTGCCTGAGGAAATGGAGCAGGTTCGGCAAGTATCCTGCTGACAGGTCTTCCTATATCACCTGTAAAGGCAATCCTCTTGATCTGTCCTTTTTCGATAATCTGAAGATTCGCGACACCGCTCCCGAGCATGTGCCCTGTACTTGTAAACCTTACCTTAATATTCTCGTCAATCCTGAAATTCATATTGGCGGGGATCCCGATAAACTGTTTCATACAGGCAACTGCATCTTTTTGTGTATATATCGGATTTATCATCGGAAGTCCCTTTTTCGTCCTCCGTTTATTGAAAGTGTGGGTATCGTGTTCCTGTATAAAACCTGAATCGGCAAGCATTATTGAACATAGATCGCGTGTTGCATTTGTGCAGACTACCGATCCGCTGAATCCCCTTGTATACATATATGGAATGAGTCCGGAATGATCTATATGGGCATGAGTGAGAATTATATGATCAATCATTTCAGGCTCATATCCAAGCTCCCTGTTCATACTGTCGGTTTCGAGCCCCTTGCCCTGGAACATGCCGCAATCGAGAAGAAGTCGTTTGCCTGAGTCTGTAGTTATGAGATATTTACTGCCTGTGACCTCACGGGCAGCTCCGAGAAATTTGATCTTCATGATTTAACCGTTTGCCCTAAAGATAGCTATTTTATATGAAGTTGAAGGGGGTTGAAGGGGGTTGAAGGGGGTTGAAGAGTTTATAAAGTCTATAAAGACAATCAGACAGACAGACAGACAGACAGACAGACAGTTATATCCTTATCCCGATAATTGTAATATCATCTACCTGTGGAAGTGAACCCTGCCACGTTGCGAGTTCGGTTTCAAGTATATTCCGCTGTTCGGCCATAGGTCTGGAGTAAATCTCCGAAAGCAGTTTTTTGAGATTTGATTTCTTGAACTTTGATCCGTCAGGGCCGCCGAACTGGTCAGTGAATCCATCAGAAAAGAGGTAGAAAGTATCTCCTTTTTCAACACTGATCGCATAATTAGTAAACGGCACTTCTTCACCATAGTAGATACCAATAGGCATCCTGTCGGCTTTATACTCCTTAAACTCGCCGTTCTGGAAAATAAAAAAAGGATTATATGCTCCCGCAAACTGCAGCTTCTTCCTGTCTTTGTTAAGGATACAAAATGAGATGTCCATTCCGTCACTTGCTTCTCCTTCCTTGCCAGTCTGGTGAAGCGATTTCATTGTTTTTTTACGGAGAAGGTTAAGAACCTTGTTTGCCTGCAGGCTACGGTTGTTGGCAATTATTTCATTCAGGGTCGAAATGCCCAGCGTGCTCATGAATGCTCCCGGGACTCCATGCCCGGTACAGTCCCCTACTGTTAAGAAAATTGATTTGTCATCCTCTCCTATCCAGTAAAAATCACCGCTGACAATATCCCTGGGTCTATAGAAAATACAATAATCGGAGAAATTAGCCCTGAAATGATCTTCCATCGGCAGCATTGCCAGCTGAATCCTGCTTGCATATTCAATGCTTGAGGTTATTTCTTCTTTCTGTGCTGCAATTTCAGCAGTTCTTTCCCTTACCTTTTCCTCTAGTATCCTGTTCTTGTTATGAAGCTGTCTTTCCCTGAAACGGATAATAAGGATAATAATGAATAAGCTCACCAGGATTGAAAGAATATAGAAAAACGCTGTCTGGGTGAAAGGAGCCTTGATTGTGAAATCAACTGACTGGGATTCACCGATGTTTCCCCACAGGTCCTTTGCCCTTACCTGAAGGGTGTAATCGCCGGGGTTTGATATCGGCTTTTCAAAATGCGTCTTCACTGACCATGGTGACCAGTCAGACATTTGTTTGCTAATAAAATACTGATACTGGGTGGTATTCTGTTTCAGGTAGCCAGGTGCTATTATATCAAAGATAATCACATCGTCACCACGCTGGAATTTTATATCGGTCAGGTTAAAGCTCGTTCCTCTTTCATTTGAGACGTTTTTTATCAGGATATCAATAGCAGGAGTGATCTGTGCAGAACGTTGCCTGTCAATTCCAAATAAACGGTTATTACCGCATATCACCCATAGATTGTCTTTTTCAGTAATGACTGAGACGACATCATCAAATACTTTCAGAAGCGAGAGCTCCTTTTCGTCTATGTCTGACATTGTTCCCCTTGTTATCCATTCATCCTCATACCTTATAATTGGGAAATTGGACAATGGGACCAAAAGGTTAATCTCTTCTACCGGAATATCTTTCCTGATTCTGTAAGGATTGAATCCATCTGATTTATCATTAAAATAGTATACACCTGATTCAGAATAGAGGAATATTGTGTCATTTATCAGGTCTACCAGATACCGCTGCGGAAATTCGTTTCTGACCATATAGGTAAAATACTTCAGTTCACCAACAGTATCTGCCCGGTAGGCGGTATTATCACCACCCATCCATAAAGTCTTTTTATCTTTCAGGATGATTGAATATACAGTATTAACAAACTGTGGATCTGGCACTTCAGTAAGCCATTTGCCATTCTGATATTTCACAGTAAAATAGCTGTCGTTGGCACCGATGAAATACTTGCCATCGTCAGGCTTCCAGCTGATGAAATTGATATACCTGTTATCGGCAATTATGACGGCTTTATGATTATTTATCACAAAGAGGCCCCTGTTGGTAGCAGCAAGAAGCCCTTCGGGTGTTGATACGATCTGACGGCATTTTTCATTTAAGCCCTCAACTTTTTTGTAGATATGGTTTATTGCTTTCAGTCTGCTGACTGTTCTGCGTGTAACCCGGGTAGCGGGTTTTGCTGCAGATGGTTCAGTCTTAGGGGCTTGTTCCTGTGGTTGTTGCTGAACTGTCTTTTTTCCGAATATCCGTGTAAATATGTTCTTGCGGCTGCTCTGCTGTTCCTGTGGAACCTGCGAGGTCGCCGAAGCAGCAGATGATGATGTGCCGGTTGTTTTTGTCCTGGTGTATATCTGCACTTCATCATAACTCTTGACCTCTGAAAGGTAGAATATGCCTTCGCTTGTTGCAACATAAAGTTCATTATTATGTTTCAGGGCACAAGTCAGGTTTCCTTTAAGACCCGGGAATATTGAATAATTGCCTACGGGCAAGCGCAGATCAGCTCTTGTAAGTCCGTACTGGTGTGAAAGCCATAATCCGCCGGTATTATCTGATCCGATAGCAAAAACCTCATCATCAGGTAATTCGTTCTGGTTATTTATCGTAAAAAGGACCTTGCCTGACAGCTTTTCAATAACAAGTGCCCCGCCGTCCAGAGTCGAGAATGAATAGGCAGTATCTCCAAGTGTTATACCTTCCGACAATATATTGCTTTTCAGATAATCATCATCTTTTACCTGGAAGTCGTAATATTTTATCCCGTCAAAGAGTGAGAGGTTCCCGTTACTGAGTCCAACGAGTACCCTGGTCTGATCATATGGCAGGGAGAAAAGAATCTCAACCTGTTCAGTAAGATAGCCTGTTACTATAGGGAACAAAGTATCGCTTTCAAGCCTGTGGAGACCTTTGCCCATCACATTCACAAAGGTATTCTTCGGAGTGACGATCATTCCTGTGAAGGGGTAACCTGTTTTGGATTTAAGACGAAGTTCAAGAGTATTTGTTGTAAGATTGTAGCGGTCGGCAGTTTGATCACTGTAAAACCATGCAAGGGAATCTCTGAAGATTATTTTGGTTATTATTCCGGCTCCGGATGAGTCGCCTGACAAAGAAATATAATCATAAGAACCGGTCTTATCTTTTATTATAAAGCCGTAATTGTCTTCTCCCCCTATATATATTTTTCCGTCAGCATGGTTTTTCCGCATTGCATAGGGAATTACAGGGATTCTTACAGCCATCCAGTCCTGACCATCAAAAGCAAGTATTCCCTTTCGGTACGCGAATAGCATAAGATTATCTTCATCCTGGCATATCGCCCAGCTTTGATCTTCAACATTGCGGCTTTCAGCAAAATGAGTAAGAAGTGGTGATCCCTGCTGGGCAGGAAGTGAATAAAAAGCTATTAAGAAGATAGTAAGAGAAATAATCCTTTTCATGATAAAATTATTTGAATCTTCCCCTGGTTTATCAGAACATTAAAATTAGGTAATTTTTTTTAATAATTGCAAATGTAACTTTCAGGTTGAGGGGGTTGAGAGGGATGAAGGGGGTTAATATCAGAATAGTGAGCTTGCAATGAGGCATAAAAGGAGCCCCGTTACAGCTATAATAGTTTCCATGATCGTCCATGACTGGAGCGTCTGTTTTTCATTCATACCCAGGTATTTGCTTACGATCCAGAAACCGCTGTCGTTGACATGGGACAGGATCGTGGCGCCTGCGGCTATCGATATCACCATAATTGCGACATCCGGCTGTCCGAGATTAAAAACAGGAAGGATAGGTGACATGATGCCGGCTGATGTGATCATTGCCACGGTGGCTGATCCCTGGGTAATCCTGACAATAGCAGCAAGGATCCATGCCAGCAGGACCAATGGGATTGATGATTCAGCTATCGACTCTGCAAGGATTTTTCCGATTCCACTGTCGACAAGGATCTGTTTCAGGACACCTCCTGCACCGGTTACCAGAATAATTATCCCGGCAGGTCCGAGAGCTTTCATACTCAGGTCCAGGATTGTCTGGCTGGGCATTTTCCTTCTGATACACATCAGAATGGACCAGAGTGTTGCAATTATCAAGGCAGTAAAGGGATGTCCGATAAAAACGATAATATCAGTAAAAAGAGATTTTGTTATTATTCCCTTGTCAATTCCAAGGTTGACAAACGTACTGATCAGTATCAGGAGAAGAGGTGTAGATATAATAAGGAAGATTATCCCGAAAGACGGGAGCTTCTGATCTTTTTCAATTGAGTCAACCCCTGTCTGGACTATCTCAGGAGGGGCAAAAACAATGATCTTCTTTGAGATAAAACGTGCAAACAGAGGACCTGCTATAATGGCAGCAGGCAATCCTATGATTATTCCGAACAATATCACCATTCCGATATCAACCCCGAGAATATTAGCCACTGCCACCGGTCCGGGAGTAGGCGGAACCATTGTATGGGTCACGGCCAGTCCCGCCAGCAGCGGGATCGCATAGTAAAGAAGTGATCGTCCTGTATTCCGGGAAAGGGCATAAATGATTGGTATAAGGATTATGAAACCCACATCCAGGAAAACGGGAATCCCTATAATAAATCCTGAAAGCATAAGTGCCCACGGAGCCCTGTCCTGTCCGAATTTCTTCAACAGGTATCTAGCCAGTGCCCCAGCTCCCCCTGATGATTCCAGCATCTGACCGAATATTGCACCCAATCCGACAACAGTGGCTATGAATCCAAGAGTATCTCCCATGCCTTTCTGGATGCTGGCAGAGATATCAGATAACGGCATGCCCGCAAGGATCCCTACAAAAATTGAAGTTATAAGAAGTGCAACAAAAGCGCTTAGCTTAAACTTCAGCACCATCAGCAGAAGCAATGCAACTGCGATAATCACTATGAATATTATGTATGGAGCGGACATGGAGGGTTCAGGATTCAGGGTTCAAAATTCAAGGTTCAAGGTTTAAGGTTCAAGTTCAATTTCTTTTTCTTACCCTCAAGGGGGGATTTTATTCTATTAAAATTACTACCAGATCCATTACGTTTGTAAATGTGGGGCCGGTGAAAACATGCCCTCCGGCTGATTTAAAAAAGCTATATGAATCAAAGTCCCGCAGGTATTTTTCAGGATCGATATTCATTGAAAGGACATCATGCAAAGTTTCTGAGCCGACGACAGCTCCCGCCATTTCTGTATTGCCGTCATTTCCGTCAGTACCTGCCGACAGGAATGTGATTCCGGGGATATCACCAAACCTCAGGGCAGCTGTAAGAGCCAGGTGCTGGTTCCTTCCTCCCGCTCCTTTGCCGGTCACCTTCACACTGATTTCGCCCCCGAACAACAGGCATATTGGTTTCTGCAGAGAATTGTCGTTCTTATATTTATATATCATTTCTCTGAACCATCCGCATGCGCCTTCAGGATCTCCAAACAATTCATCAGTTAAAATAAAAGTCTGAAATCCCAGGTTTTCCGCTTCTGCTTTCGCAGCCTGAAGAGCTATTTTATTACTGCCTGCAAGAAAAGTAGCCGGATCGGAAAAAACAGGATCACCCAGCTTTGGAGTCTCTTCTCTAATCCCATGGGCACCCTCATGGAGGCAGCTCAATAAGCCTGAAGGCATCTGGTTTAAAAGATGAAAGTCCTCAATTATTTTTAATGCATCGCCGAAAGTTGAATCGTCAGGGACAGTAGGACCTGAAGCGATGCTATCGACCCTGTTGCCACGCACATCTGATAAAAGAACTGTCACAAAAGAGGCAGGCCGTATACGTTTTGCAAGCAATCCTCCTTTTACTTTTGATAAATGTTTCCTCACTGCATTCATCTGGTGGATATCTGCCCCGCAATTGACAAGTAGTTCATTAAGGCGAACCATTTCCTCAGGAGAAGAACCATCTGGATAATCAACAAGGAGGGATGATCCGCCACCTGAAAAGAGGCAGATAACAAGGTCGTTTTCAGAGGCTTTGTCAGCAATCTGCAAAAGCTCTTCTGTTGCCATGAAACCGTTTTGATCAGGCACAGGATGACCGGCTTCTGTGACTTTAATACGTTTCAGTGTGCAGTAAAAACCATATTTGGTAATAATATGTCCGCCTGTGATTCTTGCCCCGAGAATGTTCTCAACATAATGTGCCATAGCGGCGCTTGCTTTTCCTGCCCCTATGACATAGATGTTGTTGATTTTATCCAGATCAAAACTCATGTAACCTGTCTTTAGCTGCGATCCTCTTACAGTGAACAGGTCGCCGATAAGCTTGCCCGGGAGCACCCCTCTAATCCCGGCCAGGAAAATATGTTCTGCAGTTTTGTGGTTATTCATCAATCATAAATTCGTTGAAAAAGCATTTATCCAAAGAATAAATAAGCTACAAGGATTGCAGCAGTGAAGCCGATAAGATCGGCAAGAAGGCCGCATCCGACAGAATACCTGGTATTTTTTATACCGACAGATCCGAAATAGACTGCTATTATATAAAAAGTAGTATCGGTGGTTCCCTGCATCGTACATGCCAGTCTTCCGACAAATGAATCAGGTCCGTAGGTCGTCATTGCATCCACCATTAATCCTCTTGCCCCGCTTCCGCTCAGCGGTTTCATAAATGCTACCGGCAAAGCTCCTGTAAACCTGGTATCTACACCAAGCCAGCTGAAAAATGCAGTGATCCCTGAAATTATGAAGTCCATGGCGCCTGATGCCCTGAAAATGCCAATGGCCACAAGGATAGCCACCAGGAAGGGAATTATCTTTACTGCAATATTGAAACCCTCCTTGGCACCTTCAATGAAAGCATCATATACATTAACCTTTTTTATAACAGCAAGAACAATGAACAATACAATTACAGAGATAAGAATGAAGTTGGCTGTAAATGTCGATATTACAGATATCTTCTCCTTTGGCAAACTGCTGAAATAGAGTATTATACCCAGAATGATAACTGTCAGTCCACCGAGGTAAGCAACAATGACCTTATCAAAGAGATTTATTTTCTGGATTATTGCAACGCTCACCAGCCCTGTCATCAATGCAAAGAATGTTGATATGAGGATCGGAATAAAAATATCGGCAGGATTGGCTGCTCCCAGCTGCATCCTGTATACGATCACACTGACCGGAATTATTGTCAGTCCGGCAGCATTCAGAACCAGGAACATTATCTGTGCATTGGAGGCACTCTCCTTATCGGGATTCACTTCCTGCATCTCCTTCATGGCTTTTAGTCCTACAGGGGTTGCTGCGTTATCAAGGTTCAGCATATTGGCTGCTATGTTAAGCATTATTGAGCCGTATGCCGGATGACCTCTCGGCAGTCCCGGAAACAGCCTTTCAAACAGAGGGCCCATGGCTCTCCCAAGTATGCGTACAACACCTCCTTTCTCACCTACTTTCAGTAATCCCATCCAGAGGGTCAGAGCTCCTGTCAGTCCCAGGGAAATCTCAAAGCCTGTCTTTGCATTTGTGAAAACGGCATTAACCAGATCATTGAATATCTGTGTATTACCTGTAAAGAGAAGCTTACCGAGAGCAACAAGGAATCCGATTATGAAGAAGGCGATCCAGATGTAGTTTAAAGCCATGGAAGAAATTTGAATGACTAAGATAATTATTAAAGATAAAAGACAAAAGGCAAAAGACAAAAGTTAAAAAATAAAAGTCGTGCAGGTCGTTATCATTTGAGAGACTTGCAGGACTCAAGGAGCTTAGCGACGCAGTTCCGCGAAGATGAAGCAAGACTGCTGGACTTTTTATTTGGATTCACATCTTTTTTAGATACATTTGTCTGTATAAAGCAATTATCATGGCCAGGTTTAACAGAATTGATGTAATAATCAAAATCCGGGAGGCAGGAATAATACCACTGTTTTTTAATAAGGATCCGGAAATATGCAGGAACGTAATAAAAGCTTGTTACGACGGAGGCGCCAGGGTTTTTGAATTCACAAACAGGGGCGATTTTGCACATGAAGTCTTCAGCGATCTGAACAAGTGGGCTGAAAAAGAGAAGCCGGATATGATAATGGGTGTCGGATCTGTGGTCGATGCAGGAACTGCTTCACTATATATCCAGCTGGGAGCAAATTTTATTGTATCTCCAATCCTGAATCCTGATATGGCTAAAGTCTGCAACCGTCGCAAAATCCTATGGTCGCCGGGCTGCGGATCAGCTTCGGAAATAAATTATGCTGAAGAACTTGGCGCCGAGATAATCAAGATCTTCCCGGGTAAATCAGTCGGAGGACCCGATTTCATCAAAAACATGAAAGGTCCATGCCCATGGAGCAGCCTGATGCCAACAGGAGGTGTCGAACCCACTGTTGAAAACCTGCAGGAGTGGTTTGAAGCCGGGGCAATATGTGTCGGGATGGGAAGCAATCTGATCACCAAAGAAATAATCCAGAATAGAGACTGGAAAACTCTCTCTGAACTGACTGCGTCAGCCCTGAAGATAGCGAGGAAATATATAAGGTAAGGCTGGGTCCTGGGTTCTCGGTCCTGGGTCCTCGGTAATTGCGAATAAATAGTGACATTATTAAAATACTGAAATCATGAAAAAGAGGATCTTTAATTTATTGGGTATTGTGGTTCTGCTTGGTTTTACCATGCCGGTAATATCCCAGGATATCATTCTTCCGGCGCCGGATAAGACCGGTGGCAAGCCTCTGATGCAGGCTCTTAACGAAAGACAGACTACCAGGACATTTACTGCCGACAACCTTTCAGTCCAGCAGCTTTCTGATCTCCTCTGGGCAGCATGGGGAATTAACAGACCTTCTGAAAAGAAAAGGACAGCTCCCTCATCCCGCAACGTCCAGGAAATAGATGTTTACGCTGCAATGCAAAGCGGTTTATATCTATATATGGCTGAAACACACACACTTAAACAGATTCATAACCGGGACATCATGGCTCTTTGCGGCACTCAGGATTTTGTGGCAACTGCACCACTGAATCTGATCTATGTTGCAGATATGGCAAAATTTGGAAAGAAAGAGGGAGATGAGATAAAAGATTCTGAACTTCTTTCGCCTTATGTCAACACCGGGTTTATTGCTCAGAATGTGTATCTCTACTGTGCATCAGCAAACCTGGCATGCGTGGTAAGAGGAATGGTCCCTAAAGACAAGCTTGCACCGGAAATGGGGCTCAGGTCAAATCAGGTCATTATTCTGGGACATACGATAGGGGTACCGACCCAATAAAGGTGCAACGGTGCAGCGGCGCAACGGTACAAGGGATTCACACTGTTTTCCGGCCTTCTCCTTTTCTCCCCCTCTCCCTTTCATTCCCCGGGAGCTCTGTATAACTCAATGTTGGAGATTACAGGACAAGCTTTTGATTTAGGGATAATGACCTTTATTTTACTGGTTTGAGTAACCGGGAATTTTCTGATAACCTTATAACCTATTGTAGTACCATCTATCAGATGTGTCCATTCACCATCTACCAGTGCTTCAACCTTAAATTCCTGAACTCTCTGTCCAAGCCTGATATACTCCTGGAGGATGATACGGTTCACTTCTGTTTGAGCACCCAGGTCAATTACCAGTTCAGATTCTGTTACATCATCTTTTGTTGTCCAGTATGTTGCAGGATCCCCGTCAACAGTGTTGGACGGCTTATAATCCTTTCCCCTGTATTGTAATGCAGTAACATTCATACCTTTTGCCAGGTCGAGTTCAAATTCGCTATCCCTTAATTCCCTGAAAGCCATCAATGATTCTACATCCTTTTCATTAAGCAGTCCTCTCCTGTCGGGAGGTACATTAAGAAGAAGGTTGCTGTTTCTTCCAACTGATGAATAATAGAGTTCCAGGAGGTTTTCCGGTGATCTGACCATTGAATCCTGGGACTGGTGCCAGAACCAGCCCGGACGTATTGAGACATCAACCTCAGCAGGAACCCAGTACTTTCCATCTTCATGTCCCTCACCCAGTATCTGCGCAAAATCTCCGCCTGGATACATATTATCTTTGTTAAGGAGGCACCAGTTTGTAAGGCTGCCCATACCTCTTTCATTGCCGACCCATCTGACATCGGGACCGGCATCACTGAATATTACTGCATTTGGTTGTAACTCCTTGACTATAGCATAAGTAAACAACCAGTCATAATAGGTTTTGTTGTCGATCTTTCTCGTTTCCCTTGCTCCGTCGTAATAACCGTCACCTCCGTTAGCGCCATCGAACCATACCTCAAAAATATCATTATATTCCGTTAAAAGTTCTGTAAGCTGGTTGCGGTAGTAAGGAATGTATTCCGGAGTGCCATATACTGCACTATTCCGATCCCATGGTGAAAGATAGACTCCCATTTTTAAACCATAATCATCACAAGCTTTGTGAAGCTGCATTATTACATCACCTTTTCCATCTTTCCAGGGAGAGTTTTTAACTGAATGTTCAGTCAGTTTTGACGGCCACAGGCAGAATCCGTCATGGTGCTTCGCCGTGATTATTATACCTTTCATTCCTGCTTCACTTGCAATCTGCGCCCATTGATTACAGTCTAGCTCTGTGGGGTTGAAAATATCTTCTTTTTCATCGCCATATCCCCATTCCTTGTCTGTGAAAGTATTAACAGTAAAATGCACAAACATGTAATACTCCATTTCATGCCATGCGAGCTGCTGTTCTGTCGGCACGGGTCCGTAAGGTTGCGGTGGTTCGACTTTTGTACAGGATACTATTGCCAAAACAGCCGGAAGAATAATAAATATTTTTTTCATGGTCCTTTTGAATTAGTGTTTTGTTCATTCATAAGGTAAAAAATGACCGGAAGCCGGTTGCCATCACGATAGCTATCGGGAACCTGCAGCCATATTTATATGCAATTTGCAAATTTTACAGTCAAAATACAAATGAGATCCGCCCTATTTGGAATGAAACACGGAACAATTGCACAGAAAGCGAAATGTATGCAGAGACTGACAGAGGAAATTGCTAGCCCTGTTTTTTCATGCAGTACATTGAAACTGCCCAGAGGTATATCATGCAGGCTACCAGGATCAGCATGCCGATTGCTAAATTGCTGAGGTCACCAATCCATCCTACCAGCAGAGGAATTACAGCCCCTCCGCAGATTGCCATCATCATCAGTCCGGATATCTCATTGCTCCTTTCAGGGTATTTCCCTATTGTGATCGAAAAGATCAGCGGCCAGATATTGGCAACTGCCAGGCCGATCATAAATACAAGCACCCATGCCAGCGCCGTTGATTTTACAAGGATTATCAGCACAAGGCATAATATGCCCAGCAATGATGACCACATGAAGAATTTTGATGAGGAGAACCTTGTCAGTATTATTGCCCCGGCAAAGGTTCCCAGCATACGTCCCAGGAAATAGATGCTTCTGCCTGATTCGGCAGCAGTTTGTTCTATACCGAACTGCCTGATAAGGAATTGCCCGGAATTTGAGTTGAATCCCACATCAACTCCCACAACCAGGAAGATGGAGAGAACCATCATTAAAATGAAATTGTTGCCAAGAAGTCTGAATGACGAAACCAGCGAAGGTTTGAAGTCCTGTTTTGATTCATCTATTTTAACTGCTCCGAGCCATATTACAGAAAGGATTGACACTATTCCGAAAACCAGGAACATCAGTTTCCAGTCGCCGAATTTCGATGCAAAAAATGCAGCTGCCGGAGCGCCAAGCATAGATCCTATTGCCTTGACGAACTGAGAGAAGCTCAGAAAACTTGACCGCCTGTTTCCCGGGACGACATCCACCATCAGCGGATTCGCCGAAACCTGGACAATTGTATTACCTATGCCAAGAAGAGCAAATCCCATTAGCACCATCGCGAATGAATAAAAGAAAAAAGGTACCAGCAAGCCCAATGCTGTTACTCCCATTCCCACATTAAGCATTAAACGCTTTCCAAGGCGAGACTGCAGAACTCCCACCGGCACCGACAGTAGAAGAAACCAGAGAAAGGCTGCTGAAGGTATCAGCTGAGCGATCGTTGCACTGAGGCTCATATCTTTGCTGACTCGGTCAACGCCGATACCGACAAGGTCCACAAAGCTCATTACGAAGAAAGCCATGAGGACGGGAGCGATCCTGGAAATATTAATCTTTTGTATGTTCATAATCTATATGTTGCAAATGGTTTAATTCCCCCCTTGAGGGGGGTAAGATGAAAACATCCCTCCGGTCCCCTTCAAAGGGGGACTAATATCAGCTACATTAGTGGAAGTGCATGTTGCACTGATTTCCAAAAGCTATCATCAAGTAGCCAGGCGCTGCCGAAAAGGGCAGCATCCTCCTTGAGTTCCGACAGAGCTACCTGACAGGTGCAGTTTTCTTTCTTCAGTCTTTCTTCAAAGATATCTCCGAAAAGGTTGTATGCATGAGAGATATTTCCGCCAATGACCAGGATTTCAGCGTTGAATTTCTTAAGCCAGGGTGCAAGGAAAAGTGCCAGATCGTTGCCAAATTCAGTAAAGAGGTCCGTTACTGTTTTATCGGAAGCTGCCATTTCAGAAAGCTCCTTGACACCTCTCATCTCTTTCCCGGACAGATTTTTATACCTGCTTAAGAACCAGCGAGTTGAAAAATAGTCATCTGCTATGCCCTCTTTATATGGAAGATGGTAGACACATCCCAGCTTTGGTACATTGGGTCCGTCAACTATGGGTATCTTTTCGCTTATGAAAGCAGACCCGAACCCTGTGCCCAGTGTGACAGACATGGAACGCTTATAATTCGCTGCTTTACCAACAACAGCTTCGCCAACGGCAAAAGCTGAGACATCGTTCATGAACCTGATAAGAAAATCATCAGTAGCCTCAAGGCTGCTTGATATGGCATCGGAAATATTGAATCCGTAAAGATTTTCATACTTGGCAACACCCCTGATGTAACAGATACCCTTTACATAATCAAATGGGCCCGGCATTGCAAACCCGATACCTTTAACCTTTTCAGCGGGGATCTTATCAAGGGCACCGGAGAGCGCTTCTGCCCATGTGTTAATTATTATGCTGGTCTGTGCCTGGTTGTTTACAGCTCTCTCCGATAACGTTTCCCTGAGGATCACTCCCGAATCAAGATCAACTGCAGCGCAGGTAATATGGCTTCCTCCTATATCAGCACCGATTGCTAAGTTTCGTTCCATAAAGCAGAGATTATAAGAACAGGTATTAAATAATAACAAAACAGGCTTTGAAAATATCTAAATTTGTTGTTAATGCAAAATATATTTTTACTAATCTGTTTCAAACTATCCCTGATAAGCTGATTTTATTCATGAATTAATCTATATAATTATTATAATTTTAGAAAAATCATAAATATATCTGATTCATGCCTAAAGTAACGAAAGAAGATGCGCTTCTCTATCACAACAGAGGTCGTCATGGTAAAGTAGAAGTGATACCGACAAAACCATACGGTACCCAGTTTGATTTAAGTCTTGCCTATACTCCCGGGGTGGCTTTTCCGTGTCTTGAAATTGAAAAGAATCCCGAAGATGTTTACAACTTTACAGCTAAGGGGAATCTTGTTGCTGTAATATCTAATGGTACTGCGGTGTTGGGTCTTGGAGATATTGGAGCCATGGCAGGCAAACCTGTTATGGAGGGTAAAGGACTTCTATTTAAAGTATTCGCAGATATCGATGTATTTGATATTGAAGTTGACGAAAAAGATCCTGCCAAGCTTGTCGAAATCTGTGCTAAGATAGCTCCTACATTCGGCGGAATTAATCTTGAAGATATTAAAGCTCCCGAGTGTTTTGAGGTTGAGACAAAGTTGAAGGAGATGCTTGATATTCCTGTTATGCATGATGACCAGCATGGCACAGCTATCATTACAGGCGCTGCTCTGATGAATTGTCTTGAAATTGTTGGTAAAGATATTCACGAAATCAGATTATTTGTCAGTGGCGCTGGCGCAGCTGCATGTGCTTGTACTAAGATGTATATTAATCTCGGTGTAAATCCTGATAATATTATAATGTCTGATATTAATGGTATCCTCACAAAAGACAGAAAAGATTTATCTATAGGCAACAAACGGTTTGCCACCAGCAGAAATATACATACAATTAAAGAAGGTATTAAAGGTGCTGATGTATATTTGGGATTATCTGCAGCTGGTGTCTTAAAAAAAGAAATGCTTAAGACTATGGCTTTGAATCCCATTGTTTTTGCCATGGCAAATCCAAACCCGGAAATCACATATGAAGATGCAATGTCAACAAGGGACGACCTGATCTTTGCTACCGGAAGGTCTGATTACCCTAACCAGATCAATAATCTTCTGGGATTTCCGTTCATTTTCAGGGGTGCACTTGATGTAAGGGCTTCGGCAATAAATGAGGAGATGAAACTGGCAGCTTCGAAAGCTCTGGCAGCACTTACAAAGGAACCTGTGCTGCCTTCAGTCCTGAAAGCATACAATGTTGATAAGCTGGTCTTTGGGAAAGAATATATTATCCCGAAACCACTTGATCCCAGGCTTTTATCATGGGTAGCATCGGCTGTAGCAAAAGCCGCCATGGATACGGGTGTGGCAAAATACCCGATCAAGGATTGGGATGCATACAGGGATGAACTGGATAAGAGGCTGAGTGAGCATATAAAAAAGATCGGGGAGCTGAATATTTAAATACCCGCCGGTCATGCTCATGCATGACCGACCCCATGAAGGGGGGATGGGGAGTCAGAATATCTGCGATGTCTTCTTCCTCTCCGCTATCTGTCTGCCGATCTTCTTTTCATACATCATTGAAATGAAATCAGCACATTCGTAAATATTGAATGAGAAGCGGTTTATTGTGACATCAAAAAGGTAATCGATATTTACTGATTTCTTTTCAAGGAAGGTAGTGATGAGGTTATGACGTCTTTCGTCCGTGTCAACCACATACTCTTCAGCTGCCTCAATATCCATCTCCTTCTTTTTCATCACATTTTCGACCCGCCAGTAAAACGGCGCTATAAGCCTGACATGAAGAGAATCAATAATATTGCGGGCGATTGATACCCCTCCCCTTCCAACCATAACAATATAACCCTCCTTGCAGATCGCAAGTATGACATCCCTGATTGCTTTCTTAACCCGTTCATCGCTGACAAAACCGCCTGAAAATGCCATGATCATTTCCGACATGTTTGTCAGCTCCATGCCTTTATAATAATTTTCAACACGCTGGGAATCTGTATTCAACTCTTTTGCGATAGCGTAGATAATATCCTTATCAACCCATTTCCATTTATTGGTACCGCTTTTCCGGTTCAGGTTATCAACAACATTCTCAGCTATCTGGCGGGCATCACATCCTGTCAGACGTGACATTGTAATGACCGGTCCTTCATCGGTTCCTGTTTTGCTCAGAACCGACTCCCTGTACCTGCCATCAAAATAATCAAAGAATTTTTCCATAATACCTGTCTCCTTTCCTGGATAATAAAATAAAGATGTTGATAATCAGTATTTGTTAATGGCTCTAAATAAACTACTTATCCCGCACAATTAACGGATGGAAACAAAACTGTCCCAGCTCGATTCCGCAAGGAATTATAACCGTTAAAAATTACGAAAAAAAATTGAATCCTGAAAATTTTTTTATCACACGCAACTTTTAACAGTTTTGGAATATCTTTATAAGTATAGAACCGATCCTGACAAAACGGTCCGATTTTTGAGGCTAATTCCGGGGAAAAAATGAGACAGTCTGTAAAAATTAGCGCCTTAGTATTAATTGTCATACTCCTTGCTGCAGGATGTGACAATCGTGATTTTGTGGTCGAAAAGCAGCAATTGATTCTTTTTCAGTTTGATTATCATAATGACACCCAACACACTGGTTATATTTTAGACAGCGAAGGAAATGTATTTACATACAATAATCCCGAAAACTGGAACTTTCCTGATAAGGATTATGAGATAAGCCAGGAACAGGTTGCTGAAAATGAAGGTAAATGTGTCTTCTCAGGCAGGAAGATACCTGGTGATGAATTAACAAAATATACTAAATACATTGATTTCATGGCGTTAAGTAAAGTAACTGCCCCCAGGAATACAAATGCTGATGAAGGGATAACACAATATATTTGTTACCAGTTTTCGGAAAGCACACAGACATATAAAGGTTGCCTTATTAAAACAGAAGGCAATGTCACAAGGGAAAATCTTAATTTCCATTCTAAAAGAGTATCCTCATGGATGAAAGACATCAGCAACGGGATCTCATTTGAATGAATCTTCACGCTATCTTTTCCTGCTTCCCTGTTCTTAAAAGTAATATTATACTCCTCTTGATTATTTTTCCGATTTGCTTAACTTTACTTCCTGCTAACAGTATTTCATAAATACAAATTAAATCAATCACTATGAGCGAATCTATTTTTTCCAGACCTGAAGTAATCTGGTTTATTATAGGTCTGGTTTTATTACTCCTGGAGCTGGTAATGCCAGGATTTGTAATATTCTTCTTTGGAGTAGGAGCCTGGGTAACCGCCCTTTTGTGTCTTTTTACTGATCCCGGTATCAATGTACAGGTTATAGTATTTGCTGTGTCATCGGTCCTTGCCCTCCTGATTTTCAGAAGAATGATCCAGAACAAGTTCATTTACAGCAAGGACGATCGTTCTGCCGCTGTTGAGGATGAATTTACGGGCAAGGAAGGTATTGCAGTTGAAGATTTCGGACCTGACAAAAAGGGGAAGGTCGAATTCAAAGGCACCTCATGGCAGGCAGAATCTGCTTCGGATATCAAAGCAGGACAAACTGTTGTTATTTTGGAAAAAAGGAATATAAAGTTATTTGTAGAACCTAAAAAATAAGCAAAAATGTCAACTTCCAGCATTACTTTAATCCTTATTGGCGCAATTATACTGGGATTCATCCTTATTGCATCAATGATCAAAGTCGTTCCACAGAGAACGGCAATTATTGTGGAGAGGCTTGGTAAATTCAGGGCTGTCTTCACAGCAGGCTTCCAGGTACTTATCCCTTTTATTGACAAGGTAAGATACAGACATACCCTGAAAGAACAGGCTATTGATGTAGCATCCCAAATCTGCATTACCCGTGATAATATCGCGGTTGAAGTTGATGGCATCCTTTATCTCCAGGTGCTTGATCCTCAAAAAGCTTCATACGGCATTGATAATTACAGGTTTGCATCTATCCAGATTGCTCAGACAACCATGAGAAGCGTTATAGGAAAACTGGAGCTTGACCGGACCTTCGAGGAAAGGGAATCTATAAACGCAACAATCGTGGATGCTGTTGATAAAGCAAGCGATCCGTGGGGTGTAAAGGTTGCCAGGTATGAAGTAAAGAACATTTCTCCGCCTCAAAGCATTCGTGATGCTATGGAGAAACAGATGAGAGCAGAAAGGGAAAAAAGAGCAATTATTGCTGAATCAGAGGGAGCAAGGCAAGCCAAAATAAATGTCGCTGATGGTGACAAGCAGGAGTATATTTTGAAGTCTGAGGGTGAAAAACAGAGACGTATCAACGAAGCTGCTGGACGCGCCTCGGAAATTGAGCAGGTCGCAAATGCCACTGCCAACGGATTAAGGGCAATATCAAAAGCAATTTCTGAAGAAAATGGCCTTAATGCCGTGAACCTGAGAATAGCTGAACAATATCTTGGCGCTTTTGCCGGCCTGGCAAAAACAAATAACACTTTGATTTTACCATCGAACCTTTCAGATATTGCAGGCATCGTTGCAACAGCTACATCAGTATTTAATGAGGTGAAGGATAAGAAGAAATAGCCTCACCCCAACCCCTCACCCAAGGGAGAGGGGCTAAATGTTTTATATACAATATGTTATGCCCTTTATCCCCTGGGAGAAGGGGTCGGGGATGAGGTTTATGCCCCATGTTCCGTCCTGGCAATAATTTCATTCTGCAGATCCTCGCCCAGATCATTGAAATAATCACTGTATCCCGCAACCCTGACGATCAGATCACGGTATAGTTCGGGATGTTTCTGCGCTTCCCTCAGGGTTTCAGCATTGACAACATTGAATTGAATATGATGACCGTCCATCGCAAAATAGCTGCGGATAAGGGCGGTGAGACAATCATAGCTATCTTCATCCTCAAAAAACTGAGGTGCAAATTTCTGATTCAGCAGAGTACCGCCGGTACGAAGATGATCAATCTTTGATGCAGACCTGATAACAGACGTGGGACCCTGTTTGTCAACTCCCTGGCTGGGTGATATACCTTCAGAGAGCGGTTTAAATGCCTTGCGACCGTCAGGAGTTGCGCCGATCACACTTCCGAAATAGACATGTGAAGTAGTCGGAAGCATATTTATCCTGTGAACACCTCCCCTGGAGTCGGGTCTGTCATTTACAGCATCATAATAGATCTCAAATACTTCAGCTGCATGCCTGTCAGCATAATCATCATCATTGCCGTATTTCGGAGTATTGTATATCAGGTCATGCTGAACCTGCTCATAACCGACAAAATCAGCATCCAGAGCCTTGACAAGTTCAGCCCAGTCAAGGTTTTTTTTATCATAAATATTATATTGTATAGATGTTAAAATATCGGCAATACTACCCAGCCCCACTCCCTGGATATAGGTTGTATTATACCTTGTTCCTCCATTGTTATAATCTTTCCCGTTTGGAATGCAATCCTCAATAAGCAAAGAGAGGAACGGCACAGGCAGCCATGCTGCAAAGCTTTTGCCGATGACAATATTGCCTCTTATCTTAATATCAATCAAGTATTTAACCTGGACTTTGAAAGCATATAACAGTTCTTCAAAGGTCTTGTACTCCTGGATAGAACCTGTCTGAAGTCCGACCTGTTTGCCTGTTCGCTTATCAAATCCGTTATTAAGCGTAAGTTCGAGAACCTTGGGAAGATTGAAATAACCTGTGAGCCAGTAAGCCTCTGTGCCGAATGCACCAGTCTCCACACAGCCTGAAGCGCCTCCGTTTCGAGCATCGACAATGTTTCTTCCCTGCCGCAGCAACTCCTGGATTATTGCTTCAGTATTGAAGCATGAAGGCTGTCCGAAGCCGGTTTTGATGATATCCAGAGCCCTATGAATGAATTTGTCCGGACTCTTCCGGCTTATCTGAACCATTGAACTTGGCTGTAGTATCCTCATCTCCCCAACCACATCCAGCAGTATGTATGTCATTTCATTGACGGCATCAGTTCCGTCAGGTTTTACGCCGCCGAGGTTTATGAGGCAGAAATCCGTGTAAGTACTGCTTTCAGAGGCAGTTACTCCCATTTTCGGAGGTGATGGGTGATTATTGAATTTGATCCAGAAGCATCCCAAAAGATCATACAATTCTTCTTCTGTAAGTGTCCCGGCATCCATTTCCTTTTTATATATTGGAAAGAGATGCTGATCAAGACGGCCGGGGTTGAATGAGTCCCATGGATTCAATTCTGTTATCACCCCAAGATGAATGAACCAGTAGTGCTGAAGCATTTCGTGAATTGTTTCGGGAGCATTGGCAGGCACCCTCTGACAGACCTCAGCCATTTTTTCAAGCTCTCTTTTCCGTTCAGGTACGGTTTCATTCTGAGAGAGATTTTGCAGAGCAGCAGCATATCGGTTTGCATACATGATAATTGCGTCGCAGGCTATATTCATTGCCTTCAGTTCTTCCGATTTCTCAAATGCCTCAGGATCATTAAAATAATCGAGCTTCGAAATGCTTTCCTTTATCTCCTCCTTCAACTGCAGAAAACCTGTTCTGAACATTTTATATCCAAGCACAGTATGTCCCGGAGCCCGCTGCTCCTGAAACTCGGTGAAAATACCGGCATTATATGCATTATGCCATTCAGGTGTCATCAGGCTCATGATTCGCTCGCGGTTGCTCTTGCCTTTCCAGAAAGGAATGATCTCTTTTTCATAGATATTCTTTACTTCGCCTTCAACCATGAAGGAGACTTTTTCTCTTTTATCCAGAATGTCAAGGTCTGCGAGAGAATGGATGCATATCTCGGGATATGTAGGAGTCTCCTTGGGGGCGGGCCCCCTCTCTCCTACTATCAGTTCGCCTTCACCGATATAAAGCTTCTTGTTTTTCAGAAGGTATTCGAAGGCTTTTGCTCTTTTTACAGGTGTTGAGAGCTCACGGGCTTCGTCGCTTTTATAGAACTCAGTTACCAGCAGTGCTCTCTCTGCTGAAAGCCGTTCAACAGCATTGAGACTCTGTTCTCTTAATTTCTTCACTCGTTCTGACAGTATCATACTTTTGTTGTTGCTTGTTGCTTGTTGCTTGTTCAGGGCTTAAGCCCGATTCAATTATTCATTCTTGTTCCCCCGGACTAAAGTCCGGGGTTAGTATAATCCTCAGTATCTGTCTGTTTACTAACCCCAGCCTTCAGGCTGGGGTTTTCAGTACCAGTACTTATGAGGGCTTTAGCCCGGAACAGTCTTCATCCACCTATTTTGGTATTAATACCTGTATTCGAAAAGGACTCTTTCAACTCATTCATCCTTTCACGGGATGGTTGTTGTGCATCATTCATCCGGTCAGGAATGTTGAACTTTTTATATTTTGCTTTGCCAATTTTATGATAAGGAAGCAGATTGATCTTCTTAAGGTTCTTACGTTTAGAATCTGCTAAAAATTGTCTCAGCATTCTAAGGTTTCCCGGTTCATCATTAAATCCGGGGACAACCGGGATCCTGACAAATATATCTTTTCCGCTGTCAAGAATAAGTTTAAAATTGCTGAAAATCAACGAATTTGAAACTCCTGTTAATTCAAGGTGCCTGGTGTCATTCATATGCTTGATATCGAAAAGGAAAAGATCTGTAAAGGGGAAAACCGCTTTGAAATTCTCAGGACCTGAATAGCCAGATGTATCAACGGCAGTATGATATTCATTTGATTTACAGGCTTTCAGCGCCTCTAGCAGAAAATCTGTCTGCATCATTGGTTCGCCTCCTGAAAATGTCACTCCCCCTCCTGATTGCAGAAAAAAGATTCTCTCCCTTTCCAGTATATCAAGGATATCATTTACTGTGTAGTATTTCCCGGCTTCCTCAGTAAAACAGAATTCCTTCTGACCTATCCTGTTTACCTGTTCGACGGTTTCAGGCAGAGGTGATATTCCTTCAGGATTATGGCACCACCTGCATGAAAGGGGGCAACCTTTCATGAAGAATGTAACCCTGATACCGGGGCCGTCGTGGATGGAATATCGTTTTACGTTGAAAATCAGACCTTTCATAATTCAAAATGCAAAATGCAAATAGCAAAATGTAAAATTCTGGAAGTACCTGAGGAATGGATCAGGGAATTATATGATCCGGCAGTTAAGCCTGGGAATAGAACATCAGGCAGCAATAGAGGCGGCGCCCGAGCCGTTGCCAGTTAAAACGGTATTTTAAAATAATAGTCATAAAACAATTGCCCGCAAGTTAATAATTTTTTGATTATCAAATCCCGACCAATAACAAATGGAAATAATTAACGTTACATTTGATCGGGTGTGAATTAATTAACAGATGAAATCAATATTTCTTACTGCATTCGGATTAATAACAATCTTAAACCTTTCTGGTCAGCCTCTGAAGAAATATACCATCAGCGGATATATTAAAGAAGCCGAATCAGGCGAGACACTGATTGGAGTTAACATCTATCTCCCTGACAGGCAGACAGGCACTGTCACCAACAACTATGGCTTTTATTCACTTACATTACCCGAATCGGATTCTGTGAACCTTATTATCTCATACGTCGGATTTTCCCCGGAATCATTGTTTCTACGACTTAGAGAAAATGTTGAATTAAACATCGACTTGAAAGCCAGCATTTTGCTGGATGAGGTGACTGTCTCTGCCGAACGTATGGAACGACAGAGTGAATCCGTAAAGATGAGTACAGTGAAATTGCAGCCAGCTCAGATCAAAAGTGTTCCTTCACTCCTGGGCGAAAAAGATGTACTTAAGGTGATCCAGCTCATGCCCGGGGTTCAGAAAGGGACAGAAGGAACAAGCGGTATTTATGTGAGAGGAGGCGGTCCCGATCAGAATCTCATCATACTTGACGATGCAATAGTTTATAATGCCAGTCATCTATTCGGATTCTTTTCACTTTTCAACGGGGATGCCTTAAAGAGTGTTGAATTCACAAAAGGCGGATTCCCTGCAAGGTACGGAGGCCGCCTGTCATCAGTCCTGGAGATGAATATGAAGGAGGGAAACAAGGAAGAATGGCATGGAGAGGGAGGAATAGGACTGATCTCGTCACGTATGACTATCGAGGGACCCCTGGTAAAAGAGAAATCCTCTATACTCCTCTCCGGGCGAAGGACATATGCGGACCTGATAATGAGGCCGATAATGAAAGCATTTGATGAGGATAATACAGGTTATTATTTTTACGATTTCAATGCCAAAGTAAATTACGATTTCGGCCGCAAAAATAAACTTTACCTGAGCGGATATTTTGGAAAAGATAAGTTTTATCTTAAAAATATACAGGAAGATTATAAGGAAAATGTGGGATTTCTCTGGGGTAATGCTACCGGTACTCTGCGATGGAACCACCTGTTCAATAATAAATTGTTTTCAAATGCGTCGGTTGTTTACAGCAACTACTCTTTCGGGATATATGAGAAGTACCGGGTGATTGGGGAAGGTAAAGATTATTATGCTGAATATTATTCAGGGATAAGGGACCTCTCAGTAAAGTATGACATAGATTACATGCCGAACCCGAATCACTGGATCAAAGCCGGTGCAATGACAATTTTTCACAAGTTCAATCCTCATGCATTTGTTGAGATTGATGTGCCCAGGAACGTAAACACCCGCGACGTCATATATACGAATGGAACTGAAACCGGCATCTATCTGGAAGATACATGGAATCCGGTACAGCCTCTGAAGATAAACGGAGGATTACGCTTCAGCCATTTTCTGGCAACTAAAAACCAGTATCACTTCTTTGAACCCAGGCTTTCAGTTGCATTCAGATTAAAGAATGACTTTGCAATTAAGGGCTCTTATGCTTCAATGAATCAGTACATTCATATGATATCAAATACGGGTATCAGCCTTCCGACCGATCTCTGGGTACCGACAACTGACAGGGTGAAGCCTCAACAATCCAGACAGGTGGCATTCGGTCTGGTAAAGGATATCAGGAAGCCCGAACTTGCATTTTCTCTTGAAGGGTATTATAAAAAAATGGATCATGTGATTGGTTATAAGGAAGGTGCCTCTTTTATTGACTTCGACGAAGCAGGATCCGGACTTGGCATTAACTGGGAGGATAATGTCACATCAGGACAGGCATGGTCATATGGTATGGAATTTCTTGTACAGAAGAAAGAGGGTCGGCTCACGGGATGGATTGGTTATACTTTATCGTGGACGCAGATGCAATTCGATTCGCTTAATTTCGGTAAGAAATTCTATGCCAGGTACGACAGGAGACATGATATTTCCATTGTCGGGACCTATAAACTGAGTGATCACATAACCATTTCAGGTACATGGGTTTACGGGACAGGGAATTCAGTAACATTACCGTTATCGGAATATGATGCACCGGTACATTTGCAGACCGACTACAGAGATCCGGGGAATCCTTACTATTATGATAATCATTATAACAGCATGTTTGGTCAGGTTGTAAAAGATTATAGTCAGAAGAATAATTTCCGTATGGGGGCATATCACAGGCTCGACTTTGGCATCCAGTTCCACAAAGAAAAGAAATGGGGCGAACGTATCTGGGAGATCTCAGTTTACAATGTTTATAACAGGATGAATCCGTTTTATTATTATGTACAATATAATTTTAATAGAGAAACTAACATTGAAACCGGAGTTCTCAGGCAGGTAAGCCTGTTTCCGGTCATCCCGTCATTCACATATTCCTTTAAATTCTGAACATGAGCTTACATTCTTATAAATATTTTATCTGTCTGTTTTTAATCGCACTATTCAACGGATGCGAAAAAGATGTTAATAATATTAACCTCCCGCCATTTGAACAGAAACTTGTACTTGCCTCCTTTATATCACCATCAGATTCGGTTTCATATGTATTTGTAAGTTCAAACCGCAGGATATATGGTGAGCTGGGAGCAAAGGAACAAACGGGGATCATCAGCGGAACCATTTCTGACGGCTCCCACGAAATTGAACTCGACACTGCAAGATATGGATTACAGGTAAGCAGGGATAAACTGAAGATAGAGTACGGGAAACCCTATACACTAAATGTAATAAGCGATAAAGGACTATCTGCAACTGCTACCTGTGTTGTCCCCGGGAGAAGGGAATTTAATGTTACTGCTGATACGTTTTCGACTCCGGATCCACATGTCCCCACAGGGTATCTTCAGAGGCGTATTGACGTAAGGTTATCAATCATGGATATCCCGGGGGAGGAAAATTATTACAGGATCGCAGGAAAAGGGATCGGATATATTACAAACCAGCACGAAGGAAAGCAACATATTGTTTCAGACATTATGCGCTTTGAAAAAGAATTTTTTTCCGATGCCGGAAATGATGGAAAAGGAATTGTTATACAGACAGATTATGGCTTGAATTACTTTTACGGACATGACTCTGCATTCCTCGAAGTTTATTTGTTCAACACAGAAAAATCCTATTACCTGTATCATAAATCATTGGAAAACTATAGCGGTGATGAGAATCCGTTCAGGGAGGCCTCTCCGGTTTACTCAAATGTGACAGGGGGATTAGGTATTTTTACCTCGTACACAGTTGATACTCTGGTATTCAGACTGAAATAAACACCCATTAATCCTGCCCCTGCGCAATTTTAACAAATGATTAACATATCATTAACCTTGTTTTATGCAACAAAGGGGAAGTTTACACGTCTATAGATTGTAAGAACTTTAAAAAGTCTACTCACAGGCCGTTCGGCCAAATTCTACGATCAGGTTTAAAGTTAATCGCGGAGAGACATCAGATGATGTCTTTCCTTCTTTTTATACTTGTCCTTTAAAATCAATTTTGTACATTTCGGCATCCATAAATTAAACTGAAAGATCAACCATGAAAAAGACCATTTTGATTTTAATAATAGGAATCATTGGATTCTCAGGATGTAAGAAAGAGACCAAAAGTGACAATCCTTTTTTTAATAAATGGGATACTCCGTTTGAAGTTCCCCCATTCGACCAGATAATGGCGAAGCATTACATGCCGGCATATCTCAAGGGATTTGAGGAACAGAAGAATGAGATCAGAGCCATTATTACCGATCCGGAGGAACCTGATTTTAACAATACCATCAAGATGCTGGCCTACAGCGGTGATCTTCTGAGTAAAGTGGGCAGGGTATTTGGCGCACTCAATTCGGCCAATACAAACGATTCCCTTCAGGCATTAAGCAGGGAACTCGCTCCGCTCTCGTCAAAACACAGGGATGACATTAATCTGAATGATACTCTTTTCCAGAGGGTTAAGTCGGTATATGACAACAGGGATAAGTTCAGGCTTACCGATGAGGAGAAAAAGCTTCTTGAGGATACATACAAGGATTTTGTCAGGAGCGGTGCAGCTCTATCTCCTGAAGATAAGGATAAGCTTCGCAAGATAAATGAGGAGCTTTCAATGCTGCAGGTCAAGTTCGGACAGAACCTGCTTGCTGAAACCAATGGTTTTAAACTTATTATCGACAGGAAAGAAGACCTTTCAGGATTGCCCGAGGGGGTTATGGCACAGGCGGCTACAATGGCAAAGTCGCTGGGCATGGAAGGCAAATGGATCTTCACCCTTCAGGTTCCGAGCATGACACCGTTCCTGCAATATTCTGACCACCGTGATCTCAGGGAAAAGCTTTTCACCGGATATTTCATGAAAGGCGACAATGACAATGAATTTGACAATAAGACAATAATTGCCAGGATCGCCAGCCTTCGGACTGAAAGATCAAAACTACTTGGTTATGACAGCTTTGCAGATTTCGCCCTTGAAAGGAACATGGCAAAAACCCCGGAAAGGGTGTTCGATTTTCTCGGACAGGTTTGGGTTGCAGCTTTACCGGTAGCAAAAGCAGAAGCTTCTGCGCAGCAGGAGCTGATAAACAAGGAAGGAGGCAAATTCAAACTTGAACCGTGGGACTGGTGGTACTATACCGAAAAGATCAAAAAGGAGAAATATGACCTTGATGATGAGATTACAAGACCTTATTTCAAGGTTGATAATGTGATGGAAGGAATGTTCTATGTGGCAAACAGACTTTACGGACTTACTTTCACAAAAAGGAACGATATACCGAAATATCATCCTGATGTAAATACATTCGAGGTAACACGTGACGGAAAGCATGTAGGAATACTAATGATCGATAACTATCCGCGGCCTTCAAAACGAGGCGGTGCATGGTGCGGAAGATACAGAAGCCAGCGCCGTGATCTCAAGGGTAAGATGATTACGCCTGTTGTGACCATGGTCACGAATTCAACTCCTCCTTCAGCTGATAAACCTTCACTTCTGACAGCAGGTGAAGCTGAAACATTATTTCATGAATTCGGACATGCACTTGCAGGTCTTCTTTCCAATATTACCTATCCGGGTAATTCAGTACCACGCGATTTTGTGGAACTCCCTTCACAGATAATGGAGCACTGGGTTCTTGAGCCGGAGGTACTGAAGGTCTATGCAAAACACTATCAGACCGGAGAAGTAATTCCCCCCGAAATAGTTGAAAAGCTTGATAAGACAAGCAAATTCAATATCGGATTCGCCACTACCGAGTTCCTTGCCGCTGCGCTTCTTGATATGGAATACCATTCACTGACAGAACCCACAGAACTTGATATCAGGGATTTTGAGAATCAAGCGATGGAAAAATGGGGATTGATACCGGAAATAAAGCCAAGATACAGATCAACTTATTTCAATCATATCTGGTCGGGAGGTTATTCCGCAGGGTACTACAGCTATTATTGGAGCGAGATGCTTGATGCCGATGCTTTCCAGGCGTTCAAGGAAACAGGAGATATTTTCAATAAAGAGATTGCCTCAAAATTTGAGAATGAGATACTTTCAAGGGGAGGAACAAGGGATCCGCTTGAAATGTATATTGCCTTCCGCGGAAAAGAGCCGGGGATAGACGCACTGCTTATTAATAGAGGACTCAAATAACCGTAAAGAACGCTAAGTCCCGTCCCGATAGCTATCGGGAGATATGGGGAGTGCAGAGGTCGTAAAGAAAAACTTTAATTTTATTTCTTTGCGATCTTTGCAGTTAATTATATAAATTGAAACTATGAAAATCAGACTGTTCCTGATATTATTCGTGATTGTTACATTGTTTCATCAGACTGCCACAGGAGTTGAGCCTAAAGCCGTCAAAGGCGTAATGGATCTCAGCCGGATGAAAGCAGATGAACTTTTATTTCTCAAGCTTAACGGTGAATGGGAGTTTTACTGGAAGAAAATGCTCCGTCCATATGATTTTGAATCGAAAAACCCGGTACCCGACTATTATGGCAAGGTGCCATCATACTGGACAGATTATCCTCAGGAATCGGTCAGAACGGAAAAAGAGGGTTATGCAACATACCGCTTACTGGTCATTCTTCCCTCAGGATTCAGGAAGCCGCTTGGATTTGATCTGCCCGTCTTTGATTCATCCTATGATATATATGTAAATGACAGGTATTGCGGAGGGAACGGGATCCCGGGGAAATCGGCAGAAGAAACTGAACCCGGATACAGCAGGGGTTTTTTCAGGTATGATCCCGGATCTGATTCCCTGTCAATTGTAATTAACGTTGCCAACTATTCACATCGCAGGGGAGGGTTCTGGCTGCCAATGAAGATCGGAACATTCTCTGCGGTTCAGGGACGGCTGGCAAACAGCTGGGCAGGAAACTGGGCAGTGATAAGCCTTCTCCTTGGTTTTTCGTTATTTTTCCTGTTCTTCTACATCCTGTCACCCAAAGAAAAGGTAATGGGATTCTTTTCCCTGACCACGATAGGTCTGGCATTAAGGCCTCTCTTTACATCACACTACCTGATAAATAATCTATTTAATCTCAGCTGGACATGGATCGTCAGGTATGAATATCTGGGACTTTACCTTGTGATAACAGGCTGGGTCTGGTTCGCTCTGGTTCTCTATCCCAATAAATATTTCAGGATCTTTACCCTTGCAACAACAGTATTCTTTGCAACTGCCGCAATATTAACACTGTTTCTCCCTGTTAAGATTTTCAGCTATAGCACTTTAGTACTCTACCCCGTAATGATAATCCTTATGGTTTATAGTATTGCCCAGAGCCTCATGGGCATAATGAAAAAGAATCTTTTTGATATTGTTTACTTCCTGGCTTTTCTTCTTCTTGTTGCAGGCGGGATACACGATATACGAGTATCTCTTGGCAAATCCGGAACCACTCAGGGTTATGTCCTGACATATTTTATTGTAGTGTTCGTTTTGATACAGGCAGCTCTGATCCTGTACAGGTGGGTCAAATCATATTACGAGAAGGAAAAGCTGCAGAATGAGCTTGAATTTATGAACCGTAATCTTGAGCTTCTTGTCAACCAAAGGACCCAGGAGCTGAAAACCAGGAATGAAGAGATAGAAAAACAAAGCAGCAGGATCGCTTTGCAGAACATACAGATGTCGGAGACCATTCAGATGAAGAATAAGATTTTTTCCGTCATTTCTCATGATCTGAGAAGCCCCGTTGTAAATATCCTTTATATGCTTAATCTCCTTAAAGAAAAGGAATACAGGGAAAAGTATGACACATTTGCCAATTCAAGCATAGAATATGCTCAAAGGGTCATATCACTTATCGAGAATATGCTTGTATGGGGAAGAGGCCAGGAGGATAAAATAAAATATTCACCTGAAAGGCTTAACCTTGCTGATATAATTCTTACTAACCTGAGCATATTTAAAGAGACATCGGACAAAAAAGAAATATCAGTCAATTTTACACAGGTTGGAAGTTCATTTTCATATTTTGACAAGGACCTGATGGATATCATTATAAGGAATTTATTGTCCAATGCCGTAAAATATACTCCGCGGGGAGGAAGGATAAGCATCCTGCTGAAAGAGAAGAAATCCGAAGATAATTGTATACTCCTGAAAATCTGTGATAACGGTATAGGGATTCCTGCAGAAAAACAGAAGTACCTGTTCATCTCAACAGAAGTTTCAAGCACCCCCGGCACCGAGAACGAAAAAGGCACAGGACTGGGACTCAAACTTTGTTATGAACTTATCCAGATCAACAAAGGGACAATAAGCGTTGAAAGCGCGGAAGGTGAAGGGACCTGTTTTTCAATAATCCTGCCCGTGTAGAAATACCCTGCTGCCTGGTCAGTATTTATTCTGTGGTAAGAGTCGTAAGTTTCTTTTTCGCGAGGATCTTTATATTCTTGCCCTTTGCGATAATCAGTCCCTCTTCCTCCATTTCACCAAGTGCTCTTGCAATTGATGGCCTGGCAACACCAAAGAAATCAGCAATTTCATTTTGTGTCATTTCAAGGACAACAGAAGATCTTTCATTCCCCGCTTTCTGAAGTAAAAACTGTGCAAGCTTTCCTTTTATAGTTTTGAAAGTCAGGAACTTGATCTTCTCAGATAAAAACTGTGAACGGTCTGAAATCATATCAAGGAAATTGATAAGGATCCTGTTATTCTTCATCAGCAGTATTAAGAAATCGTGTTTCTCAATACTCAGCAGCAAGGCATCGGTGACAGCAACCACGTTAACAGGGAACCTGTTTTTATGTCCGAACATAAATGCGGATGCAAGTGCTCCGGGAGCAGGAATATCTTCAATCTTGATCACCTTTCCTGCAAAATCAATCATTTCACCTTTTACTTTTCCAGTCAAGACAATCATAAGTGAACCCACAGTATCACCGCTATTAGCAATAAGTGAGTCTGCGTTGAATTTTCTCAAACGATAAGGCACTCCCCTGAGAGTTTTTTCGATAACATCCACCGGGATCCCTGAAAATAAAGGCGCTCCTGAAAGAAGTGAGTAGTCCATACATTTTCTATATTTGGCTCCATAAAAATCATCAAAAAATGAAAAGAATCAAAATACTTTTATTAATAGTCCTGCTCCCCGTATTCTATAATAGTAATGCCCAGGATGATTTTGAAACAACGCTGCTGTCAAAATTCCACACAATTACCAGTGAGGAGATGATGATGTGGATCGAAAAGCTCTGTTCTCCTGAATTTCAGGGCAGGTTGTCGGGAACTAGTGAATACATTGCCTGTACAGAGTGGGTGGCTGAAAAGCTTAGGGAGTGGGGAATAAAGCCGGGGGGAGATAACGGCACATATTTTCAATGGTTCGACTCTCCCTACACTGTTGTAAATGATATCGGCACCCTTTCCCTTAAAATATCCCAGCCTGACAGTTCAGCAATAATTAAAAACTATACATACCCGGATGAATATTATCCCGGTATGAACTCGGGAAACGGAGAAATTACGGCAGAGGTGGTTTTTGCTGGCTTCGGTGTAACTGCCCCCGAACTTAACTATGACGATTACAAGGGTATAGATGTAAAGGGAAAGATCGTGCTTGTAAACAGGGATGTCCCTCCTGTTGATGCAAGGAATCCGGAATATAAGAAGTGGGTCGGATACTGTTATCATCAGTATAAACTTGAAAATGCGGTAAAGCATGGTGCTGCCGGATTTTTGTATATCGACGGAGCAAGCGCCAACCCGAATATTTCTTATGATCCTTCAATTATCGTATGCGGAATTGGTCCTCAGCCACTCGCGGATATCTTTTCGGGATTGAGTACAACCAATGCTGATGTAGTTGACAAAATAAGAAAATCAACTAAACCGGCTTCATTTAGTACCGGTAAGATAATGACCATAAAGGCTAATACTTCAAGGCACCCGGAAGGAAGGGGATGCAATATTATCGGCATTATTGAAGGAACAGCTCCTGTTCTTAAGAATGAAGCAATAATTATCGGGGGACATCTCGATGCTGTCGGGAAAGCAGGCAAAACGGTTAACGGGGCACTGGATAATGCCAGTGGTGTAGTGGATATCATGGGTGCAGCAAAAGCTATGGCTCAATCGGGGATAAAACTTAAGAGATCTGTAGTATTTCTCTTCATTGGAGGCGAAGAGACCGGACTTCACGGCAGCAGGCTGTATGCACAGAAACCGGCTTTCCCAAAGGAAAAGACAATCGTCTATATAAACCTTGATATGGTCGGAAACGGCACCGGGCTGGCAATAAATGCCACGGCACCTTACAAACAGCTTCTTACCTATTTTGAAGAGGCTAATTCGAAGTATATCCATCGCCCTTTCAGAGGCTCGTCTCCTGAACCTTCTGATTATTACGGCCGCCCAAGGAGTGATACCTATAACTTCAGATCAGCGGGTTACAGAACCATGTCCATATTCACTACCGGCGGATATAAGAAAGTATATTACCATCTTCCCGGCGACGATCCTGATGCGTTGACTATCGATATAATGGAAGATCTGGCCAAGATGATCTATGTTGCCCTTATCAATATGGCAAATGATGCTGAGCTGAAATTTTAAAATTTTCCAAATTGTAACATTTGTTACAATTTCTTTTCTTTTCCTTTCTCATTTTTGTATAAGGAAATAATTTAAAACCACGGATATGAAAAGAGACATTCTGAAAATTGATGAAGACCTGTGCAATGGATGCGGGTTGTGCGTACCCAACTGCCATGAAGGAGCCTTGCAGGTCATCGACGGCAAGGTCAGGCTTGTAAGCGAGCTGATGTGCGACGGACTCGGCGCCTGTATTGGTCATTGTCCCGAGGGAGCCATCACCATAGAGTCGAGGGAAGCCGAACCCTATAATGAGGTTAAGGTCATGGAACAAATGAAAACCAAAGGCAGAAATATAATAATTGCTCACCTCAGGCACCTGAAAGATCATGGCGAAACGGGATACCTGCAGGATGGAGTGAGTTATCTCAGGGATCATCGCAATGAGCTGAGTTTCAACCTTGATGAAGTTCTGACGGAAGTACACAACCACGGAAGAAAACCAGAAACAATTAACTCAGATCCCCACGCTCATGCTCATACTCATTCTCATTCCGGCGGTGGAGGATGTCCCGGATCCAGGGCAATGGTAATTGATAAGCCGGGTGATTCAGAAAGACGTACTGAAACATCTGATCAGCCATCTGAACTGAGGCATTGGCCTGTGCAGATGCACCTCTTGAATCCAAATGCGCCTTATTTCAGGGGAGCAGATCTGCTTCTTGCAGCTGACTGTGTAGCTTTTTCGCTGGGCAACTTTCACGGCAAATATCTGAAGGGCAAATCTCTTGCAATAGCCTGCCCGAAACTTGATCAAGGCACAGATGTATATGTCGAAAAGCTGACAGCAATGATCGAAACTGCAAAGGTCAGTACCATAACAGTAATGATGATGGAGGTGCCGTGCTGCGGAGGGCTTCTTCAAATGGTTAAAGCCGCCCTTGCCGGGACCTCCAGAAAAGTACCTGTTAAAATGATGATCGTTGGTATTTCAGGACAGGTATTGAGAGAGGAGTGGATTTGAAATGACAAAAAGATTAAATGTTTGTGTCTTGCATATTCGGTATTGTAAAAAATATATTTTTATTATATTGCGCCGGTTTTAACTATGGTCTATAAGAGTTGGTAGTTTATGAATGAGTAATCTGCTCCTAAATCTGTTGACAGTATGCAATATTTTCTTGGATTTGATATTGGCTCCGTCTCTCTGAATACAGTTCTTATGGATGAGAATAATAATATCCTTGAGGAGTATTACGAATATGTGCAGGGGAAGCCGTTTAATGTATTGAATTCACGTCTTGGATCAATTCTTAAATTTCATGGAGTTCCTGAAGGTATAGCTTTTACAGGAACAGGAGGCAAGCTGGCTACAGAGCTTCTGGGAGGGGTGGTTGTTAACGAAATAATAGCCCAGGCTACATCTACAAGCAGGCTGTTCCCCGATGCCCGCACTGTAATTGATATCGGTGGGGAAGATTCGAAGCTTATAATTCTTGAAAGCGACCCTTCAGGCGGAGCCTCAAAGCTTGTGGATTTTGAAATGAACAGCATTTGCGCAGCAGGTACAGGCTCATTCCTTGACCAGCAGGCCAGGAGGATAGGTGTACCCATTGAAAAAGAATTCGGAGAAATGGCTCTTAAATCGGTCAATCCTCCCAGGATTGCCGGGCGCTGCAGCGTCTTTGCCAAAAGTGATATGATTCATCTTCAGCAGATTGCAACTCCCCTGCAGGATATCGTTGCAGGCCTCTGCTTCGCCCTGGCAAGGAACTTCCGGAGCACCGTGGCAAGAAGCAAACCGATAAACAAGCCCGTGATTTTTTCCGGAGGTGTTGCTGCCAATGCAGGAATGGTCAGGGCGTTCAGGGAAGTACTTGATCTGAAGGAAGATGAGCTGATAATCCCAAAATACCATGCATCAATGGGAGCCATCGGTGCAATAATGTACGCGCATGCCAACGGCTTTAAGATGGATGGTTTCAAAGGACTGGAAAAGCTCGAGGAGTACCTTGCTGAAACATCATCATCATTCTTCAGTTTACCGCGGCTGAAGGAATCCGAGGCAGTTTATAATAAGGTTGTAAATTTCAAGGGTAACGGAAGCAGTAAGCTTCCAGTTTATCTGGGTGTTGATGTCGGTTCGCTCAGCACCAATGTAGTTTTGATTGACAAGGACTATAATGTTATTGCCAGGAGATACCTGCCTACCGCTGGAAAACCTCTTGAAGCAATTCAGAAGGGGATAACAGAGATCTATGATGAAGTGGGTGAATATGTGGAGGTTATCGGTGCCGGGACTACGGGCTCAGGGCGTTATCTGACAGGAGATTTCATCGGGGCAGATACAATCCAGAATGAGATTACAGCGCAGGCTACAGCAGCTATAGATTATGATCCCACTGTTGACACCATTTTCGAGATCGGAGGCCAGGATTCAAAATATATAAGCATTGAAAACGGGGTCGTGATCGATTTTGAAATGAACAAGGTTTGTGCCGCAGGAACAGGATCATTCCTTGAGGAACAGGCCGAAAAGCTGAATATTAATATAGTGGAGGAGTTCGGCAGTATGGCACTGAATTCGGAATGCCCATTGAAATTAGGCGACAGATGTACCGTGTTCATGGAATCGGATCTTAACTCCTTTATGCAAAAAGGTGCAAGAAATGAAAACCTTGTTGGAGGTCTCGCCTACTCTATTGTTTACAACTATCTCCAGAAGGTGGTTGGCGACCGGAGAGTAGGAGACAAGATCTTCTTCCAGGGAGGTGTTACAAATAATAAAGCAGTCGTTGCGGCATTTGAACAGGTCCTTGGTAAAAAGATCATTATCCCGCCACATTTTGATGTGACGGGTGCAATTGGCGCCGCCATTCTTGCCCAGAAGTCAATGGTTAACGGTCAGAAAACATCGTTCAGGGGATTTGGTGTCCGCAATGTTCATTATGGTATCACCCGGTTTACATGCCAGGGGTGCACCAACCATTGTGAGATAAGCCGTGTTAAGATAGAAGGTGAAAAGAAATCACTTTTTTATGGAGGCCGATGTGAAAAATATGAGATCGACTCCCGGAAAAAAGTAGCTAATAATATACCTAATCTATTCGAGATTAGGACCGAGATGTTGATGGAAGGATATACTGAGCCTGGTGTGGATGATAAAAAACCAACAATTGGCATCCCGCGAGCCCTGATGGTATTCTATCAGCAATTTCCATTCTGGCGTACTTTCTTTGAGCAGCTTGGATTTGCAGTGGTCATTTCCAGGGAATCGGACAAAACACTTTTGACCCGGTCGATTGAAACTATCACTACAGAGACATGTCTTCCCGTGGAACTGACGCATGGACATGTAATAGACCTTGTAGAAAAGGGAGTCGATTATATCTTTCTTCCGTTTATCGTCAACACAAAATTCCGCGAAGGCGACAAAACATTTAACTGCAATTGTCCGTGGGTACAATCATACCCATTCATGGTAAAAGCAGCATTGAAGTCAAAAGTTGACGAATCGAAATTATTGATACCAACCCTTCACTTCAGATTCTTTGAACGCGCACTGGTAAAAGAGATGACCGGCTATTTCAACAAGAAATTCGGGATCGGGAAGAAAGAGATACGGGAAGCATTGTATTATGCTGACAGTGTTCAGACAATGTTTGAAAAAAAGCTGGTGGAATACGGGAGCGAGATCATGAGTAATATTCCTGAAAACTGCCGTCCGGTGATATTGCTGGGAAGATCATATAACAGTACTGATCCGAGCCTGAACCTGGCACTTGTCGAAAAGCTCATAGCCAAGAATGTGATGCCTATCCCTGTTGATATGCTCGACCTTGCACCTTATAATATTTTTTATAATTACAGGAATATGTACTGGCCGAATGGTCAGAGGATTATTGCTGCTGCACAGCACGTGGCCAAGACAGACGGTCTGTATGCAGTCTACATCAGCAATTTCCGGTGCGGACCGGATTCATTTCTGTGGCATTATGTAACGGAGGAGCTGAAAGGAAAACCCTTCCTTCACCTTGAAGTTGATGAACACTCAGCTGATGCCGGTATGATAACCCGTATTGAGGCATTCCTCGATAGTCTTAAAGGATCAGAGATGAATGAGAGAAGAAATGCTGAGATATTCAGACCAAGGCCAAGTCCTGCTTCACCTCCGAAAGAAAGAATATTGTACTTCCCGTATATGAACGACGGTGCATATATGATCGCTGCCGCTGCGCGATGTGTGGGTGTCCCATCAGAGGTGCTTCCCAAACAGACAGAGGAAGACCTGGCTATCGGCAGGGAGTATACCTCATCAAAAGAATGCTTCCCTATGATATGTGTGACCGGAAGTTTTATAAAAAAATTAAAGGAACCGGGCGCCGATCCTAAAAAGATGAGCTTTTTCATGCCTGACCATAACGGGCCTTGCCGCTTCGGACAATATAACCAGTTCCACAGGATACTGTTCGACAGGCTCGGTTACAGCGATGCTGAGCTGATAACGCCTTCAAACAATACATCATACCAGGATATCGCCGGTGAACATGGTCAGAAATTCAGGATCAACGCTTGGAAAGGATTCATTGTTTCAGACTATATCAGAAGATTTCAGTGTGAGACCAGGCCATATGAGATAAATAAGGGTGATACAGACAGGGTATACCAGGATGCCATAATAAAGCTTGAGAGATGCATCGAAAAAGGATCCAGGGGATTGCGTAAAGTGCTGACAGGCATAGCGTCAGATTTCATGGCGATAAAAGTCGATAAAAGCAAAAGAAAGCCTCTTGTGGCAATTGTCGGTGAAACATTCATGCGTGATAATGCAGAATGCAACGGAAATGTTGCCAACCGCCTTGAAGATCTTGGGGTTGAAGTGATTGTGGGCCCGTTTGCAGAGTGGATATATTATTCCACGCACCGGTACACAAGAGACAGCCGCTGGAAAAATGATAAAGCGGGAATTCTCAAGTCAAAAATCCAGAAGGTAGGACAGGATATAGTTGCAGCCTCCCTCCTGAAGGGGATTGAAAAATTCATTGATCGTGATAAAAATATCCCGCTCCATGAAATGATGAGCCTGAGCAACAAATATATAAGTGAATTCTATGACGGTGAACCCCCTATAGGAATAGGAACATCTGTGGCTATGGCCAGGAGAGGTGTTGCAGGAATAGCGGCAATACTTCCGTTTACATGCATGCCCGGCACACTGGTTGCTTCAGTCAGCGACTCCTTCAGAAAGGATCACAACAATATACCTTTCATCAATATTGCTTACGACGGGCAGGACTCAGTTTCCCTGGAAACAAGGTTACAGGCATTTGTATTTCAGGTAAAAGAGTATGCAGAAGCGGAGAACAACTAGCCTGCTGATAACTTAATCAATTTACTGCGAGACCTATATCACTTTAAATCCGAGCCTTTCAAGCATCTTCCTTGTATTTTTTGTTCCGCCGTTTAACTTGACTGTAAAGGCATTGAACTCTCTTCTGATCCTGTAGTCACCTCTTTGCTTTTCAAAGTCGGCCGGTGCAAACCGAAGGTTGATATTGTCTTCGTCAATATTATATGTATGAAAAACTGCCTCCCTTATAATGTCTTCACCTGTTTTCCCGACTCCGCTTATTGATATTACCGGTTTTTCAGGTTTGGGAACTATTCCCGGATACCACTCTTCAAGAGGAAGGCTGAAGAAGCTGCATAAAGAATTTACGATGATTGCTGTACCATTTGCTTTGCCATCTGTTGAATAGCCGGCAATATGTGGTGTGGCAAGGAATGTTTTCGCCATAAGGTCAAGATCAATATCAGGTTCATTATCCCACACGTCCAGCACTGCTCCGGCTAGTTTCCCGGATGCGAGAGCCTGCTTGAGAGCTCCTGTTTCCGTTACCTCACCTCGTGAAGTGTTTATGAACCATGTCCCTTTTTTCATCTTTTTGAAGCTCTTTTCATCAAACAGATGCCAGGTAAAATCCTCCCCCACTACATTAAGGGGAACATGAAGTGTCACAATATCAGATTTATATAGAATGGTTCCAAGATCGACAAAGTCTTTCTGACCTTCATTCCTGGCCCTCGGCGGATCGTTGAGCAGAACATTCATTCCCAGTATACGTGCAAACTTTTCGACTTTTGTACCAACATTACCGATCCCTACAATACCGATTGTCCTGCCCTTCAGGCTGAAGCGGAATTCTGCCGCAATTTTAAGCAGGGAGGCTGCCATATATTGCTGGACGGAGTATGAATTACATCCCGGAGCATTGGTCCAGAATATTTTATTCTTTTCACAGAATTGAGTATCAATATGGTCGAAGCCGATAGTTGCAGTGCCGATAAATTTTATTCTGGTCCCTTTAAGAAGGGATTCCGTACATTTTGTCCTGGTTCTTGTAAGAAGAGCATCAGCATCCTTCAGTATCTTATTGCTGATCTGCTTTCCGGGAAGGTATATTACCTCAGCGTATGGTTCCAGTATACCTTTAAGAAAAGGGATCTTATCGTCTGCAACAATCTTCATTGTTTTTAATATTTCCTATGAAATTAAATAATTTTACCGAAATACTTAAAGTATAAACCAGTGAAAAACTGGAAGACAAATAAAACAAGGCAAAAGGAACAGGTGAAAAATATATTCGATCTTATTCAACTATCGTCATTTCATTTAAAAGATAATGTGCATCTGCATATTTATCTATAATAAACAACACAAACCTGATATCAAGGCTTATATTACGGCTCTGATCCGGATTGAATGCCATATCGCTGGCCACACCCTCCCATGCCCTGTCGAAATTGATCCCGATCAGGTGTCCTTCGGCATTTATCACAGGACTTCCTGAATTACCGCCTGTTGTATGGTTATTGGCAATGAAACAGACAGGCACCTCTCCATCCTGAGTATATCTCCCGAAATCCCTGTTCATGTACAATTGCTTGAGTTTGTCAGGAACATCATAATCATAAATATCAGGATTATCTTTTTCTATAATGCCTTTCAGGGTGGTGTAGTGTTTAAAATAAACAGCGTCCCTTGAAAGATATCCCTGTACAGTGCCATAGGCGACCCGGAGAGTTGAATTTGCATCAGGGTAAAACGCCCGTTCTTTGTCAAATTCCATCTGCAGAGTCATATAGTCTTTGTTAAGTCTCTGTATTTCAGATGATATACGGTTAAGTTCACCTCTTACATTGGCAGCCAGGAAATCGCCGGCACTTTTGGCCAGCCTGTAAAACGGATCCCTGTTCAGCTTTGCCAGACTTCCCTTGTTAAAATTATTTACAAATGAGATAAATCTTTCTTCATCAGAGAAAATGGTCTTACCGTACATCTTTTCAGCAAACGACCGGAAGTTACCTTTGCATGCATTCCTGATCCTGAAATATTCTGGCGCCTGCCATTTGGCATCAAGGTTTTCACCATACATAGTCATTACTGCATCAAACAGCTTCTTATCTGTCCCGGCATTGTAATCCCTGAAAAAACCTTTTGCTATGTTAATAAGCTCATTTCTTGCAACATCTGTTTTTTCAGATTCCGCATCACTTTCATACAAACCGGCAAATGCGATCATGTACCTGGCAAATCCTACAGCTTCCGCCCCGTTGCTGAAGAAGGCATCGCTGGTATAGCTGTTGACAAGACTGTAATCCTTGAGCTCTGAATACAATTCCTTGTACCGCGGCAGTATATTACCATACTTTGTTTTCCTTGTCTCATCCGCATTTATCCAGTCAGTGAGTCTCTTCTCGTATTCCTGCTTCTTTGCTATGGTATTCATTCTTTCAAGGCCCTGGTTTTCTCCTATCCATTTTTTCCACGAATTGGCGATATTTGATTTCTTAGCTGAATATTGCAGCCTGATCAGGGGATCAGTATTCATTGCTGCTTCCATTATCTCTATCTTCTTTGTCCTGATGGCGATCATTTTGGGGTTAATATTATCCTTGATCATAGCGATATGATATGACGGGACATATTCGGAAGTTGAACCCGGGTAACCGAATACCATGGTAAAATCCCCTTCATTAACACCTTTAAGGGAAACAGGAAAATGATAAAGCGGCTTATAAGGCTGGTTCTCTTTTGAGAATGGTGCCGGTTTGTTATCCTTGTTTGCATAAACACGGAAGAGTGAAAAATCTCCTGTATGCCTGGGCCAGACCCAGTTATCTGTTTCTCCGCCGAATTTTCCAATTGCTGACGGGGGTGCTCCGACAAGCCTTACATCATTGAATTTTTCGTAGACCAGGAGGAAATACTGGTTACCCATATAGAATGGTCTTACGGATGCAGTAAATCCGGTACCTTCAATCGCGCTCTTTCTTATCATTTCAGAATTAGAGCCTATCAGTTCTTCACGTTTAGCATCATCCATATCTTCTGTCACGCCATTCAGCACCCTTTCGGTCACATCTTCCATTCTTTTCAGGAAAGTCACAAACAGACCACGGCAGGGAAGCTCTTCATCATGCGACATAGCCCAGAATCCGTTTGTGAGATAATCATTTTCAAGGGAGGAAAGAGCCTGAATCCTTCTGTAGCCGCAATGGTGATTGGTAAGCAGCAATCCGTCGGGGGAGATCAATTCTCCCGTGCAACCGCCACCGAATGAGACCACCGCATCCTTCATGCAGGCTTTGTTGATGCTGTAGATGTCTTCTGCTGTAAGTTTGAATCCCTTTTCCTGCATCAGCTTAATATTGTATTTTTCGATCAGCAGCGGTATCCAAATGCCCTCATCGGCTTTCAATGAATGGACTGTGAACATGAACAGAAGCAAAAGTGCGACAAACTTATTTTTCATGTCTAATTGTTTTGGGGTGCAAGGCACTGATCTTCTTCCATATACCGTGTACAATGCCCTGAACCTTGCACCTCTTATTTAATGAATTCCTGAAGTTCTATATACAGCCTCTGCACCGGCAGCCCCACCACATTAAAGTATGAACCCTCAATGCGGGTGCAGGCTGCCAGACCTATCCATTCCTGTATTCCGTAGGCTCCTGCTTTATCATAAGGTTTAAATTCCTCCACATAATAGTCAATCTCTTCGTCCGAAAGAGTGTCAAATGTCACTCTCGTTGAAACTGAGAAAGTTTTCTCCTTTGATTTTGACAGAAGTGTGACACCTGTTATTACCTCATGAGTATTGTCAGAAAGATCCCTGATCATCTGTTTCGCTTCATCAGCTCCTGCAGGCTTTCCGAGCACTTTATTATTGCACCATACTATTGTATCTGCAGTTATAACTATCTCATTATCTGATACTTCAGCTTTAAACAAACTGGCTTTTGCCCGGGAAAGGAAAACAGCGATCTCTTCCCCTTCCAGATTTTCAGGGTAATTTTCAGGATAATCTTTGATGATCACATCGAACCCGATGCCCAGCTGTCTTAACAGCTGCTGCCTTCTTGGTGAGTGTGATGCAAGAATGATCCTGTATTTATTCAGGCTGTCAGTTATCATTTTTCAGACTAAGTTCCAGGTGATAATTGCCTTTACAACCAGAGAATACAGGATTCCTGTCAGCATTACAAGCTTCATTAATGTGCTGGCACTGTGAAGCTGTTTCTTATTTTTACTTATAAGTATCTGATAAATAATATAAAGCAGTGGCAAAACAACAAATACTGACAGATAGATCAATGTTATCTTATCAGAAACAAAGAAGGCCCAAACCAGGTAAAGCAATGTTATTGTAATGATTATAAGGCTGGTGACAACAATTTTTGAGGCGGGTATCCCTAATACTACAGGCATTGTATTCCTTCCATAAGTCAGGTCTCCTTCAAAGTCTTCGATGTCCTTTATTATTTCACGTGTCAGGGTCGTAAGAAATGCAAAAAGAGAAAAACCGCCGATCCAGTAAAACAGGAAACGGAGACCCGGGACCTCAATAGCGTTCACTGCATAGTACCTGTACAGAAACGGCCATTCATATATAATAACGAGTAATGGTACCATTGCTGTCAATATGGCAACTATTACATTTCCGATAAGGAATTGTCTTTTATAGCTTGCCGAGTAGAAATAAAGGAGTCCTGATACAAGCAAAAACAGCAATCCCATCCAGATATATCCGGCTTTCCAGGAAATCCAGGCGCCTGCAGCTACACCGGCAATGTTGAAAATGTTGTGCCACATCATAGCTTTGCGCCTCGGGATTTTTGTCCCTACTAATACCTTGCCTCTGTTTATAAGATCTGTCTTTATGTCGAAGTAATCATTTATGACATATCCTCCGGCAGTAATGAAAACCGTAGCTGCCACAAGCAGCACGAAATAGTACCACGGGAACTGCAGCGTCACTGGTATTCCTTCTCCCGTCCCGCTCAACGGAATAACGATTATTTTTCCAAGCAGGGATTCAATGACAGCATATCGCATCAGCACCATAGTCAGTATGACTATGAGCAGGTTAGGCCATCTTATTAGTTTCAGAAATTCTCTCATGTTACCAGGTAAAAGCGTCAGTATCCATCCAGGTATTATGAAGCCGGAGCACCTGCTCAATGACATCCCTCACACATCCCTCACCCCCTCTCCTGTCAGAGATATAGCAGGCGATCTGTTTTATTTCACTATCTGCATCGGAAGGGCATACCGGAACACCTGCATGTTTCATAACTTCAAAGTCAGGTATATCATCGCCCATAAACAGTATATCAGAATCGCTGAGATTGTATTTTTTCCTGAAGCTTTCATAATGGTCCATCTTTGTTTTGCTGTTAAGGTATATATCGGTGACGCCCAGTAATTTAAGCCTCTTCATATATTCTCTGGAATTGCTGCCCGAGATTATCCCGATATGATAACCTTTCTTTACTGCAAGCTGCAATGCATATCCGTCGCGCAAATTAACAGTCCGGTTCGGTACACCAAACGAATTCAGATTAATTGTCTGAAGAGAGAGAACACCATCGATGTCAAAAATAAAAGCCTTTACCTTTACCAGTTCCTCCTTGAAGTTTGCCATTACAGGTTCTTTTTATAATGTTCTGTTATTGATTTAGTTACTTCTCTGTATATCTTCTGTAATTCAGGTGAGAAAGATAATAAATCCATATGTTTTTCAATAGTGTTCTGATCATTTCGTACGGCAGGTCCTGTTTGCGACTGATCGGGTCCGTTTTCCAGCGCTTTGTAAATTGTTTCCTTAATCAGGGGCTCAAGCACCTCAAAGGAAAATCCCGCTCTTGAAGTTATTTCCTTTCCTGCCGTAAGCATATGATTTATGAAATTACAGACAAACACTGCAGCCAGGTGGAGCATTCTTCTGTGTTCAGCATCAACAAACCACACTTTACCCCCGAGCATTTCTGCAAGGGTTTTCAGCATCCCGGCCATTTGCCGGTCAGATGCTTCAATAAAAAAGGGCAGATCTCTGAAGCTGATTTGTCTTCCCTTCGAAAATGTCTGTAAAGGATAAAAAACTCCTGTATTCTTCATACTGCCAGGGAAAAGGTCAAGGCTGTAACTACCTGCTGTATGCGCGATCAGGGCATTTCCGGGACATTTTATCTTGCCAAGCACCTCTTCCAGCTTATGGTCGGGTACTGCTACAATTATTACATCAACAGGATCACTAAAAACAAGATCAGGCGACCATGAAGCTTTACATGATTCAGCCAGGGATTTTCCGAATGTTCCGGTTTCAGAAACTATGTGACGAATATTAATCCCGGAATAATACATTTCCATGCAGAGAGCTCCGGCTACCCTGCCTGCACCTGCAAATGATACATTATATTGCGTCATGGGAAGTTTTACTTTTTCCCGTACAAACTGGATTTAATTTCGGTTACCTGGATATTATAGATCTTATAATATGAGTAATAAGAGGAATTACTGCTGTTCATCATAAATGTGCAGTCCCAGAACACATCTCCGGATATTTTTACTTCACCCTGATTACTCAGATCCAGGTATGTCTGGTACATTTCATTGGGATTACAGAAATGGTAATAATCGTATGAAATACCATTGTATATAGCGAAGGAGGCTGAAGCCCCGCCGGAGCTGTAATTTATTGATGAATAGGCCATTGTTTCATCAAAAATTGTAAAGAGGATATCATTTCCACAACCGCATTTTGCTTGTTTTTTACAGCCGTTGAAGGAAATTACCGGTAACAGTATAATTGCAGCAACAATGATCTTCCGGACAAGATATGAATTCATCCCTTTCACCTTTAATATATAACACGCAAAGTAAGTTTATATTTCACTTATAACAAAAAAATAAAGCCGTCAAAACTGTTAATTGACGGCTTTTCATCAGAGTTATGGATAAATCAGGCCTGGGCAGTAGGTCCGCCGAAACTAAGCGGCATTACCGGTCCTGACCCTTTTACTTCTTTAATATGTCCGTGGACTGATTCATATTTTGCAATATTGTCCTGCATTGCTGCAACAAGTCTTTTGGCATGTTCAGGAGTAAGAATGATCCTGGATTTTACCTGGGCTTTCGGGATGCCGGGCATAATCCGGACAAAGTCAACTACAAATTCTGATGCCGAATGAGTTATCACTGCCAGGTTTGAATAGATACCCTGGGCGGTCTCTTCATTCAGCTCGATGCTGATCTGGTTTTGGTCCTTGGGATCCGGCATATCTTTATGTTTTGGTTTACTTTTTTGTTTCACTTTCTGTTTCAACTTCTGATTCCTGTTCTGTACCCACAAGGTTTTCATATTCCTCCAGCGATCCGACGATTATGCTGTTATAATCGCGCTGTCCTGTACCTGCAGGAATCAGGTGTCCTACGATGACGTTTTCCTTCAGTCCTTCAAGCTTATCAACCTTGCCTAATATTGCTGCTTCGTTAAGGACTTTCGTTGTTTCCTGGAATGATGCAGCGGAGAAGAAGCTGTTTGTCTGAAGCGCAGCACGTGTTATTCCCTGCAGAACCTGGCTTGAGGTCGCAGGAATAGCATCTCTTGCTTCAATAACCTTCATGTCCTTACGCTTCAGAATGGAATTCTCATCTCTCAGCTTACGGGCTGTTACTATCATCCCCGGCTTAAATGTCTGCGAATCTCCTGAGTCGAGGATATACTTCTTACCATAGATCCAGTCATTTTCATCCATGAACTCAAGCTTGTCAACAACTTGACGTTCAAGGAATTTCGTATCACCCGGGTCAACGATCTCAACCTTGCGCATCATCTGGCGCACTATGATCTCAAAATGCTTGTCGTTGATTTTCACACCCTGGAGACGGTACACTTCCTGTACTTCGTTAACGATATACTCCTGCACCTTTGTGGGCCCCTTGATTGAGAGAATATCTGACGGGGTTATCGCTCCGTCGGAGAGTGCGATCCCTGCCTTCACATAATCATTTTCCTGCACAAGAATCTGTTTTGAAAGCGGGACAAGGTATTTTTTGAGCTCATCAGATTTCGATTTGATCGATATTTCCCTGTTTCCTCTCTTTATTTTTCCGAAGGTTACTTCACCATCGATCTCTGACACTATAGCGGGATTTGACGGGTTCCTTGCTTCAAAAAGCTCCGTAACTCTTGGCAGACCACCGGTTATGTCACCTGATTTACCTACAGCACGCGGTATTTTGGCAAGCACTTCACCAGCCTCGACCATCTTGTTTGCCTCAGCAACAAGGTGCGATCCAACCGGCAGGTTATACAGCCTGAGTTCCTCTCCCTTTGATGACAATATCTTTATTGCCGGGTTCTTTGTCTTGTCCCTGCTCTCAATGATAACCTTCTCCTTGAAACCTGTCTGTTCATCTGATTCCTCACGGAAAGTGCCACCTTCAATAAGATAGTCAAAACCGATCTTACCGCCTATTTCGGAAATAATTACAGCATTGAAGGGATCCCATTCGCATATAAGTTTTCCCTTTTCAATCTCCTGATTGGGTTTGACATAAAGCTTTGAACCATAAGGAATAGTGTGGGTTGTAAGTGCAATTTCTGTCTTTTTGTCAATGATCCTGAGTTCGGCAAGTCGTCCGATAACTATATCGATATTACCTTTTTCCGTATCTTTCCTGGGTACCGATCTCAGTTCTTCTATCTCAGCTATACCTGAATATCGGGCAACAAGTCTTGATTCTGTTGTTATGTTTGAAGCTGTACCACCCACGTGGAAAGTACGGAGTGTCAGCTGTGTTCCTGGTTCACCGATACTCTGGGCGGCGATTACGCCCACAGCTTCACCTTTCTGTACCATCAGCCCTGTGGCCAGGTTACGGCCGTAACATTTAGCACAGACTCCTTTCTTGGATTCACAGGTAAGCACCGAACGTATCTCTACCTGCTCTATGGGTGAATCTTCTATTCTTCTGGATATATCTTCAGTAAGTTCCTTCCCTGCCTCAGTTATCAGTTCTCCCGTAAGCGGATGGAACACATCATGAACAGTTGTACGTCCGAGAACCCTTTCGTATAGTGATTCAACGACTTCTTCATTCTTCTTGATGGCTGTAGCTACCAGTCCTCTGAGTGTACCGCAGTCTTCTTCATTGATAATGACATCCTGTGATACGTCGACCAGCCGTCGTGTAAGATAACCGGCATCAGCTGTCTTAAGCGCAGTATCTGCAAGACCTTTTCGGGCACCGTGGGTAGAAATGAAGTATTCAAGAACCGAAAGTCCCTCTTTGAAGTTTGAAAGGATTGGGTTCTCAATGATCTCTGAACCTGTGGCACCTGATTTCTGAGGCTTTGCCATAAGTCCCCTCATTCCGGAGAGCTGACGTATCTGCTCTTTTGATCCCCGTGCACCCGAATCAAGCATCATATATACCGAGTTGAAACCCTGCTTGTCATTCGAAAGCTGTTTCATGAGAGACTGTGTAAGCCTGGCATTGACGTGGGTCCAGATATCTATTATCTGGTTATAACGTTCATTATTTGTGATGAAGCCCATGCTGTAGTTATTCAGCACCTCTTCCACCTGGTCATATCCCTCGGTCACGAATTTCGTTTTTTCTTCAGGAATGATCACATCATCGAGGTTAAATGACAAACCTCCCCTGAAGGCAGAATAGAATCCCTGGTTCTTTATTGCATCGAGGAAATCTGCTGTTTTTGCCATTCCGGCCAGTTTCAGAACACGCCCGATAATATCCCTGAGGGATTTCTTGGTAAGGATCTCATTAATAAAACCAACTTCTTCAGGCACATACTGGTTAAAGATGACCCTGCCTACTGTTGTTTCAACAATATGATTGACCATTTCGCCATCAATCCTGTCAAAAACCTTAACTTTTATTATGGCATGAAGATCTACTTTGCCTTCATTATATGCTATTGTCACCTCTTTTGGTGAATAGAAAGTAAGTGCTTCTCCCTTTACTTTTTCCTCATCGGTACTCTTCTTACCTTTAGTCATATAATAGAGTCCGAGAACCATGTCCTGTGAAGGAACCGTTATGGGTGCTCCATTGGCAGGGTTAAGGATATTGTGGGAAGCCAGCATGAGCATCTGTGCTTCAAGTACGGCTCCGTTGCCCAGAGGCAGGTGAACTGCCATCTGGTCGCCGTCAAAGTCAGCATTGAAAGCTGTACAAACAAGAGGATGCAGCTGGATTGCCTTACCTTCAATCAGTTTCGGCTGGAATGCCTGTATCCCAAGCCTGTGAAGCGTCGGTGCCCGGTTAAGAAGAACAGGATGTCCCTTGAGTACATTTTCAAGGATATCCCATACTACGGGATCTTTCCTGTCGACAATCTTTTTGGCCGATTTTACTGTTTTAACTATTCCGCGCTCGATAAGCTTCCTGATAATGAATGGTTTGTAAAGTTCAGCAGCCATATCTTTCGGCAGACCGCATTCATGAAGATTAAGTTCGGGACCCACAACGATAACAGAACGTGCGGAGTAGTCAACTCTTTTTCCGAGGAGGTTCTGACGGAACCTTCCCTGTTTACCTTTAAGGCTGTCGCTCAATGACTTAAGAGGCCTGTTGGCATCTGTCTTCACCGCGTTGGCTTTCCTTGAATTATCGAAAAGTGAATCTACGGCTTCCTGGAGCATTCTTTTTTCGTTCCTGAGGATCACTTCAGGAGCTTTTATCTCTATGAGTCTTTTCAGACGGTTATTCCTTATTATCACGCGTCTGTAGAGGTCGTTCAGGTCGCTGGTGGCAAAACGGCCGCCATCAAGGGGAACGAGAGGACGCAGTTCGGGCGGAATGACCGGGACAACCTTAATGATCATCCATTCCGGCTTGTTCACATGCTTTGAGTCCCTGAAAGCCTCTACTACCTGCAGTCGCTTGAGAGCTTCATTTTTGCGCTGTTGAGAGGTTTCTGTATTTGCCCTGTGGCGGAGAGTATATGACATATCATCAAGGTTAAGGCGGCTCAGAAGCTTGTACAGAGCTTCGGCACCCATATCTGCCACGAACTTATCGGGGTGATTTTCTTCAAGGTACTGGTTTTCCTTCGGCAGCGACTCAACAATATCCATGTACTCCTCTTCTGTCAGAAAGTCAAGAGCCTTTACGCCGTCCACAGCTTTAACACCGGGATTTACCACAACGTATCTCTCATAATAGATTATGGAATCGAGTTTCTTTGTGGGAAGCCCCAGCAGATAACCGATCTTGTTGGGCAATGAGCGGAAGTACCAGATATGTGCGACAGGAACGACAAGTGATATGTGTCCCATTCTTTCACGACGCACCTTCTTTTCAGTGACTTCAACGCCGCAGCGGTCGCACACGATACCCTTATAGCGTATCCGCTTGTACTTACCGCAATGACATTCATAATCCTTTACCGGGCCAAATATCCTCTCACAGAACAATCCGTCCCGCTCAGGCTTATAGGTACGGTAGTTAATTGTCTCAGGTTTAAGCACTTCACCGCTCGACCGGTCGAGTATTTCTTCAGGCGAAGCAAGACCTATTGAGATCTTTGAGTAACTTGTTTTTGCTTTGTTATCTCTTCTGAATGACATATATTGAATTTTATTTATTCAATTATTAAATAATTAACGGTATGAGCTGTTAATCAAGAATAACGCTCAATCCAAGACCTCTCAATTCGTGCAGCAGCACGTTCAGTGATTCGGGTATTCCCGGCTGCGGCATTGGTTCTCCCTTGACTATCGACTCATAAGCTTTTGCACGGCCGATGACATCATCAGACTTAATGGTAAGTATTTCCTGAAGGATATGTGCAGCCCCGAATGCTTCTAGAGCCCATACTTCCATTTCCCCGAATCGCTGGCCTCCAAACTGGGCCTTGCCCCCCAGAGGCTGCTGAGTGATAAGGGAATACGGTCCGATTGAACGGGCATGCATCTTGTCGTCAACCATATGGCCGAGCTTGAGCATATAGATAACTCCCACGGTGGCAGGCTGGTCAAATCTTTCTCCCGTACCGCCGTCGTAAAGGTATGTCTTGCCATATTTCGGAAGATCTGCCTTTTCAGTATATTCAGTTATCTGGTCTATTGTAGCACCATCGAAGATCGGTGTTGAGAATCTGAGATCCAGTTTTTTCCCTGCCCAGCCAAGGACAGTTTCATATATCTGCCCGAGGTTCATCCTTGAAGGAACACCAAGCGGATTAAGAACTATATCGACCGGCGTTCCGTCTTCAAGGAATGGCATATCTTCCTGCCGCACGATCCTGGCAACAATACCCTTATTACCATGACGCCCGGCCATTTTATCGCCAACCTTTACCTTACGCTTCTTGGCAATATAGACCTTTGCAAGACGGACAATACCTGCAGGCAGCTCATCACCGATGGTGATATTGTACTTGTTGCGCTTATATATTCCGTCAATCTCCTTATATTTAATTATATAATTATGAAGGAGTTGTTTTATGCTGTCGTTCTTCTTCTTGTCTGTGGTCCACTTGTTCGGATTGACATTGAGAAAATCCACATCCTGAAGCTGTTTCAGCGTGAATTTGCTTCCTTTCGGTATCACATCCACATTAAGAAAATCCTTGACCCCCTGTGATGTTTTTCCGTTTACAAGGATGAAAAGCTTGTCAATGAGCCGTGCTTTAAGGTCATTCGCATTTTTGTTGAATTCATGCTCAATCTTCTCAATCATTGGCTTTTCCACGGCTTTGGTTTTTCTGTCCTTGATCGCACGCGTAAAGAGTTTCTTGTCAATGACGACGCCTTCGAGTGACGGACCTGCCTTCAGTGAGGCATCTTTTACATCACCTGCCTTATCACCGAAAATAGCCCGAAGAAGCTTTTCCTCTGGTGAAGGATCTGATTCTCCTTTTGGTGTGATCTTGCCTATTAATATGTCACCCGGTCTGATATGGGCGCCAATTCTGATAAGGCCATTTTCATCGAGATTTTTTGTTGCCTCCTCACTGACATTCGGAATGTCCGATGTAAGTTCCTCAAGTCCGCGCTTGGTATCACGAACCTCAAGAAGATATTCATCAATGTGAACAGAAGTGAACATATCTTCCTGGACAACCTTTTCGGAAATTACTATTGCATCTTCAAAGTTATAGCCTTTCCATGGCATGAAAGCCACTTTAAGGTTTCTTCCCAGAGCCAGTTCCCCGTTCTTTGTACCATAACCTTCCGTAAGTACCTGCCCTTTCTTTACTTTTTCGCCTTTCTTTACAACAGGTATCAGGTTGATACAGGTATTCTGGTTTGTCTTCTTATGTTTCGGAAGAGTATATCTCTTAATATCATCATCGAAGCTTACAAATTTCTCTTCATCAGTCCGTGTATACCTTATAATGATTTCGTTGGCATCGACATATTCAACAACGCCGTCACCCTCAGCAACGATCAGTATCCGGCTGTCTTTAATAACCTGTGTCTCCAGTCCGGTACCCACTATTGAGGATTCAGGGTTAATGAGAGGAACAGCCTGGCGCATCATGTTTGATCCCATGAGAGCCCTGTTGGCGTCATCGTGCTCAAGAAATGGTATAAGAGATGCTGCTATTGAAGCTATCTGGTTTGGAGCGACGTCCATCAGGTCTATTTTCGCAACTTCTTCAAATGGATAGTCAGCTTCATATCTGCATTTTGCCCTTGTATCTTCAAAATGTCCGTCTTTCTCAATGGGTGCGTTGGCCTGTGCGATCATCTTCTCTTCTTCTTCTTCCGCGCTGAGCCATACTATGCCATCCCGGGTGAAATCAACCTGTGCGTTATGCACTTTACGATAAGGTGTCTCAATAAAGCCAAGGTTATTGATCTTCGCATAAACGCAGAGAGATGAAATAAGTCCGATATTCGGTCCTTCAGGAGTTTCAATCGGGCACAGGCGGCCGTAGTGTGTGTAATGGACGTCCCTGACCTCAAAGCCGGCTCTTTCGCGTGAAAGACCACCAGGACCCAGAGCCGACATACGCCTCTTGTGCGTCATCTCGGCCAGAGGGTTGGTCTGGTCCATGAATTGCGAAAGCTGGTTCGTTCCGAAGAATGAATTAATGACTGACGAAAGGGTTTTTGAGTTGATAAGATCGACCGGTGTAAATACCTCGTTATCCCTTACATTCATTCTTTCACGGATCGTACGTGCCATACGGGCGAGTCCCACTCCGAACTGTGCATAAAGCTGTTCGCCAACGGTACGGACCCTCCTGTTGCTCAGGTGGTCAATATCATCAATATCTGTCTTTGAGTTAATAAGTTCAATAAGGTACTCAATGATCTTAATGATATCTTCCCTTGTAAGTATCTTGACATTTATATCGGTATTAAGGCCCAGTTTCTTGTTGATCCTGTATCGGCCAACTTCCCCGAGATCATATCTCTTGTCGGAAAAGAAGAGTTTATCAATCACGTCGCGGGCAGTAGTCTCATCGGGAGGTTCTGCGTTTCTCAGCTGACGGTAGATATAGATAACCGCTTCTTTTTCAGAGTTGCAGGGATCTTTCTGCAGTGTGTTATAAATGATAGCGTAATCCGACAGGGTTGAGTCGTCTTTATGGAGGAGAATTGTTTTTGCGCCTGAATCGACGATAAGATCAACATGTACCGGTTCTATGGCTGTTTCTCTGTCGAGGATCACTTCATTTCTTTCTATAGAGACAACCTCACCTGTATCCTCATCAACAAAGTCTTCAATCCATGTTTTAAGGACCCTGGCGGCAAGTTTACGGCCGACAAGTTTCTTGACGTTTGTTTTGGAGACTTTATGTTCTTCAGCGAGGTTAAAGATCTCGAGTATCTCCTTGTCGCTTTCGAATCCGATTGCACGAAGGAGAGTTGTCACGGGCAGTTTCTTCTTCCTGTCGATATATGCATACATCACGTTGTTGATGTCGGTAGCAAACTCAATCCATGAACCTTTGAAAGGTATAATCCTTGCTGAATAAAGTTTTGTTCCGTTGGCGTGTATGCTCTGTCCGAAAAATACTCCCGGAGATCTGTGTAGCTGTGATACCACGACCCTTTCTGCTCCGTTGATTACAAATGTGCCGCGTTCCGTCATATAGGGGACGGTACCGAGGTATACATCCTGTATGACCGTATCGAAATCCTCATGTTCCGGATCGGTGCAATAAAGCTTCAGTTTTGCCTTAAGCGGTACGCTGAAGGTTAGTCCGCGTTCTATACATTCATCAATTGTATAGCGAGGGGGGTCAATATAGTAATCCAGGAATTCCAGGACAAAATTGTTCCTGGTATCAGTTATCGGATAGTTTTCACTGAATACTTTGTAGAGCCCTTCCCTTTTCCTGTTCTCGGGAGTTGTTCCAAGCTGAAAGAACTCACTGAATGATTTCAACTGAACTTCCAGAAAATCAGGGTAATCAAGATTTGTTTTCCTGGATGCAAAATTAATTCTGTCGGTATTTTTTGAAGACATTTTACAAGGATTAAGTGAACTTATGATTTAAATAACAAAAGGCCTAGTTCAGAAAGTTTTCGGAACTAAACCTATAACCAATCAATGTGGTATAATTTATTTAAGTTCAACTTCAGCTCCTGCGTCTACCAATTGGTTTTTAATAGCTTCAGCTTCATCTTTCGATACACCTTCCTTAACGGGGGCCGGAGCAGAATCAACTACTGCCTTGGCTTCTTTAAGTCCGAGTCCTGTGATGTCTTTAACTAGTTTAACGATCTGTAATTTCTGTCCTCCTGCATTTTTGAGAATAACGTTGAAAGTTGTTTTCTCTTCAGCAGCAGGTGCTGCGCCTCCGGCAGCAGGTCCCGCTACAGCAACTGCTGCAGCAGCCGGTTCAATACCATGCTCTTCTTTAAGTATTTTTGCCAGTTCGTTTACTTCTTTTACTGACAGGCTAACCAGTTCTTCTGCAAATTTCTTGAGATCTGCCATTTTTATAAATTTTAATTTGATTATACTTTAACTATTTCTCTTTTTTTGAAAGTGTTTCAAGAACACCATGAATTTTATTTCCACCTGATTGTAAGGCTGATATAACGTTTTTGGCAGGTGACTGGAGAATGAGTATTATATCTCCTATCAGTTCCTGTTTTGTTTTTATGGAGACAAGTGAATCGAGCATATTATCTCCGAGATAAATTGACTCCTGAACGTATGCGCCTTTAAGAACAGGCTTATCATGTTTTTTCCGGAACTCCTTAATAAGTCTGGCAGGAGTATTTCCCGAGTGTGTAAACATGATGGACGTAGTACCTTTAAGAACCGGATAGAGTTCTTCAAAGTTTAAACCGGATTGTTCGAGTGCCCTTTTGAGGAGAGTATTTTTTACAACGATAAGTTTAACGTCATTTTCAAAACATTTTCTTCTCAGGTCACTCGTATCAGCGGCATTCAGTTCTGCAGTATCAGTCAGATAAAAGTGGTTGTACTCTTTCAATCTTTCAGCGAGGCTGTCTATGATAGTGTTTTTTTCTTCCCGTCTCATAATTACTTTCCGAGTTTAAAGATTAATTACTCATCAAGACCTTTCGGATCGATTTTAATGCCCGGGCTCATTGTGCTTGAAAGGAAGAGGCTACGTATGTAGGTTCCCTTTGCGGCAGCCGGTTTAAGTTTGTTTACCATTGAGATAAATTCCTTTGCATTTTCAGCGATCTTATTTGGTTCAAATGAGACTTTCCCTACAGAGGCATGAATGATTCCGCTTTTGTCAACTTTGAAATCAATCTTACCCTGCTTCACTTCTTTAACAGCCTTCCCTATTTCCATTGTAACAGTACCGCTTTTCGGGTTCGGCATCAGTCCGCGGGGACCGAGTATCCTTCCTAACTGACCTACTTTCCCCATCACGGATGGCATGGTTATTATCACATCCACATCTGTCCAACCGCCTTTGATTTTTTCGACATAGTCGTCAAGGCCAATATAATCGGCGCCGGCTTCTTTTGCTTCAGACTCCTTATCGGGAGTGCAGAGCACAAGAACACGGGTTGCTTTTCCCGTTCCGTGAGGAAGGGAGACAACACCGCGGACCATCTGGTTGGATTTTCTCGGATCGATACCTAACCTTACATCCAGGTCGATTGAGGCGTCAAATTTGGTGCTGGTCATCTCCTTGACCAGTACAGATGCCTCTTTCAACGTATAAAGCCTGTCCTTTTCAAGTTTTTCAAGAGCAAGCTTACGGTTTTTGGTAAGTTTAGTCATTATTCTTCTGGTTAATTAATTATTCGGGGATTCACCTTTAATAGTTATCCCCATGCTTCTCGCGGTTCCGGCTACCATCTTCATTGCAGACTCTATTGTAAAACAATTCAAGTCCTCCATTTTATCCTGTGCAATTGCCTTTATCTGGGCCATGGTTACCTGAGCTATTTTTTCTCTGTTGGGTTCCTTGGAACCTTTCTTGGATTTAGCAGCTTCAAGAAGCTGAACAGCCACCGGAGGTGTTTTTGTTACAAAATCAAATGATTTGTCAGCATATACTGTTATCACTACCGGTATTACTTTTCCAGCCTTGTCCTGGGTCCTCGCATTGAATTGCTTGCAGAAATCCATGATATTCACGCCTTTAGAACCCAAAGCAGGTCCTACAGGCGGAGATGGATTAGCTCCTCCGCCACGAATCTGTAACTTTATAAGTCCAGCAACTTCTTTTGCCATAATTTAAAATTTGCGTGTTTATTGCGAGAATTTGACAGTTATTCAGGAAGCATTATAAATATTACAACCGTCAATATCTTCAGTTAATTTTCTTTTTCAACCTGCATAAAACTAAGCTCAAGCGGTGTTTTTCTGCCAAAAATTTTAACCATGACCTTGAGCTTTTTCTTTTCCTCATTTACTTCTTCAATTATCCCCGTGAAACTGTTAAAGGGACCATCGATCACTTTTACAGCTTCTCCGACAAAGAACGGAATGTTCAGTTCCTCGTCGCTTGCATTCAGTTCATCCACCTTTCCCAGTATCCTGTTGATCTCAGCTTTTCTGAGAGGGACCGGTTCTCCGTCCTTGGATCCCAGGAATCCTATAACATTTGGTACATTCCTCAACAAATGGGGTATTTCACCAACCAGGACAGCTTCAACCAGCACGTATCCGGGGAAGAAGGTTCTTTCCTTGCTTATTTTTTTCCCGGAACGTATCTGGTACACTTTTTCGGTAGGTATAAGAACCTGTGAGATATACTCTCCAAGTTTAAGTCGTGTAATTTCACTATCGATATATTCTTTGACTTTCTTTTCCTTCCCTCCAATAGCTCTCAGCACATACCACTTCTTGACATTTTCACTCATTTAAGAGATCTCCTGTTTAATATAATAAACCGTAAACGAATTCCATTACCCTGCTGAAGGAAAAATCCATCAGGGCAACGATGAGAGCGATTATCAATGTAGCAATCATAACAAGCACAGCGCTATTCTGAAGTTCGCTCCAGGTTGGCCAGGTCACTTTATGTACCAGTTCAATGAATGACTCCTTTAAATATCCTTTTATACTCATTGTTCCTATAATTTGCACGGGAGGAGAGACTCGAACTCCCGACACCTGGTTTTGGAGACCAGTGCTCTACCAACTGAGCTACACCCGTGTAGTGCAGTGCCGCATTGAATCACAGCACTACTGAATTTCCAAAACGTCTACTGCAGTATTTCTGTAACCTGTCCGGCACCAACTGTTCTTCCTCCTTCACGGATAGCGAAACTAAGACCGACATTGATAGCCACAGGATAAATAAGGTCGACAGTAATTGTCACGTTGTCGCCCGGCATTACCATTTCCCTGCCTTCAGGAAGGGTGATCTCTCCGGTTATGTCGAGAGTCCTTACATAGAACTGGGGACGATAGTTATTATGGAACGGAGTATGACGTCCGCCTTCTTCTTTCTTAAGTACATAAATCTCAGCCTTGATTCTTGTATGGGGTGTTATGGAACCCGGTTTAGCAAGAACCATTCCTCTTTTAATCTCTTTCTTGTCAACGCCGCGGAGGAGAAGCCCTACGTTATCGCCAGCCTCACCTCTGTCGAGGATCTTGCGGAACATTTCAACACCGGTACATACGGTTTTGCGTTTTTCAGCTCCAAGGCCTATCATTTCAAGTTCATCACCTGTGAGAACGACTCCTGTTTCGATACGGCCTGTTGCAACTGTACCGCGACCTGTGATTGAGAACACATCTTCAACCGGCATCAGGAAGGGTTTCTGGTTATCGCGCGGAGGTATCGGAATGTATGAATCGACTGCATTCATAAGTTCAACCACTTTCTCTTCCCATTTTGCTTCTCCGTGCATTGCGCCGAGAGCTGAGCCCCGGATTACTGGACAATTATCGCCGTCAAATTTATAGAAGTTGAGAAGATCGCGTACTTCCATCTCAACAAGATCCAGAAGTTCTTCATCTTCAACCAGATCTACTTTATTCATGAATACCAGCACCTGGGGAACGTTCACTTGGTGTGCAAGAAGGATATGTTCACGTGTCTGTGGCATCGGTCCGTCAGTAGCTGCGACCACAAGGATTGCACCGTCCATCTGAGCTGCACCTGTAACCATGTTCTTAATGTAGTCGGCGTGACCCGGACAGTCTACATGTGCATAGTGGCGAGTAGCTGTCTGGTACTCGACGTGAGCAGTGTTGATAGTAATACCCCTTTCCTTTTCTTCAGGAGCATTATCAATTGAATCAAAATCCCTGATTTCAGAGAGTCCTATTTTGTTAAGGACCATTGTGATTGCTGCCGTCAGGGTGGTCTTACCATGGTCAATGTGACCGATTGTACCAATATTTACATGCGGTTTCGACCTGTCAAATTTTTCTTTTGCCATAACTCCAAGCTTATTAAATTTAGTTTATCGTATCTAATTAAATCATTAAAAAAAGTTCTTTTCCCCGTTGAGCCGGAGAGGGGAATTGAACCCCTGACCCCTTCCTTACCAAGGAAGTGCTCTACCCCTGAGCTACTCTGGCATCAAAAAGTGAGCGGGAGACGGAGCTCGAATCCGCGACCCTTAGCTTGGAAGGCTAATGCTCTACCAACTGAGCTACTCCCGCTTAGTATCGTCCATTGAGATCCGCATCCTCTCCCGGAATTATGCTAAAATATACAGCAGGTATCCATTTAAGTGGGGAGAGCAGGATTCGAACCTACGAAGGCGTCCGCCAACAGATTTACAGTCTGCCCCAGTTGACCGCTTTGGTATCTCCCCATTGAACAGAGTTAATCTCTTAAGACACACATTTGCAATTCCTTCAAGAGCCGATGAAGGGATTCGAACCCCCGACCTGCAGATTACAAATCAGCTGCTCTGACCAACTGAGCTACATCGGCATTTTAAAGAACGTCCCGAGAGTGCATAGTACACCCTTAAAAATCGGTGTGCAAATGTATGAATTTATATTTTATAATTCAAAATAATTCAAAATATTTTTATAAACAGAGATGCTACACTCCTCTCTTCTTCTGCTTATGCTTGGTAATCTGTTTTTTAAGAGCATCAACAGCCTCATCTGTAGCCTCCTCAAAAGTCTTGCTTTGCTTCTTTGCAAATAAAGGTCCACCGGGCAGATCGAGTTTGATTTCGCTTATTTTATTCTCACGCTCCTGATCTTTATCGAGCCTGAGGTATACTTCGGCATTGACAATTTCTTCACCATACTGAGTAAGCTTTCCAATTTTCTGATGAACAAAATCGATTAGTTTTTTGTCGGCATCAAACCTCACTGAATGAATCTGAATGTTCATAGTAGTACCTCCTGTTTATTTGTTTAAAATTTAAGCCCGTGGATGAGCCTGTTTATATATTTTCCTTAGTTTTTCAAATGTGTTGTGTGTATATATCTGTGTTGCAGAAAGATTAGCATGACCCAGGAATTCCTTGATAGTATTAAGATCAGCTCCCCGGTTAAGCATATGAGTGGCAAATGTATGTCGCAGGATATGGGGACTCTTCTTTTCAATTGTCGTTACCATGGATAGATATTTCTTCACTGTATTATAAACATACTTGTCGTATAATTTGTTTCCCTTTTCTGTGATGAAAAACCAGTTATCATTTGCTTCACCGGCAATTTCATTTCTCAGTTTCAAATACTCTTCAAGTCTCGCAATAAATGGTTTTGTAAGAGGAATTATACGCTGTTTATTTCTTTTTCCGGTAACTTTTATCGTGGCGCCGGCCAGGTCAACATCCTTGTCTCTCAGCCCGATAAGCTCTGATCGCCTCATTCCTGTCAGGTAAAGCATCTCTATAATCGTACGGTTTCTTATCCCTGAAATATCATTCCCGAAGTTGAAATCATCAAGCAGAGAATCAAGCGCCTTCTCCCCGACAAATACCGGGAGGTTCTTCTTTCTTTTCGGAAGAACTATCTTTTCAAGGGGATCATGCTTCACAATTCCTTCCTTCCTGAGGTACCTGAAAAAAACACGCAGGCAGGATATCTTTCTGTGAACGGTTACCGGCGTTATGCCGTTATCCATCAGGTTCACAATCCATCCTCTGATATCATGCGATGTTATTGTTGCCGGATCATCCGGGATATTGTTTCCGGACAGCCATAGAGAAAACTGATCCAGGTCATTCTTATATGACAGGAAAGTATGCAGTGAATACCGCTTTTCGATTTTCAGATATTGCAGGAATGATTCCTTATGGGTCATGAAGGAATCCTGTCTGTTATGATTAAAAGTCTCTGATGCAGCTTCGCGATTATTCTTCGCTTTCCTGCATCTTCTGAACGTACTTAGCCTTCTTGATTTCTTCTCTCCGGCGTACTGAAGGCTTGATAAAAGCCTGACGTGAGCGTAATTCACGAATCACTCCCGTCTTCTCAAATTTCCTCTTGAACTTTTTTAAAGCCCTTTCTATGTTTTCGCCTTCTTTAATCGGTACAATGATCATAAAAAATTCTGTTTTAAACGAGGCGCAAAGTTAGAAATAGAAATATTCTTTTCAAAACTTTTAAGGAGATAATTTCTTCATGTTGTCTAATTTTTTGATATCTAAATATTTACTGAAATTCTCTTTTTAGATTACCAAGCATTTATTAAAGGTACGTAAAAGAAGGCACTAAACAAAATTTAAGAGGTTAAAAATTAGTTAAAATGTTCCCCCCTTTGAAGGGGGAATTATTCCCCGAACTCCAGATACGGCCTTAGCTTACTTTCTTTCTCCGGGGCAATAAGCTTATTGTCAACCAGGTCACTCATTCCTGATATCCTGCCGTTCAGTTCCAGATACTTAAGGATAGCCGTTACTTCGTATTTCTCAAAATAAGGTAATCGTATAAGCTGCTTATAATCAGCAATATTTATTTTTATTTTCCGTATTGCTGATGTGTCTGCAAATATTCTTCCCCTTACCAGGTTAAAAGTCTCTTCTGAAAGCCCGTAAACCTCCTTAAGCTGATCTGCTGAAGCAAAGCCTCCGAGCAGATTCCTGAATTTGACAATCCTGGCTGACAATACCGGGCCAAGGCCTGGCAGGGCTTCCAGGGCTGCTGAATCACAATTATTGATATCAAGCAATGGCTTTTGCCTGTTGACGCTGCTTCGCCGGTATGATGATCCGGCGCTGTAAAACGAGACACGGGATACATATTCATTGACACTGTCCCTGACCTCAACCGGGAGCTCCTCAATGGTCATCTTTCGTACAGGGATAATGAATCTTAATCCGGCGATTGAAACTATCAGTATCAACATGACGAAGGACGATCTCCGTTCACGTCTGGTGAAGCCGAACCATTCTTTAAGCGGCTCCAATGAAAAATGCTTCATAATAATAAAATATGCAGTAAGACATCTGCAATTTACGAATTCTTTAAAAACTAATGGGAGATAGTATGAAAAATTTCTTATACCGCGTGATCAGAACGGATATCCTATTGCAACTACAAATGTGAAATCGTCGCGGAAGTCATATGGTCTGTTCAGCATGATCCATTTTGATCCTTCGGTAATCAGCGGGTCGCGCATCTTGATGCCCATATCTGCACGAAGAAGAACGAAGTTGAGGTCGAATCTGAAGCCGGCACCAGTACCTACGGCGATGTCATCTACAAAACTCCTGATATTGAATTGTGAACCCGGGGTAGCCGGATCATAATTATATGACCAGATGTTTCCTGCGTCGAGGAAGAGTGCTCCTTCAAGTATCCAGAAAAGTTTGAACCGGTATTCAGCATTTGCTTCCAGTTTGATATCAGCTGTCTGATTGAGCAATTTGGGATAGTCGGGAGCATACGAGCCAGGGCCAAGGGTGCGCACCTGCCATGCCCTTATACCGTTGGCACCACCTCCAAAATATTGCTTTTCAAAAGGCATGGCTCTTGAATTGCCATAAGGGATACCGGCTCCAATAAAACCACGGTAAACAACTGAGCTCACATCATTCAGGATAACATTGTATCTGATATCCATGTCAGCACGGAAATACTGCGCAAAAGTCTGCCCCAGGATGTTATAGCTTCCTTCTGTTTTTTCACTTCCGGCAATTCGGCTGACCATTCCAAGAAAATTGCCTGCTGCTTCCGCATTGACCCTTATGAACCAGTAATCTCTGGCCTTCTGGATCTTCTGTGTATTAAAAATTATGGAGTAACTGCCTCCAAGAATCATAATATCAGAGTAACTGTATGCAAGCGAGGAAGATTTTATTCTTTCCCAGAAATTTGCGTCAATTGTATCCAGGTTAATAAAGTTGAGCTGAAGCGGATTTACAATATGTGTTGTATACGTATTCCCGTTCCAGGTATAGCCAAAGGTGGCATTTGCCATCCTTCTGGTATAAAAAGGCATGCTCTGATAGTTATATGCAGCAAGCAGGGTTGTGGTTGGATTGTATTTTTTTATAAAACCCTCGGTTTTAATTATTGGAATGAGAAACTTCGGGAACCTCAGACTTGTTTCAACACCATATTCCCTTATGTTGCCAGATGTATCCTGCTGAGTGAGGGCTTCAAATGCTCCCTTCAGCTTAAGGTTGAATAACTCTGCTCCGTGGAACAGGTTCTTGTGCTGGTATATCAGGTTGAGCGCTCCGCCAAGGTACCCCGCCGTGTTGGTTCCTTCCAGTTCGACCTTGTAAGACTGCTGACTCAGAAGAGTAAGCTGGATGGTGCAATCGAGGCTTAGTTCTGAAGAAACCGGGGCTTCGGGATCAGTTACTTCATTATAAAAAATGTTAACAAGCCTGAAAGTCTTCAGGGCAAGCAGGTGCGACTGCGTCTGTTCAGTATTTGTGACGTTGAATAATGACCCGGGTTTCAGATAAAGGGACTGAATTATCAGATCATTCTTAATCTCGGATTTTTCATGTGGTATAATAAAATAGTACCCGCGATAATTCACGGTATCAAGGCTTTCAAGATATACCTCACCGCCTTCAAGAGCATCTTTTGGAACAAAATCGGGATATATATAGACATGTCTCACCCTGTACATTGAATGAGGGACAAGGGTGATCCTGTTATTTTCATCTACTTTCTGGAACTTTTTCACACCGTAATAAATATCTACCTTCCGGTTGCCGACGGTGCTGTCAATATTAAAATAAATGTGATCTCCGGAAAAGCCATAGAAGCCCATATCTTTTATAAACCTTTCAAAACGTGAACGTTCAGCCTGAAGAACATCAACATCATAAGGTTTGCCTCTTTCAATCATGCAATCCACTGAATCCAGATAGAATAGTATTCGGATTGATGTATCTGCTATCTCATAATAGAGGTTACGGATAATATATGGGGCTTTAAGGTCAACATTGTAATATACTTTTGATTTTTGGTTGGCTGTCTCTATCGTTTCCATAACCTGGCTGTCAAAATAGCCTTTAGAGGATAAATATGATCTAACCTGTTCAGTGGATTTTGTTGTGGCATACGGATCAAAAATAACAGGTTCTTCTCCTATCTCTCTCAACCATCCATGAGGCCATTTCTTCTTATTGATATTGGAAAGGTTATATAATCCCAGATGGAATTTCACTCCGAAGATCCTTTTGTTCGGCCTCTGTTTCAGATAAGGCTGAAGTTCTGACTTTTCTATTCCATCATTGCTTATAATTATATGATTTTCGTCAAGAAGGGTTTCCCCGCGCTGAACATATTTTGTTGGATTACATGACGATATAAGGAAAATTATGAAAAGAAAGAACAGAGAATATCCCGGAATAGAATTATTTTTATTTGATATATTTTTTTCCAAATTTTGTAGCAAAGAAAGTCACACAAATATATCAATAATAATTGACTAAGGTTGCTGGTTCCTTGTTCCTGGTTGACTGGCTGCAGGATTGACAAGCAACAAGCAACAAGCAAGAGTAAAGGGCAACCAGTGATCAGAAACAAACAGCTTAGACTAAATATTCTATAAAATAACATTATTATGGTCAGTAAAAGCAAGATGAACTTCATCATCTCCCTTCAGAAAAAAAAGGTCAGGGAAGAGGAGCGGCTGTATACAATAGAAGGCGACAAGCTTGTGAAAGAATTCCTTACGGCTAAAATGCCGGTAAGGATCCTGGCTGCCAGACCGGAATTCCTGAACTCTCTTCCCCTGGTCCATAAGCAGGGTGTTGGAGAGGTCATCCCGGCAAGCTACGATGATCTGAAAAAGATAAGTTCCCTGAAGACTCCGCATAATGCCCTGGCTGTTATTGAAATGCCTGATATTAAAATGGATACTGACAACCTCCGGAAAGAATTGTCAGTAGTCCTTGATTGTGTACAGGATCCCGGGAACCTGGGAACTATAATAAGGGCTGCGGCATGGTTTGGCATCAGGAATATCTATTGTTCAGAAAATTGTGTGGATGTATATAATCCCAAAGTGATCCAGTCAAGCATGGGAGCCGTTATGCATGTAAATATTTTTTATACTGACCTGCGTAAACTGCTGGAATCAGCTTTTTCCGCCAAGATCAGGATCTATGGGGCACTTGTCAATGGTGACTCGATATATTCTCACAAGCTTGACAATACCGGGATCATTCTTCTGGGCAATGAATCAAAGGGCATTTCGGAAGAGCTTCTCCCTTACATCACTGATAAAATAATGATCCCTAAAATAAGCCGGGCAACATCAGGAATAGATTCACTCAACGTAAGTATGGCTGCTTCAGTGATCTTCTCGGAATTTACCAGAAGCAAGGGAAGACAACTTTAAGTTGCTGGTTCCTGGTTGCCGGTTAACATGCCTGTAAATGGCAGCGGCAGGAACCAGAGTGATGTGCCTGCAAAAAATGCCAGGAAAGCCAGATAACTGTTTGTCAGTGAATCCTTCACTGCACCGCTGTAACAATTTTTGCCGGGCAATTCTTTTTACGGTTGCGGCCTGCACTAAACAGTAGAAAAAAATGGTTAAACAGCGATGGTCACCGGCAAAATACAAAAGAATGAATGGACAGCGCAAATGAAAGCTGCTTTGATCTTAAAAAAGATCATTGTCTGACAGATCTTTTATCTTCTTTGCAATAGCTTCAGCAGCTCTCACTCCGTCAACTGCCGATGAGATTATTCCCCCGGCATAGCCTGAACCTTCACCGCACGGATAGAGTCCGGAGATCAGGATATGCTCCATTGTTTCAGGGTTGCGCTGAATTCTGACAGGCGAGGAGGTCCGTGATTCGACACCCAGTATAACTGCCTCATTGGTAAGATATCCCTTCATCGCTGATCCGATGAGACGGAATCCCTCTCTGAGCCTGGATCCTATTGATGGAGGCAGCCATTCATGAAGCGGTGAAAGATTAACACCGGGGAAGTATGAAATCTCCGGCATGGAAGATGATGGCCGGCCGGAAACGAAGTCAGATAGCCGTTGTGCAGGAGCTTTTTGTGTCTGACCTCCATGTATCCATGCTTCTCTTTCAACCTCTTTCTGGAATTCAAGCCCGGCAAGTTCATTGTGCCGGCTGAATTTCAACAGGTCTTCAGGTCTTATCTCAACCACAACCCCTGAGTTTGCCCATGCTGAATTACGCTTCGAAGGAGACATCCCGTTAACGACAACTTCCTCCTGTGATGTTGCTGAGGGCACTATAAATCCGCCAGGACACATGCAAAATGAATAGACTCCCCTTCCATCGACCTGCCTGGCAAAATTATATGATGCTGCCGGAAGGAACCTGCCACGGGGTTGCCCGTGATACTGCATCCTGTCAATAAGATCCTGAGGATGTTCCACTCTCACACCCATCGCAAAAGGTTTTGTCTCCATCACAATCCCCCTCCTTTTGCAGATATCGATCATATCTTTCGCAGAATGGCCAGTCGCAAGGATGACATTTGCTGAAAGGTATTTCTCATTTCCTGATGCAACGACGCCTTTTATCACCTTGCCTTCAATAATGAGGTCGGTTACTTTCTTTTCAAGGAAAAAGTGACCGCCTGCATCAACAATGGATCTTCTTATCTTTTTGATTATCCCCGGGAGCTTATCTGTCCCGAGGTGAGGATGGGCTTCATACAGGATATTATCGTTTGCTCCGTGGAGGCACAGAAGTTCAAGCACTCTCCTGTTATCACCTCTTTTTTTTGAACGAGTGTAGAGTTTTCCGTCGGAATAGGCACCTGCTCCACCCTCCCCGAAACAATAATTGCTGTCGGGATCGACAATATGTTCCCTGCTAATCCTGGCAATATCAATCTTGCGTGCTGACACATCCTTCCCCCTTTCAAAGATCACCGGGCACAAGCCAAGTTCAATAAGACGCAATGCGGCAAATAATCCTGCAGGTCCTGCACCTGCAACTATTACCTCTTCACACTTTGATACATCTACGGGGACAAACGGCTCAACTGAAAGAGCAGAAGGTTCATTCCCTGCAAATATCTCAACAGACAGGTTTACCCTGATATTTTTTTGCCTAGCATCGACCGACCGTTTTATGATCCTGAAATAAGAGATATCTGAAGGATGAACCTTAATCAGTTCTCCTGCAATTTTACGCATGGCATTTTCGTCGGCTGCTTCTTCAGGTTTAAGACTGAGATTGACCAGTTGTGGCATTTCTATTCAAAATGAAAGGCAAGTATCCATATCTGAGACCTCATCTTCTCAATTGCATTTCGGAACTCCTGATGGCCCGACGCTGCTTCATCGACAATTACATTGCGGATACCGTTCGACATTTTCAGCTCCACAGATAATTTGAAATACATGAGATAAAAATCGATGCCGGCACCGGCTTCATAGTAGAGATCCGGCCTTTTGATCCTTATATATACGGGTTTCTCATCATCAAACTCTTTTTTCCCTGCAAGATCAAAACGGTAATTCAGTCCGGTCACCACATAAGGACGTACATTATTCAACCGGTCGCCTTTATATTTGAGAAGCAGAGGAAATTCCATGAAAGATGATTCAAGTCTCTGCTGCTGGTTATAGACAACCTGGTTTTTATAATACCTCACATTTCTCTGACCAAAGGAGACACCCGGAAGGAACCTGATATCAATATATCTGGAAGGATGCAGATCAGTTACGATCTGGATATTAATCCCCGGATTCAACCTGGAGACATCAGGATAGAGAGAATCGGCTTCAAGATATTCCTGCGAGGGGGTGATATTGAAATCCATCGTGTTGAACCCAAGGCTGAATCCGAAATGAAGGAGCTTTTCATCATACCAGGATCGGTTCATTGGTTTTGCTTTTTGTCCCGACACAATGAAAGGCATCAAAAGAAGCATCAGTGAGAATGTTATATACGGGATCCTCTTTTTCAAGTTTTCAGGCAATATTTTTAATGTACAAGATAATAAACTGCTTTAATATATAATTATTGCCTCCGGGATTTGAAACCGGTATAGATGCAGGCAACGCCCCCGGTCAGTTTTTTTATTTTAACATCAAAAAATCCGGCACTTTTCAATAATGCCATAAATTGCTCATTATCCGGAAATTGCATTACCGAATCAGGAAGATAGCTATAGGCAATACTGTTCTTTGAAAAGAATCTTCCGATGACCGGAAGCAGTATCCTGAAATAGGAAAAGTACATCTGTCTGAACGGGAATCTTTCAGGCCTGGAGAACTCCAGTATCATCACCATGCCTTTATCGTTCAACACCCGGTTCATTTCTGAAAGTCCTCTCAGCCTGTCAGAAAAATTCCTGACGCCAAATGCCACCATTGCGACATCAAAGCTGCCATCACTGAAAGGCATGTTTTCAGAATCACCGGGTACAAGGTCAATCTTTCCGGAAAGTCCTTTTTTCCTTATTTTTTCCCTTCCCGATTCAAGCATTTTCAGCGAGATGTCAATGCCGGTAATATGCTCCGGATCGAGTTTCATTGCAGCAATGGCAAGGTCACCTGTTCCTGTTGCTACATCAAGGATCCGTGGATTTATATGTGTTTTAGAAATGACAGTGACTGCTTTTTTCCTCCAGAAGCGATCGATCCCGAATGATAAAAGGTGATTCAGAAAATCATAACGGAAAGCTATGTCATCGAACATTGATCCGATAACGGATTTATTGTCATGATTCTGTATCTCCTGATTATCGCCCATAAAAAAGAAAAAGCAAAGATTTAAAATATTTCTATTTTTACAGGAGCAAATTAAACAAAAATCCATGGACAAAATAATAATGATAACAGGTGCGACAGCTGGTTTCGGATGGGCAACAGCAAAGAAATTCGCAAAGAACGGGTATAATGTAATCATTACCGGAAGGAGAAAGGAACGCCTTGATGAACTGGAAAAAGAACTAAATGCCATAGGCAATATAAAGGTAATTTCCCTGAATTTCGATGTAAGGAAAAGGGATGAGGTTGCATCAGTCATTGAGAAACTTCCCCATGAGTGGAAGAATATTGATATCCTTGTCAATAATGCAGGCCTGGCTGTGGGGCTTGAACGCATTGATGCCGGATTCGCTGATGACTGGGACAGAATGATTGATACAAATATTAAAGGATTACTGTATGTGACAAGAGCAGTTTCTCCACTGATGGTTTCCCGCGGGAAAGGTCACATTTTCAATATAGGATCAATAGCAGGGAAGGCTGCGTACGAGGGCGGTAATGTCTATTGCGCAACCAAATCAGCGGTGGATTCACTTACGAGATCGATGAGGATCGACCTGCTGAAGCATAATATAAGGGTAACACAGATCGCCCCGGGGATGGCTGATACTGAATTCTCAATGGTCCGTTTCAAAGGTGATGCTGAAAAAGCCAAAGCGGTATACAAAGGGATCGATGCCCTTACAGCAGAAGATATTGCTGAGGTGATCTGGTTTTGCGCCACGCTACCGGATCATGTTTGCATTAACGACCTTGTTATAACTCCGACACAGCAGGCGGATGTGTTCTTCACTAACAGAAAGGCATAATAGTAAAATAAATAATACGGTCATGAAAAAAATTTGCATTCAGTTTATTTCTGTATCTATTCTTTTTGTCTTTTGTAATAGTACAGGATTTGGGATTAATACAAAAGACACAAGGATGATGTCTCAACCAGCGATCAGCAGCACCCATATTGCTTTTATCTATGCAGAAGATCTGTGGGTGGCCAACCTTGATGGATCACAACCTGTCAGACTTACTATTGATGAGGGAGTTGAATCAAATCCCTGCTTTTCACCTGATGGAAAGCTTATTTCTTTCAGTGCCCAATATGATGGGAATACAGATGTTTTTATAATCCCTGTTGAGGGTGGTGTGCCAACAAGATTAACATGGCACCCGGGAGATGATCTTGTAAGAGGTTTTACTCCTGATGGAGCAAATGTTTTGTTTGCTTCACAGCGTGCAGTATTTTCAAACAGATTCACACAATTCTTTCTTGTTCCCGTTAAAGGAGGCTTCCCGGTTAAACTGGATATCCCTAACGGGTATTCCGCATCATATTCTCCGGATGGCAAATCCATGGCTTACACTCCACTGTCGCCAGCCTATTACCAATGGAAGAATTACAGAGGAGGAAGGATTTCAAATATCTGGATATATTCCTTCATTGATCATTCTGTAGTTAAGATCCCTCAGCCAAAAGAAGGATGTAACGATGCCGATCCGATGTGGATAGGGGGGAAAGTATTTTTTATCAGTGATCGTAATGGTGAATTTAATTTGTTTTCATATGAAATCGGAATAAAAGAAATAAGGCAACTGACAAACTTTACTGATTTCCCGATTCTAAAAGCTTCTGCAGGCAATGAAAAGATCGTTTTTGAACAGGAAGGTTATTTGCATACCTATGATATAAATTTAAATTCAGAAAAGAAACTGACTGTTGGAATAGCGACCGATCTTCTCGAGTTGAGGCCAAGATATGTTCGGGGGAACAACTATTTTCGCAGTATTGACATATCACCAACCGGATCAAGAGTGGTTTTTGATTTCAGGGGGGAAATAATTACTCTCCCGGCAGAAAAAGGTGATCCCAGAAATATTACTCTTACTACCAGCGCCCATGAAAAATACCCCTCATGGTCTCCCGATGGAAAGACCATTGCATATTTTTCAGATATTTCCGGAGAATATGAGCTCCATCTAAAATCACAGGAGGGTAAAGGTGATATCAAAACCATTAAACTTACCGGAACAGGTTTCTATGCATTCCCGAGATGGTCTCCCGACAGTAAAAAAATCTGCTATACTGACAATGGAAGAAATCTCTATATCATTGATATTGGATCAAATACTATAAATAAAATTGATTCTGATGAGCTTTATGGTCCTGGAGCATTTCGAAATATTTTCGGTGATTGGTCATCGGATTCAAAATGGTTTACTTATACAAAAATACTGCAAACATATTTCAAGGTTGTCTTTCTTTACTCACTTGACCAGCAAAAATCAATTCCTGTTACCGATGGATTAAGTGATGCCTCCGATCCCGTATTTGATCCAAACGGAGAATACCTTTATTTCTTTGCTTCAACTGATGCTGGTCCTGTCGTCAATTGGTTTGATCTTTCCAACCAAGATATGAGTATGACAAACGCAATTTATCTTGTCACACTGAGAAAGGATATTGAGTCTCCCTTTGCAAAAGAGAGTGATGAAGAAAAGATTCAAACTGAAAAAACTGAACCAGAGAAACCAGTTGAAAAGAATAAGAAAGAGACCAAAGCTGCTACGTCTTCAGAAGAAAAACCTGAACCTTTAAAAATCGAAACTGATGGTATCCAGGACAGAATAGTCAGCTTGCCTGTCAGATCTGGAAATTATGTAAGCCTTGGTGTTGCTGGCACAGGTGAAGTCCTGTACATTATCAGGCCTTCTGTTCCGTCAGAAAATTCAAGGTTGCATAAATACAGTCTGAAAGATCGTAAAGATGAGGAAGTGATGGAGCTGGATTCTTATAAACTATCTGCTGACCGGAAAAAGATCTTCTATAGGAAAGGTGAGGTTTATGGGATAACAGATGCCATTAAAAAGCCTGAGCCTGGCAAAGGGATACTAAATACAGGAGCAATTTCAGTTAAAATCGATCCTCTTGCTGAATGGCCTCAGATTTTTGACGAGGCATGGAGAATTAATCGCGATTATTTCTATGATCCTGGAATGCAAGGGGCCGACTGGAATGCAATGAAGGAAAAATATTTAAAATTCATTCCCGACCTTGCCTGCAGAAGCGATCTCAACAGGATCATTCAGTGGATGTGTAGTGAGTTAAGCGTAGGACATCATAATGTCAGCGGAGGTGACAGGCTTAATAATCCTCAAAGAATTGGGGGAGGATTGCTTGGAGCAGATTATGTAATATCAGCCAACAGATTTCAGATAGATAAAATCTATGGCGGGCTAAACTGGAATCCCGATCTGAGATCACCTTTGACAGAACCTGGTCTGAATGTCAATAAGGGCGATTACATTCTTGCTGTTAACGGGAATGACATGACTGCTGATAAAAACATTTATAGTTTCTTTGAGAATACCGACGGGAAGATAGTAGAACTGACAATCAACAATAAGCCCGATTATGCCGGGTCAAGGGTTGTAAAGGTCGTTCCGGTAGCTAACGAATACTCTCTTAGAAATCGTGACTGGGTAGAAGGAAATCTGAAAAAAGTAACAGAGGCCACGGAAGGGAAAGTGGCATATGTGTATGTTCCAAATACATCAACTCAGGGACATGAATATTTTAAACGGTACTTTTTCCCTCAGGCAGACAGGAAAGCAATTATCATTGATGAAAGATTTAACGGAGGAGGTGCAATTGCAGACTATTACATTGATATCCTTCAACGTCAGCTGCAGTCTTACTGGAATATGCGCTATGGCAAGGATCTAAAATCTCCCAGCGCTTCAATACAAGGGCCAAAAGTCATGATTATCGACGAAATGGCAGGATCAGGAGGTGATCTTCTTCCATGGATGTTTAAAAAATTCGGTTTAGGTACACTCGTTGGGAAAAGAACCTGGGGTGGCCTTGTTGGCACCTTGGGTTTTCCTGAATTTATTGACGGAGGTAGGGTAACAGCACCCAATGTAGCTATATGGACAAATGATGGATTTGTTGTGGAGAATGTCGGGATACAACCTGATATCGAAGTGGAACAATGGCCTTTGGACATTATAAACGGAAAAGATCCTCAACTTGAGAAAGCTATCGAAGTTGCTCTTAAGGAACTGGAAAAGAATCCTCCAGAAGAACCTGTAAGACCACCATACCCAGTAAGAGTCAGAAAATAAAAATTAATCAGCAGGGGCGTTCCATGGAACCTCCCTACTGGTTCATATATCCCTGGTCGTGTAAAACCTGCACCAACATTTTTGAAAAATAAACATTGTCTTCCTTTTTATACCTGACGTCAGTAAATACCTGGGCAAGTGTTTCCTTATCATTCTCTTTCACAAATTGTTGTGAGTCTGTCCTTTTCTCTTTATCTGAATAATATTTGTCAATATATCCGGCGGTATAATCATGATATGTTTCAATATGGATCACGGCTTCAAGAGGGAGCCTGTCGACCTGTTCAGGTTTTTCAGCCGGCAATCCCACAGTGACAGTTGTTACGGGAACAACACCTGCGGGTAGCCTGAGAGCTTCAATTATTTTATCAGCCATGTATGTAGTGGTTCCAAGATAGCAGATACCGAGTCCTTCAGCTTCGGCTGCTATGCAAAAAGTCTGGGCTACCAGCAGTGCGTCAATCGCTGCAGTAAAGAATGACAGGAAATTATCATATCCCGGATCAGCTTTTCTCTCATGGCACCATTTATTGAACCTGTTGAAATCTGCACAGAAAGTCAGAACAACAGGCGCCTCAGTTACCATCTTCTGGTTGAAATGGTATGGTGCCAGTTCTTTTTTCTTATCGGGATCCCTTGTGATAATGATGCTGTAAACCTGCATGTTCCCGGTTGTCGAAGCCCGGCATGCTTTTACCAGCAGATCCATAAGCAGCTTATCGTCAACAGGTTCGGAAGAATATTCACGAATAGTCCTGCGATTCAGAAGAAGATCATTGATGTTATTCATTTCGAAAATAGTTGAATATTTCACAAAGGAAACAATTTCCGCGGGAACCTGAAGAGAGGATTAAAAGGATTTTCTATCTTAGTACAAACTTATGAACTATGAGCAGACAGGTAACATTATTCACAGGTCAGTGGGCTGACCTTCCATTGGAAGAAGTGTGCCGGAAAGCCAGATCATTTGGATATGACGGTTTGGAGCTGGCATGCTGGGGCGATCATTTTGAGGTTAACAAGGCGACTGACGCCTATTGCAGGTCAAGAAGGAAGATGCTGGACAAGTACGGACTTAAGGTGTTTTCCATTTCAAATCATCTTGTCGGTCAGGCAGTATCCGATCGCATTGATGAGCGCCATAAAGGCATCCTGCCTGGATATGTCTGGGGAGACGGTGATCCCGAAGGTGTAAGGAAAAGAGCAGCGGAAGAAATTATTAAAACCGGGGAAGCAGCAAAAAAGCTTGGTGTTTCTGTTGTAAACGGATTTACAGGAAGCCCGATATGGCACCTCGTTTATTCTTTTCCTCCCGTCCCTCCAAAAATGATTGAAGATGGCTACAGGGAGTTTGGGAAAAGATGGAAACCGATCCTGGATGCCTATAAAAAGCTTGGAATACGATTTGCACTTGAGGTACATCCTACAGAGATCGCCTTCGATATTGTATCCGCAAGGAAGGCACTGAAGGCTGTCAACAACCATCCGGCTTTCGGATTCAATTATGATCCCTCCCATCTTGGTTACCAGGGAGTTGACTATGTGGGATTTATTCACACTTTCGCAGACCGGATCTTCCATGTTCACATGAAGGACGCAGGATGGTCGGATATTCCGACAGAAGCCGGCGTTTTCGGAGGTCATACCGAGTTCGGAATGAAGGGCCGTTACTGGGATTTCAGGAGCCTGGGACGCGGGAACATCAACTTTGAGGAGATCATAAGAGCTCTCAACCGAATAGGTTATAGAGGTCCGCTCTCAGTTGAATGGGAAGACAGCGGTATGGACCGTGAACACGGGGCCAGGGAGGCCTGTGAGTTTGTCAGGGCTATCGATTTCCCTTCCTCAAATATTGCTTTTGATGCAGCATTTGAAAAATAGATTGCCGGTTAATCAACTGTTTTAAAAAATCTAATTTATATTTTCATGGATATAACAATCAGGAAAACCAAATTATTCAATGCAAGCTGTGTTGCATTGGTAGTTACAGCCCTGGCTTTCGCAACAAGGGGTTCTTTTGTTGAAGCCTGGGCAACTGAATTTGACCTGACACATACCCAGGTCGGATGGATAGTGGGTACAGCTTTCTGGGGCTTTACTCTTGCAATGGTCTTTGGCGGTCCGCTGGTTGATATTATCGGACTTGGACGAATCATTGCAATTGCATTTTTCTGTCATGTTATTGGTATAGTTCTCACCATAATCGCGACAGGTTTCTGGACTTTGTTTATTTCCACTCTCTTTATCGGTATTGCGAACGGCAGTGTGGAGGCTGCCTGTAATCCATTAATAACAAGCATGTATACAGATGAAAAAACTCGCCGTCTTAACCGTTTCCATGCCTGGTTTCCAACCGGAATAGTGATCGGGGGACTTGTGGTTTACCTTTTCAATAATATAAGTCTCACTGACTGGCGGTATGCTATGGCTATAATGCTTCTGCCGACATTTGTTTATGGATTTATGTTTCTGAACAAGAAATTCCCGCAAACAGAACGGGTAGTTGCCGGTTTTTCATATAAAGACATGCTGAAAGCCTGTTACAGTCCTCTGTTTATGTTCATGGCATTCTGTATGATACTAACAGCTTCGACTGAGCTTGGTACGAATCAATGGATCGCTGCTTTGCTGGCAAATGTCTCGGATAATCCTATCCTTCTGCTTGTATGGATATCCGGTATAATGGCTATCGCACGTCTGTTCGGGGGAACCCTTGTACATAATGTCAGATCCACTTTAATATTACTCACTTCTGCTGCCCTTGCATTTATCGGATTAATGCTGATGGGATATACCAGCGGAGTAATGGTATTTGCTGCTGCCGGAGTTTTTGCACTCGGTATTGCATTCTTCTGGCCGACCATGCTTGGATTTGTGTCTGAAAACATACCACAAAGCGGTGCGCTGGGACTGGCAATTATGGGAGGTATTGGTTTCCTGGGAGGTGCTATCGCCCAGCCGGCTCTGGGTGCAATTTTTGATGCCCAGACAGCCGCTGCAGTACCGGCAGGACAGATAATCGATATTTTAAAAAATGCTGCTGCCGGATCGCAGGAAGCTGCAATCTGGGCACAGACTCAACTCACAGGAGGAGCAAATACACTGAAATACGTATCAATAGTACCTGCAATATTGATTGTCTGTTTTATTTATCTGCATTTCAGAAAAAGAACATAATCATAAAACTGAAAATATCATGAAAAAGATAAAGCTGGGAATGATAGGAGGCGGCATTGGTGCTTTCATCGGTGACGCTCACCGCCGTGCCTCACGTATCTGCAACGACTACGAACTTATTGGCGGCGTTTTCGACAAGGATTATGCCAGGAGCAAGGAGTTTGCAATAAAGGAAGGCTTAAGCCTTGACCGCTGCTATAACAGCGTTGATGCCCTTATCAAGGGTGAGCTTGCATTCTCAAAAAATGAGAGAATGGAAGTCATAGCAATTGTTACACCAAATGCTCTTCATTATCCTTTTGCCAGGAAATTTCTTAACAACGGTTTCCATCTTGTCTGCGAGAAGCCGATGACACTTACCGTAAAAGAGGCTCTCGACCTGGAAAAGCTTGTGGCTAAGAACAAGCTGACCTTTGCGCTGACTCATACTTATACGGGATACCCGATGGTGAGACAGATGCGTGATATGATCGCCAGAGGTATTCTTGGCACTATTCAGCGCATTGACGCACAATATTACCAGGGATGGATCAATGCAATTATTCATGGAACAGGCAGCAGGATAACCGGTGTCTGGCGACTCGATCCGAAATTTGCCGGTGTAAGCAGCTGCATGGGAGATATAGGGGTGCATGCCTTCAACCTTATTGAGTATACCACCGGACTTGAGATAAAGGAGGTGCTGTCGGATCTTAATCCGGTGAAGGATGGTGTAAAACTCGATCTTGACGGTACGGTACTTCTGCGTTTCAGCAAAAAGCTCAAGGGAGTTATAAGATCCAGCCAGGTGTGCGCCGGAGAAGAGAATAATCTTACTATTGCTGTATATGGCTCAAAGGGGAGTCTCAAATGGGGTCAGGAAAATCCAAACTACCTTTACCTGCTAGGTGATTCAGAGCCAACAAAAGTTTATAAGCCCGCTCACGGGTACAATGATAAAATGGCTGAAGAGGGACACACAATGCCTGCAGGACACCCGGAAGGAATATACGAAGCCCTGGCAAATATCTACAAAGGTGCGGCAAAGTCGATCCGCAAAGAAAAACTCAGGCCCGGAGAGTTTCCAACCGTGCATGATGGTGTCAGGGGGATGAAATTCATCCACTCCGTTGTGAACTCGAATGCAAAGGGGAACGTATGGGTAAAGATATAATGACGCAAAGGCCTTAACCTGTACCCTATTTCTTTTTCCTGAGGAGGAATAAGACTACTCCGCCTACTACGATGACAGCTCCGGCTATTATTGCCATCAGACCTGTGGAACTTTTACCTTTTGCTTCTTCAGCTGACTCCTCATCTTCAACTGCATAATAGAAAGTCGGTTTGGCATCCGTATCTATATTTACAGTATCCTTCTGAGGCTGCGGCACTTCCTGGGCAAAAGCCATAGTTAGTCCTGTTAGTAACAATACCACTGATAAAGAAAGAATTAATATCGCTTTTTTCATTTTGTGATGGTTTTATGATTATTTAATTGTTTCAGCCAGTCTGTCATATTTCTCAGCTATATCCGGATCACTGTTCCTGTAAGTATCCGCCAGCGTCATGATCGCCGGCTTGTATCCGGGATTTATCGTCAGGCAGGTCCTTAACAGCTTCCGGGCTTTTTGCATATCCAGGTCAGCCAAAATTTCCGCCAGATCAACATATGCTCTGAAATACTTCTTGTTTATATTAATAACCTTTTCATAATAATCAACTGCCAGGTCTTCTCTCCCCTGTGCCCGTGAGATATTACCCAGGTACATAAGAGCAGGTTCAAATTCCGGATTTATTTCAAGCGCCCTCTTCAAAACAGAATCCGCTTTTGTGGCCTGTCCGTCATTATAAAGTGCCCTGGCAAAATTATAAAAAATCATTTCATCCTCATCGTTAATTTTCAGAGCCTCGTTAAAGAAGCTGACAGCATCGCTGTTCCTCCCCTCCTCAAGGGCTTTAAAACCGTAATAATCCGCCTTTGTCTTCCTTTCAAGAACAGCACAAAGAGGAACACTGTCAGCATATATTATATGTATGGCGTTAGCCGGCGGCCATGCCTTTTTCTTAAGCCTGTCAGGGGGAATATACCTGTTGGTAATAATCGAATAATCCCAGTCATTCTGGCTTCTCTCTTCATTCCTGAAATATGATGTCCGGATTCCGGGATTATTCCGGAATTGCCATTCGACAGAGAATGTTGCTTTGACAATTGCTGTATCGTTATTAGTATTATTGAGATAACTGATCAGCCAGTCTGATGCTTCGGTCTGTCCGATATAATAATAATCTGTCTCATAATTGCCGTAAGCACCATGCAATCCCCCAGTCAGCTGATTATAATACAAGTAATAATAAGACCTGTTTTTAGCCATAAATTTTACCGGATGTACTGAAAGCAGAAATAGGAGAGTAAACAGAGCCCACCTGAATAACCTGTTCTTTACCACATCAAAGATCAGGCTGAATCCGGTTGCGGCAATAAGAATAATCAAAGGATAGACAAAAAGAAACTGGCGCCAGGAGCTGTACAGGTTTGATTTCTCAACCATTACAAAAACAACAGGAAATAAGATTGTGAAAATCACCAGGCTGAATAACAAAGCTTTTCCAGAGTTAATTATCTTTTTAGTGAATGCCGCAAAAATAATAATTCCGGTCATTACAATAACCGGGATTGTTACTGCCATGGATTTCAGGAGATAATACCATGGCATAAAATCGGACCACATCATTTTACCTTCAAATATCTGTCTGAAAGTGGACGGGAAATGCGCCATTACTCGGTATGATTCAATTACATTCCTGAACGGATCCTGCAGTGCATAGGGCCAGAGAAGAATACTCAGGAAACAGGCAGCTCCCAAAACCAGTATCATTATTATCAGGCTTTTCCAGCCTTCAGTGTAATTAATTCTTTTTTCGCGGATGCTTTTTAGTAAAAAACTGACGCAGAAAAAAAGAAAAAGATAGCATATCAGCAACAGTCCTCCTGCTCTTATGCTTAGTGCTATGGCTATACTTAAAGTAAGAAGTACAGCATCAGGAAATGAACTTTTCTTTTCGGGAAACAGAAATTTCAGGCTGAAGAATATTGATGCAACATATCCCAGTGCGAACGGGATATCTTTAAGGTTATTCATGGCATGTCCCATGAAAGTCGGTGAAACCGCGTAAAGGAATAAGACAATAATCCCTGTCCTGTATCCAGTAAGCCAGACGGCAAAAAGCGCTGTTAATAAAATAACAGTCCAGCCCGCCAGTGAGCTCATCAGATGCCTGAACCTGTAAATATCATCAATCCTGAGCCAGTGTATCAGAATAGTCGTCAGGTTATCATACGACTGGCCATAATATTTCAGGTGTGAATCAGGAGTGTCGAGGGCAGACTGATCCCTGCCTCCTGTTGCAAAAAAATCATAGACTGACTCAGACTGACCATAATGAAGTACTTCGTCACATGATATCCCTGCAAACCTGCTAAAATATATCATTATGACAAGCAGAAATGCTGCACTGATGAAAAAGATATATTTCAGCCCATTTTGTGACATCATCATCCAGGAGTATCGCCATAGAATTTCCTGACAAAATAGACCGGA
>Ga0307378_10000075_pt1 | contig 180409 bp, 131 predicted proteins | sample UN1MG_FD_202238 | JGI IMG/M metagenome (GOLD analysis project Ga0307378, IMG submission 202238) | Soil microbial communities from Risofladan, Vaasa, Finland - UN-1 | ecosystem: Environmental > Terrestrial > Soil > Coastal area > Acid sulfate soil | place: Finland: Risofladan, Vaasa... | reverse complement strand
GCCATCTCGATGCATTCCACCGTCGATGCTTTCTGCGCTTCGAGGTCCGATACATTCGCTGTCCACGTTGCGGCCTGCAAGCCGAGGCCAACGACCTGGTCGCGTCGCGCAAGAGAAGTACCAAAGCCTTCCGGCGATACGTCGGTTCGCTGTGCAAACTCCTGCCCAACAGCCAAGTGGCTGAGCACGTAGGGTTGGCGGAGGACACCGTCCGGTCTATTGATAAGGAGTATCTGGCCGAGACTTACCCACCCATAGACTTCAGGCGTCTTCGCCGCCTGGCGGTCGACGAGATCGCCTACCGCAAAGGTCACAACTACCTGACCGTGGTGCTCGACTACGACACCGGCGAGGTAGTCTGGACTGGCGAGGGCCGTGGCGAGGCGACTCTTTCGACCTTCTTCGAACTCATTGGTCCTGATATCTGCAAACAGATCGTTGCGGTCTCTTTGGATATGGCTGCTGGCTATATCAAAGCTGTGAACCTTCATTGCCCGAAAGCTCGGGAGGTGTTCGACCGCTTCCATGTAGTCAAACACCTCAACGATGCAGTCAACGATACCAGGAAACTTACTCTGGCCAAGGCCAGCGAGGAGCAACGCAGCGTGGTCAAGGGCAAGCGTTTCATCCTGCTGCGTCGGTTCGGCTCTTTGGAAGACCACCAGGTCAATGAACTCGCAGAGTTGCTGGAATTGAACAACGACTTGTCGACGGTCTACCTGCTCAAGGAGCAGTTCGACGAGTTCTGGGTCCGCGGCAACGCTGGCAGCGCTGCCAAGTTCCTCGATGCATGGATCCGCGAAGCGACTGAGTCCGGGATCTCGCCTCTGGTAAAAGTAGCCAAGATGCTGCAAAGGCACCGTCGTGGTTTGTTGGCCTATCACGTTCATCGCATGACCAACGGTCCGCTTGAGGGTCTGAATACCAAGATTAACGTCCTACGCCGATCACGCTACGGCTTCCGCGACCTGGAGTACTTCGGACTGAAGATCAGACAGCTTTCCATTGAACGCTCTCCGCGTCAGGTCAGGCGTGCAAAGAGAGCAATCGCTTGAAAGGTGCGACTTCCAGTGAAACCGTGGAGAGCCTAAAAAGAACGTTAGTCTCGCGCGGATTAGGGCCATATTGAATAATCAGACTAACATTCAGGGATTGACGCCCATTGCTAGGGATGCTTTTATTCGCATTAGAGAGGAAGGACTGGGATAAAAACATGAGCAATGCTGCGATATTATCAATTCGTCCAGTGTACGCATCCCAAATTCTAGCAAGAAAGAAAACCATTGAACTTCGTCGATCCGACATGGGGCTGGCTGTTAGTGATGTTGTTCTATTCTACGTTTCAGCTCCAGATCAGCGTCTTGGGGGCTGGTTCCGAATCGCCAAGATCGAGATCTTGGGAGTTGATGAAATGTGGTCGAAACAACATGAGCTGTTGGGAATCAATCATGATGACTACTTGAAGTATTTCGAAGGAGCGGAGAGAGCCTTCGGACTCCATGTCGGAGAAATGAGACCACTGGAAAAATCGATTTCACTTACCGAGATTCAAAATATCGTGCCTGGTTTTGTTCCTCCACAAGGACTCATTTGGATCAAACAAGACTTGGGACGGTTCGCCAATCTGTTGTCAAGGATTCATCCCCCTTTGCCAGATGACGTGTTTCCACAGCTCTCATTGTTCGAAAGTAGGTGAAAAACGACATGCAAACACAGATCGGTTTAGCTGAGTCGTAACCCTCAGCTCTGATCTATGTCGTACAGCACCATGCGCCTGCGAAGAGTCGAGCGGGCTATGCCCAGGGCCTCGGCGGCCTTGGACTTGTTCCAGCCGTTGTTTCTAAGGGCGCGGATGATGTCTGAACGCTTCGTTGGTACCGCCTCGTCTGCCTGCTCGCTTCCCTCCCCTTCCGTGAAGCCGATGTCGTCCGGGCCAATCTCGCTCCCGGCTGACAGGATGGCGGCGTTGCGAATCACCTGGCGGAGCTCGCGGACATTTCCCGGGTAGGAGTACTTCTCGAGAATGCCCATGGCCGCGGCGGAGATCGTCTTCGGCTTCGTCACATTGGTCATCCGCTCGATGAAGTATGTCGAAAGGAGCGGCACGTCGTCCCAGCGCTCCCTGAGCGGCGGAATGCGGAACTCAAAACCCTTCAGCCGATAGAACAGATCGCGCCTGAACTTTCCCTCCGCGACCAGCTTTTCGAGATCTTGGTTCGTCGCCGATATGACGCGCACATCAACCGTCCTCGTCCGGTTCCCGCCGACCCGCCTCACCTCGCCGTACTCGACGGTCCTCAACAGCTTCGGCTGTACATCGAGCGACATGTCGCCGATCTCGTCCAGGAACAAAGTGCCGCCGTCCGCTTCCTCGAAAAGACCATTCCTGGCCTTGTCCGAGCCGGTGAAGGCCCCCTTCTCGTGCCCGAAAAGCTCGCTCTCTATCAAGTTCGACGAAAACGCCGAGCAGTTGACCGTCAAGAACGGGCTGCCGGATCTACCGCTCAAGGATTGTATTGCTCGCGCCACCAGCTCCTTGCCGGTCCCGGACTCGCCGGTGATCAACACGGGCTCCCCGGTCGGCGCCACGGACTCGAGCTTTTCTATCAACGCGATCATGGTCTGGTCCGCCGTCACCATTCCGTGCCTCGCGCTCACTCCTTCGTCGCGCTCCGAATCGTCCACGGACACCACCCGTATGACCGTCTCCCCCAGCTTCAAGACACACCCCGGGCCCAGCCTGGCTTCCACGACCTTGGTACCGTCCAGGAAGACACCGTTCTTGCTTTCCAGGTCGCGGACTAACCACTCGCCTCCCCGCTTCGTGAGCCTGGCGTGGAACCCCGAGACGAACTCGTCGGTCAGCACGAGGTTGTTGCCCTGGCCGGAACCGATGTTGACGACCTCGCCCTCCAGTTCGAGCCGCCGCATCTTCCCCGAGAGCTCGCAGACGAGCGCGAGATGGGAAGATGCCGAACCGTCTCCCGGCAGATCCCTCGTGCCCGCGTGGACCTCTATGACCGACGTGGGCGTGCTCAGCAGCTCTTCGTCCACACGAATGCACCTCAAGTTGTAAGCGCCGCAGTCGAACGACTCGCCCAGGCGGATCTCGCCTCGCTCAACGACACGGCCGCCGAGCGAAAGACCGCGGCCGCTCCTGTCCACGACCGAGATCGTCTCCCCGTCCCCTTCCCCGCCGCCGTCGCGAAACCGCAGCTCGCAGTGATGCCGGGAGATCGACGGATCGGGGAGGCTCACGTCGTTGGAAAAATGCCTGCCGACGCTGATCGAATCGCCGGTGAACGGCTCGATGACCAGGTCCTCTCCGTGCTTCGAAATCACCAGACAAAGCATCCTGACCCTCCAAACTACTCGCACGATCCGTGAAACTTATCACCCGCGCGCCGCGCGGGATCAAGTTTCTCGAACCGCGATAACCGGCCCCGGGTCGCAGTCCGTTTCACAAATTTTTGTGCTTGGACTCCCTCCCGGTGCGACTCTGTGTATCAATTCTCCTCATCTCGGATTCGGACAGCGCCATGAAATCCTTCTCCGATCATCCCTTTCTTTATCCCTTTCTTTAAGCGCTTCCTGTTATCCAAGTTTCGTTACCGGCGTAAAGCTTTGAATGACTTTCAGATTTGCCGCGCTCGGGAATGAAACTGTGTTCTATCTGTTTGAAATCAGCCAACTAATTCTGGATTTTGAGTCCCGTGCGTCTACCAGTTTCACCACGCCGGCATCGCCTCAACTCGGAGCATTATTAGATCGAAGGCGAGCGCGGGGTCAAGGACCGACTTGAATAAAAGTTCACTACGATAGATCCTGTACGAAGATTATTCGGTACACTCCCGCCTGCTATCGATCTCCCTGCCAAACAGAGGCCGCACGTAACCCTCCCGCTCGGCCAGCATGTCCAGGTGCAGGGAAATGGTTTCCTCCACCACGGGAACCACGCCATCTGTCCCGGGCAGCTTCCGCTCGTCGACCGTCTTGATGTATCGCTTGCATGCTCCGCACATCTCGATCCAGCGTGCATCGCCAGGGGACGGGACCAGGAGACCCAGGGACTCCTGGTCGCGGTTTCCGCAAAAGGGGCACATTATCCTGCTCACGGCCCAGCGCTGACCGCACATGGCGCAGTACAGAAGGCGTTTGCCATCTTCCCGCCTGAGGATGGCCAGGACACTGGGCGCGCCGCACATCGGGCAAAAACCGTGGTTGTATTCTTCGTCGGCGTGCCATCCAGTGGAGCGCCTGATCCTCCGCGCAGCCACGGTGACAAACGGCACGGCCAGCAGGCGTCCCACCAGCAGCATGGTCGGAACCGGAACCCCAGCCCGGTCCGACAGTTCCTTCAGCTCAACCGGGCTGCCGTGCAGGGCCAGGTTCCTCGCCAACCGTTTAAGGATGGCTGGCTCACGAGCCACCGCATCGCGCAAGGAGACCAGCTCGTCCGACGCCTCCCCGCGGCCACCCGTTGCGTCGCAGATTTCCTCGAAGAGCCCGGCTAAGTGCGAGTCTGGGAAGAGGATGTCATCCCGGGTGAGCGTTATGCTGCGGACACTCGCATCATGCATCCGGCCGCAGGGGATGTCCGCCTCCCCGGAGGCATTCAGAGCCTCGCAGACTTTCCGCTGGGCCCGCAACACGTTCCGGGTGAACCGAACGTAGTCCGCGGAGACGTACTCCTCGCCTAAAAGATCATCAAGGTGCCGCTCGATCTCGTCCAGCCCGCACACCGGTTCCCGCTGATCGGAAGAGTGGCTCATGAAGCGGTCGGCATTCGCGAGGTTTCGGATACCGGGCTGTGCCCGCCGCCCTCGGCGCTCTTGTCGGGGTTCTTATCGGGACCGGGCGGTTCGAGCCGCGTGTAGATGGGAAACAGCTTGATGCCCAGACTGTAAAGAAAAATGATGGCCGCCAGTGTTGCCACGGATATCAGGATCTCGATCAGGCTGGGTATGTAGACACCCGGTATGTTCATTCCGATGAATGTCACGTTCAGGCGATTGAACAGCACCCCGAGGATGATCAGGACCGCTGCGGTACACCGTAGATACGGGCTGCGACGAATCTTTGAATAGGTGAGCATGATCGCGGGAACCAGACCGCCAAAGAAGATCTCGATGAGGAAAAATGTCTCCTTGACGCCGCCTCCGTAAGCCTGTCCTACGTGGTTGGATCCGGCCACGCTGACCATCTCCACGAACACGTCGAGCAATCTGAAGGCGAGGTACAGCCACAACACGCCTGCGGTGATGCTGCTGAGCCTGATTAGCCTGTCCGCGGGCAAGGGGCGCTTGAACATCCTAGAGGTGATGGTCCTTTCGACGATGACGACGGACAACCCGATGGCCACGGCCGAGATCAGGAAGTTGATCGGCAGCCGGGGCGACCACCAGAAGTGACTCAGCTTGTCCGGCACCAGCAAAAAGAGCGAGCCCAGGGACGACTGGTGCAGGGTGGACAGGATGATGCCGAACATGATCACCATAACCGGCACGCCGGTTTTCTTGCCGTACCTGGGCAGCAGCAGAGCGATGACGGTGAACAGGACGAATGCGGCCACCGCCCAAGCAACCGAATGGGACATGACATAGGCAAAGAAGCTCAAGGCGGCAACCGAGTACCAGGGAGACATTTTTTTCCACAGGTCATGCAGTCGCATCCAGCCGAAACGCTCGAAGATGGCCGGGGCCAGCTCGAGGGCGAGCACCGTCAGGTAGAGCATGACGCACCAGGCCACTTCGAACAGGATGGATTGCTTCGGCCACATGTAGATGGGGTTTATGATGCGCCAGGGAATGCCGATATCGACGGCCAGCGAGGCTCCCGCGAACCCGTAGCCGAGAATGGCCCACAACACGGCGGATCGAGCGAATCCGTGAAGAGACTCCCCGCCCAGGAAATAGATGATGGCCGCCGAGGAGAATCCCCCGGCAGCGAGCGCAATCAGACAAATTACGTTAAACCCCTTCCACAGGCCCCAGGGCCAGTTGTCGGTCAAGTTGGTAGAGGCCCCCAGACCGTACATCATCCGGTAGACGACCGCGATAGCGCCCGCCGCCATCAACAACGCAAGCACCAGGGCGGGCCAAGTGAAGATCTTCGCTCTTAGGGTGGCATGCTGCATGGGAGTTCACTCCTCAGTGTTTTCGTTTTCGACCCTTGTGCGCCGCTGCGAGAACAGGAACAGGCCGGCAAACACGGAGCCGACTCCCAGGATCAACGGCGGCACGGCCGCTTTGGCTGTATGGGAGTACGAGGGGAACGGGCGATCGCCCAGGTTGTCGGGGAAGCCAATCCGATCGAACGACACGCTCGACAAGTAGAGCCAACTCGTGCCCCCCACCTCATTCTCGCCATAGATATGTTTCTCGTACCGCTCCGGGAAGTCGCTGATCCGTCGCTTGGCTTCCTTGACGAGGGTGTCTCTCTCGCCGAACGACAAAGCGCCCGTGGGACAAGCCTTGGCGCAGGCCGGCGTGCCGAAGCTCTTGGCCAGGCGGCTGCTGGCATCGCGGGAGATTGGTTTGCCGTTGACCTCGGTGACCGGCTCGCGCGCAACCTGCCGGTCGAAGCAGAAGTTGCACTTTTTGATGAAGGGTATTGTCTTGTGCCACTCGAAAGACGGTACGCTGAATGGGCAGGCGATCATGCAGTAGCGGCAGCCAATGCACTTGTTCGAATCGTAGATCACCGGTCCCTCAGGGGTCTTGACGAGGGCTCCGACGATGCAGGCCGACACGCAAGAGGGGTCGATGCAGTGCATACACTGGCGCTTGGCGAACACCCATTCCAGCTCGCCGTCATTCTTCTTGACCTCCGTAAAACTCACCAGCGTGAATGTCCTGGCCGAGAGATCCGCCGGGTTCTGGTATCCACCCGCTTTGCTGAAAAATTCCGTTTTTTCGGCATCGTTGCCGTTCTTCTGCTTGCAGGCCACCTGGCAGGCCCGGCATCCGATGCACTTGGTCAAATCCACAAGGCATGCGCAAGTCATGAGGCACCTTCTTTCGCGATTCTACGGACATCACAGAGAAACGCCTTGTATTCCGGTATCATCGTATTGGCATCGCCGACATGCGGCGTTAGCATGTTGGCCGTCGCACCCTTGGCCATCCCCGCGTAACCGAAGTGCCAGATGATGCCGATCTGGTCGACCTGCCCGCTGCCCAGATGGAAGGGTTTCAAGCGCGGGGTCACCACGGCATACATCTGGACCTTGCCACGTATGGTGCTTATCTCGACCATGTCACCGTTGTTGATGTTCTTGCGCGCCGCGAGCTCCTCGCTCATTTCCGCGAAGGCGCTGGGCTGCAACTCGACCAGCCAGGGGAGGTTGCGGGACATGGAGCCGCTCTGCCAGTGCTCGGAGACTCGGTAGGTCGTTGCCACGATCGGGAACTTGTCGGCCCGTCCGATTTCTTCGGGCCGCCAAATCTTGATGACCGGGTTGTATTGCTGGTCCGACAGCAGGTTATCCACCGGGCTTTCCAGAGGCTCGTAGTGTTCCGGCAGCGGCCCGTCGGCAAGCCCAGGGGCATACAGGCAGGCTTGGCCGTCCGGCAACATGATGAACGAGTATTTGCCCGCTTCGTTTGGTCTGCCGTCCGGTTGCTTCAGCGGAGGCCACCCCCCGTCCGGCACATCTCCGAGCCACTTGCCGCTTTTCCAGTCGAAGACGACAACCGGTTTGTTCGGTGCCAGGGGCCTGCCGCGGGCGTCACACGACGCGCGGTTGTAAAGGATCCGGCGGTTGACAGGCCAGCACCATGCCCAGTTGGGATTGAGACCTATCGGGTCGTCCTTGGGGTTGGAGGCATGGCGACGGGCCATCATGTTACCTTTGTCTGTGAAACTCGCGCAGTATAGCCAGTTGCCGCTGCTGGTGGAGCCGTCACGCTGTAGCAACGCAAATGACGGCACGAGGTCACCCTTCTTGAACAGCTGGCCTTTGATCGTTCTGTCCTCGTGGAACTTGCCGTTGATGTCCCTGGCGACCAGGGCGGGATCGGGCTCCTCGCCATCGCCGTATGCCCAGCTCAGCTCCACGATGGGAGAGGGAAAGACTCCCCCCGCCTTATACAGCTCTTTGACCTTCTTGAAGATTCTATCGAGAATCCAGAGGTCGGATTTAGCGTTTCCCGGAGGCGCGACGGCCTGGTACCTCCACTGTGCCCAGCGGCCGGAGTTGGTTATGCTGCCGCACTTTTCAACGGACGCCGCCGCGGGCAACAGGAACACTTCGGTCTTGATGCTGGCGGGATCGGCTCCCGGACGCTTCCAAAAGGTGGATGTCTCGGTCTCCCACAGGTCCGCCGCGACCAACCAGTCCAGCTTCTCCAGTGACTTGCGCTCCGAGGAGGCGTCGGGACCCGCGACCGCCGGGTTCTGTCCCATCAAGACCAGACCCTTGATCTTGCCCCGCGCCATCGCCTCGAACAACGCGATGTGCGAGCAGTTCTCCTTACCGTGCTTGGGTAGATAGTGATAGGCAAAATCGTTGCCCGGCGTGGCATGCTCCGCCCAGAATGCCTTGAGAAGGCTGACGGTGTATGCGGGGTAGTTCTGCCACCAGTTGGCGCTGCGCGGATCGACAGACACCGGAGTCGAGCGCTTCAGGTAGTCGTCGAGAGAACCGTCCGTCGCTTCGGGGGCACGCAGGTAACCGGGAATGATGTGGAACAGGATGCCGTGGTCCGTCGATCCCTGGACATTGGACTCTCCTCGCAGCGCGTTGATGCCGCCACCCGCTACTCCGATGTTGCCCATGAGCAACTGAAGGATGGCGTAGCTGCGGATGTTCTGGGTGCCATGGGTGTGCTGGGTGGCGCCCATCGCATACATGACGGTGCCCGATTTGTTCGGAAGGTGGGTCGCGGTGAAGACCTCGCAGAGTCGTCGAAGCTTGTCCGCTGGTGTCCCGGTCGTATTCGAAGCCCGCTCTATGGTGTACCTGGAAAAGTGCCTCTTCAAGACACTGTATACGCAGTTGGGATCCTTGAGGGTTGGATCCTTGATGATCCCGCCCTTGTCGTCCAGTTGGAAGCCCCAGTGCTCCTTTGTGTAGGCACCGTCAACGATTGCTCCGAATCTGCCGGCGTCGAAAGGCAACTCGGGATCGACCAGGAAGCTGGCGTTGGTGTGGGTCGCCAGGTAATCCCAATTGACCAGATCGTGGGTGAGCGCATAGTTGATGACAGATCCGATCAGCGCAATGTCGGTTCCCGATCGCAGCGGTACGTAGAGATCGGAGCGCGCGGCGGTCCTGGTGAACCGCGGATCGGCCGTGATGATCTTGGCCCCGTGCGCCTTCGCCTTTAGGACCCACTTGAATGAGATCGGATGGTTTTCGGCGGCGTTCGATCCGATGATCAGGATGCAGTCCGACTGTGCGATGTCGATCCAGTGATTGGTCATGGCCCCACGGCCAAACGAGGCGGCCAAACTGGCCACCGTGGAGCTGTGTCATATCCGGGCTTGGTGCTCCAAGTAGATGACCCCCAAGGCCCGGGCCAGCTTGGAGTACGGGTAGCACTCCTCGTTGTCGAGCGACGCCCCGCCCATGCAGGCAATTCCCTCGGTGCGGTTGACGACCAGGCCTTTTTCGTCCTTGGCCACGAAGGAGGCGTCCCGGGTCGCCTTGATCCTCTCGGCGATTCGTGCGATGGCCCAGTCCCAACTTTTTTCCTCCCAATCCGATTTCCCGGGCGCGCGGTACTTGACCCTGGTCAGCCGCCGCTCGTTGTTGGCGATCTGCAGCATGGCCGATCCCTTGCTACACAGGGATCCGAGGTTGATGGGATGATCGGGATCTCCCTCGACATGAACGACTTTGCCGCCTGACGTCGTCACCAGCGCCCCGCAGCCGACCGCACAGTAAGGGCAGATCGTCGTGCTTATCCTGCCTCTCTGTGGCTTGATCGACTTGGCGTAGGCGACCGAACTGCCGAGATCCAGTCCGAAGACCTTCGCGAATAGACCTCCAGCTCCCGCCGTCCCGGTACCGACTAAGAATTTCCTCCGATTCATTTTCATTTTTGGCTCCTACCCGTTCGACTGTCGCGTTAACCAACTACACTTCGACAAGAACCAAGATCATCGGCCTCCTGCTTATAAAAATATACTCATTATTGGTGTGTTTTCAATAAAAAAAATTTATCGGTCTCGAAACGGCGGCCGGAGGTATAACTAATCGTAAAACAAAGACAATTTATCGCGTCCCCGTTTCTACGTTGCCTGCGGGGTTTGCCTCGTCCGTCAATACCTCACCAGGACTGTGTAACGATAGTTGATTTTGACGTCCTGGCCCGACTTGAGCTTCAGGTTCCAGGCGCATTCGTTGCTATGATTGACCGAAAAGACGCCCTCCCGCCCGAGCGTGCACTTGGGTTTGCGGTCGGCCGTTATCAACTCGCCCGAAAAGCGACGGCGGACGACCATCGAGACTTCTTCGGTGCGATGGTTGTTGGCCCTCAGTTCGCTTTCAACCGTTGCCCGGTAGTAGCGGTCGCCGCCGATGTAGATGTCGCGGCGTTTACCCTTGACCTCTTTTTCCGTGTGGCGGGTTCTGATGCTCAAGGCCTTGGTAACACGCAAGGTGGTCATCTCGCCCCGGTTTACCCAGTAGCTCAAGCGCTGGCCGCTGAAGTGATTGCCGTCTACCACCATGGCCGGGGCGGTGGTCATGGGAAAAGACAATGGATTTCGGAAACGAATCGCGTCCCAGGCGGTGTCATCGAACTTCTCGGCATCTTGATTCGCCTCTTCCCGGCCTGAATAACTTCCGTATTGCCCGCGGGTGTCGGGCACGTTCCACTCGACGATGCGGTTGTAGGGCGCCCGGGCCAAGGCCGTCTGCACGGCCAGTGACTCGCCCTTCTGTAAACTTACAGAGCCGATGTTCTGGTAGTGCAGGTCCACACCATCGCCGGTGGGGATGGCCGACAGATCCAGGCCCCCTCCCGGGGCCGGCTCGTTGAATCGAACGGCCTGCTGGGTGATCGCGCGGTTGCCCATGGAAACGTGGCCGAGCGAACGCGGAGAACTGCTCAACTGGCTGAAAAAGTCCTGCCAGGTGCTTGCCAACGTGAGCGGCGAGGTTACGTGCTGGAACTCGATGTTAGGGAAACCGGAAATCAGCTCGAGCCTGGTTTCAACAAGATCACTTAGTTCGTTCTTGACGATCGCCTTCTGTTGCAAGACCAGTTGCCTGGGATCCGAGACATCCAGCCTGTAGCTGGGCGCCCAGGCGATACCCCGGGTCAAATATGAGATATTGATGGTGGCTTTCTTGCGACCAAGTCCGCTGACCTCGAAGAGCATCACCGGTTTTCGACGCATGATCTTGGTGCGGGCGCCTTCGGCCTGCAGATAGGCTATCTTCGATTTGTCCACGTATGACCGGTCTTTGCCTTTCTCCAGGATCAGAAAGCGACCCTGCTCGAGTTTAGCAACCCGGCCGCTTGCGGGCGGGATGCCGCCATCTGTGAAGTAAACGACCACGTTGCGGCCGGCAAGCTCCTCTTGCAAATTGGCTGAATTGGCTTCGTCCGCCGGCGCTTCCACCATCCGGTGGGTGAGCCGGGTTACGACCTTGGCATCGCTGACTATCCAGTAAGTGCCGTGGATCGGTTCAGGGACATCCTCCAACCGATAGGTGCCGTCTCCTTGCACGTTAACCGTGCGGTCTATTACCGCCAGGCCGTTTTTGAACAAGCCGGCCGAAGTGATACGGCTCTTAACCGGCATCTCCCCGGCAGCCGCAACGCTCGACATCCAGACCAAGACAAACACGAACATCCCGATTTTACGCATATCAATCCTCCTTTTTATGAAGCATGTTTCTCTCCTTGCCGGCAGGCAATCGCCGGACCGATAGAGTATACGGTAAAATGAGTACGCTCAATGTAACGATTTTGTAAAAAATTGGCCCACAGAGCAGTGCATTCACGCTAGATGGCGATTCTGCCCTCTACGATCCGCGGAAAGGGATAAACCTCGTGGATATCCTTGAGACCCAGAAGGCCCCAGGTCATTCGCTCGATGCCGAAGCCGGCGCCGGCGCAGGAAATTGAACCCGAGCCAGTGGCGCCTGTGGAAAACAGCTCGAAGAACGGCGCGAAGTAATCGATCGGATAGCCCAGATCCAGCATCCTCCTTTTCAGATTGGCAAGCGATCGCGTACGCTCCGCGCCGGAAAGGCATTCGACGGTGTGCGGATTGTTCCCGCACGGGGGCAAGATCAGATCATAATTAAGGAAGCGACCGGCTCGTTCATCGAAGCAGTCGTATGCCTCACGCGCAAGGTTTACCAGCAAGAACGGCACATTCGCCTGCCTGCGTGACAGAAACAACTCAAGCGCGTCGCCGTCCAGCCCCTCACGTTTCTTGACATCAACCGCGTCATAAACGGACAGCTTCTCCGGGAGCTCCGGCAACGGCTGCCCCCTGAACTCGCGGATGATCTCTCCGTGATTTTCGTTCAGGTAATGGTATAGCCCCCGCACCAGCCCGGAGATAAACTCGATCATCTCCTCATAACTACCGTCGCGTTTCTCGAAGTCCACCTGCATGAACTCGGCCGCATACTTGTATTCCTTGCGGGCGATGCGCATCTCCATGCGGATGTTGGGCGAGGCCCAGAACACCTTATCCACCGGGGAAAGCATCACCAGCAAGATCTTCTGAAAGATCAGCGACTGGGTGATGGACACCTCTTCGCCGTAGTAGTTAATCCGGGCCGGGTAGGTCCAGTGATTCAGGGGATCGGTGCAGCCGGCAAGCATGTACACCGGAGGATGCACGTATCCCGCACGAATCAGTTCGTCGGCGAGATAGTGCTGAACGGCGGTTCGGATCTGCAGGATCTTCCGCAGTTGCGGGTTGGCCAGGGCTCGACGAGCCTGCTCGAGAGCCGCCTGCATCATGGGGTTGTCGAGATCCACAGGCTCTATACGATGCACTCCCAGGGTCAGGGATCTCACCCTTCTTTCCTCCTCCTTCATGGCTGCTCCAATTCCGTCCGGTTCGGGAAATTCCTGCAAACGCCGTCCTAGGAAACTACGGCCTTCTATCCGACTCTGTCAATACGTGTACAACCAGGGATGAAACGCTGATTTGCCCTGAGGATCACTCGGAAGGCGGATCGACTATCTTGCCCATGAAGATAAGCGCCTGCGAGTGGCTGTCGTGGATGATGAACAGGAAGGGCCTGTCCACGCGCATTTGTTCGGGCATGCTCGATGTGCCCACTCCTACCGATGTTACCGCCGCGGCTTCGGTTCCTTCTTCGTTCACTTTGACGTAGCTCTTATGCTTGACGAAGGAGATGAACAAGCCGCCCGCGGGGTTGATGCCGGTTAAGTCGGCCTTGACTTCATCGAAGGCATCTCCCATGCCGAGCGCTATCAGCACGTCGTTGAGCGTCTTTTCGTACTCCATCTCGAAGCGCGGCATGTAGAGTTGGCAGTTCTCGCGCTCTTCGAACTGCCCCAATGAGGCTGTGAAACTCGAAGCATCGAGCCCTGCCGCCACCTGGTCGATGTTCTTGTCCGGGTGCGGCAGGATAATAGTCATCGAAAACAGGCCGTGGCCGTACGGCAAGTCGACCGCCTGGAAGTCGGCGCTGTCGAGTATCCGAAGCTTGTCCTCGATGTGCATCATCTTAACGTTCTTGTCGCCGTCGGGGGCGTGGAAAATCGCGTCTTGGGTTTCGGCCGGGTCGAACTGCGAGACCCAGGTGCCCTTGAAGTAGACGGCGTTGATCAAAAACATGACGAGCGTGTCGTCGATCGGAGAATCGACGATCTTGTCTATCTTACCGTGGGTCTTTTCGCTCACCCAGGCGTTGATCGTATCTGCGGCTCCGGAATCGGCGAAGTCCATTGCGGTCACCGCCGCGCCGAAGAAGGTCACGTTGGCGTCGATGAAGTCCTGCAGCACCTCGAACCCTTCCCGGTACCAGATCGAGTTGGCAATCTCCATCTTCACCCTGGAGTCCATCCCGGTAAGTAAGTCGACCAGCCCCTTGTAGCCTTGGTTTACCTCTTCGAGCGACAAATTCCCAAACTGCAGACACTGGCGCATGCCCTGCTCGGTGCCGCCGCGCGCCCCGTTGTAGACCATCCCCAGCGCCATCGAGACGCTCAAGGGCGAGACGAAGACGTTGCCGCCGTCCGACTGCGCGAGCAGCTCGTTGAAAAACGTGAAACCGAAGCCGTTGGACGACCCTACCAGGCTTACCTCGGTGGCCGAAAGATCCCGCGGCGGCTGCCAGTCGTCCGTGGTTCCACAGCCGGTGGCGAACGTTCCCATCACTAGCGCCAGGACAAACAGGCCGGCCAGGGTTGTTACAAATGGTACCAGGCGTTTCATCTCATGTCCTCCCTTGTGAAAATCAACAAGCATTTGGCCACGCCACGCTGAATGAGCAAGACTCGTGCCAGTTTCAAACCCACTCCGTCCCCGTTTCTATTTCTTTGTTTCCAGAGAGATAACGATGGTTGCCTGTCTCCGGGAGTGCTTTGTGACTCAAGTTTCTGAGGTCTTGTTGCAGGAATGTCGTGGTTGTTCATAACGCTATTGACACTCCGCCGCGGCATGTGCTAGCTTCCCGCGCATAAATTGACTCGATCGTCAATCAGGAACAGGAGGAGCAAAATGACCCCCAAGGAAGTGTTCACAGACAAGCTGCCCGCGCAGATGAAAGAGAAGGGCGACGAGGTCACCAAGGTCAACGCCATCTACCAGTTCATGGTAACCGGCGACAACGGCGGCAACTGGTGGGTCGACACCACCAAGAGCGGCGGCGAGGTCGGCGAGGGCGAGAACGCCGACGCCAAGTGCACCATCACCATGAGCGACAGCGATTTCATCGACATGGTCACCGGAAAGCTGAACGGCCAGATGGCCTTCATGACCGGCAAGCTCAAGATCAAGGGCGACATGAGCCTGGCCATGAAATTGGGCAACGTTCTCGGCCTGTAGCAAGCGCTGCATCTCTAGGGCAGTTTAGCAGTATCTATCAGCGCCCGGTGCGCCGAGATCTCGGAGATACAGGTTTCGTCCTCGGTTGAGCTACCGCGCTCTACGTCTTCTATGGTTATCTTCACCCAGCCCGAACGGATGGGCTCTGTGAAAAAAACCATCGCCTGCTTGCCGAAGTCCAGCCCGGGCAGCGAGAAGTCTCCGTAGGCCTCGATTCGCGGATCGAGCTTCGACGACCCACCCCGCTCTATAGGCACGACGACACCGTTTTCGAACATGATCGAAAACCGCTTGACCCGGTTGCGCGCTTCCCAGTCTTCTCGCGACCCGGCGCAGCCGGGCACCAGGCGTACCAGGCGTACTGGCTCGGCCTGCTTGAACGACAAGGTCACGGATTCCGAGACGCCCGATCCCGGCCGGCCCTCGACCCAGCCGGTCGACAGCATCCCGTCGGCCACCGATTTCACGTCCCACAACGCTTCGGAACTCGGCAGGCGCGAGGTCGCCGTCAGGTTTACGGGAGCAAGCGGCGTCAGGAAATCGAGATAGCGGTCTTCGCGCTGCAGGTATTTCCCGCCTTGGGCCTCGAACACCCTTTCGCGTATCCCGATTATAAACCAGGTCTTCTGGTCGGATCGACCCGGCACGGAAACCAACTTGGGATCGTGCCTGACCACTATTTCGGGCCAGTTCGAGCCAGGCTGGCGTATCTGCGGGCCGGGGGCGACACCTCCCAGGTCGATGACCCGACGTGCCGCCCGCCCGGCCTCTTCTTCGGGATGCGTTACCAAGTAGCGCGTCTCGATCAGTTTTCTCGGCCCCTTGGTGCCAAGCAGGAAGAGACGCAGGCCGTGATCGGCCTCGTCCGGGCTTTCCTCGCAGACGTCCAGGAGCACGGCCGCGGTTCTCCCGTCGAGTTCGATCTTCTCGAAGCGAGTCACGGAGTCGGCCTCGATCGGGGGTTCCCGCGACAGCAGCGCGTAGTCTCCCTTGTCGTCGGCGTGCCAGGCGGAGAGTCCTATTCCGCCGCTCGAGCTCTCAACGACGAGCGAGTCCTTCAAGCCGTCTGCGTCGAGGTCGACTCTCTTCTCGTCGAGCATCTCGTAGCCGGCCAGCCTGAAGTCCCTGAATGCCTCGGAGCCGTGAAACGTCTCGACCGCGGGCTGGGCAGCGGCCGGTTTTGCGATGGCGCAAACAAGCAAGAAAAAAAAAGTCTGTGACTTCATTTTTCCCCCAGGAAAATCTCGTCCGTTTTCTCAGGCCGTTCGGTATACATGGCCTCGATTAGTTCGCTGTAACGCTCCTCGACCTCTTTGCGTCGCAGCTTCAAAGTCGGTGTGATCTCGCCGGCGTCGAGCGAGAAGGGCTTGGGAAGAATCGTGAAGCGCCGGATTGTCTCGTAGCCGGGAAGCTGCCGGTTGCGTTCTTCTATCTCGGCCTCGAGCAACTTTCTGATGCGCGGGTGGACGGCAAGCTCTGAAAGCCTGTCGAAGGGAATGCCCTCGCGCTCCGCAAAGCCCTGGATCTGCTCGCGGTCAAGAGAAATTAGCGCGGTCAGGTGCTTGCGCCCGTCGCCGCAGACAATAAGGTTATCGATGTAACTGCTGGTGCGCATGAGCTTCTCGATGTTCTGGGGCGAGATGTTCTTGCCTCCCGAGGTGACGATAATATTCTTCTTGCGGCCGGTCACCTGCAGGAAACCCTCCTCGTCGAACACACCGATGTCCCCGGTATGCAGCCACCCTTCCTGGTCGAGAACTTCTGCCGTGGCCTCGGGCTGACCGTAGTACCCGGCCATGACGTTGCGGCCGCGGATCAGGATCTCGCCGTCCTCGGCCAGGCGCTCTTCAATGCCGGGAATCGGCGGCCCGACCGTCCCGATCCGGTAACGATCGGGGCGGTTGACGTTGGCCGCCCCTACGTTCTCGGTCATCCCGTAGCCCTCGAGAACCAGTATCCCCAGGCTGTTGAGGAACTCGGCAATCTCCGGAGACAGCGGCGCACCCCCGCTGACGAAGAACTTCAGCCGGCCGCCGAAGCGTTCATTGATCGTCGGCCCGATGATCACGTTGTAGGAGAGCAGGCGACGGACGGACAGCCCGAGCGGAATCGGGGCGCTTAGCGATCGCCGCGAGGCGACTTCTTCCCCAACCTCGGTGGCCCAGCGGAAAAGTCTGCGCACGGCCCAGCCCTTCTTCTCGACCTCGCGTACCAGGGCACCGTGAACCCTTTCCAGGATGCCCGGCACAAGCGTCACGAACGTCGGCCGCACCTCGATCATCTCGCGGTTGAGCATGTCCAGCCCGGACGAGAAGGCGGTGCAGTAGCCGACGCGCACAGAGGCCAGGACCATGATGCGAGCCAGGATGTGTGAGAGAGGCAGGCATAACAGGTGGACGTCGCCGCTTTCCACGATGTGCTCCATCACCTTGGCCAAGGCTTCCGCCTCGAAGACGAAGTTATCGTGGGTCAGCATGACTCCCTTGGGCAAACCGGTCGTTCCTGCCGTATAGACAATGCTGGCAAGTGAATCGGGCCCGATCTGCGCCTTGCGGCTCGCGAGCGTACCGGGGAACTCGGCCTTATGCACCCGCCCGGCAGAAAGCAGATCGGCCCAGCGAACCGCGCCCGGCCCACCCGCCGGTCCGCCGATCAGGATGACCTGCTCGACGGAGGTCTTGTCGATCACCCTGCGAACCTTGTCCAGTTGCTTCTCGTCCTGTACAAAAACCATCCTGGCGCCCGAATCGGCAAGCACGTGGCAAACGTGTTCGACTACGGCGTCGACATGGACCGGCACGGTGCAGCCGGCGGCTTTCTGGATGGCCAGATCCGCGATCACCCACTCGGCCCGGCTGCGGGAGAGAATGGCCACCCGCTGGCCGGCCTGCATGCCTATTGAGATCAAACCGTGAGCGAGTTGGTCGGTAACGTCATCGAACTCGGCCCAGCTAATCGCCTGCCACTGCCCGGCGACCGAGCGCGTCAAGGCAACCTCGTCGGGCGAGCGCTGAACCCGCTCCCTGAACATATCAACAAATGTGCCTTCCACCAAACCGCTCCTTGTTCCCATGCCATTATCGCAGACACCAGCGTAAGACTACCCTCGCCGGTGGGGATTGATCAAGATCATCATCCGTCCCGGTTTGCCTCCGGTTCGACAAACGTGAAATTTGGATCATACCCTGGGGCCGTCGCGACCGGTTTTCCACATACCGCGCAAGAGGCTCGCATTGACACGCTGGAGGCGCTTGCGATATATGTCGTCAAATCAGGTATGACAGGGCCGACAGGGCCGTGTTCATACGGGAGCGTCGGGTGGACTGGGTACCTGCGCAGATCGATCGCTACCGCATCCTCGATGAGGTCGGCCGGGGTGGGATGTCGGTGGTGTTTAGTGGGCAGGATCTCTCGCTGGATCGGGAGGTTGCAGTGAAGATCCTCCTGCCCCACCTTTCCGGCAACATCGAAAGCCGCAGGCGTTTCCAGTGCGAGGCCAGGGCCGTGGCTCGCCTGCACCACCCGCACATTATCGAGATATACGATTTCGCCGAATCGGACGAGGGTCTCAGCTACATCATCACCGAGTTCGTCCGGGGCTCTACGCTCAAGGATTTCATCGAGCTGCACAAGGCCTTCTTCCCCGAAGTGGCAACTATGATTACTCTTCAGATCTGCGAGGCCGTGGCCCATGCCCACTCGCTCAAGATCATCCATCGCGATCTCAAGCCGGAGAACGTCATGGTGTCCGCCGACGGGGTCCTGAAGCTGATGGATTTCGGCATCGCCAAAGTCATCGACCAGCAGCAACAGATGACCATGACCGGAACGATTCTCGGATCCCCGGCCCACATGGCACCCGAGTTGCTGGAGGGCCATGAGCTTGACTTTCGTTCGGACATCTTCTCCATGGGCACGATCCTATACTGGTTGTCTGTGGGCAAGCTTCCGTTTACGGGCCAGAACCCCCACCAGGTCATCAAACTAATCGTCGAGGGAAGCTACCCGGATCCCCAGCAGGTCAACCCGGTGGTCGGGGCCGATCTGTCGCGGATCATCCACCGGGCGCTGGATCACGATCCCGCCAGCCGCTTCCAGACTGTCTCTGCCATGCAAACCGAGTTACACGCCTGCCTGAACGATCTGGACATTGAGGACATCGACACCGAACTGACTTTCTTCTTCAGGCAACCGGAAAGCTACATTGCTGCCCTCGAACCCCGGGTGGCCAAGAAACTCCTTGTACACGGCAAGGCACTGATAGCGTCCGGCAAACATCGCCAGGCTCTCGAGGTGCTAAATCGCCTGCTGGCCCTGCAGCCCGAACATCCAGAGGTGCTCGATCTGGTAGACGGCATCCACAGGCGCCATCGCCTCAAGCACGGACTGCGCATTCTCTCAGCCGCGCTGTCAGTCCTGTTGATTGTAGCGGCAGGCATCTGGGCGGCGACTGTTTGGCTGCCTCACGACACCGGGGAAGTCATCGACGCCGGTATAGCCGTGGGCGTCTACGTAGACGCCGGCCTGCCAGCCGTAGCCGATCAGGCGAAGGCTGGAGCCGACCTGCAACCAAGAACCGACTTGCAACCAAGAACTAACCCAGACACCAAGAAAGTAGCTATCGTCCACCACCCCAGACTCATCGTCATGCACCCATTTACCATCGTGCCGCAGCCTTACTTCGAGCGCATCCTGATAGACGGCCGCGAAGTCGCCCGCAACGACGACAAGACCACCGGCTTCGGCCAGTTTTACAAGGGCAAGCTTCCGACGGGCCGGCACCGCGTGCAAGTAGTCGCCCGTCCATACGCCGATGACGAGTTCACCATCGAAGTTCCGCTGGCCGAGGAACAGGTGCGCCGCAAACTGCACTTTCTGCCGGCGCTGGTCGAGATCGACTCCGAACTGGCCGACGCCACGGTCTACATCGATGGTAAATACCGCGGCTCTGCGTCCAGCAGGCGCAAGAACCCGATCGCCTTCACGCTGGAAGGGCGCCGGGGCTCACGCAAAATCAACATCCGCCTGGTGGATAAAGCCGGCCGTGAGCTGCGCGGAGCATTGACGGTGACAGCCGGCAAGACCGTCGTTTTCAAGGCCACCCGGTCGCAGTTCGTTCCGGTCTCCGACGGGGGGAGGCCATGATCCCGCGGATCAGGTTTATAGCCCTGGTGCTGGTTCTGCTGTTGTGCCGGACGGCCGGCGCCGACTCGATTTCCGAAAGGCTCAACCGCGGCGCTTCCGAGTTCGCTTACAAGAATTTCGCAAATGCCGCAGGGATCCTCGAGAAACTGCTCTACCCCAATCTCCAACTCACCGCGGAAGAAGATATAGTCACGGCGCGCGAGATGCTCGGGTTGTGCTACTTCTACATTGGCCGGGAGCAGCAGGCGCGCAAGGAGTTCACGGCCCTGTTGTACTTGCGCCCCGGACATCGGCTGGATCCGTTCTTGATCCCCCCTCCGGCGGTGGCGTTTTTCGATCGTATCCGCAACGAACCGCGTATGAAGGCTCGTCTGGAGAAGATCGAGAAGGAGCGCCAGGCGGCGCTCGAAAAGAAGAACAAAAAACCGCCGCGCACACTGGTCAGGCGTATTTTTTTCGAGCGCGATCGGCTGCGCCGCAGCCGCTTGATCGCCTTTCTCCCATTCGGACTGGGGCAGTTCCAAAACGGCGACAGCATCAAGGGAATCTTGCTGGCGACCGGCGGCGGGTTGTCACTTACGGCCAACATTGTCTGCTACAGCCTTCTGGTTGCCCTGGCCAACGACAACGGCAACTACGCCCGGGAAGACCTCGACCTGGCCCGGGGACTGAAAATCGGTCAGTACGTCTCGCTGGGCATCTTCGCCGCCGGCTGGATATATGGGGCCATCGACGCAAACATCTATTTCAAGCCGTTGACCGACCCGCCATACCGCAAGGCCCGCGAGGAAGAACAGGTCACAGGAGATGAGACATCTTCGCTGTTGCCCGTGGGCATGCCGGGCGGAGCCGGCTTTTCTTTCCAGACGCGTTTTTAAGAGGAGGTCTCCACGATGCCGAGCATTCGCTTCAAGCCAAGCAAAGAGACACGCTCGCGCAGCGTCCAGATCTTCAAGCGTATCACGACAATCGGCAGCGCCGCCGAATGCGACATTTCGATTCAAGGCGCCGGCCTGGCGGACAGCCACGCCCATATCCACTTCGATGGGAGTAGTTTCAACATTTCCAGCATGAACAAGAACCAGGTCGTTGTGGTAAACGATCACAAGGTCAAGGCCGGTCGGCTGGGCCACGGGGATCGCATTCGTCTGGGCGAAGCAGAGCTTACCTTCATGCTTTACGACGAGCCCCCCGACCAGCAGGGCGACATCGAGGCGGCCCGCCTGGAAGCCTACCGAAAGATGCTGGCCTTTTCGGGAAAGCTGGTCGCCAAAGGGTCAATAGACGATCTGCTCAATGCGCTGCTGGACGCGGTGATAGAGTTGACCCGGGCCGACAAGGGCATGCTGATCTTGCTCGAGGGCAACCAACTCCGGGTCAAGGCGGCCCGCAACCTGAAAAAGGAAACCATCGAGGATGCCGTTGGAAAAATATCCGACACCATCGTCGCCCAGGTGGTCAAAAGCAAGCAGCCGTTAATAGTCTCCGACGCGCTCAACGACGAGGACTTCAAAACATCCGAGTCGGTGATCAATCTCAAGCTGTGCTCGGTGATGGCGGCGCCGCTGCTGGAGAAGGGCGAACTTTTCGGCATCCTCTACGTAGGCAACGATAACGTTGTCAACCTGTTTGAAGAGCGCTCGCTCGAGGTCCTGACGGTCTTCTCCGCTCAGGCCTCGCTGCTGGTGCAAAACGCCCTTTTATTGAACGAACTGCGCATTGACAACCAGGAGCTTGCCGAACGGCTCGAGCGGATGCGTTTCGGCGAGATAATCGGCGCTTGCGATGCCATGAAGGAAATATACCGCAAGATCGAAAAGGTCGCCCAAACCGACATCTCGGTGTTGGTCATGGGCGAGACGGGCACCGGAAAGGAACTCGTCGCGCGCCGGATCCACGCCCTCAGTCCGCGAGCCGCGGGCCCATTCATCACCATCAATTGCGGGGCCATCCCCGCCAACCTGCTCGAGAGCGAGCTGTTCGGCCACGTCAAGGGCGCCTTCACCGGGGCCGCCGTCACCCGGGCAGGAAAATTTCAGGCCGCCGACGGCGGGACGCTGTTCCTCGACGAGATCGGAGAACTGCCGACCCAACTGCAGGTAAAGCTGCTTCGGGCACTGCAGGAGAAGGCCGTCACCAAGGTCGGCGATACGCGTTCCGAGTCGGTGGACATCCGCGTCATCTCGGCCACCAACCGCGACATCGAACAGGGCATCAAGGACGGAAATTTCCGGGAGGATCTCTTCTACCGGATCAACGTCGTCAGCCTGCTGCTGCCGCCCCTGAGGGAACGCGGCGACGACCTGCCGGCCATCGCCCGCTACCTGCTTGGCAAGTTCACTCTGGAGTTCGGAAACCGGGCCAAGGGGTTCACTCCGGCGGCGCTTGCGGCCATGCGTAATTACGCCTGGCCAGGCAACATCCGCCAACTAGAGAACCGCATCAAGAAGGCGGTGGTACTGGCGGACAAGACGCACCTGGGTCCGGGGGATCTCGACTTGAATCCCGAGGAATTCGATCGCGTCTTACCGTTGGCCCAGGCCAAGGAGGAATTCCAGCGGCGCTACATCAATCGTACACTGGAGCGCAACAACGGCAACCGCACCAAGACCGCCCGCGACCTGGGCGTCGACCCGAGAACCATATTCAGGCACCTGGAAAAACTGGAGGCGGACGCTGAAAATTTCTGACCGAACCACGGCAACGATGTCGCGATAAGGGAAGGCAAAGGGCTGCTTGAAAAACGGCTACAAGAGCAAAAGAACTTTTTTTTCAACCCACTACGCACCAGGACGTCAAAGTGGCACCTTTCTTGCGTAAAAAGAACCCGTACCGGATGAGCCGGGTGGTTATTTCGGCAACTTTACTGCTGGGTTGTGGGTGTATCATGTCCCCCGATATCAACGTCGAGCCGCAAGAAGTGCTCTACCCGCCCGAGATTATCTTGTCGACCCTGAGCCCGGGGGACCGGTTTTCGATATACGATCTCGACGTCGGCTGCCCGCAGGCGGTCTTCAAGGTGGACCGGGTCAGGGATCTCAACAAGAAAGACGATCTCTACGCCCGCTTCCTGGAGGACTGGAAGGAGGACGACAACAAGTCTTCCTTCGTGACGCTTTTTATCTACCCCGTCCCGGGGCAGGTCGACCGCACGGCGCCTGGTGTCGAGTGGCAGCTCGACCTGACTCGGTATACACTGGGAGTCACCCATAGCCTGCGCCTGTTCGTCTCCGACAGCGAACCGCGCAACGACGGCAACGGGATGCAGATGCCGGATGGCTCGGACGGCCAGTACGATTTCTACCAGTGGACCTTCCGGGTGGTCGAAGAAGGCTCGGGCATCTGCGCCTCGGAAAGTAACGAGTGATGGCAATGCGTTTTTCGAGGATGCTGGTTTTCCTGGCGCTGGCCACGGTGCTCCCGGCCTGCGACATGTTTTTTGGCCCGGACACTGGCCCGGCCTGCATCGACAATCTCGATTGCGCGCTGGGACAGGAATGCAACCCCGACTCGCTAACCTGCCAGAACATCGTCAGCCAGAAGCCGCTCTCGGTGATCGACCTCGAGCTGACCCCGCTGAAGGATTCTGGTTTCGCGGCAACCCAGATAGGCGGCCTGGATCTGAAAAAAGTTGCCGACACTAACGAGATCACCCTGATGGTCGACGACAGCGTGGCCCTACAAGGCCGTATTCCATCACCCGACGCCATGGGCGGGCTTCCGGGCACTCTGGTGGCCACGCGCCGGGCTGGGTTCGACGATCGCAAGCTGACCTGGAACATAACGGTCTCCGAGGACGGCGGTTTCGAACAAACCGTCGCCAGTGGAGTTTACAATCTGCTTTTCAAGCCGTCGAACCGCGAGGGATTTCCACAACTGATGCTCTGCGGCCTGGAGATCCCGTCCCAGAGCCCTCCCGATCTCGGTTACTTGCAGTTCGCAGATCCGGCAACAGCAGATCTCGACGGCCAGGATCCGTTGCTGGTGGTTCGCGGCCAGGTGCTGCAAAGCCAGGCCTACCCTCACCCGATGAACGGAATCACGGTCGACGGGGTAACCGACCAGGGGCTTTATACCAGCACCGCTACCCCAGACGAACAGGGCGTCTTCTACCTGCGCCTGCCTTTCACCCGGGTGATCGATGAACACGGCGAGCGGCAAGAGATTTTCCCCGTAACTGTCGATGTCACCCTCAGGCCGAGTTCCGGCGACGTGCGGCTGCCGACCGTCACGGTCCCGGGCATCGATCTCAGCGGGGCGGACCTGGGAACATTCTACATCGGGGACGTGCCCGCCTCCCACTCGCTATCCGGCGTGGTACTCGATTCGTCTGGCAGGCCGGTCGCGGATTGCCAGCTGCGTTACACGGCGGAGAACATCGGCAACGGCAGCCTGACCATGCAGGGCCAGACTGATTCGACGGGTCATTTCGCAACGACGTTGCCGGAGGGTTCGTACCAGGTCAAGGTCATTCCCGATCTGCTCTCTACCTCGGTCATGCAGACCGTCAACATCGAACTTACCAGCGACCAGAGCACTAATATCAACTTGTCCGATCGCCCCCGGCTCTCCGGCATTGTCACGGACAGCAGCGGCCTTCCCGCGGCCGGCATCGCCGTCAAGGCTAAGCGCCTTTCCACCGTAAGCGGCGTTGAAGACGGCGTGGTGCGCAGCTACTCGGGAATCACTGCCGAAGACGGATCGTTCGAGCTGGAGGTCGATTTCGGCCGCTACAGCGTGACCTTCATCCCTACCGCGGCAAGCGGCTTGCCGCGCTCTTTGCCGCGGGTGGCCTATATCACCGGCGACTACTATGCCATGGACGCCTCGGCGACGAAGCTGGCCCAGCCGACGCTGATCCAGGGCCACGTCTTCGACGCCAACGGCGCGCCGATCTGCGGCGTGACCATCGACGTGTTTCACAGTCCCAACGATGAAAGCTCGCAGCTCGTGGGTCAGGCCATCTCCGGCGGCATCGTGGAAGAATGCGGCGGCTCATACGCGGCAATAATTCCCGGCAATCTGTTTCCCTGAAAAGCACGACCTTCACATTATTGACCGGCGTCCCCGGCGGTTGCTATCATGCCTCCAGGCGAAGCGAGGCACATGAAAGACGACAAACGCCGGCGGGATCACACCCGCACTATCGAGTTCAAGGCCATTCTGGCGGAGAAACCTCCGCTTAAGAGGAAAATCGCCTTCCTGACCGTCATCCGCGGAGGAGGCCGCGACCTGGGACTTCATACCGTGCTGCAGGATCAAGTCATCATGGGCCGCTCGAAGGACGCCGATCTGATGCTGCAGGATCTGGGCGTCTCCTGGGAACACGCCCGGGTGATCCGCAAGCCCGACGGCACTTTCGCCCTGGAAGATATGGGATCCACCAACGGCACCCGGGTCAACGGCCTGGAGATTGAAGGCCAGCATTCGCTGCGCGAGGGCGAGAAGATCTTCCTCGGCGAAACGGTGGTCAGGTTCTCGCTGGCCGACGAGATGGACCTGGTGTTCCAGAGCGAGGTCCAGCAACTGGTAGGCACCGATCCATTGACCGGCCTCGAATCCAAGCGGGTTTTCGACGACGCATTGGACTACTCGTTGCAACAGGCTCGCTGTACGGGGCAGCCACTGGCCGTCTTGATGATGGACATGGACGGGGTCAAGCAGATCAACGACACCCACGGCCACCTTTTCGGCGCCCACGCCATCGGCCAGACGGGCAGGATTCTGGCCGGTGTAATCTGCGACGCCGGCCACGTCTGCCGTTTCGGAGGCGACGAGTTCACGGCCTTTTTGCCCGGCCACGACGCCGAGTCGGCCGCCCGCTTCGCAGAGCGCATCCGAGAGGCCGTGGAGAACGCCTGCATCGAGAAAGACTCGATCCCGCTCAAGCCGACGATCTCGATTGGAGTCGCCGCCTATCCCGAAGACGGCGAAGCCGTGCTGGCCCTGGTGGCCGCCGCCGACCAGGCCCTCTACCGCGCCAAGGCGGCGGGCAAAAACAGGGTCTCCAGGTAACCGGGCCACCGCACCCGACGGCACTATCCCCCGATGACCTCGAAGGGCGCCCAGAAGAACGGGTGGGAGAAGCGCGGGTCTTTTTTTACTTTCCTGGCAGCGCGGGTTAAAGCCGCTGCGGGCTTTTGGCCCGCGCGAATCGCCGTGTAGAAATCCTCTACTATCGAAGCCGCGCTCTCATCGGATAGCGGCCAGAGTGTGGCCAAAAGCGCCCCGGTTCCTGCGTGCAGAAACGCCCGCGTCATGCCTACTACTTCTTCTCCGGCGCCGATCTCGGCCCGGCCGCTGTCGCAGGCCGAAAGCACAACCAACCTGGCCTTAGTAAGATCCACTCCGAGAACATCTGTGGCCGAGAGCCTCCCCGCCCGGGGCGGATCTCCGGACAGTGCCAGGTACGAGTCCATGGGCCGCTCGGGTAGAAACACCCCGTGAGAGGCAATGTGGATCAAGCCTGCAGAACCTGCGCCTGACAGAAAGGCCTGCTTGCTTGCCCGGCTGCCTACTTTGACGCTTGCGTCTTTGAACATGCGCCCGACTACACGGACTTCCTCGGCAGCGGTGGGCAGGTCGGGCATGTCGGTCTGCGGATCGCCAAGCGCTAAAACGCCGCCGGCCGCCTTGCGCTTGGCAGCCCTGATCATCGAAAGCGACGAGGCCGAGGGAACGATCGAGATGGAATCAAAGCGATCTACCAGGTAACTCCTGCCGTCCCAGAGGGCCATGAACGGAACGTAGTGCAGCGGGCCCCAGGGAACGATTACCAGGTTGCCTGCCGGCAGCATTTTGCCGAGCGGCGCAAGTATTTTCGTATACAGGCGCAGGCCCTTTGTCTTGATCTTCTCCTGGTCGCGGCCCGGCTTTTTCATGGCGCGCAAGAAGCTTGCGACCATGTTGTGAAGCTCGCGCTCTTTGATCTCGACGGCCGAGAGCTTGACACCGGCGGGCGTAACCACGAACACAAGCAACTGGGTTCCATCGTGGAAGAATGACACAAGCGCCTCGCCTCGCCTAAGCACTTTTTGCACGTCCCGCACGCCGGCCGGGTTGACGGTTACCAACGAGATCCACCCCTGGCCGGGATCGGGCCGCGGCAAGGGCTTCGCGGCGACACGCCCGGCGGCCAACTTGGCTGCGGGCCCTGCAAAGACGGTCGTAAGCGGCGGCAGCCCACGCAACATGGCCCGGCGCGCCGGGGCCAGCTTGGCCTCGGCCCGGCGATCGCCAAGCTTCAATTGGCGCTCACCCAGCATGTCTAGAAACGCGCGCCCGCGCGCCCGCTCGGAGATCCTGAAAGCCCCGGCGATGTCTCCGAGCTTGACCTGCAGCGCCACCGCCCCGCGGTAGAGGCGGGTCTTGGCGGCCGAGAAGCTCCTGCGCGATCCTTCCGCTCCGATCATGGCCCGCAAGTTCTCGACCAGATCGATGGCCCGCATATACGCCCGCTTCGATCGCTTTGGCTTGCCAAGCGCCGCCAGAGCCCGCGCTTTCTCGGTATAGGCCTGCCAGGCGGCATCCGCGGGACCGTGTTTGCCGAGCGCGGCCAGGGCGGACACGGCCTGGTCGAGCGCCTTGTCCGAGGTTCCCGCGTCGTTGTATAGCTCGGCCAGGTTGGTTCGTGCGATTGCTGCCTGGATTTTATCGCCGGCAATTCTGGATTGTTCCGCCAGCCGCGCCAGAAGCTTGATGGCCTCCCCTCGCCGGTCGGACTCGACCAGCAACAAGGCCCGATCGACTTTCAGCCTGCGTTCGGCCTGTCCGCGCTCATCCTGCGAAAACGCATTCAGCATTTTCTCGGCTCTGGCCAGGAAATCTCCCGCACGCTCGTGCTCGCCCGAGAAACCGGAAGACTGCGCCGCTCCCAGCCAAGCATCGAAGACGATTCGCGGGCGGCCATGCAATAAGCCCGCGGCCTTCTCAAAGTGCTCGACTGCCTCGCCATAGCGCCCCAGGTAATGCAGTGCGCGCCCGCCGTTGGCCGCCATCAACCCACGCAAGAGAGACAGGGCCTCGTCTTTCTCGATCTTCCCGAAAGCTTGATCGAGGAGATTCACAGCCCGGTAGTAATCTCCGGCCAGTAAAGCGGCGCGACCCCTGAGACCGGCGATCCTGGCGGCCAGGTAGGGATCGTTGACAGCCACGACATCGGCCAGGCCCGAAAGCTGCTCGGCCGCCTGCGCATCGCCGTCGATAACGCCCGCGTATGCGGCCAGAAAGTGCAAAACGACGCTGGCGCGCGAACGCAAGGGCGCCCTGTCGGCAAGCGCCCTGAGTTCACGGGCTGCCGCGGCCGGGTCGGTCTTGAATTTTTCACGATGCGGCCCCATCTCGAAGGCCAGTTCCGGCGGTGTCAGTGCCTTGGTCTCGAGTCGCTCGATAGCTCTTCGAATACCGGCCGTCTCGGAAGTCCTTCCCAGGATTCGCATGGCGGCCAGTCCGCGATCGAGCGCCGTTCTGAGCGCGCTTTTACCTCCGGGGACATCGCTCGGGCCCGCGGCACCCGAGTTCAATAAATCGGCGATCTGCTTGGCCGCCTGCGCCAGTTTTTGTTGATCCAGCATGTAGTCAGCGAGACTGCCGGCTTGCAACTGCGCCTGTAATCGTCGAGAAGGCGCGCCCTTTTGCGCTCGGAGCAGCGCCTCCCGGTAGGCCGGCATGGCCGCCGCCCGAGCCCTGGCCCGCCACTCGTCGCCGGCCTGCTGTTCCATAAATCCCAGGCCTTCGGAGGCCAGCGACGAATCGTGCCCCCAACCAGAAGAGAGCCCGTGCAATTCGCCCATGAATGCGCGGGCAAAATCGATGCCGCTCTTAGCAGAACCGGGACGCAACAGTTCGGCGTATGGTCCAAGCGCGCGCCCGCACTCGCCCGAGGCAGCCATACACCCGTCGGCGTCTCCCAACAGACAGATGACGTCCGCTACGGAGTTTTCGAGCATCTGGTTGGCGGGATCCCGGGGGCTCCCCCGCTCGCCCATGCCAACCCCAAAGTGTGTCTTGGCTTTTTCGTAGTGGGAGACGGCCTGCTCGTGAAACTTCGCTGGCCTGTCCCCCGCCCGTGCTCCCGGCGAGAGCAGGGCAACCACGCAAAGCATTAGGCTTACCCGACACATGCTCATCATCTCATAATACGGAAAACTAGTGGATATTCCACGATTCTATGCGGCCCCGGGTGTCCCCATGCCCTTGCCGGCGCCGGCCCACTTGCGCACCAGCCACAGCACGATGGGTGAGACCATGGCGATACAGGCGTAGATCAACCACATGCTCTCGGTGTGCTTGATGCCTTCTGCGGGACAGTAACGGGCCAAGAACCAGCCGGCATAGAATCCGGTGATCATCTTGGTCAAGAACCAGGGGAACTGGCCGATGCCCATGTAGATGCCCGTCTTGCCCTCGGGCGCGATCTCGGCGATGTACTGCAGGAAGCGCGGCTGCCACATGGCCTCACCGATGGTCATCAGGAAGATGTAGGTATACAGCAGGTACGGTCTTGCGGCCATGGCCAGCAGGAAGGTCGGAGCCGCCATTACCAACGTGCCCCAGACCATCATCTTGTAAACGTTGGCCCGGGCCGTGACGGCCGCCACCAGGGGCGCCAAAAAGAAGATCAGCACCGGGTTGATGTTCGAGATTAACTCGTATTTATCGCTCACAAAACCGGAATAGGCGTACTTGATGTACTGCGGCAAGGTCAGCCAGTTATGGGCAAAGAGCGTCTGAACCGGAATCAGGATGAAAATGAAAAACACGAAGCGCTTGTTGCGAAAGGGGTGATCGGGCCTTCTTTTCATGAAAAGAACCAAGGCCGGCCCAAGCAGCAAACCGAAGACGGCGATTCTTAAAAGCAAATCACCGCTGCGACTGCCGCTATGCAGAAATCCCAGCCAGCGCCCGAGAGGCTCGTCAACGGCGAGATCGACGAGCACCGCCGTGCCGACCAGCGCTAGCACGAAAAAGAAAATGAAAGGCAAGTCCCATAGCCTGGGGTCCACGTCGACCGGCTTCTCCAACTCGGATGCAGCTTTCCCTTCCTTGTCCTGCAAAGGTTTAGCCTGCTTCTCGACCGTGGCCGCCTTGACGCTTTTCTTGGTTATCATCGAAAAGACCACGATCGACCCGACGGCCACCGCCGCGGCGCAGGCCCAGAAGACAGCATCGAGCCCGTTGGGCGGCAATTCGGTCGCGAAGCTCTTCCGGATGTACGGGCTGGCCAGGCCGATGAAAAATGCTCCCAGGTTCATCAGCCCGTAGATCATGGCGTAGCCCATGGCCGCCGACTTCTCGTCGGTGAATTGCTTGACGGCGGCATAGGCCGCCGGCTGGTACATCCCGTAGGCCACGGCCACCAACAGCAAGGCCGCGATGGTTATAAAGAACAGGCCCGATCCGAGCCCGCCTGCGTGGAAAAAAAGCTCACCCGCAGCCAGCACCACCCGTCCGAATGTCAGCAGGCCGACGGCCATCCACATGGCCCGGCGCACGCCTATCTTGTCGGCCACCCCGCCTAAAAACAGCTGCGACAGGGTGATGCCGCAGGTAAAAAAACCTACCACGATGCCGGCATAATGAGGACTGATGCCCACGTTCTCCTGCAAAAAGAGCATCAGTTCGGTCAGGATGCCGAAGTAGGCCGCGCCCTCGAGAAAATATGAGATGTACAGGCCCCACAAGGCCCTGGGCGCCCTGGCCGTCTGGACGAAGGGGTCGGAGATCTCTTTCCATGCCTTCCCGACAGCCTGACCGAAAGCGGCCGGAGCAGCGGTTGGCTTTCCGGCTTCTTCTTTTTTGACTTCTTCAGGTTCGATAACCCACCTCCGGCAATGCGTTTTTATACACCACCAGGCCGACTCAATAGCATGGCTTGCATCGCTTGGCAACGATTGCCAAAGCGTGCTATACACTGGCGCTACGAAGGGAGATACACGAATGAGACACTCTTTCGTATTCACCATTGTCTGCGCCCCGCTTTTGGTATTGCTGTTGCAGGCTCCCGCCTCGGCCGGATGGCCGTCGGAAGCCAGGCTCACGCGGGACGTCACCAAGCACTGGAAGAAAACCTGGCCCGATCAGGAACTGACCCACGTGACCAGGAAGACCGGCTGTGAAAAAGTCAAACTGGAAGATGCGGCCTACAAGAAGAGAACCGGCAAGAGCCGCATGCTGAAAGCTTGCCTGGTAAAGGCGGATGCTTTCGTGGCAAAAGGTTATCGTTTTTTCATCTACCGTGACAGCTACGTCTACTACGTAGCCCACAAGCTTATAAGCGTGCAACTCGGCGAGTTGGAGAAGGCCTGGAAGGCGGGAGGAGTTCCGGCGCCCGGCCCCGACGAGGCGGCGCGTCTGTTGCGCGAATTGGCCGAGAAAGATCTTGGCGCCAGCGACGTCCAGATTACGATTCATGAGATGGGCAGGCCGCACCCCTACGGAGATTTTTACCGGCTGACGCTGGTTGCGGACATCACCTACAAGAAGGACGGCAAGCAAAACAAGAAGGAAAAGGTACTCTCCACACTGCAATCCGACGGCAGCGAATGGAAGCCGGCTCCGGGGTTGGTACTCTGAGAGTCTACTTGCAGCTTTTCAGAATCTGCTTCAAGGCGGGCATCTCTTTCGAATCTTTGGGTATCATCTTGGAGTAAGCACGGTACTCGCGGCAAGCAGCCTTGTTGCGCCTGAGCTGGGCGAAGGCGATACCCAATCCGCGGTGTGCCAGCGCCAGGCGGGGATCGGCCTTGATGGCGTTAATAAATTCCCTGACAGCCTCCTTGAAGCGACCCTTGCGGATCAAGACATTGCCTTGCTTGTAATGTGCGAGCGCCTTTTGAGGATCGCTCGCGGGCTTGTTGTGTGCCACAATCTTCTTCTTGCGCGCGGGGCTCTTGCCGCCGTCGGGTTTCTTTCCGACCTTGGCCGTCCCGGCATCGCCCACCCTTCTCTTATCGGCTTGCGCCTTTGCCGCGACGCCCGTTCCGGCATCTTCCTTGGCGGATGAGTCCTCCCCGGCGTCGGACCCGACATTGGCCGCCGCCCCTGAATTGACGCCGGCATCGTCGGCCTTCAAAGGCGTCTCGGTCTTGTCTTCGTCCAGAACCTTCGACTGATTCACGAACCACCAAGCCGCGCCTATTCCAGCGGCTACCACGACAAGCACCAGGAAGATCCACAACCCGGTGCGCGAGGGTTTCGCCACCGGCACCGGCGCCGGTTTTTCAGAAGGTAGGGCATCCGGCTCCGCGAAGCCTGTGGTCGGCAGCTTAATTTGCAAAGAATCACTCGCCTCCGAGGCGGGGGAAGAAACAGCGGCCGACTGTGCGGGAGATGGAGCGTCCGACCGACCCGCGGCCTGTGACCAGGGTGTGCCACCGTCCGGGACGCCTTCACCCGAGCCGCGCATGACATAAGTGCTGCTCCTGTGTCCATCAAGGGGCGGCGGATTCTGTGGCGTGGGAAGAACAATTCCAGGTTTCGGCAGCGGAGGCGGCGCCGCGGGTTCTGAAACCTGGGCCTGCTGATCGAGTTGGGCCTGATCGGGCGATTCCGGACTAGGCTGGTATGGTTCAACCTCGGGCAACGACTCGTGCGCCGAAGCCACGGGCTCAGGCGGCTCAGCCGTATCTCCCGCATCTTTAGACTTTACAAAAGTGGGCATGTTGTCCGACGAGAACCCAGAAGCCGCCCAGCGCGCCGCCGCGGAGGCCCAGTCTTCGGTGCCCGGGCCGGATGCGCCCGGCTGCGCAGGAGCCGCCTGCGGAGCTGGTTCGACCTGCTCGGCTGGCTCAACCTGCGGGGTTGGTTCGTCAGGTTGCTGCGGTGCTTCATGAGGAGGAGCCACGGCCTGCTCGGCAGGTTGCGTCTCGGTACCCCAGGTTGGCGTCGCGAATGTCGAGACGGATGGCGCAGCAGCAGGTTGCTCTGCCTGTGCAGCTTCAGGCAGTGCTTCCTCGGTCGGAGGCGGCTCTTCAGGCAGCGGCTCTTCAGGCGGCGGCTCTTCAGGCGGCGGCTCTTCAGGCAGCGGCTCTTCAGGCGGCGGCTCTTCAGGCGGCGGCTCTTCAGGCGGCGGCTCTTCAGGCGGAGAAGACCCGCCCCAGAGCAGCGAACCAGCCCCCCATCCTTGTCCGGGACCGGAAGGCCCCTCGGCCTCCGAAGCCTCTGGCAAAGGAGGCTCGAGTGGTATGTTCGTCCCAGGTTGAACCAGCGTCAGCGACACCTGACAAGTCGGGCACACCACCGGCCCGCCCTGCTGCAGCAGTTCCTCACTGACCTCGTAACGCATCTGACACTTCGGGCAAACAGCCTCCATCGGACCAACTCCTTGTCAAGAAAAGGCGCCTTACTCCGCCAACCAAGCTCGGTTCGGCTCGATGGTTATGCAACTAAACTCGCCACTAAAAAAAAGCATAAAACGCAAAGGCTTAGTTTGGCAAGAAAATATTCTCGACCCGTATTCAGTGCCTGTACCAACCATATCGAACATACACTTGATCTGACGGGCGGGATGCTGCATAAGTTCCTTATGCGCTCGGTGGTAATCGGAACAGCGGGACACATAGATCACGGCAAGACGACGCTGGTGAAAGCATTGACCGGGGTCGACACCGACCGCCTGGAGGAAGAGAAGCGCAGGGGTATTACCATCGAGCTCGGCTTCGCCGAACTCGATCTCGGTGAGAATCTTAGGGCAGGCATCGTCGACGTGCCGGGCCACGAACGTTTTATAAAGAACATGGTCGCCGGCACAAGCGGCATCGACATGGTGCTCATGGTCGTGGCGGCCGACGAGGGCGTCATGCCCCAGACACGCGAGCACCTGGACATCTGCGGTCTTCTGGGCATAGAGCACGGGGTGATCGCCCTTACCAAAACCGATCTCAGCGGCGAGCCCGAATGGCTTCAGATGGTGACGGACGACCTGCGCGGCGAGATGGCCGGCACTTTTCTCTCCGCGAGCCCAATCGTTCCGGTATCCGCCCGCACGGGAGAGGGACTGCCTGAGCTGCGAGAAGTGCTCGCAGGCGTCGCCCGCGAGATCACGGCGATCGAAAGCGATGCACCCACCTATCTGGCCATCGACCGGGCCTTCACCATGAAAGGCTTCGGAACCGTGGTGACCGGCAGCCTTGTGGCCGGCGAACTGGCCACAGACAACCTGATCGACATCCTTCCAGACCCGGCCGGCAAGATGCGCAACTTGAAAATCAGGGGTCTCCAGGTGCATGGACAGAGCCGCGAACGGGTGTCAACGGGTCACCGCCTGGCGATCAACCTGTCCAATGTCGACCGCGCGGCGCTCTCGCGCGGGCAGGTCGTGGTGCGGGCCGGCACTTTAGAGGTCGGCCGCGCCTTCGAGGGCACACTAAGCCTGGTTTCCGGAGCGAGGCCTGTCCGCTCGCGTACCCGGGCCGTCTTCCATGTCGGCACTGCGCGTTGCGAGGCCGGCGTTGCGCTGATTGGCACAGACTCCCTCGGCCAGGGCGAGAATTGTTACGTGCGCATCCAGTGCACCGAGCCGGTCGCCGCGCTGCCGGGGCAGCGCTACATCCTGCGCGGTTTCAGCCCCATCCCGGGAAGGGGCACCACCATGGGGGGCGGCAAGATCCTGGCCATCCTGCCCCCACGAAGACGGCGCCGGGAAATGCAGGGCTGGTTAGCGGAGCTTGCTCGCATCGAGCGGGGCAGTCTGGAAGAACGCATCCTGATCTTGCTCGAGCACGCCGGGGAGGCGGGCTTGGGTATCCCGGATCTGAGCATGCGCCTGGGCACGGGAGCGGGCACTGTTGCCGGGGAACTGGATCGCTTGATGGCAAGACAGCAAGTCTACAAGTTCGACCGCGAGCGGGGGCGTTACGTGGCGCGCGCGCTGCTCGACGATCTCGGACGGCGGGCAGAAAAGCTGCTTTTGACATTTCACACCGACAATCCGCTCCTGCCGGGCATGCCGCTCGAGCAGGTACGCGGCAGCCTGGCGCGCGATCTCGACCCGCGCCTGTTCAAACTCATGATCCGTGAGCAACACCAGGCGGGCCGTTTGACCCAAGCCGGAGAAGTGCTGCGATCGAACCGGCATCGCGTCGAGCTGGACGCGGAAGGCTCACGGCTCGGACTACTGGTTCGCAAAACATTCACCGAAGCCGGCCTGGCGCCCCCGCGACCGGCCCGGGTTGCCAACGATCTGGACGAGCCGGAACCCGCCGTGCTCGACATGATCCGGCACCTGGTACGCGAGGGATTCATCACCCACATCTCAGGCGACATGTACGTTCCCACCGCCGCCCTCGACGATCTGCGCGGGCGGCTAGTCGATCACCTCGGCAGACACGGCAGTATCGATACCCAGGGATTCAAGAATCTGGTAGGCTCTTCGAGAAAATACGTGATACCATTGGCGGAGTTCTTCGACAGCGAAAAAACGACCATCCGCAAGGGGGAGCAGCGGGTGCTCAGAAAGAAAAATGCTTCAGGCTGAAGGAGGAGCAGATGGCCTCGGCGCTCGACAAGAGAAGAACACCGCGTTTGGCGATCGGGTTCAAGGTCAAGGTGGATACCAAGCGCGGCACCTTCAACGGGGTGGGACGCGATCTGTCAGAGGGAGGGATCGGCGTCTACCTGAGAAATTTGCCGCCCATCGGCAGCCCGGTCGAGGTGCGTTTCCTGATACCCGAGCGTGACGAGGCCATCGAGGTAACCGGCGAGGTTATGTACCACCGGCGCGGCGAACCCGGGGTCAACGACGATTGGGCCGGCATCAGGTTCTTGCGCATGGACACCGCCAGCCAGTCGATGCTGCATAGCTATCTGAAATCGATGTACGACGGCTCCAAGCCTTATCTCCATTCGCCCCCTCCCCTGCCGAAACGCTGAAGGCTGAAACACCTAAGCAGTTCAGAAAAAAATGCCGACCGAGGCTGATCTTACGGCCAGATCGAGAATTCCACCGGGCAGGATTCCTAAAAGAAGAATGGCAAGCGATGAGAGCATGGCCACCAGGGTCAGGCTCGGAGACAGCCTCAGCACCGCTCCCGACCTGGCCGGGCGTAACACCATGGCGGCCACCAGGCCCAGGCTCATCACCAGCACCAGGCCCAGGCTCAGTGCGGCAACGACGGCCGTTGCCACCCAGCCCGCATCGACCATGGCTTCGAGCAGGTAGAGCCGCGAGAAGAATCCCGCCGTGGGCGGCATGCCGGACATGCACAGCAGGGACAGGCCCACCGCCACAGCCAACCAGGTATGTTCGCCGGCCAGTCCCTGCAGGCGACCGATACCCGGGTCTTCCCCCTCCGGTCCCTCCACCGCCGCCACGGCTACGAACAGTCCGATCCAGTTAACGGCGTAGACCGCAATAAAAACGAGAATGCTGCCCGTAGCCTTGCAGGCCAGGTCGAGATCAACGGTCGAGATCTTCCCCACCGCGGCTAGAGTCACCAACACCAGGCCGCCCTGTCCGGCCGCCAGGTAAGCGATCATGCGCTTCAGGCGCGGCTGAACCAGGGCCAGGGCATTGCAGGCAACCAGGGCGGCGATGCCCGCGGCGTGCAGGATGGACGTCCAGCTCAGGTATCCAGGCCCCGACTCGGACGCCGGCAGGAACCCCACCAGCAACATCCTGCCCACGGCGGCAAGCCCGGCAGCCATTAGTCCCCCTGACAGCACCAGCGCTCCTGGTACCGGAAGAGACTCGACCACATCCACGAACCACATGTGTAATGGAACCGCTGCAACCAGACAGCCCGCGCCGGCCAGAAGCAGCGCCAGCGCCACAACCATCAGCGGATCGGATCCGATCAAGGCGTGTGTCTGCAGGAAAGCACGAATACCGAGAAAGTGGGTCGTCCCCACCCGGGCCAGCACAAAAGCGGCTCCCATGCCCATCAGGGCGGCTGCCAGCAGACCCACCAGCATGCCCTTCAAGGCACCCTCGCGCCCATGCCCATTCGAGTGCAGCGCGGAAAGACCCCACAACGGAACCAGTGCTCCGACAAAACCTGCCGTCACCCCGATCAGGTCCCAGGCCATGGCCAGCACGGCTGCGCCCGTCGTCGACAGCAGTATCAACCCGACCGATCCCGGCCGCATCTTGCCCCGCCTGCCGTTTCCCAGCATAAGAGCGCACAAGGCCCCGAGGAAAACCAGGCTCTGGATGAAGATCGAAAAACCGTCCAGCCGCAGTCCACTCCCGGCGAAAACGACGCCCGGCTCGCTCGACCACAACCAGGCGCTTTGAAAACACTCCCCCGCCAACACCGCCATGGCCAAGTAAGTAAGTCGGCGCTGCGAGCGGGGGAAGCGCGCATCCAGGACCGCGATCAGGATGCCCGGTACCCATGCCAGGCCAAGCGTAAGGTATCCGCCCCAGGCGCCCGACATGGCTATTCTCCCCCTTGGATCGCGGCCTGAGCCCTGGGCGCCTGGGCAGACAACCCGAAAGCGCGTGGCGAGATCAGTCCCGGCAGAAAACCAGTCAGTACTATTACCAGCGTCAGCAGGGCCAGTATGGCCACCTGGCGCCTGCGCGGCCAGCGGCCCTTCACCCAAACCGCCGCCAGGTGAGTGCCTCCCAGGATTCGCCTGTAGGCCCAGACGACCGAAGCGCCGACGATCAGGATGGCACCCGCCAGAAACAAGCTCAGAAGCGGGTCGACGGAGGTTTCACGCAACACCAACACCGCTCCCACGAACCCGCAGGTTCCGGGAATGGCCGCCGCCGAGGCGACACCCGCGAAAGCCATCCCGGCAAAGAAGGGGTGTGAGCGCCACAACCCGCTGATCTCGGTAATGCGCTGGCTGCCCCTGGCCTCGCAGATCACCCCGGCAAAAAGAAACAACGATGCCCCTCCCAGGCCGGCGGCCACCAGCATCATTGAACCGCCCTCGACCCAGTCGCGCCCGGGAAAAGACAGGCCGACCAATGCCAGCCCGATCTGCGCCAGGCAGACATAGGCCAGCAGGCGCTTGATGTCCCATTGAACTATCGAAGCTACACCGCCGCCCAGCGCGGTCAGCACTCCGATCCAGGTCAGCCAGGCGTTCATTCCGCAGCCGCCGTGGGCGCAGAGTCTCTCGAATACCTGCGCCAATCCGTAGCCGCCGAGAGGCAGGACGCCGCCCGCTAAAAGGATCCCGGCCGCCGCCGGGACGTCTGCCGCGGCCACCGGGAACCAGGTGTGCAACGGCACGATAGCCATGCGAACCAGGAAAGCCGGCAACAGAAGCCACATGCCGGCAGGTAATCCGGATATTCCAAGGCGGCGACCCAACTCGAGCAGATCGAACGTGCGCGGTGGACCTGCGGCCTTGACCACCAGCAGAACCCCCACCCACATCAGCACGCTCGAGGTCACCGAGGTAATGAAGAAGCGCGTGGCGGAGCTGACGCCGCCCCGAGTCGAACCGCGGCCCATCAGGAAAAAGAAAGGCACCAGCGTTACTTCCCAGAAGGCAATGAACAGGATTAGATCCCAGGCCGTCACAACCCCCAGCATGCCAGCCTCGGCCAGCAACAAGAACACGACGTGAGAACGGTTCATATCCGACTGTGCCGGCCAGGTGGCGATCATTGCAACCACGCAAACGAACACGACCAGGCCCGCCAGCATCATTCCCATCTGGTCGAGGCCGAAATGCAGGCCGATACCGAGGCTGGGAACCCAGGGTAAAGACAGCGACACCATCAAGTCATTGTCCGCAGCGGGAAGAATCACCCGCAGCAGGATCCAGGCAGCCAGGGTGGCGATAGAAAAGCCCCAGCCCAGGAAACGCACCGTCTTGAGCGCCCGGCGCGGACACAGGCCGGCAACAAGGGCCCCCGTGGCCGGGGTGAGCGGCAGGGCGAGCAGCAATATATCGGCAATCGCGCTCACCCGTCACCTCAGCATAGCCAACACCAGCAACAGGGTTGCCAGCACCAGGACAAACATATAGCGCTGTACCCGCCCGTTCTGAATGTAACGCATGGCGGTCCCGATACCCTCGATCGTTCTTACCGTCGTACCGATGACGAGAGTATCGATGATGAAGTCCCCGATGCCGCGCCAGAAAACGACTCCCAGCGCCCGCAAGATAATAACCGGCAGGCGCACTACCATCTCGCCCACACCCAGGCCGGTGCCGGCGATTTTATCCATGATCAACTGCGATCTCGTCAGGCGACCCGTCCAGCGCTGTGCGCGTGCGCGTCCGCCGACAACCACGGCCGTGCCCAGCAGCCACCCGGCCAGAAGCGCCGCTGCGGCTCCCAATGCCCAGGAAAATCCGATCGAGCCGCCGTAGAGATACTCACTGGCGCGGTGCGAGAAAAACGCGGCCAACCCCAAAACGAAAGCCATGACTCCCAGCCCGGCCGGTGCCGCGCTGGCCCATCTGCCGGCCTTCATTTTGCCATCCGGGTATTCTGAAGTCAGCTCTGAATAGACGCGCCTGAGAATCCAGCCGCAGGCCAGCATCGCCAGGCAAACCAGTATCCTGATCAGCAGGCCGATTGTGCCCGGCGGCGCCGAGCCGCACAGCCTGCCGAGAGCCACGAAATTCATAGAGGGCGGCAGTGCCAGGGCGGCCACCAGGATCAGATAGGCCTTGCGTGTGTATGGGCTCTTGGCTACGCCAAGGTTGAACTCGATCTCGTAAAGCGGGCCCGTGAACGCCCCGACGGCCAGGACGAGCCCCCCCAGCACAAGCACGTTGCCCGACACCAGCATGCGCGACGCTACGGGGTCGCCTACCGAGTAACCTATCAGGCAAAACCCGCCGCTGAGCAAGAACAGCCAGCCGAGTGTCTTTTGAGGCCGATGTTGCTGCAGTCCGGCCAGAATGCCCAGCCCGACTCCGGACGCTCCGATAATGCCGGTTAACACCTGCATGTGTTCGATATGCGCAAAAAGCGGCCAGATACGATCCAGCACGAAGACCCCCGCTAAAAGCGAAGCCGCTCCGTGAAGCAGGACCATCGCCGAAGACGGCGCCCGGGAGCTGTCGGGTATCCAGCCGTGGAAGGGAAGTTGTCCCAGGCGGACGAAGGCCGAGGCCGCCACTAGGATCGCGGCCAGGGCGACGTCGAGTTGCAGAGCCAGGCTGCCCAGGAGCAGTAGCACCCCGGAAACCCTCTGGAACAACAACCAGCGCATGCCGGTGCGCCCGCCGCCTTGCTCTGATTCCCAGAAACCGGCCAAGAAAGCAGATGCCAGCGCCAGGCTCTCCCAGCCGAAAAGCAGTGTGACCATCGAGGCCGAGGTGAACAGAACTCCCCCGGCGGCCCCGACAGTCAGCACCAGGGCCTGGTAACGATGGCGCCCGACCAGTCGGGTCACGGATCCAATCGCGTGAACCTGTGCCGCGAGAACAAGCGTTGAGCAAAGCAACATGGCCCAGGCGCCGAGCGGCGTCAACTCGAAGACGAGTGAAAAGGGATCGCGGGTGAGCAAGCCGATTTCCACCCGGCCGAGATTTCCACTTTGCTGTCCCCACATGAAAAAGATCGCCGCCGCGGCGGACTGGACCAGGGGCAGCACGGCCCCGGCAAGCGACAGACCAGCAAGCGTCCGGTGGGAGAGCCGCTTTCCCAGTGCCGAGGTGAGAACGGCGCATAGCACCGGAACAATCCACAACAACAGGTGCGCCCTGGCCAGGTTTCCGCAAAGATCCATCAGTGCTTCATCTCGTCGTACTCATCGACGCATACAGTCCTGCGAAAACGAAAAAAAGCATAGATAACAGCGGCGCCGCTCAAGGCGGCCGTGAGCACCAACGCCAGCACGGCCACTCCCTCGGACTGGGTACTCGAGCCGGTGTGGGCCGTCGCCGCGAAGAATGCCAGCAGGACGCCGTTCAACATGACCACCGCGGAAACCAGGACGACCAGCGCCGCCCGGCGCAGAAGAACTCCCAGAAGTCCCAGGGTGAACTGCAGAAGCGCCAACAACAAGACGTGTTCGGTGGGAATCAATCGCTTTCTCCCTGGCCGTCATCTGCCCGTCCGGCATCGCGACGTTGCACCATCACGACCACCGCCGCCGTGGCCGCGGCAACTCCCAGAAGAAAAACCGATATGACGGCGCCGAAGCCGCCCGTGGCAACCCGGCCCGCCGGGATCTCGGCTGTCGGTTGCACCGTTGTGAAGATTGCCAGTACGATGACCCCGAACAGCCACAGGGCCACGAAGAAGGCGATGAACTTGGTGACGTTGTAACGTGTCCTGCCCGGTGCGCCCAACTTCTGCCTGCCCGGACGAACCAGCACCATCCAGACTACCAGCACCGCCCCGATCGTCACGACCAGGAGTTCCACGGCCAGAAGAGGCGCATGCAGCAGGAAGAGGATCACGGCATTGGTCATCATCAAGGCCACCAGGCCCTGGGTGCTGCGCTGGGGGCGGCGATGAGCAACGGCCAAGAAGCCAGCGGCCAACGATGTACCACCCAGCAACCAGAAAAAAATAGGACCCATCAACCTTCGCTCCCGGAATATCGACTGGGGGATCGTTTACGGGTTTCGGAGACATGTCAAGAGTTGCTTCGTCACATCATTTTAGAGACAGGCGGCCGTATACCCAACCGTAATCGACGCTCCCGCCGCAGGCAGGACGTCATCGCCGAAGAAAATCGTGTTAGTCTGCGAAAAATAAGTCCAGCCATTAGCACAGCCTTGGCAACTGGCTTGACTCACTAAAGACCCGTTGACGGTAACATGGATGGTTGCGGTGACCGGGATTCGTGACAGGCTGAATTCGCGGGGAGCACTAAAAGCGTCCTGGCCGAGGTTTGCCATGACGGTATCGAAGTCGTTCGTGCATATTGATTCGAATATTCCGTATGTTTGTTCGGCAACATCTATATAGCGACTGCCGCTCTCAACTTGTTCTAAGTCATCAGTATAACAGCCGTTTGGCGCATCTCCGCAGACCGCGCTGAGACTCATCCGATCCGGGTTGTAGCCCTTGAGGCTGGCAAAAAAATCAGCGAAGAAGCTCGGGCTGCCGGGTGACTGGTCCTGCTCATTGCTGATGCAAATGACGTACAACCGGGCCCCCTCGCGCATAAAACCGGCGTTGGCGTCGGAGATCAAAGGCTCGCCGAGGGCCATTTGGGCCGCCTTCAGCCCGGCCTCCTGTTCGTCGGAACAGCAATCCCCGACCAGAAGATTGTCGATGAAAGCATCTTCGAGATTTGGCGTCGATGGAGTCAAGACTTTCGGGCGACCGGGGGCCTGGATCAGCACGCCGGGAATGATATCTCGGGGCGGGGTGCCCTGATCGGCCTCGGCTTGGTTGATTTCGGTGGCAATCACGCCGATATGAAAATTAATCTCCAGATTCAAGGCCAACTGGATAAACGAATCGAAACCGGCCGCCATGGCAGTTTGGAAAGGTCCCATCGAGCCCGAGTTGTCTACTACAAAAAGAACATCGACCATGATGTCGGACGGCTGCTGGAAGGTATCGCTGACCGAAGTAGCACTGGTGCCGAGCCCGCTAAGTGGAATCGTAATTGGCGAGAGTTGGTCAAAGCTGATGACCAGGCTTGAGTTGAAAGTCCCCGAGCCCTGGGGAGTAAACCTGACACCCAGATCGACGCTGCCGGAAATCGGCAAGGATACGGGCATCGCCGGGGCCGAAGTGATCTCGAAGCTCGAGCTGGCCGGCGAAAGAGATACATTAGTTATCAACAAGTTTCCATTGCCGGAATTGTAAATAGTGATCCCTTGATCAACGGAGTTGCAACCCAAGATAATCGAGCCGAAGTCCACGACCGACGGGACTGCATCGGCGTCGAGTAACACGCCGTCTCCGTAAAGTGGGATGCAGGCCTGACCCGCGACCAGCCCATAACAAGCAATTTCAGTCGAGCCGACGTACAGATCGGGGTCGTCGCTGGTAATCCAGAGGGTTGCCGTGTGATTGCCGTCTACTTCCGGGGCAAACAACACCTCGATCTCAATCTCCGATCCGTTCTGACCGTGCGGCGCAAGGCTAAGCGGCGTCTGGGGAGGATTGGCCAACTCAAAATCGCTGGCCCATACGATCGCCGGGGCCAAATCGATTTCTGAAATTTCGCAGCTTTGCTGACCCAGGTTGGAAACTTTGAATATGATCGGTACCGTTTCCCCAACCGCCACCTCGCCCAGTTCAACTCTATCCTCGGGGACGACTGCGACGACACACTCATTCGGCGAGCTGACACAGGCATTGTCAATGCAAACTTCTGCACCCTGGCAGTGGTCGCTGGTAATACATTCCCAGTTATCCGGTACGCAGCTGCAATCCAGGCACTGCGGAAAGCTTTCGTCAGGACACTCTTCGTCCGTTAGACAATCACAGTCGTCGGGAATACAGCTGCCGAAATTGCAGTAAGAGCCGACGCAACAGTCCGCAAGGGTTTCACAGACGGCCTGCGGTTCGAGACACTCTCCTTCGATGCACACCAGGCAAGTCGAACCGGCGCAGTCTTCGCGTGTCGCGCAGCCGGTTGCCAGACACTGCCCATCGATACATTCTTGATTGTCGGGGCAATCGGGAGTGTTTTCGCAACCAGGCGTACAGTAGTTGGCGATACACAGATAACCAGGGTCACAGTCGGCCTTGTTCACACATTGCATACACAGCCAGCTATCCGGGTTACAAACGCCCATCAGGCAGTCGTTGTCGATCCGACAACCGTAACGACACAGATCATTTTCGCAAATTTGGTCGAGCGGGCAGCCTTGGTCATTGCGGCAACCGGGGGTACAGCTTTGATCAACGCAAATAGACCCAAGTTCGCAGTGCGCGTCCTGCAGGCAATCGACGCAGCCATGTGTGGCAGTGTCGCAATAGCCGACAGTGCAGTCGCCCTGGTTTTCACAGTACTCCCGGCATTGAAATTCGATACATTTTTGACTGGCCAGGCAATGGTTGTCCTCGGTGCAATCAACGCACAGACCGTGCTCGCTTTGATCCAAGGCACAGTACGAGTCGTCGCAGTCGCGGTCGCTTTCACAGCCAGCCAGACAGTTGCCCTCGATGCACAGTTGGCCCAGTTCGCAATCGTCCTTGGACGAACAGGTCGTGTCGATACAGGTCAGGCTGACCGGATCACATTGACCGCTCAGGCAGTCGGCGCCGGTGCGACATCCCGCCCGGCAAGCCCCGTTGTCAGACAACTCTGGAATGCAAACCAGGCCGGTCGCGCAATCTTGATCTTCGCGGCAGCCGACTGTACATACTTCGCTGACACAAATCGAGCCGATCGGGCATTCCCGATCAACCGTGCAAGTTTGGCCGGGGCTACATTCATATTCCAGGCACTGCTCGGAAGCCGAACAATCCGAATCTTGTTTGCATTCAACCGCTGTGCAAATCCCCTGGATACAAGCTTGAAGCCCTGAACATTGATCGTCGCTAGTGCAATCATCTCTGCTCTTGGGTGAACAGCCGGCAAGATAAACCACACATAAAATAAAACCCCATCGGGAACATCGATTCATATTCCACCTCTCATTTTTTACAGACTAGGTCCATACTAGGTTCAACTCCCGGCGGCTTGTCAATTGCCGAGTTGTGATTTTCCACACACAAATATTAGACATATCTATATTTACGACATCTTTTACATTTTTACGGGCTGGCGGCAACAATCCCCGCCAACGAGCGGTTCTTGACATTGCAGCCCGGCAGAAAGTATTCTCGTTTGGCTGAGCAGTAGCCATGTCCATGAGAGGTGCATCATAGATGGCTGATGACAGGCAAGACGGCGTCGAAAAACGCATATTCGATCGTTCGCCATTGATGCTCAAGGTGCGCTACAAACGGGCTAATGACTTTCTGGCGGACTACACCGAAAACATCTCGAAGGGCGGCCTGTTCATCGCGACCGATGAGAGCTTCGAACTCGGCTCGATGGTCGAATTCGAGGTCTCCTTCCCCGGGCTGCTCGATCCGATCGCTATCAAGGGCGAGGTGAAGTGGTGCCGCCAATCACCCGACGGGGACGAGCAACCCGGAATAGGCGTTCAGTTCCTGCCCGAGTCGCTGGGAGAGGGACAACTCGCCACACTGATTACCAGAATCGGAAAGTCTCAGCCGACTCACGTGGAGAGCAGCGGCGAGACCGTCTTCAGGGTTCTGCTGGTCGAGGACAATGTCGTCGTGCGTGACATGTTCCGCTACGGCATCCAAAAGATGACACACAGCAACACGCTGCACGGCGCCAGGCTCGAGGTCATCGAGGCCGACAACGGTCGGGAGGCATGGGACATACTGCAAAAGCAAAAATGCCACCTGCTGGTCATCGATCTCTACATGCCGATCATGGACGGCAATCAAGTAATCCAGCACGTCAGAAAAGACTCCAAACTGAAGGACATCCCCATAGTCGTCGTCAGTTGCGGTGGTGACGAGGACCGCGACCAGGCTTTGAAAAATGGCGCGGATATTTTTCTCTCGAAGCCGATCAAGCTCAAGGAACTGGTGGACACCGTCGAGATCCTGATGGCCTCCGGTCACACTCCTAAACAGTAAAGTATCTAGAATCCCGTGCGCAGGCTTGATCTCAGGAGCGCTCCTGCCATTTTTTAACCAGGGGACACCCGGGATCCGCTGCAAAGAAGCTTCCGCTCACGTGGCGCGCCACCACGTGGCAGCCGCCGCGACAGATTGAAAGATAGTCACAAGACGCGCACGGCTCCGGGGCCTGTTTGGTCCAGTTGAGGTAATGATCGAAGACGCCGGATCGTCCCAGATCTCGATATGAGGCTCGTCCGTTTTCGTAGTCGAAGCTGCAGCCGCTCAAGCGGCCGCGCCAATCTACAGAGACCAGCCAGCTTCCGCCAACGCAACCGGCCAGACCCAGTCGAGAAAGACGCTTGGGAGAAATGCCCGCCGCGCAAACCATGGGAGTGAATGAACAGTCCAGCCTCAGCCGCAGACGGTAACGCCGGCCCAGGCGCATTACCCGGCCCATGAAACTCTCACCCTGCTCGGCTGTCATTGCCATCTGGTCGAAGATGCGCGCGCCCCTGCCCGCCGGTTTGAATCGCAGCAGCTCAACATTGCGGACCTTGTGCCCGGCCAGCAGGCGGAAAAGAGGCTCCAGTTGGTCGCAGTTTGTCCCGGCCACCACGCAGTTCACGCCGACCCGGTCGTGATAGGCGCGCAGGATCTCGAGCGCCATAAGGGAGGATGAAAAATCATCCCGGCCGCGCACGCTGCCGGCCGCCCCGGCCGCGCCGTCAAGGCTGAGATGCACGCGCCCGAAGACGGAAAGCTTGCGCGCCAGGCGCGGTGTCAGGCGGCGCCCGGAGGTCGAGAGGTTGGGCGTCATTCCCAGATCCCTGGCCGTATACGCCAAGGCGATCAGGCTCTCGAGCGGCGTCGACTCGCCGGCGCCCAGGGCAACGTGGTAGACGCCCAACTCGGCCAGTTTCATAAGCACCCCGCGCCACAACTCGAGGTCGACCTGGCCCGGATCCCGCACATCCGAGTCGATGTAGCAGCCGCGGCATCCGGCGTCGCACCCATGCGCCACGGTCAGGTGGGCCTCGAAGGGAGCCACGGGATCCAGAAGGAGATCGGGGCCGGCCGCCTGCGCTTTATCAGTGCTCGTCCGCAGGCCGACCGACGCGAGAAAATCGTGGTCGACCAGCACGACCATCTCCGGCCTGCGAAAGGCCAGCGTACCGCCGAAAGGCTCTGCCCGCACGAGCTTGCCGCTGCCGGGAACGGGCTGGATCTCGATCAGGCGACCCATCGCGCAGACCCCGGCAACAGGCGCTCAAGCCCGACCATCATTCTTGCCCTTGCGACGGCCCAGTGCCCAACGGGCAAGTGTGCCGCCAAGCAAGGTCACTAAGCCTACAAAAGCCCCGCCGGCCAGCAACCAGGTGACATCGACACCGAGCGAGCTTGAGTTAGGATTGGATCCCGGCCTGACCGAAATGACCCTGCCTCTTTTCGAGAAGATACTCAGGCGCATGTCTTTTCCCTGTCCGGTGCTATCCGGCGATACCGAACTGAATTGTGTGCACCACCTGATCGGCCATCCCGGCCAGCCAGATGGAAGTAACCAGGGCAGCACAAGCGGCCATGCCAAGACCACAAAGCCTCAACACCAAGGCACCCGGACGCGGGGACTTGGCCCGCATCAGCCATGCGTTGGGCAAAAGCAGCAAGGTAAACAGCCCGGCCATCCACAGCAGTGCCTGGCTGGTCTGCCTGGTACCGCTCAAGGCCCAGGCGACCAGGCCCGCCATCACCACCAGGTAGACAATCACCTCGACAGGCGGCATGCGCAGTTGTCTCGGCGCGATGCGGCCGGAACGCAGCCCCATCCCGAGCGCCAGCCAGAGCCAGACAGCGGCTGCCAGCCAGACAAGCGCCGATGCGATCTCTATCCAGCGGATCCTGCGCAAATGCGAAAGTCTCAGCATGCCTTCCCGCATCGAAGAGTCCCAGCTTGCTCCCGGCAAGCGGCCCAGATCTTCGAAAGCCCGGCCGGCCGCATCCAGGTTGCCGCGGCCGATCTCCATGTTGGCAAGTTCGATGAGCGCCCGGCCGGCCATGCGCTTTTCGGGGTAATCATGCGCGACTCCCAGCAAGCATTTTCTTGCCTCGTCACGGCGACCCTCACGAACCAGCAGGGTCGCCACCCAGTACAGGCCGTCAGGCCGCAGCGAAAAGTCGGGGTGCTCATCGAGCAGGCGCCGCATGTGCCCGATAGACTCCTCGGCGGGTACATGTTCGCTCTCCTTCTGGATGCGCAGGTAGGCTGTAAGCACCGCGTTTCCGGCATCCAGGTGCCGGCTAAGGAACTCGGCCCGGGCTCGGGCCCTGCGCACAAGGCGACTGTTCGGGTAGTTCTCGATCAAGAGGCGATAAAGCTCGATCGCCTTGTCGGGCCTACCAAGCTCCTCATCGAAGAGACGCGCCCGCTCGGCTAAAGCATCGTCTGCGAAAGGATCGTCGGGAAACTGTTTCACGAGCTGCCCGAGCAACTCTGTGGCCCGCAGGCTTCCGCCCGCCCGGCTCTCGGCCAGCGCCTTGTAGAACATATCCCTGCCGGGAGCCGGCGCAGCCGGCGCCTGCGCGATCAGGATGGTCGCCAGGATCGAAACCAGAATACCCATCGTCCGCAATGATTGACGTCAATACGGATCGATGTCAATAGTGGATGAGTTCCCGAAAGCTGTGCCGGAAAACCCATTGTCTAAAGAAAGGGAGGGGCAGTGAGCCATGGCGGACAGCGACCAACTCTTGCTGGATGTCCAGAGTAATACAACCCCCTGCGAAAAGGACCGACTCCGCCCGGCGCCCTTCGGCCTGGTGATTTTCGGCGCCTCGGGAGACTTGACCTCGCGAAAGCTGATACCGGCCGTTTTCGAACTCTTCGAGCAGGGATTTCTTTCGGACAGCTTTTTCATCCTGGGCTGCTCCCGCACCGTCCTAGACGACGAAACCTTTCGCCGTCGCCTGAAACCTGACGGACAAACAGGCGGAAGATGGAAAGAGTTCGCCGGCCACCTGTTCTACAACAAGCTCAGCTACGACAACACCGACGACTATAGGGATCTGTCACGGCGCATCGATCAGATTGGACAACATCTCTGTCAACCGCAGGTAGTGCTCTATCACCTGGCGGTGCCGCCCGATCTGCACGGCAAGATTGCCGAGGGGCTGGCCGGCGCAGGCCTGGCCGTCCAGGGTTCGAACGGGCCCGAGAGACGGCTGGTCGTGGAAAAGCCCTTCGGCCACGATCTGGACTCCGCCAGGAAGCTGTGTCTTGAACTGGGGCGGCACTTTTCCGAGCAACAGATCTTCCGCATCGACCATTACCTGGCCAAGGAGACGGTGCAAAACCTGCTGGTCTTTCGCCTGGCCAATTCAATTTTCGAGCCGCTTTGGAACCGCCAGCACATCGAGCGGGTGGAGATTCTCGCCTACGAGACCGAAGGTGTGGGCAGCCGCGCCGGCTACTACGACCGGGCCGGGGTGCTGAGGGACATGATCCAGAGCCACCTCATGCAACTTTTGGCCCTGTGCGCCATGGAGCCGCCGGCCGGGCTGGAAGCAGAACGCGTTCGTGACGAGAAGGTCAAGGTCTACAGGCAACTCCGCTCGTTCACCGGCGACGACGCCGAAGCGGTGGTTCTCGGACAGTACGGGCCCGGGCAACTAGGCGGCCGGCCCGCGCCCGGCTACCGACAGGAGCCGGGAGTGGCGGCCGACTCTCTGACTCCCACCTTCGCCGCCCTGCGGGTGTACGTCGACAACTGGCGCTGGCGGGGAGTGCCTTTCAAATTGGTGTCGGGAAAGAGCCTGGCCGAAAAACGCACCGAGATCTGCGTGCACTTCCGACGCCCGCCGCTCGAATTGTTCGGGTCCTGGCCGGAGACCAACCGACTGGTATTCGACATCCATCCCCAGCAACTGATAGAGCTTGCTTTTCTGGCCAAGCAACCCGGCCCGCGGCTCGACAGCCGCCGGGTGGTCATGCGCTTCGACTACGGCGCCGGCCAACCGGGCGCCGGGCTCAGCGATTACGCCCGGGTGCTTTCGGATTGTCTGCGCGGTGAGCAAATGCTTTTCTGGCGCCAGGACGGCATCGAGTTGAGCTGGGCCTATCTGGAGCCTCTTTTACGGGAGTGCGAAAACTGCCGTGACCGGGCCGGCAAGCTTAGGTTCTACCCGGCCGGAAGCGTAGGGCCGCCCGTGAGTTTTGAGTGAATGAAAAGGCAGCTAATCAAGACCGATAACCTCGCCAAGCTTCACAAGCTGGCCGCCGCCATGATAGTCGACCAGATCCGGCCCGCGCTGAAAGAGAAGCAAGAATTCTTGCTGGCCATATCCGGAGGCAGTACCCCGCGCGGCCTTTTCGAGTTGCTTTCGAGCGACTACGCGGACGACTTTCCCGCCGGGCGCACCCGGATCTTCTGGTGCGACGAACGATGCGTGCCTTATGCCGACGATCGCTCCAACTTCGGTACGGCCCGCAGGCTGTGGCTCGACAAGGTGGACTATCCCGCTGAGAACCTGCACCCGGTTCCGACCGAGTTTGATCCGACCATGGCAGCCGAGAACTACGAGCGCGAATTGAGGCGGCGACTGCCGGAGAAGAATTCCAGCTTCGACCTGTGTCTGCTGGGTATGGGAACGGACGGCCACACGGCCTCGATCTTTCCCGGCAGTCCGGCTTTGAGTCATGGCGGGCGCTTTGCACTTTCAGTCTCGCCGCCGGCAGGTGTCGAGCCGGCTTTAAAGCGGGTAACCCTGACTCCGGAAGCCTTGTGCCGCTCGCGTAGGCTGATGGTAATGATTGCCGGGGCGAAAAAGGCCCGGTTAGCAGACAGCGTCATGGCCTGCGATCCCGCCAGCGCTCGCTTGCCGGTGGCCCTCCTGTCTGCCAGGGAGGAAATGATCTGGCTGGTGGCAACGTCAGACAGTTGATCAATGGCTTCAGCATTGATTAGACGATGCAGAATATTCTACAACAATTTGTGTAGGATATTCTGCAGTTTTATTGCCCAATAGATCTAGAAGTAAAAATACCTTATAATTACAGCCAGTTGTTTTTAAAGAGTTATGGCATGCAGATTGCGTTGATTTCCTAGTCAGGAGGCGACGGTACCATGGCGTATCACAATAAAAACAAGCAAAAGACTGTACGAAGCGCTTTTTATTTCATGTTGGTGCTCTCGTTCTCAATCGCTTCGCCGCAAGTTGCAGCTAAGACCCCAGACGACCCAAACACCCTGGCGACCATGGCCGTCGAGGCGAACCCAGCCATCAAGTCCATCGAGCAACAAATCTATGCCCTCGGGCACAAGGCCGAGGCCGCAGTCATTTGGAACGACCCGGTTTTCTTAGTCGAGTATTCGAATGTTCCCTGGGATTCATGGGCGCTTGGCGACTCTCCAATGAGCGGCGTCCAGTTCAAGCTGCAACAGAAATTGACCCTTCCGGGAAAAAACGACCGCCGCTCGGAAGTCGTGCAAGGCGAGATGAAGGTCAAGCGCTGGCAGCTTCTTGAGAAGAAGAATCAGCTCAAGGCCCTGGTTAAAAAAATTTACTGGAACATCGCGCTGGTTCGACAGCTTAGAAATATCAACCAGCGTCACATCAAGCTGGTTGACCAGCTTCTCGACGCGATCCGAGTCAAGTACCAGGTCGGCAAGATTGGCCAACACGACCTGCTCGGCCTCGATGTTTTCAAGAAAAAGTTGATAGATGATCTGGGCGACTTCGACCAGAAAGAACGAGAGCTTTCAGCGGCCCTGAACGCGGCTTTGCACCGCGAAGGATCGACGGCGGTCAATACCCCGGACGATTTTACCGAAGTGTATACAAACGAGAGAACCAGCGCATTGCTCGGGCTGGCCGAGAAACACCGCCCGCTCCTGCTCGAAGTCCGGGCCAGGTCCGGATGGCAACGCCTGGCCGCGGAGCAGGCCGGCTACGAGAAATGGCCCGATATCAGCGTCTGGGCGGGCTACCGTGCGCGCGCGCCGGCAGGTGCCGACCCCGGCACAGACTTCTTCAGCGTTGGACTTTCGGTGCCTCTTCCATTTGACTATACGGGACACGCGGACGCCATGCGGGAACAACACCTGTCATCGGCCGCCGCCGCGGACGAATCCTATCGAGCGGCCCTGGATCAGATACGAGCGGCCATCGAGTCGTCACTGGCCGTCTGGCAACGAGCATCTCAGAAAGCCACAAGTTACAAACACAGCATCATCCCCGGGGCGGACAGTACGCTCAAGTCGACACTAGCCGCCTACCAGGCAGACCGGGCCGACTTCGCTTCGTTGTACCGGGCCGAGCTGCAACTCCTTCAGTTCGAGCGTGCGGCCATAGTCGCTAAAGCCACGACCCGGATCGAACGCAGCGTGGTGGAGGCATCGGTCGGCATGCAAATAAAAGTTTTGGAAAAGTGAGGTGTTCCCATGATGTCACAAATTAAAAGACGATCCGGAATAATCGTCGCGACCATCATGGTCGTTGTCACGGGCGAGTTCAGCGTTGGACAGGTCTTCAAAGACTTCAGTGCGCGAGTCTCCGCCGCCGACGGAAAGCACGGCCAGCGGAAGATCAAGTATTGGGTCGCGCCCATGGATGCCGGCTATATCCGCGACAAGCCGGGTAAGTCTCCCATGGGTATGGATTTGGTGCCTGTCTACGAGGACGACGGCGCCTCTGGCGCCGCCTCCGGAGTTGTTTCGGTTGATCCGGTAATGGTTCAGAACATGGGCGTGCGGGTGGCCAAGGTCGAAAGAGGCGCCATATCGCGGCAGGTCCGCACCATCGGCGAAATCGATGTTGCCGAAGACCAGCTCTCAGTGGTCAACCTGCGCTTCTCCGGCTGGATCGAGAAGATCTACGCCGATCAGACCGGACAGGCGGTCCGTCGCGGCCAGGCGCTTTTTTCAATCTACTCTCCCGAGCTGGTCTCGGCCCAGAAGGAATACCTGATTGCCTACAAGACCAGCGGCAAGGACAGTGATCTGGCACACTCCGCGGCGGAAAGGGTTCGGCTATGGGATATTCCCCTGTCCGTGCTCGACAAGGTTGCCAAGCAGCAGAAAGTCGACAGGACGATAGTAATTCGCGCGCCGCGCGGCGGCTACATCCTGCACAAGAACGTCGTGGAAGGCGCTCGAGTGGTTGCCGGGACGGATCTCTACCGGATCGGCAACCTGAAAACCATCTGGGTCAACACCGAGATCTATGAATTCGACGCGCCCTGGATCCAGGTCGGGCAGCCGGCAACCATGGAGCTTACTTACCAGCGCGGCAAAAAGTTCTCGGGCCGGGTAAATTACATATACCCGACCTTGAACAGGAAGAGCCGCACTTTAACGGTACGGCTCGTGTTCGAAAACCCTGGTATCAACCTCAAGCCCGGCATGTTTGCCACGGTCAGGATCGAGGCCCAGCACAAGGACGGTGTGCTGATCATCCCGACCGAGGCCATCATCCACTCCGGCGAGCGACAACTGGTTTTCACAACCCGGAAAGTCGGGAAATACCAGCCGCGGGACGTCGTCACGGGCCTGGAGGGAGACGGCCATGTCACGGAAATCCTCTCGGGATTGTCCGAGGGCGATACAGTAGTGACCTCCGGACAGTTCCTGCTCGATTCGGAATCTCAGCTCCAGGAAGCCATGCAGAAATTTCTCGCGGACAGGCTCCAGGTCAAGCAGGGCGCCAAGACACACCAGGCAGACAACCACGAGAAAGCCGGCCCTGCAGCCGGGCACGACGAGACTTTCTGGACCTGCCCCATGCACCCTCAGATCATTCGAGACGCGCCGGGTACCTGTCCGATTTGCAAGATGGATCTGGTGGAAAAAAAGAAGCACTGACGAGAGGACATGGCCATGATTGAGCGGATCATCGAAGCCAGCGTCAAGAATCGGTTCCTGGTGATTGTCGTCACCGCTATCGTGATTGCCGCGGGTATCTGGGCGATGTTCAATACGCCGGTCGACGCCATTCCAGACCTGTCCGACGTTCAGGTCATCATCTTCACCGAGTATCCCGGCCAGGCGCCGCAGGTTGTCGAAGACCAGGTCACCTATCCCCTCACTACCGCCATGCTGTCTGTGCCCTTTGCCAAAACGGTGCGGGGCTACTCGTTCTTCGGGTACTCGATGGTGTACATAATTTTCGAAGACGGCACGGATCTCTACTGGGCCCGTTCGCGCGTGCTCGAGTATCTGAACTTCGTCCAGGGCCGCCTGCCGCAAGGAATCGCGCCCCAACTGGGCCCGGACGCTACTGGTGTTGGTTGGGTGTACATGTATTCTTTGACCTCGGATCGGCACGACCTGGCCCAGCTTCGCTCCATTCAGGATTGGTATCTGCGTTATTCGCTGATGAGCTTGCCGGGCGTGGCCGAGGTCGCCTCGGCCGGGGGATACGTCAAGCAGTACCAGGTCGAGGTCGATCCGGAAAAGCTACGCGCCTACGGCCTGTCCCTGGCGGCCGTCAACAAGGCCATCAAGCGCTCGAATATCGATGTCGGCGGTCGCCTGATTGAAATGGGAGAGACCGAGTACATGGTGCGGGGCAAGGGTTACGTCACTTCAATCGAAGACCTCGAGAACGTGCCGGTCGGCGTGGACCGGCAGACCCACACTCCGATCATGCTCACCCAGGTCGCCGACATTCACCTCGGCCCCGATATACGCCGGGGCGTCATAGATTTGGACGGCAAGGGCGAGGCCGTGGCGGGCATTGTGGTGATCCGCTTCGGCGAGAACGCCCTCGATGTGATCAAGCGGGTCAGCGAGCGCCTGGAAGAGCTCAAATCCGGGCTGCCCGCGGGGGTCGAGATCCACACCTCCTACGACCGCTCCAACTTGATCTTGCGCGCCATCGACACTTTGGGTGACAAACTCACCGAAGAGATGATCGTTGTCGCGCTGATCATCATCATTTTCCTGCTGCATTTCCGATCGGCCTTCGTTGCACTGTTTACCTTGCCGGTCGGAATCCTGGCGGCCTTCATCATCATGAAGTTGATCGGGATCAATGCCAACATCATGAGCCTGGGAGGGATCGCCATCGCCATAGGAGTCATGGTGGACGCCTCGGTGGTCATGGTGGAGAACCTCCACAAGCATAAAGAGCGCGACAAGGGGCTCTCTCAACTTGATCTGGTAATCAAGTCGTCCAAGGAAGTCGGCCCGGCCCTGTTCTTCTCCCTGGTCATAGTAACGGTGAGTTTTTTGCCGGTGTTTACACTGCAGCAGCAGGAAGGGCGGCTTTTCTCGCCCCTGGCCTACACCAAGACCTTTGCCATGGCGGCATCCGCGGTACTGGCCATCACCATTATTCCGGTGCTGATGTATTACTTCGTTCGCGGCAAGGTGCTGAGCGAGAAGAAAAATCCGATCAGCAGGTTCTTCATCTGGGCCTATCGTCCTTTCATCCGGGTCGTTCTTCGTTTCCCGAAATTGACGATCCTGCTGGCGCTTTTAATCCTGGCGGCCACCTGGTTTCCTTATTCCAAGCTTGGTTCCGAGTTCATGCCTCCCCTGAACGAGGGCGATCTGCTCTACATGCCGACCACGCCGCCCGGCATCAGCATCACCAAGGCCAAGGAACTGCTGCAGCAAACCGATAAAATCATCGCCAAACATCCTCAGGTGGCGCACGTGCTGGGCAAGATCGGACGGGCGGAGACGGCAACCGACCCGGCGCCGCTTTCGATGATCGAAACCACGATCATTCTCAAGCCCAAGGATCAGTGGCCCAAGGGCAAGACCATCGAGGAGATTATCAAGGACCTGGACCGCATGGTACAGTTCCCCGGTCTGACCAACGCCTGGACCATGCCGATCAAGACGCGCATCGACATGTTGGCAACCGGCATCAAGACACCGGTGGGCGTCAAGCTGATGGGTCCCGATCTAGGACAACTCTCGGAGATCGGTGAAAAGATCGAGGCCGTCTTGAGGGGGCTCGACGGCACGCTCTCGGTCTACTCGGAGCGGGTAGTCGGCGGTAACTTCATCGACATCCAGGTTCGCCGCCGGGACGCGGCGCGCTTCGGCCTGACCGTCGCCGACGTGCAGGACGTCATTCGTTCGGCAATCGGCGGGATGAATGTCAGTTGGACCGTCGAGGGGTTGGAACGCTATCCCATCAATGTCCGCTATCCAAGTGAACTGCGCTCCAGCCTGACCAAGCTCAAGCGAGTGGCAGTCCCGACACCCATGGGCCATGCCGTGCCGCTGGCACAGGTGGCCGATATCAAAGTGGTCAAGGGCGCGCCGGCCATCAAGAGCGAAAATGCTCGCCGCACGGCCTGGATATATGTCGACCTCAAGGGCTCCGATGTCGGCGGCTATGTGAACAAGGCCCGGGAAGCCGTCAAGAACCAGGTCGAGATCCCGGAAGGCGTCTCAATCGTCTGGTCTGGGCAGTACGAGTACATGGAAAGGGCTAATAAACGATTGTCTGTCGTTGTCCCAATGATTCTTGCGATTATCTTCCTGCTACTTTTTTTACACTTCAAAAATGTCACCGAGACAGTGATCGTCATGTTGACTTTGCCCTTTGCGCTCGTCGGAGGTGTCTGGCTGATGTTCTTCAGCGGATACAACTTGTCGGTTGCCGTGGCGGTGGGATTCATCGCGCTGGCCGGTCTGGCAACGGAAACCGGCGTGGTCATGCTGGTTTACCTGGACGAAACCTACAAGCGCTGGCGAGAAGAAGGTCGCCTCAAACGGTTATCCGACCTGAAACAGATCATCACCGAGGGAGCCGTCGACCGCGTCCGGCCGAAACTGATGACCGTTGCGACAACCCTGATCGGTTTGCTGCCCGTAATGTTCGGCACCGAAACCGGAACCAGGGTGATGAAAAGAATCGCCGCTCCCATGGTGGGAGGCTTGATCTCGTCGACCATTCTGACTCTGATCATCCTGCCGGCGATCTATATGATCTGGAAACGCTGGGTACACCGACGCGATCTGGCCGGATAAAACTATTTGACAGACTTGTTCAATATCTGTGATGACATGAAGATAGGACGCCGATCGCTACGATTACCAGGGAGCATGCTCGATGGCCAAGGCGCTGTTACTGATCGATGACGACGACAGCTTTCGCGAAGTGCTGCGATTTCACCTGGCGGAAGAAGGCTATCATGTCGAAGCCGCGTCCGACGGTCAGCAGGGTCTTCTCCTGTTCCAAGAGAAGCTGCACTCCGTCGTACTGACTGATCTGAAGATGCCGAAGATGGACGGGCTCACCTTGCTGAAGGAAGTGCTCAAACGATCTCCCGGCACAGCTGTCATCGTCATCACCGCCTTCGGCGATATCGAAACCGCGGTCCGCGCCATGAAGGCGGGCGCCTTCGATTTCATTCCAAAGCCGACCAGCAGGGAGCATTTCAAACTGGTGGTACAAAGGGCCTTCGAACATGTTGAGCTCAAGGCCAGGGTGCTGGAGCTCGAAAACCGCAAGCCGTCGGAAAGCGGAGAACTGGTCTACCAATCGGCAGCCATGGAGCGGGTCGTCGAACTGGCGGAGAGAGTGGCGCCCTCGAATTCCACGGTGCTGCTTCGCGGAGAGAGCGGCACGGGAAAGGAAATCCTGGCGCGCAGAATTCATATCACGAGCGAGCGCTCGAATGGGCCGTTTGTCCCGGTGAATTGCGCCGCGCTGCCAAAGGATCTGCTGGAGAGCGAGCTGTTCGGGCACGTCAGGGGAGCGTTCACCGGCGCCGAGCGGGACCACAAGGGCAAGTTCCAGCAGGCTGCCGGCGGCACCATCTTCCTCGACGAGATCGGCGAGCTGTCGGCAGATCTGCAGCCGCGCCTGTTGAGGGTGCTTCAAGAACACACGGTCGACATGGTTGGAGGCGAGAAATCGGAGGAAGTGGACGTTCGCGTCATCGCTGCAACCAACACGGACATCGAGCAGGCCGTCAGCCAGGGGAGCTTTCGCCAAGACCTGTACTTCAGGCTGAACGTCGTGCCAATCGAGATACCGCCGCTGCGAGATCGAAAGGAAGACATCGCCCTGCTTGCCAGGCACTTCGTCGCCAGGCATGGCAAGAGAAGAAATTTCAGGTTCACCAGGGACCTAATCGAGACATTGGAATCCTATGATTGGCCGGGCAATGTTCGCGAGTTGGATAATGTTTGTCAGCGGCTGGTGTTGCTTGTAAATGGCGAGGACCTCGGCACAGAGCAGCTGCCGGATTCTATGACATCCCGATCCGGCGCTGGTGCGGCAGAGCAAGCAACTGCAGTCGAGGGGAATAGTGATATTCATTTTGTGATACCGTCCCAGGGAGTATCCCTGGATGATCTGGAGAAACAAATTATCGCAGCGGCCCTAAAGAAGAACGGCTACAACCAGTCAAAGACAGCGCGCTTCTTGCAGATTCCACGTCATGTACTTCTCTACCGGATAGACAAGTACAAGATACCGATCGACAAGTGAGTACCGCGGGCATGAGACAGGCTGGCGAGCGCACCAGTGACAGCTGGACCTGGTTCTTCAGTCCTCGCGCCTGGCTGATGTTGTGGATCCCGATAGCGCTGATTTCCTTTTTTCATTATTCGACCACGGCCGGCCAACACTGGCTGCATGACATCTTCAGGCGTCTGTACTACATCCCGATCGTTCTGGGCGCATTCAGCTATGGCATCAAGGGAGGATTATCAGCCTCGCTACTGGCCTCAATAGCCTACGCGCCTCATGCGTTCACTCACTACTTCGAGCATGATCCGGCGGCTTCGATCGAAAAAGTCCTGGAGATCGCGCTTTACAACATCGCCGGCTTGATCACCGGCTACCTGGCGCAGCGTGAGCACAGCGAGCGTCTTCGCCAGGAATCGATCGCCGGAAAACTTGCAAGCACATTAGACGAGAAAAAACTTCTCGAAGAACAGCTGATTCGAGCCGGCAAGCTCAAGGCCCTGGGAGAGCTGACCGCCGGGATTGCACATGAGATCAAGAACCCGTTGGCATCGATCAAGGGAGCCGCGGAGGCGATCGCCGACGAGATACCCGCCGACTCTCCACGCAGAAAGCTGGTCGAGATCCAGAGCAAGGAGCTTACCCGACTCGACCAAACGCTCGACCGGTTTCTGTCTTTCGCGCGCCCAGGCAGCTTCCTGGTCTCGCGAATCGACCTCGTCGAGCTGGTGACGCATGTTGTTCATCTGGTGGAGCCGCAGGCGAGTAAGAGATCCGTCGAGGTAATAGTCGACGGCAACGAAGGTTCGTTGTTCTGCGAAGGCGATCGGGACCAACTCACTCAGGTTCTCGTCAATCTGGTCATCAACGCCACTGATGCGATGCCGAATGGAGGCCGGATTCGCTTGGTGGCCAGGTCGGAGAAAATAGGCGACAAGAAGTATCAAGTGATCGACGTGATCGACACCGGCCCAGGCATTCCCATGGAGTCACGAGAGCGCGTATTCGACCCGTTCTATTCCACCAAGGAAGGCGGCACGGGTCTGGGATTGTCTATTTCCGCCAAAATCGTGGATGGGCATGGCGGATTCATCAAGGTGGGAGAGGGAAAAGACGGCCAAGGAACGTCCTTTTCAATCTACCTACCCAGCCAGGAAGGAAGAAAATGATCACCCGTCGTTCCTTGTTCTTGGCGCTTTTATTCGTTGTCTTTCAGCTCGCCTGCCCTGCGCTGGTTCTCGCGGCCGGCTATGATCTGAGTGAGTGCGACGATGTTCGCACCGTGATGGAGGATCCCTTTCCCCCACTGGGCGACGAGGCGGCCGGCATGGTGGCCGAGATCGTCTGCCGCAAGTTGCACGATTTGGCTCCGCTGTTCGCGGTCAAGTTGGACGGGCGGCGCTTGGTCGGACTGCTGATAACCGAGAGCATGGAGAGTTTCACAAAGAAAACCGGTCGCGGGCCATACACTCTGGCCGTTTTTTCATCTCGCTACGGCATCATCACCCAACCGGCCCAAACACTGCAGCAGCTTCGCGACCACAAGCGACTCGAGCGCACCACCACTCACGAACTGACGCACTTTTTAATCCACAAGGTGGCCGGCATCACCTGCCCAAGCTGGCTGCACGAGGGGCTGGCCCAGTGGTTCGAGGGTCTGCGCCCACGGCGCAGCATCATGATCAGCGCGGAAGAGATTGCCAAGCTGGAGATGCGCTGGCATCTGCCGGGCATTTCGCTCCGGCAACGCAGCCTCGACTACCAGATCAGCCTGATGCTGGTGGCCAAGATCATCCACCGGGCCGGCCAGGCGGCGTTACTGGATAGCCTCAAAGATATTCCCGCCTGCCGCGACAAGCTGGATCTTCCCTTGGCTGGACGCAGCATCCGCGAGTGGCTGCTTTCGGCCGATGCCCCGGCGGCAGAGAAAGATGCCGCGCCGGACGGCGGATTCGAGATCGTGCGCGGAGAAGATTGGGAGGAGCAGTTGCGCGAGGAAGTTACTTTAAGCGACAAGGACGGCAAGGTTATCCGCTTCGGCGACCGACAGGACGAGAACATAAGCCCCCTGCCCCTCGACCAGATGCTCAAGAAGGCCAAACACAAAAGCAGAAAGAAATGAAGTCATGATTCTCGATCTGATGCTCGATGATCTGCCGAACGACCGCCCGGTGGCCGTTCTTGCCCGCCACGCCGAGCGTTTTCCGCTCAAGAGCGTCAATGACGCCCTGGAGGCATTATTGACCGAAGACGGCCGGGCCTCGGCCCGCAACCTGGGTACGAAAATGTCCCGTTTCGCCGGACTGACTTTGTTCCATAGCCCAATCCAGCGCTGCCGCCAAACCGCCGAGGAAATCGCGGCCGGGGCGCTAGCTGCCGGGGTAGCGGCCCGGGTGCTGGGCCCGAAGTTAGAACTCGGCGGTCCTTACATGAACGACTGGGAAACCGTAATGCAAAAGGTGCTCACACACGGCGCCGGCGCCTTCGTGCGCGACTGGTTCTCGGGCAACCTTCCGCCCGGTCTGGCCGCAGAGCCAAAGGCGGCAGCCCGCCAGCAGCTCGTGATCCTGCTCGGTCAAATCGAGGGCGAGAAGGCCGGGTTGACAGTAAACATCAGCCACGACTGGAACGTTCTGCTCTTGCGGCACTTTTTGCTCGAGATCGACGACCGCGCTCTGGGCTGGCCGGACTACCTCGAGGGCGTGGCCGCCTACCGAGAGGGAAACGACACGATTCTGGCGCTCGGTCCGCACCGCAACGTCATTTGCGATCCATGACAGATGTGCCGCCGCGATGCAGCAAAATAAGCGAGCAGATGATCAGCGCCGCGCCCAACATTGTCATCCAGCCTGGAAGGCGGTCCCAGAATAGAGCGTCCCACAAAGCCGCGAACAACGGGCCCAGGTAACCCGCCATGGCCACCCGCCCGGCGCGATCGTAACGGTAGGCATACGTCAGCAGCAGTTGGGCAAAGACCGAGAGCACGCCGATGGCCGCCAGCGCAAGCCAGGTCGATCCGTCTGGCCAGGCATAGGTCTGCAACATGAATGGAATCGCGCTTGCCACGGAAATGACCGAGAAGTACAGCACTACCACGTGTGCCTGCTCGCGACGAGTGACTTTGCGCACACAGACGTAGGCCGCGCCGGCCAGTGCCGCCGAGCCGAAAGCGGCCAGTCCGTACCAGTTGAGTACCTCGAGATTGGGCCGGATGACCAGCACCACCCCTGCCAACGCCAGTGCGGCCAACAGGTACTGAATTGGACGGATCGATTCGCCCAGGAAGGGCACCGCCAAAAAAAGAACAAACAGCGGCGAGCACTGGTTCAAAAGAAGCGCGTCCGCGACCGCCAACCCCGACAGCGAATAAAAATAGAGCAGCAACGCCATTGCGCCAAACAGCCCGCGTAACACCAGCGGTCCGTGCTGGTGCCCCAGCAACGGGCCGCGCTCGGACCGCAACAGGTGGATCATCAGTAGACAAATAGTGGCAATCAGGCTGCGGTAGAAGACCACTTCAGCGGACGGCAGCGTCACGGCCGCGTACTTGGCCAGAGCAGACATGATCGAGAACAGCAGCGCGGCTGTGGCCATCAGCAGCAGCCCGTTTCTGGAAATCTTCATCAGTGTATTGGTAACCCGCAAGCATCGGAAGTCAAGTTCAAGGCACACTGGCAAGCAATCAGGCACAAGCCCCGCTCGATTGCACGGAGCGCGTCTGGATGCTAAGTATCTTGCCGGGGTTCAAACGTCATGGAGTCGCCCAAGTCGTGAAACGCGTAGAGCGAATCGCACTCGGATCGACCATGCTGCTGGCCTTCGGCTGCGGCTTCGCCCACTCTCTGTGGCCCGAGGCAGGCATCTCGTTCGATCGTTTGCACGTCTTCCTGTTCAACCTGTGCAGCGGTGGCACCCTGATCCTGTTTTATTCAGGCGGGTCAGGAAAATCATCGACCCGCGCCCGGGCTTTCTTCGTGCTCTCGCTGCTCTACGCCGCCTGCGCATCCATGAACTGGTTTGTAGCCACGCTGGTCTTGTCCCTGCCCCTGGCCATACTGGTCGAGTCGGTGCGCGTTGCGCGTTTCGGGTTATTGCCGTGGGGGTTTTTCAGCCGCAGCACCAGCGTGGCCGAAAAGTTCGAGCAGGCCTCGTTGCTGTGCCTGAGCCTAGCCATCGTCATCGCCTCGCTGGTGATCATCAACAACGAGTACATTGGCTGGTTGAGCTATCCCAAGCTGACGATCGACATCTTTTTCCTCGGTTACTCCTTTCCCATTTCGCTGGTGACCATGTCGCTGATGTTTCGCTTCATGCGCGCCGGGAGGGTCAGCACGGCCGCCTTCTGGTTGGTTAACCTGGGCGTGATCGTCTTCTTCGTCTTCATCATCGCCGGCTGGTACGGCGGGGAGATCATAGCCTCTATAACACTTACGATCACGGTGGCGACAGTCTTTGCCCTTTTCATCGCCCGGGCCCCGCGTGTGCAACAGAAGGCCTTCCTGATATCGGGCATGTCTTTCCTGCTGCTGACCGCCATAAGCGGTGTGTTGTACATTCTGCGCTACTACTTCCAGGCAATCGAAGACATGCACTCTTTCCTGCTCGTGCTGCATGCCACCATCTCGCTCTACGGCTGGAACCTGAGCGGGTTGCTGATTATCATTCGCTTCGGCGACTTTCCCATTCGTCTAAACTCGGCGTTGTTCATCGGGCTACACTGGATCATCGTGCTGGTTCTTTCTCCGCTGGGCGAATTTTCGGTGATCTTCTCGGCGGCCGCTGTGCTGGGCTGGGCAGCCCTTCTGGTTTTCGTCTTTTTCAGCCGCGCAGCCGTGAGTGGGGCTCGACAATGAAGTCCCGTTTCGTCAAGGAGACCTTCTACTCGGCGCCGCCTGAGACCTTGTTCGCCTATCACGAACGCCCCGGCGCATTCGAGATGTTCTTGCCCCCCGGCAGCAAGATCGAAATCGTATCCAGCGCCTCGACCCTGAGACCTTCAGACGAGCGGGTCAGGTTCGTCGTTCCTTTTTCTTTTTTGAAATTCGCCTTCGAGATGCAACACACCCGCTACGAAAAGAATCGTCTCTTCGTCGATCAGCAGGTCAAGGGGCTTTTTTCCCGCTGGCGGCACGAGCATCACTTCATCCCGGGCGGCTGGACTGAAGAACCTGCGACTCTTTTGAGCGACCGCATCGAGATCGGCCATCCTTTGCTTTTCGCCTTCAATCCATTCGTCGCCCGGCACCTGAAGAAAATCTTCGAGTTCCGTCACCGCTTGATCGGCCAGGCGCTCGGAGCTTTACCAACCAGCGGACGGGCGACCGGCCGCAGCGTGATCGTCACCGGGGCAACCGGCCTGATCGGCTCGCGAGTCGTTCGTATCCTGCTCGAGCAAGGTGCCCAGGTGATCGTCTTTGCCAGGAACGTAGAAGCTGCCAGACGCAGGTTCGGCGAGCAGGTCAACTACGCAACTTGGGATTTCGACCGGCCCTCCGAGGACTCCTGGCGAAAGTTCGTTCCCCGAGCCGACGCGCTTTTACACCTGGCGGGCACACCGTTATTTGCGCGGCGCTGGTCCCGCGCCTTCAAGCGCAAGATGGAACAGAGCCGGATTCTCGGCACCCGCCGGTTGGTCGAGGCCGTCTCTGAGTCTCAGCCCCGGCCGCGGGTCTTCGTCTCGGCCTCGGCCGTCGGCATCTACGGACTCGACACTCGGCTGACTGCCGACGAGGAAACACCGGCAGCCGACGATCTGCTGGCCCGAATTTGCGTTGGATGGGAGGGCGAGGCGCGCAAGGTCGCAGCGGTAGGCGTCAGGGACGTACAAGTCAGGACCGGTATAGTCCTTAGCAAACATGCCGGCGCGCTCAAGTCGATGCTGCCCCTGTTCCGCCTGGGGCTGGGAGGATGGCTGGGACACCCGGACGGCTGGATCAACTGGGTTCACCTTGAAGACATCGCACGCATCTTCGTCATGGCGCTTTTTTGCGAGAGCATGCAGGGGCCTTACAACGCCGCCGCGCCGGAGCCGGTCAGCATGCGCCAATTTGCCGCCGGCCTGGCCCGCGTGTTGCGGCGTCCCTACTTCATGCGTTACCCGACTTCCCTGCTGAAGCCCTTCATCGGCCAGGCCGCCGACTACGCCTCGGGCGGCGCGCGCGCCGATTGTCGGCGTATCCAGCAGGCCGGCTATCGTTTCTTCTTCGAGCAACTCGATGCGGCGCTCGAAAATTCGCTGCGCGCTGCGAAGGTAGAGTGTAAAACGCAGCCTGTGTGACTTACGGAAGTGATTCTACTTGACGGTGATCTTGCCGTTCTTGATCTCGATATTCTCGCCGCCCTTGAGCACCACGTCGCCGGCGGGGGTCTTCACCGTGCACGGGCTGGAACCCTGGATGGTGGTCGAGGAGGTGGTGCTGTGGCTGAACTTGACCTTGTACTTGCTCCCGTGGCAGACGGCATCCCACTCATAGTCCTTCGAATCACCGTTGTGGTACCTGACCGTCACGGCGGCCCAGGCTATCGAACTGGTAAAAAGGAGAACTGGAAGCTCGGCGCTTCTCAGTCGACGACGGTTACCGTAATTGGCTTCGAGAAGATCGGGCGCCGGACCATGGTGGCTTCTATCACGTGGCGGCCTTTTACAAGCGACCAGCGGAACTCGTAGGGGTAGCCCACCTTAGCCACCGGTACGCCGTCCACCAGCCAGACTATCTCTTCGCCGCGCGGACGCACGCTGGCGGCCAGGCGCAAGGTTGAGAACTCGGCCGGGGTGTCCGGGTCCCACAGGTAGCGGGCATTGTTGCGCGGCTCTTCTATCGCTACCTTGGGCGGGCCTTCGTCAGCCCGCGCCGCGGCGGACAGGCCGCACAGCGGGCTCCACTGGCGGGGCGCGAGTTCTATGTGCTGGGCGCGGGCCCAGGGCTCGTAGCACTCGGGCAGGCTAAGCATGACCATTTGTTTGACGAAGGCCCTCGGGCAGCGGGCTTGCCCGGAGCCGGCCAGCAGGCCGTTGCGTTTGTCTATCTTCACCCGCTGATGGTAGGGGCATTCTTTGTATGGCTCGCTGCCGGGAGCGAAGTACTCGAGCAGCCTTCGGGGACAGTTCGCGGTCGCAAGCTTGCCGGACAGCGGGCAGATCGTCCGTGACAGGTAACCCGCGGGCGGCGGGAATCCGGCCAGCAATGTGCGGTACGGCCGGTAATGTTGCATGACCCGGTTCATGATGCTGTGCATGGCGCCGCCGGCGCCGTAAAGGCCGCCCAGATGATTCATGCGGCGCCAGTCGTGGTTGCCGAGCCAGACGCCGACCAGCAACCTGTCAGAGAAGCCCAGTGCCCAGGCGTCGCGGTAGCCCTGGCTGGTGCCGGTCTTGGCCGCCAGCGCGTAGTCGAACTCTAGCGCGTTGCCCCGGGGGAAACTCGGCATGCGCGCCAGGGGATCGGACAAGATGTTGGTGATCAACTGCGCCACACCGGGCGGCAATAGACGTCTTGTGGATTGTGGCTCGTCGTCTACGAACCAGCGCAGATCGAGCGTTCTGCCGTCATTGGCTAAAATGCCGTACAGGCCGACCAGTTCCTCGAGCGTGACCTGCAGGTTGCCAAGCACCAGCCCCAGGCCGTAGCGATCGGGATCCATGGAAATGGCAGCCACGCCTGCGCGCCTGAAGAAATCGAGCGTGTTGTCCACCCCCACCGCCGCCTGGACTCTCAGGGCGGGGATATTGCGCGAGTTGGCCAGCGCCTCCCTGAACAGCATCGGCCCCAGGTAATTATGGGTGATGTTGCGCGGCAGGTATACGCGCCCACCCTGGCGATCGAACTCGACCCTGATGTCGGGCAACTCGCTGGCAGCGGTGTAGTTGCCCGCGGCCAGGGCCAGCCCGTAGACGAACGGCTTGAGCGCCGAGCCGGGCGGACGCTTGGTGCTGCCGTAGTCGATCGCCCCGCGGTGCTCGTCGTCGAAGTAGTCTGCCGAACCCATATAGGCCAGCACCTCGCCGCTTACACTGTCTACGACCATTGCGGCCGTGTTGCCCGCCCCGCGCTCCCGCAGACCGGACAGGTTCTGACGCAGGATCCAGGCAACTTCTGACTGCATCCCGAGATCGATGGTCGATCTAAGTATCGGACCGCTGCGCGAACGCGCCATCCGGCAGACGCGCAGCACGGCGTGCAGGGCGTCGTCTGAGCGCTGCGGCTTTTGAACCAGCTGCAGGTCGGAGCCAAGCTCTTGGGTCAACTCGCGTTCGTCGATGCGCCCACGCGCCCGAAGCGTTTTCAAAATATGCCGGGCCCGTTTGCGTGCGCGCCACAGACCCGCCGGCTTGTGAGGATCCATGCGTCCCGGCGCCTGGGGCAAGCCGGCCAGGAAGGCAGCCTGCAGCCATGACAGATCCTGTGTGGGCTTATCGAAGTAATAACGCGCCGCCCGCACGATACCGTGTATGCGGTTGCCGTATGGCGCGATGGTCAGGTAGTGCCTGAGCACCCTGTCGTGACCGTGTTTGGAGATCAGCAGCTCCGCCTCGGCCGCCTCCTTTATCTTTCTTACCAGGCCGCGCGAGCCCGGGTTCTGCATCCTGGCCACCTGCATGGCGATGGTCGAAGCGCCCGAGATGATCCTACAGGCGGCCAGATCCTGCCACAGAGCCCTCAGCACCGAAGGCAGGTGAACTCCGCCGTGATCGAAATAATGACGATCCTCGGTCTCGAGCGTGGCGGCCAGGATCTTCTCGGGAAGCCGCACGGGCAACGCCCAGTAGCCTATCTCGCCGTCCGCGGCCGGCACTTCTCCCATGTAGCGCCCGGCGCGGTCGAGGACCAGAAGACTCTCTCGCGGCGCGTGCAGCCCGCTGTCGAGACAGGAGATGAAGCAGGCCAGCCCGACTGCCACGACAGTCAGGCAGTCGGCGACCAGCACCAGCCGCCTGTTCATCTTCCCTCCCGGTCGAATCACTTCTGGTGCTCTCCTTTAACTTCAACCCGCATGCCGTCTCCGCGGCCGCGAACCTCCTGGTGATACATCTGTTCGGCCCAGGCCGGCGGATGGACGAACGAGCCCTCGTTGGTCGCCCGCAGCCGGAAGCTGACGCTGTGCGATCCCTTGGGCAGCCTGATGAAGTAGTAGCGCACCTCGTCGTCCATGCGCTGCACGTAGTCGGCCCTGAGCGAATCGGGCATGGACGGGCGCGCCTCTGGGCCCGAGGTCTTCAGCTCGGGGTTCAAGGGTTCGAGCCCGGCGGCGAACGGCACCATCAACGCAACGTGGAAACGCTGCTTGTCTGACAACAGGCGCGCCTGTACCTCGACGATATCGCCCAGCTCGAGCCGCACTTCTTTTCCCGGCTGATCATCGAAGTGGGTGTTGGGCGAGCCGTCCTTGTGAATGATCGTGTTGCTGCGCGAGACGACGAACCCGGCGTGCGCGGCGGCGGCCTTGTCACCGGTCAGCGCCGGCAAGTAGTCGTAACGCACCAGCAGGCCGAGCCCTGTTTTGCTTGCGACATCGACGCTCTGTGGTTCTTCCAAAAGCAACCTGGCCCTGGCCACCTTGTGTATCGAGTCCAGTTCCAGCGCGCCCCCGCCCGAGAGATTGACTTTCGCCTCGACGTTTCCAGGACGTGCAAGCTCCAAGTAGGCCAGAAGCGCCTCGGCAGCCCGGCGGCTCGAATATGTCGAACCGAACCCGCGGGTCGCAGACGCCTGTGCCAGTAATGCATCCCGCAACAGAGAAAGGCGCGGATTCTTGGGATCGAGCCGCGCCAGGCTCTCGATCACCGCCGCCATGGTGGAAGTGTGCGATCCCAGGTAGTCGGTGTACCAGCCCCGGCGATACCAGCGGATACCCTTGCAGATTGGCTTGCCCTTGTAGAGCTTGAAGACCACGCGGTCCCACAGCTCACTGCGCATGGCACCGAGGTTGGTTTTAAACAAACTCGGCCGATGATTCATGGCCAGGGCCAAATCGGCCAGCGAGGTGACATCCATGTCTGTGCGATGATGGTAGAGATCCGTCAGGTAGCTCTCGTCGAGTTCGCCGACCGCGACTAAAGCGCGGATTGCCGACGTCTGTTGGTTGTAACGATAGCCGGAGCGTAAAGCGCGGAAGTCGCTTCTCAAGGAAGCCTTTAAAGCGGTGACGGTATGGCCGAAGATGTCCGGTGGAACGTCAATTTCCATCCCGCGCGCCAGGTTCATAAAGCGCGCCGCCTGGGCGGTCAGGGCAACGCTGCCGGCGCCGCCGGGCCAGAACGAAAAGAAGCCCTCGTCGGTCTGGTAGAGATCCATCTCTCCCAGCAGGCGCTTTACATGCGCGTTGACTTGCAGCGCGTAGTGTTCGTTGAGCCCCAACTTGCGCAGCAATTTTCCGATGGCCATCTGAGGCATCAGGCGTGACATCTTCTGTTCCAGGCAGCCGTGCGGATAGCCCTCGAGATAGTCGAGCGCGGCCAGCAATTCGAGTGCGCCCGGCACGTTCGAGATTTCGATTTCCTGCACTGCGGTCCCCGCTCGCGGCTTTTCAGGGAAAGGTTTGAGCAGCGTCTTGCCGGGGGCGAGAGTGTCGAAATAGGCAAAGTGCTCGACGGCGCGGTCGGGCAATATAGGCAGCTTGACCTCGAAGGCGTCTCCCACGCCGTCCTTCTTGCGCTCGACGTCCATTCTGACCGTGACCTCGCCCGGCCGGGTGGGATCGGCCGATCGCGCCGCTACCGGAAACAGATGACTGACGGCCTGGTTGTGCTTGAGTTCGATCTTCTTGCCAAAGCGCTTCTCGGCGCCCAGACCGTCAATCTTCACGGCGACCGCGCCGGCTCCCTCGGCGCCCTCCAGCAGGCGGCCAACGCCGCCAGCCCAGAAGTTGTCTCCCTGGCGGACAAAGCGCGGCAACTGGGGCTGTACCAGCAGAGGCAGGCGCACGTGGATCAAAGAACTCTTGAATCCGAAGCGGGCCATGCCCGAGGCGGCCACGGCTCGAATCTTGAAATTGGTCAGGTCGTCGGACATCTTGACTGGCACGACCAGCTTTCCCGACGGCCCCACCTCGAGCGTGGCCGCGTAGTAAGGCACGCTCTTGAAGTTCTTCCTCACCCGCCTTCGGCCCGAAAGCTTTCCCTTGCCATCTTCCTCGGAGCCGTCCCCGGCCGGTTCGTCCTCTTCTTGCAAGCGGCCGATCAGCTCGTTGCGCGTGTCCCTGATGCTCATGCCGCGGCTGTTTTGGAGAATGAAGGCGGAAAGCGGATCGAGCGGTCCCTCGTCGGCCAGGGCCAGCACGGCCTCGTCCGCAAGCCAGAGCGTCACCTCGCCCGCCAGCGGCCGGCCGCGATCGTCTGCCAGGCTCAGCACCAGCCTGGCGGTGGATCCCGGCCTGACCGTCTTGGGATGCTCGACAGCCAACTTGATCTCGTTGCTGGTGGGTCTGACCTTGATGTCCAGGCTGGCCGCCAGCGTCCGCGGCCTGTAGCGCTCGTCGCCCTCGGCGCCTCGTCCCAGGCGCCCGCGAATCAGCACCACGTTGAGCGGCAGATTGGGAACGTGGCTGGCTCGAATGGGGATGCTCAGGCTGGCCTTGCCTCCCTCGACATCCTTCCAGAAATAGGAGTTCCCGTGCGGGTCCTCCAAAATGACCAGCGCCCGCGCCTGCTGGAAGGGGCTCTTGATGATCAACCTGGCCGTCTCGCCCGGCTTGTAGCTCTTCTTGTCGCAACTCAGCTCAAAGACCCCCTGGCGCGACTTTTTCCAGGCCAGGGCCTCCTTGCCGCCGACGTAGAGATCGGCCGAAAGTGTCTGCACGCGACCCAGCTTGTCTCGCACCGTCAGCTCGACCAGGTACACCCCGGCCTTGGCGATCGGCAGTTCGGCCGCAACAGGCTTCTTGCCGGTCACAATCTTTTTTTCGAAGACCTTTATATCTTCCTGCTCGGTAACGTAGCTCGCCTTGCCGGTGGAGAAATCGGTTTCCCTCAGATGGCTGTGCCAGGTGCGCCGGAAAAGGCGTACGGTAACTTTATGCCCGGCGCTCGGTTTGTCGTCGATTCCCACCGCGATGATGCGCGGCACGATCTTGGTCGCCTTTTCGTAATATCGCCCAAGCTGCATGCCCAGCAGGAAGGGAGGCAAGGCCTTTACCTCTTCCATGGCGCCCACGACCTGGTTGTCCACCCCGGTGACCGAGGCCTCGATGCGGTAGATTCGGGCCGAACCGTCCATGTCCAGAGCGGGGTTGACCGTGATCTGGTGCGCGCCGTTCTTGGTAAGCGTTCCCTGCTCGCGAACCGTCTCGGGCTGGCGGGCCAGTCCGCCTCGTGAGAACTGCGTCGAGGATGCGAACATGTAGTTTTTGCGCCCACGCGGCAGATAGTGGTACGGGCGCCGCGTCACGCTCCACTCTATTGGACGCTCGGCGACAGATCCGCCGGCATAATAGCGGGCCAGCGCCTTGGCCTGAAAGGGGCCGTCGTTCGGCACCTTGTCCGGCACGGCAATGCGCACCTCGAAGGTCGGGATGCGGTAGGCCTCGATCTTGAAGGCGCGCGTCGCCACCACCTTGTACGGCTTTTTGCGATAGAGCACGATCGAGAAATTACCGGTCGGCGCATCCTCCTGGGAAAACTCAGCCGAGAAGCCCATCAGCTTCGAAAAGGTCGGACGCAGCGGCCACTCCTTGTTGCCGGGCCCCTGGACCTTGAGCGTGAAATTCCCAGGCCCTCCGGGGCTCTGTAGCAGGCCGCCCTTGCGCTCGCGCAGATAACCCTTGATGAACACCTTCTCCCCCGGCCGGTAGATGGGCCGCTCGCTGAAGATGAAACCCATCAGCCTGTCATTAACCGCCTCCGGCACATTCTGCGCACCGATCCAGTGCAACCATTGGCCCCAGGGCGACCAGTGGTTGTTTGCGAAACGCGGCGGTGGATCGTTGGGATCCAGCACCAGGATGTCCTCGCCCTGGCGCACCGAGATGCGATAGAGCCTGTCCCACCGGGGCTGCCTCTGCAGCACCGCCCTGCCGTCTGCGTCGGTCGTCAGCGTGACCGAGACCCGAAGAGGTGAACGGCTCTTTTGACCCGGCTTCGGCCGGGGCGGCCGGTCGATGGCCTCGACGACAACCTGCGCTCCCCTCACAGGCGCCGCCGTATCGATGGCGCGCACGTAAAAAACAACCCGCTTGTGTTCCTCTATGCTTGTCAAAGACAGGTTTGTGACCTGCACCCTGGCATATGACCTCTGCTCCGGACCGCTCAGTCGCCGCATGCCGACCAGATAGTGGCCCGGGCGCTTGCGTCCCAGGCGTTTGTCGAGCAGACGCCCGATATCCAGCCCGAAACGGGTCGTCGCGCCTTTGCCGGCCAGCGGCAGGTCGATCACCTCGGAGATCAGCGGCGATCCCAGCAGCCTCAGGTGGTTGGTCAACTCGCCGGCCGAAACGTAGTCGAGAGTGTCCAGGCCGCGCTCCGGTTCCTCGCCGGGAAACGGGGGCGCGGAACTCTCGTCGACGACAACCGGATTGGCCGGGAAGGGCCACAGGCCGGGGTGCAACGGATCAATACGGTAGATGCGCACGTCGGCCCGCCTGTCCCCGTAACCAACCAGGGGCAGCATGCGAGGCCCGTGCGCTTCCAGGATGCCTCGCGCCTGACGCCAGCGAACGAAGGGTTGCCGGTGGCCCAGGTAGAAAAAGGCATCCGTACGCTCGGGGCCCTTCAGGCCGCGACCATCCAGATCTTTCAACGGTGCAGGCCTCAGGCTGAGGCGATAAAGCACTTCGGGCACGAACTTGCCGCGCAGCAACACCCGCCGGCCCGAAAGCTGAAAGCCAAGTTCCTCGACGGCCGGGTCCAGGCGGATGAGCTTCTTGAGCGTGGTTAAAGTAAGGTCCTTGGGTTCGGCCGAAAACACGATCTGCGGTGTCTGGCCGTAATGCCCACAGGCTAAAGCGCTCTCCGCGGGCAGCGACAGCGAACCGCCGACTTTCAAGGCCGCGTCGCCGCAGGCGACCGATTCAACCTGAAAGGCAGACCGCGTCGCCAGACGTCCGGCCCAGAGCACCTTGCCCTCATCGCCCAATGCCAGGCTCAACACAACCACGAGCTGTTTGCCCTCGGGAACCGGTTCGGCCAAAGTCACGGCGTAGACAACCGGGTCGCGATGCGTGCGCCGCGGCAAAATAGCGATATTGAAATCCTCGACGATCCTGCGCCGCGCGCTTTCCAGGCCGGGCAGATCACGAACCTGGATCGATATCATCTTGCGCAGCAACACTATCTTCAGCGGCTGTGAGAAAGTCAGGCTGAAGGTCCGAAAGGGCCTCAGGTTGTCGCTGTCCGCGGCCGGGGACATGGAGAGCGGTGCCGACATCATGGTTGTCAGGATGCGGCTCGCTCCGCGGGCCTTGACCTGGAAGCGAGCCAGGGCGGGCCAACATTCCGCCGGCCTGAACTGCAGCGTGCGGCTGTCCAGCCAGAACCAGGCCCCGGGCCAGGCGGGCGTGATCGCAAGCAGCCGCCGCCCGTTGTCGGCCGGCCCGTTGGCCGGGCCGGTGTCTCCCGTGAAGTAGACTGTTATCGGATCGAAGCCGCGCAAAAACTTCTCGGGCAAGATGGTAGTCGCGCCGGAAGCCGGTCGCTGGTGCTCGTCGGCCGGGCGATAGTCCCGGGCAAGCCCGGAGACCGACAGTGCCAGTGTGCAAGCAAAGACTGAGCTAACGATGGCTTTCATGGCCTCTCTCCAATGCGGCGGAAAAAGTCACGCAGGTATTCCTCGGGAACAGCGGTCATCGAGCCCGACAACCCCAGGATGACCGGGCGGAAGGCTACGGCTTTGCCAACTTTGGGACCCGCGATCCTCAATATGTATTTCCCCGGCGCCAGTCGCATATACTGCAGGCAACCGCTGCCCACTAGGCGCCGAGAGGCATCGTAGGTCGTACACTCAAGAACGTCTGCCGCGGTCCGCAGGCCGATGCCGACCTCGCCGGCTGATTCGACCGTAAAGGAGAAGACGGCGGTTTCGCCGGGCGCCAGCCAGCTCTCCATCCCCACCCCTTCTCGCAGGTTCTCCAGCGGCTCTGATGTCCAGTAGAGAGTTCCACCGAGCGACTGCGCGGCGAAGGAACGCACCAGAAACTCGTAGTCGCCCGGCTCGAGCACGCGCAGGATGTCGCATCCGCTGCCCCGTCCGTCCACGGCCAGTAAGCGTGAGCCGGCAGCCATGGCGCACACGCCGCTGTCGGCGTGCAGGTGAACGGCCGCGGTCGCGGAAAGCCGCATCTTCCTGCCAAGCGACTTGCCCGATAGCAATAATGCCTCGGCAACCGGCAGTGTCTCTTGCCGCTCGGCGGTGACCGGCGCGCCCCAGGCGGCCGTGAGTTCGGCGCCCTTTTCAAAAAGCACAGCCCGCAACGGTTCGACTCCGTGGCGCAGCAAAAGCTCGCCGCCCTGCCCCGCCGGGACCACGCAGCGGCAGCCGTCGAGCAGGGAACCGTCGTTCAGGCGGACCTTGCAACCTGCGGCCCCCGAGACCCGCAGGTCGCGCGCCTTATCCGCGGCGGCAAACAGCAGCGCACACTCGCCCGGCCTGTCGAAGAGTTTTTCGTAGATCCCTTCCAGCGTCCGGATCCTGGGTGGGCTCGGATCGAGCAACAGGCGAACCCGGGCGCGCCGCAAGGCGTCGGAAGCGACGTAGGCCGTCCCGCCCCTGGCCCTGAGCGAACAGGACGACAGGCCGTCCGCCGGCGGGCACAGGTCGATGACCTTACCACCCGCATCCGTCTGCACAACCCAGGTGTCATGCGGCACCACGATCTCGAGGCGGCTGGCCGCGGCGGGAAGCGCAAGTCGGGCGACGGACCCGCTCCAGACTATCTCGCTCACCCCGGGCTCCAGCGCCCGTGCTTTATCCGGCACGCCGGCCGCCCTCAGCAGCACCGTTCCCCGCCTCTCGGAAGACCCGGAGATCCACAGGCGGGACAGCGTCTCGCGCGTGGGACCGGCGGCCGCGAAACAACCGCTCTCGTTCTGCAGGTGAATGCCGCCGTCGATGCGGCAAGCCGTCGCAGCCGTCTCGCCAATCGGCAGCGCCACTCTCAAAAGGTGCAAGGCCTGGATGGACGACTTCTGGCGCTGGATGAAGACGCGCGGGGAGAGCATGCGGGCGCCTTCCCCCGGGCGGTCGAGGTCGGCAACAATTTCAGTAAGATCCAGTTGCGGTGTGTTCTCGGCAACGGCTGAGAAAATGTAGGCGCCCGCCTCGAGCGATGCTTGCGGACCGCACTCCTCGAGCAAGCCGCTGCTGCCTGCGGGAATGCAGAAGACACCGCCGGCGGTGGCGTAACGCCCCGGGCGGGAAACCTCGACAAGCCCGGCCATGCCCCGTTGAAGCCTCCCGCCGCCGAAGGCCTCCACCTTGCGGGTCGTGACCGCGGCCGCGATCGAGGCGTACCAGTTGCGCGACCAGAGCCGCACGCTGTAGGCGCCGCCCAGTGGATTTAGAAACATCCGGCAGCGGCGGACGTTGTCGCTTTCACGCAGGATCTTGCCGGTCTGGTCCTCGATCGCGCAAGAGAAGAGAAGCCTCGAGCGGAAGTCGATTTCAACAATTTTCCCCCCGGCCGTGGCGGGCAGGCGGGCGAGCAGCACCTTGCCGCGAGTCTTGTAACTCTTCTTGTCGGAAAGCGTCCCGAGCTCTTGATTGTCCGTCTGCACAACCTTGACGCGGCTTGGCCCGCCGATCGTGTTCTCGGCCTCGAGTTCCAGACGGTATTCGCCGGCTTTCAAAGGCCTGGCGATCAAGCAGTTCCAGTCGGCCCCGACAGACCCGTTCTGGGCCACCAGCCTGCCGTTTGCGTCGAACAACCTGCAGCGCACGTCGGTCTGGCCCGTTGTTTTCAGGCGCAGCACACCATCCGCCGGCATGCGCAACTTCTCTGTGGCCGGCACCTGCACGTTCTTTGACATACCCGGAGCCAACACGTCGCTGCTCACTCGCAGGCTGTAGGAAATGGCCACGTCACCGCGACTATGCTCCGTCACCAGCACGTAGCGGCCGACCGCAAGGCCTAGCGACACCTTCGCGGCATTGGGAGGCACGGGTTGCACCAGCTCGCGCCGGCGCCCGTCGATCCTGTAGACACGTCCCTGCATACCGGCATCCAGGAAAATGTCGACGTCCAGGGCGGCCTGCAGGCGGAAGCGAAACTCGTCTTTGCCGTCTTTGCCCAGCTCGGCCCGGTAGTCCGTGTTGAGATCGATGGTGTGAGTCTTGTCGCCGCGCAGCACGAGCGGCCTGGTGATGCGCCGCAACTCGGTGCGGCGCATGCTCTCGACGGTCAGCGGCATCTGCATCCAGCGGTAGGCGCCGGCATCCAGCTCGAGCGTCCGGTCGCAGGGAGTCGGCACGCTCACCAGAGGCCAGCCCTGTTCGTCCTCCAGACGGCATTGCAACGATACCAACTGTCCTTGTGTGAGCAGGCGGTATTTTCCGTCGCGGGCGACGGACAGATCCTGGCGCACGAGCGCACCTGCGCCGACGGTGAAGAAGACGTCCTGGCTCTCTTTGACTGGCTTGCCGCGCTCGACCGGCCGCCGGGTAAGGATCACCGCGGCCCGGCCCCGGCTGCGGCCGGTGGTCTTGACCGTCAACAGGTAGCGGCCCTGATTGAGGAAGCCTGAGATCAGGCAGTTGCGCCCGCGGCCTCCGCCCGTGCCCGACAGCAGCCGGCTGACCACGGGTGTGCGCAGGCGGCACTCGGTACTGAGCAGCCCCTCGGTAGTCACCACGTAGAGACCGGGCTCGTCGACGTCGAAGATCATCGAGCGTGATTGCCCGCGATCGAAATCATTGAAAACCCGCTTGCCGCGTACCAACGGCGGCAGCTTGGGAATCTTCGGGGAGTATTTCTGCAACGCGGCCAGCGACCGGGGCGCCGCCGGGCGCCGGATCGAGAGCACCAGCAGCTTGCCGGAAGTGTTGGCAACTTTAATGCTCTTTTCTTTGGAAATCGCGGGCAGGCGGCAAAGGCCGTCTTGCGCCTCAGCCTTGTAATCGCTACCCCAGGCGCACGAGAAGGCTCCACCGCCGGCCGCGCTCACGACCAGCGGCGCTCCCGCGGCGACCGGCAACTCGACCAGGCCGCCCGGATCTACGGTCAGCGTCAGGGATCGAACGAGCTTCAAGGGTATTTGGCGCAGCACCAGCCCCCGGGCAGCAGCCGCGCCGCGGCGGTTGATCTCCAGCGTGTAACGCCGGCCGCTTTCCAGGTTGACGCCGGGGAGCAGGCAAGAGAACTTATCTGCCTTCTTCGCCTGCCCTTTTCCGCGCGAGAAGGGGCTTTCCATGACACAGGCGATCTTCAGCCGCTCGATGCCTTCCTTGCCGCCGTAGATCTTCAGCTCGTAGGCCCCCTCGCCCAGGTGTCCGACGACGTTGCACTCGGTGGCGCCAGGGTCGCTGTCGTGCACGATGCTGCGCCGGTCGCCGTCCATACGATAGAGCACGCAACGGTTCTTGCGTTCGCCCGCCGTGGTGAGTGCGAAGACACCCGCCCGGCCCACCTCGAACCAGACGGTCTCCTCGCGCCCGTTGTAGTTGAGGCTGCGATCGTAGGCGTGGTCGCGGTCGAGGCGCAGGAAATCGCGGGCCAGCACGCTGGTGGAGCGACCGCGGCGGGTCGTGAGCTGGCAGGCGAGCGGCGCGGCGTCTGTATCCGGGGGAACGTCGCTCGCTGAGACCAGATAGCGCCCGGAAGAAGGCGCCTCGAAGCTGAGCGCCTCTCTCATGCGCCCGTAGTCGCCGTCGGCCATCTGGTTCCCGTCGTTGTAACGGCTCCAGACCAGTTCGCCCTGCGTGCCGGGCGGGCCCGTTACGGTGAGCAGGTTGCGGCCCTGGGAGAAACTCCAGGCCGAGCAGACCGGGATGAGCGCCTTGCCCGGAATACTGCAACGGCCGCCCGAGGGCCCGAGGCGATCGCCTTCTTTGTCGGCAAACGAATCGAGCGCCAGAACACTTACGGTCGGGGCCGGCGCGGCCAGCGTCATGACTCCAACCAGCTTGTCCGGACTCACTTCCCAGGAGATCTTGCCCCACTCGGGAAAGGTGAAGACCAGGTTTCCTTCGTCGGGTCCCTTGGCAAATCCGTTGGCAATAAACAGGAAGTCGCGTTCTTCGCCCTTGGTCCAGCGCCTGGGCTCGGTGCCGTAGATGACAAAGCGATAGTTGCCTTTCTCGAGCATGCCGGAAAGGCTCCACTCGTGAAGCGGCTGGCCCTCGCGGGGCACCAGCTCCTGCCGGCGCACTTCGAGTTCCTCGACCCATTCGCCGTCGCGCCAAAGGTGAACGGCGCCGGCGGTGCGTCCGATCGCGCGCAGCAGCACGTAGCGCCGTTCAGGGATCCTGATCCAGTACGAGGCCTGCCGGCCCGGATGCAGTTCGAGGCTTTGGCTGCGGCCGTCATCGAGCCTGACCGGCTCGGCGTTCAACTCGGCAAACGGCTTGGCTTCGATTGTTGTCGTGCCTTTGCCGTGCTTAGGCGATCTCAACCTGAGCTTGTAGGCTCCCGAGTCGAGCAGTAGATCCATCTCGCAGTTTTCCTTGCCGGACACGCCCGAACTGCGAAACGGCCCCCGCAGGTGATCGACCATCTCGCAGGCGGTCCCCTCCGGGCTGCTGGCCGTAACCCGGTACATGCCCGGCTCGGCGATATGAATGATGACTTCCTGCTTCCCCCTGGCCGGCACGTTTTGCGGCATGATCGCGGGTGTGGCTGCAAGGAACAATGGCAGGGCAAAAAATATCAGTTGCATGTCTTCTCCCGAGTTTGAGACATTGCGGGCACCGGCGCATCATACTAACCTCGCACCTGTAAAAGCAATCCCAGTGCCAAACATGAACGTACGGAAAAGTTTCACGATTCCGGGCTGCTCTGGGCGACACAGGGACGACGCCGGGAAGCCGTCGTGGACATGGTGACACACGGGCGTGTCCCCCGGGAGGCGGCCCGTCCGGCTTCATGCTTGTGTCTTAGAAACAATCGTGAAAGAAGTGACCCAACGAAAGGACAGCCGCCGCATGCCGCTCTCGTTTCCATCGCAGTCGCACGGCAATATCGCCTTCGGCTTCTTCAACATCGAGATCGACATGCTGCTGCTCGAAGATCTGTTCTTCTTCGCGCCCGATTTCTGCAGCGCGCTTATCGATCTGGCGCAGCATCGCGAAGCATCTTTTGACGGCTGGCGGATAGACGATCGTCTGCAAATCGGAAACCTGCACGGGGCCATCGCCGGAGTCGACCTTGCGGGCTTCATAGGTGAGACTTACCGGCGCTTCCCATTCCCGGCCAGGCCCGAGGCTTTCAAGCAGAACCCGCAAGGGACAATCAACCGCGACTGGGCCGCTGAACACATCGCTTCTTACGGCCAAAAGATGCAGATCGTCCTGAGCTATGACGAGGCCCACGGTGCAATTTCCATAGCCGACTATCTTTTCGACGAGCAAGCCTTCGCGGCTCTGGTCGACTACGTCGAACGCGGCGGTTACCCGAGATGGAAAGACGACCTCAAGCCGGAATACGTCGTTGAGATGATGCAAAGGACAAAAGGGGTCAGGTCCCTTTTCTCTTCTATTCGTCGCCCATCATGAACGACGCCAGCAGCACGAAGGGCCCCTGATAGGCCGCCATGGGTTCGGTGATCTCCCAGGAACAGGCCAGGCACTGCCCACCGTCCCAGTCGCAACCCACCGAGAAATCCCGGTAGGCGTAGGCCGGGCGGTCGCGGTTCGGGATGTCGTAAAAGCCGCCATAGTACCAGTTCGGTCCTCCCGGAACGATTCCGGGGGGAGGCCCGAACTGCGAGGTCTGATCGTCGTCGGGGTAGTAAGGGTATAGAGGCTCGATCACTCCCTGGGGCAATCCGTTGTACAACGGGTTGCCGTGATCGCCGTCGTTAATATTGAAAGAAAACCAGCTATGGTAGATCTGGAAGGACGAGTGCTCGCCGCGATAGGCGGCCATGTTGGTCATGTAGAGCATGTTGAGCGGGTTGAGGCCGAGCAGGAAGTGAAAGTGCTTCTGCGCCAGAAACTCTACCTCGGCCCTGGTGTGTCCGCCGAGGATGTCGAAGTGGGCCGCCATCATCAAGTTGGCGCCGTAACTGGCCTGGGCCCGGTTGCTGCCCCAGCCCCAGTTCCAGCCGTCGTTCGTGTTGCCGAACATGCCGCCGTAGATCCCTGCCTGGTCAAAGGCCCGCTCGACCAGGGCGGCTCGGACACCATCGCCGGCCCGGGTCTTGGTCGCCTGCGGGGCGGACGGGTCGAGCAGGGTATGCCAGGCGCCGGCGGCGATTACATTTTCCGAGGGCGTTACGTCGTAGGGTAACAAACCGTCCCAGCTGTCGAAGGGAAATGCGTCGGCATGGGCGCGGGCCGAGATCTGTCCAGGATCCATGCGGCAAACCGCAGCGGCGGCCGCGCCTTTCAGCCGTCGCTCGACAGCGCCAGACGGCGAAAACCCGTCGAGCCATGACCAGCCGGCTGCGGCCGCGGCCTGGTAGCCGTCGGCCAAGGCCGTCTGGCCGGCGGCACGGTAGATGATCGCCGCGTGCGCCAGGCACAAGACCGCGTTGCCGGTCGCCTGGCCGAGTGTGACCCCGCCGCCGGACCAGCCGTCACCGGAGGGTGAAGTGCAGTCGAAGTAGACGCGCCCCTCGTCCGAGGCGCTCGGTGGCGAAGTAATCGATCCGTCGCGGCCCTTGACCGAACTCATGAAGTGCCCGTCGGGCCGCTGTATGCGCATATAAAAATCCAGTTCCCAGCGGATCTCGTCGAGCAGATCAGGCAGGCCATTGCCGATCTCGGGAATGTTGAGCTGCGCGTCGTGCCATCGGCCCGGATTGATCTCGTAGGCGAACAGCATCTCGGGCACGCCCCGGCCCCAGAGCGTCTTCTGATAATCACCGGCGTCGTGCCAACCGCCGGACACGTCGAGCATGCCGTGATCGACCGAGCCCGGGCCGGCCGGAGCGCTCAGGTCGGTCAGGTGACAGGCGCCGTCGGTCCATTGGCCGCCTATCCCGGCGAAGGCGCCCAGAGTGTCAGTGGCATAAGGCAGCGCCTTGTCGTGGTTACAGCGCTGGTAGTAGTACGACTTGACGGCGGCCTGGCCGACGATCTCGTAGACGTTGCCTCCTATCTCGAAGGTATACGAGCGCACATCGACGGACGGCAGGTACAGGTAGAATTCTCCCGGCTCGGTATGGTCAGAGAAGTCGAGCGTAGCGCATGTGTCGGACGAGTCCTCGTCGGTCACAAGATCGCTTGCGGAATAGCTTCCAGCCAGCGAGGCGTCCGACGCCCGGCGCAGTTCGATCGTCTCTCCGCCGTGGCCGAGAACGACCGCCAGCTTTCGATCATTAGGCCGCCAGCCGACGTGGTTGACCCGGATGATTCCGCTGATCTGCCCTGTGGGCCCTGTGTCGCCTCCGGTGTCGCCGCCAAGGTCACCAGCGGGATCGCCGCCGAGATCACCACCGGGATCGCCGCCGTCATCAATATCAGAGTAGTCGCCGACTCCGGCGTCCTGGCCGGCGTCTTCGACATCGGTCTCCCCGTCGGGCACCGAGACCCGGCCGCTGGAGCAGGCCAGCGGTGCCATACAAATAAAAAACAGGATCAGTCGCATAATTGATTAGGTTAACAGGTTAGGTCGTTTGTGACAACCTCCGGTGTGAATACCGTCAACACCTGTATACAAATTTAACGCTGGACATCGTGTTGCCGGCGACGGCAGGTGCCTCGCATCGCGACGGGAAACATCGCAAGTGCCTGTTTTCCGTGTCCCGGCCGGCTGGTAGGCGTTCTGGCATGTAGTTTGAATAGATAACGCTACAGGTAGCTTCGCAAGCTGATATTTCGATTCGAATACCCGCAGCCAGGCGGGAAAGGATTCGTGTGCCCTAAAGGAGGCAGACATGAGAAAGGCGAGTGATTCCGGATGGACGGCGGCATTGGTAGCCTGGGCGCTGGTGCTGGCCGCGGCGCTTCCCGCGGTCTGCCGCGCCGCCGACAAGCAGCTGTGCGTGGAAGTCGTGCTCAAGGACGAGAGCGAAGCGGCCGCCGCCCCCGTCGAGGAGGCCCAACCGACCGAGAAGACCGGGACAGCCGGGCCGGCGCTTCCCTGGCAACGGGCCAAGGCCCGCGCCACACAGCTGGTGCCCGAAGAGGCCGAGGCCTACCTGCCGATCGGCCAGACGCCGGTGATCTATCTCAAGCGCCTGATCGAGCACTTCATCACCCACCGCAAGGGGTACATCGCGGTCCAGAAAGGCTGCGATGAGCACATCCGGGTGGAGCTCTACCCGCTGGCCGAGGGCTGGACGCTTTTCGCCCGCTACACCGGCAACGGACGCGAGGAACGCGTCGATCAGCTCTATCCGCGGGAGTTGAGCCAGTTCTCTGAAAGAGTCGTAGAGGCACTCCTGGGCGACATGCCAATCAGCGCCACTATTAAGCGCGACACGGTGCTGCGCTCGGACTCGAAGAAGTCCGCCCAGCGCATCAAGGGAACCAACCATTTCATCATCGGTCTGGGCACCCAGGTTCGCGGCGGCCAACTGGATACCGTCGACGTCGGCTCGGGCGGCACTAAACAACAAATCCGCGTGCTGGCCCCGATGATCATCGGCGCCGGTTACCGGGGCAAGTTCGAGAACTGGGGTATCGAGGCTCTGGCACAGGTAGGCGTGGGCACCTCCAAGACTGCCTCGGGCAAGAATCCCGAGGGGGGACATATTGACTTCGGCGGTGACGCGGGCCTGGCGCTTCACTTTCTGGGCTACCTCAACCCACGCGGGCTGACGTCTTTCTACCTGGGAGCCGGCGCCAATTTCGAGCTGCTCTGGTTCTCGGCGGTCAAGCCGCCGGCATACCGTGACAGCGACGACCGCACTACCTTGCTGAGCGGCGGACTGGACGTCGATCTGATCTGCGGCTGGGAGTTCATGCGTGCAAGCTCGGTGCAGTTTTTCCTGCAGGGCGAGATCAACCTGCCGGCTTACGTGATCGAGAACGAGGACGACTTCGGCGCGATTCACACCTGGTTCCCAGGCATCTCAGTCAAGTTGGGCGTCGTTTTCTGATCCCCCGGAGTGCTACGTGAAAACCGCCGCGCTCGCAATCCTGATGCTCGTGCAACTCGTGACCCTCCAGCAGGGCAACGCGCGGGCGGCCACGCGCCTGTGCGTCAAGGTCGCGGCCGACGCCCAGGACAAAGACGGCCTTTACAAACTCGTTCTCGACGAGCTGGCCCATCATCCCTCCCACCAGGTCGTCACCAAGGATTGCCAGTCGCTGCTCTCGGTCGACATGTTCGAGCTGCGCAACAAGCGCTATCTGACGGCGCGCATCAACCGCGAGGTGCCGGTGCGTTACGACATCGGCGACGCGAGTGAACTGGGCGAGAAGGTGTCAAGGGCAATCGCCCAGGTTCTCTCCCACGACCCGGTCTACCTGGCCGACGACATCACCCACTACTCGGCCATCCGGCGCGCGGCCTACTCGATACTCAAGCGCGGCCACAACATCTGGCGCCTGGAGCTTTTCCAGGGAATCGGCAACGGCGGAGACAACGTTGCCTTCGCCCCGGGCGCCGCGGTCAGCGTCACCCGCGGGGCGGACAACTGGCAAGTCTACACGCGCATCTTCTTCTCAGGCTGGCCCGCCGCGGCTCAAGGCTCCGACACGGTGTTGCAGGTAGCAGTTGGCGCCGACATCGGCCTGACCTACGAGTTCAGCGCGCGCTCGAATTTCTCTTTCTATGTCTCTGCCGGCCTGGGCCTCGAGTACCTGCGCTACGAGGGCCGCCTGAATCCCGACGACCCTAAAAGCCTGGATCAGCGCAACGACTTCGGCCCCACCTTCAGCGTCCGGCTGGGCATGCGCATGTTCAGGATCTACGACTTCGACTGCGATCTCTTCGTGGCCGGCTACCTGCCCATGTTCCCGGCCGACGCCGACACTCTGCTCGGCCGCTTCTATTCCCCCACCATGCAGGCCGGCCTCGGCGTCGGCTTCTGATGATGGGGTTGGTCAGGAAATCAGGATCTGCTCACAGTAGTCGCAGCGTTCCCGTTCCCCGTTGAAATTGTTCGGCCGCTGGCATTCCGGGCATATCTGGAAGACGGTCCCGCAATCCTTGCACATGAAGTCTTGAGCCACCTTGCCGCCCTTGAAGGCTTTCGAAATGTCCTTGAAGACCGAGCCGAACAGACCGCCTTTTTTCTCGACCTCATTCTTGGGATTGGATTTGGATCTGGTCAGTGTGTGGGGCTTGAATTCGGTTTCTTTCCTGCATCTCGGGCACTTGCCGACCAATAATCCGTCGTAGGTCAGAGGCAGCTTCTCCCCGTCCGTGGTGCACAACGGGGTGGGCACCCTCCGCTTCACCTTGACCGTGGAGACATTCCGGCTCTGGGCAATCTCTTCCTCGGTGAGAAGGTCTTCTTCGGCCGCTTCCGCGGCGGCGGCCGCGGCCGCTTTCTTGATCTCCTCGGCCGGACAGCCGCAGTGCGGGCAAACCACCGCCTTGTCGCTGACTTTCCCCCCGCAATCGGGACAACTTGTCAGGGCCATGCTTTCCTCCGGGTGCAGACATCTCCATTATAGTTTACGGCTGCCCCCATGCAAACTTTGATGCAACGACTCGGAAAAAAGCGGGGACGTGGTGGGGCTTGTCACCTGCCCCTTGTTCAACCGCTTGACATGTCGAGCACGCTGCGGTGAACTCGTTCCAATCGGCCAAAAGCAAAATTCATGGAGGTGGTGCATGAAGCGGCTGCATTGTTGGATTCTCTGTGCCGGCCTAGTCTTAGGCACGGTCGGTTGCCGGCCTCCCTTTGAAGAGTTGAGGGAAAGCGCCGGTGTCAGCAGCGAGGAAGAAAGCGACAAGGCTCCGGCAAGAACCACCGCCGCGAGGCCGACCGAAGCGCCGGCCGAGCCATCCCGGCCGGCGGAAACGGGAGCTACTCCGGAGGAAGACAAGCCGCCGGCGCTCGTGGAGGAGCACAAGCACAAGACGGTCTACGGTTTCTCCGACGATACCGTCTCCATCACCGGCGATTTATCGAAGCCGGATGGGGAGCTGGCCGAGCCACCGGCCAAAATGGCGCCTCCACCGCGCTCGGACCGGGCCGGCAAGGACAAGACCGGGCATGGCCGCCGTCCCGGCTCGGCCGGGGTAAAGGCCGGCTCGGCCGACGACAACCTGCAATTCGGCGCCTTTCTCGACTTCCTGGCCAAAAACGATCGCCTGGGCGTCGCCTGTGACGTTAGCCAGCGGGTGGTGGTGCAGGTGCTGGACAAGGCCGGCCGACCGCTGCCGGACGCCTCCGTCGAGGTGCGCGACAGAGACGAACTGCTGCTCAGCAGGCGCAGCTATTCCGATGGCCGCGCCCTTGTGTTTCCGTCCGAGTCCGAGCGCTTGCGTTCGCAGTCGGCGGTGTTGGTCGTGCGGGCCGCAGGCAAGCAAAGAACGCAAGGGCTGAACACGGGCAGACACAAGATCGAAGTGCGCTTCGATTTTCCGAGGCCCGAGGTAAAACCGGTTCCCCTGGACGTGGCCTTCGTCCTTGATACCACCGGCTCCATGAGCGACGAGATCGCCCGGCTCAAGCAGACCATAGAGTACATCCACTTTCAGTTGACCCACTTCGAGCCCAGGCCCGACGTGCGCTTCGGCATGGTGCTCTATCGCGACCGGGGAGACGACTACTGTACCCGGCTGGTGCCTTTCACCTCCGACATGCAGGCGTTTGAACACCGGCTGGCCGAGGTCCAGGCCGGCGGCGGCGGCGACACTCCCGAGGATGTCCAGGAAGCCATGCACCAGGCCATGTGGAAACTGGACTGGCGCCCGCGGGGAGTGAAGATAGCCTTCCTGATCGGCGATGCGCCGCCCCATCTCGATTATGGTCAGCGGATCACTTATATCGAAGCCATGCGCCGGGCTGCGCAACTCGGCGTCAAGATAGCCACCATCGGCGCCTCAGGCCTTGACCGGCATGGTGAGCTGGTGTGGCGCCAGCTGGCCCAGTACACCATGGCGCCTTTCGTGTTCCTGACCTACGGGGAGAAGGGAGACAGCGAGGGTTCGACCAGCGCCGTAAGCCACCACGTCGGTTCCAACTGGGTGGCCGAGAACCTCGACGCCATCGTGGTACGCATGGTCAAGCTGGAGCTGACTCACTACGGCAGCAAGGTGTCGCCCGGAGCTGAGGACTATTTCCTGGCCGATGCCTCGGCCTCGCGGCCGGCCGGCGAGGTACTGGAGGATCTTTTCCGCCAGTCGGTGCGCCAGCTCGTCGACTACTGCGTGCAGCGCATCGACCCGGCCACACCGACGGTGGTGCTGCCGCTGGGAGTGTCGCGCGAAGTGGCGGCGCTGGCAGCCAAGGTCGGCAAGCGGCTGCAAGACAGACTGGCCGTGGTGCTGGCACAGAGCGGCCGTTTCCAGCTGGTCGAGCGGGAAGACCTGCCCAAAGTGCTCGCCACCATGAGCGAGCAGTTCTCCAACAAGTATGACGGCAGCAAGGTGGCCGAGATGGGCAAGCTGGTGCCGGCCAAGCTGGCGCTGTTCTCCCGGCTGAGCTCCGGGAACGAGGGCCGGCTGGAGATGCTGATCAAGCTGGTGCGTCTGCAGTCCGGGGAGATCCTGTCGCTTTCCCTGCTCAAGATCGACCGCAAGCTGCTGAAATAACGGGCTTGGTGTCATTCTTGTCCAGACTTCGCTATTCTCCCGCATGAGATGAGCAAATCCAGTCTTTACGGCCGGCGCAAATATTGGGCCAACCGGTTCGTGCCGGCGCCGGTCTTGCCGATGTCCCGAGAAGAGATGGACGATCTCGGTTGGGACAGCTGCGACATAATAGTGGTCACTGGAGACGCTTACGTCGATCACCCCAGTTTCGGGATGGCTTTAATCGGACGCGTTCTCGAGGCCCAGGGATTCCGGGTGGGGATTATCGCCCAGCCCGACTGGAAAAGTCCGGCGGCTTTTTCGGCCCTCGGCAAACCCAACCTGATGTTCGGCGTGACCTCTGGCAACATGGACTCGATGGTCAACCGCTATACCGCCGATGGTCGCCGGCGTTCGGACGACGCCTACAGTCCCGATGAACAGCCCGATTTGCGGCCGGATCGGGCGGTGATTGCCTACTGCAACCGCTGTCACCAGGCGTTTGGGGGCGTTCCAATCGTGATCGGCGGGATCGAGGCCTCGCTCAGAAGAGTGGCCCATTATGACTATTGGTCGGACAAGGTTCGCCGCTCGATCCTCCTGGATGCAAAAGCCGATATGTTGATCTACGGCAATGCCGAAAGGGCGGTCGTCGAAGTCGCCCAGCGCCTCGCGGCCGGTGAAGAGATTGCAAATATCAAAGATGTGCGCGGAACGACCTTTGCTCGGCCGACTGCCGAAACCGGCCGTGAGGTCGTCAGGCTGCCGGCCTACGAAATAGTCGCCCAGGATCCACTGGAATTCGCCCGGGCGACCCGTATGGTGTTCGACGAAGCCGATCCTGTACATGGCCGGGCCCTGGTTCAGAAACACGCACAGCGCGATGTATTCATCATGCCGCCGGCGATGCCGCTGAGCACCAAGGAGCTGGATCAAACCTACGAGTTGCCTTTCACTCGCTGCCCGCACCCGGCTTACAAAAATGCCCGGCTCAAAGCCTGGGAGATGATTCGATATTCGGTCACCATCATGCGCGGTTGTTTTGGCGGCTGCAGCTTCTGTGCCTTGGCCTGCCACGCGGGCCCGATCATCCAGAGCCGTTCGGAAGAATCGATCTTGCGCGAGATAGAGCAGGTTCGCGACCATGTGCCCGGCTTCAGCGGGATCATCTCGGATCTGGGCGGGCCGACCGCCAATATGTACCGCCAGGGCTGCAAACGAGACGACCAGCAGAAAAAATGCCGGAGATTATCCTGTCTCTACCCGAGCATCTGTGACCAGCTCGAGACCAGCCACTTGCCGTTGATCAAGCTCTATCGCCGGGCGCGGAAGTTGCGCGGTATCAAGAAAATCTTGATCGGTTCCGGGGTGCGCTATGACCTGGCCCTGCGTTCTTCCGAGTACGTCGGTGAACTGGCCGCTCACCATGTCGGCGGGTATTTGAAAATAGCTCCGGAGCATGTTTGCAAGGATCCGTTGGCCCACATGCAAAAACCGGGCATTGAGCTCTTCGAGCGTTTCAAGGAATTGTTTGAAAAATATTCACGCGAGGCATCGAAGCAACAATACCTGCTTCCGTATTTTATCGCCGCTCACCCCGGGACATCCGACCAGGACATGCTCGAACTGGCTCAGTGGCTCAAGAAATACGAGATCAGGATCGATCAGGTTCAGACTTTTCTGCCTACTCCGATGACCCTGGCGACCGCCATGTACCATTCCGAAATCAACCCCGCAAAGCCCGTCAAAGACGGGGGTGTCAAGGTCACGGTTCCCCGCGGCATAAAAGCCCGCCGCTTGCACAAGGCCTTTTTGCGTTATCACGATCCGGCCAACTGGCCGCTGTTGCGAGAGGCTCTTACGAAAATGGGCCGCGAGGATCTGATCGGCAACGGCAAACGTCAACTGGTTCCCGACCGCAAACCGGGCGTGCGCAGGTAGGATGAGTAATTATGGTAAACAAAAAAACAGTTATGCATGCGGCCGTTTCTGCATCAGGCAGCGCCAGGCCCTGGGTGGATTTTGACGACTGGATCCGAAATGGCTGGATGCAAGTGAAAGAATTTCAGAACCGATGGAATGCTTAAGTGTTTTCAAGATGTTAACTATGCCCCCGATTCCTCTTTTTTTTACCTTCTATTATTTCAATTGGATCATTTACATAGACTTTTCCGAGTCCAATCGGTGAAGTTAAAATTCCACCCTTTTTTTCTTCACTTATTCCATCTGAAAAACCAAGATCTACAGGGACCTTTCCTCTTCCACCTTGTGCATCTACAACATAAATCGGCCGCAGGAAGCCTGTGGTGGTTCCGCAAAGGTCTCTACATATCTCTTTCCCTCTGTATACTTCTGTTCTAAAATGACCAGTTCCCTCAACAAGGTCGGCATAATAGAGATAATATGGTTTTATTCCCATTTTACCAAGGCCGTGTAACAGGTCTCTCATTATATCTGTGTCATCGTTCACTCCCTTCATCAAAACAGTTTGATTTCCTATGGGAATACCCAGTTGCCTTAATACTTTAATGGCTTGGTAACTTTCAGCAGTGATTTCATTAGGATGATTGAAGTGTGTGTTGATATAGAGTTGCGGATCATTAAAGGACTGGGGAGTATGTTTACTTAGTACCTCGATGAGTTCTTTGTCTTCAATAATCTTTTGTGGCCAGACGCAAGGAACTCTTGTCCCGATTCTTATCAATTCAAGATGTTGAATTTCTCTTAGTTTTCCCAAAACATCATCAAGTCTGTTGTTGGACATCAACAACGGATCCCCACCAGAGATTAATACGTCTCTGATGTCTTCATGAGATGCAACATATTCAATTCCCTTTTTTATGTCCTCTATACTTGGATTCTTACGGTCATCACCTACTTTTCTTTTTCTCGTGCAGAATCTGCAATACATTGCGCACTCGTTTGAAATAAGCAATAAAACCCTATCAGGATATCTGTGGACTATTGTCCTCGGGCCACCAAGCGGAATATCTCCCTCCTCATCTAGAGGATCTGGTGTAAGGTCCTTATAATACTCAAGCTCCCCGACACCAGGAATTGCCTGTTTCCAAATGCCATCATTCACCTTTTCAATGAGACCGAGGTAATACTTATTTACTCTCATAGGATATTTAGCAATTACTTCCTTGAGTCTTGGATCAACTGTTACCTTCTGTCCAGCAAGCCATCTTTCTAAATCCTCGTATGTTTTTATAGAGTTTTTTAAAATGTCTTTATATGCCATAATAATTCTCCTTCGTGATCTTCTTATTTCTTGCAATAGGCCTCTTTTATCAACTCGATAATATCTAACACCGCGGTTTCACCGGGGGCCGATCCGAGTTGGTCTATGCAACCGGGGCAGGCCGTGACCACTCGTTCGGCTCCGGTGGCGGCAAGCTGCTTCAGGCGCAGCTCGGTGGCCCCGGCGGCTACTTCGGGCAACAGGTGCGGCACCAGGCCGCCTCCGCCGCAGCACTGCGCGTCCGCTCCCGACCAGATCGTCTCGGCCGGCGGCTCGGCCAGTATGCGTCCCAACATCTCGCGCGGCAGACTCGTCTCTTCCAGGTAGCGGGCCAGGTAGCACGGGTCGTGGAAGACGTGGCTGCCTTCTATCTTGCGCAGCGGCTCGCGCTTGGCCAGCGGCTCGGAAAGAAACTCTAGTACATGCGAGACGTCGGGCGAGAGCGAGACGTTCATGGCGGGATAGAGAGTTTTCAACGAGTAGACACAGGCCGGGCAGGTGCTGATCACCAGGCGGTACGAGGACAGGGACGCGGCCAGGCGACCAGCGTGCTGAACGAACCCTTCACGATCACCCGCCAGCCACAAAGGCAACCCGCAGCAGAGATCTTCTCCATCGAAGGCTGCGACGTAGTCTATATCGAGCGCTGCAAGCAACTCGAACAAGGCGGGTAACGAGTTCGGATCCTGCCGGACGGCCTGGCAGCCGGCGAAGAGCGCGACCTTGGCCTCGGGAACGAAGAACTCCTCGGCGACGACCGATCTCAGGCGCTCATGCAGGTCTTCGCCCCAGGGGTTGCCGGCATCGTGGAACCTGCCCATGACGGCCGACAGCGCGGGCGGCTCGTTGTCCGACGAGAACACCTGGCTCCGGGCCTCGACAAGCGCTCCGGGCACGTCGACTTCGTGGCGGCAATGCGTTTGGCAGTGCAGGCAGGCGAAACAATGATAGAAGACTTCCCCCACTTCGTCCGTAAGCTCGAGCCTGCCGCTTCGCACCATCTCGGCCAGGCTCATCTTGGCCCAGGGAGTGACCGTCTCGCGGTGCTCGACCTCGGCCGTCGGACAGCAGAAGCGACACAGCTTGGGGCAGTAGGTGCAGTTTTGAAGATCGCGTTTGTGCTGCTTGAGGCTCAACCCTCACCTCCCACCCAGGGCAACGGCCAGGCGTGCGGGTTTACGAGACCTTGCGGATCGAGTTCGGCACGCACCCGGCTCATGAAAGAGCGGGCCGTTTCGAGTGATGCCTGAGCCTCCCCTCGGGGATCGACTAGTTTACACCAGACATCATCCGCCCAGGGCTCGTCCACCGTAAGTCGCAAGCGACAACCCTCGATCTGCGGGCGATCGATCATGATCCTTGACGCTCTGCCCAGGCGCTTGTCGATCCGCTTGAGCAAACCCGGCAGGTGCGACCAACTCACCGGGGCAGTGTTAAGCCGGCCGTCGACGATCTGCCCATCCGCGATCCAGGATCGGGCTTCCTCTTCCGATGCCCGCTCGATTCCCTTCCCACTACAAGAGTCCAGCATGAATTTCTCGCAGGCCTCTACAATCTGCTTCGCACCCTGATAGCTCAACGCCAGGCGCGCCCTGCGCCGGTCCCGCTCGATCTCCAGCCGGATCATCCCGCCGCGCGGCGGGAGAAAATCACGCGCGGCTCTTTTAAGCAGGCGAACGGCGGCGGCGACACTTGCGACCCGCCAGCCCAACACGGCCTCCTTCTCGGGTAACGGCTCGAGCCGTAGCGTGGCGCTTGTGATCACTCCCAGGCCACCCCAGGTGCCCAAGAACAGCGAGAAGATATCCGGGCCCATGGCCGCGCGGGGAGTTGTCACCGAACGGACCAGGTTGCCGGTTGGCAATACGGCCTCCAGGCCGATTACCGGCGGAGTCTGGACGCCCATAATGATATCGTCCACCGAGGAGCAGACCGACAGCCATCCCCCGAGACTTCCAGCGCTCGGGGCCCCGACCGGGCGCAGGCCGTGCTTGGCCGCCGAGGAGATGATTTCCCGCCAGGGTGTGCCGGCCAGTACGGTCATCCACAACGAATCCGGCTGCACTTCGAGAACGCCCGTGAGGCTCCCGAGGCCCAACCCGATGTAACTGCCCGCCGGAAGCTTGAGATTGGGCAGGCTGCCGATCCGGCTTCCGGTTCCGACAGTCACCACGGGCATTCCCTCGTCCCTGGCGGCGTTGATAACGATGGACACCTCGGACGGATCTTCCGGAAAGAACACAAGCTCCGGCGAGGGGCGCAATCCCAACGCCCGCGCGGCCGAATCGCCTCGCTTTGCCCTGCGCTTTCCAAGGACGCCCGACAAGGCCGTCCATGACTTTCCCGGACGGGAATCGCCCGCGCTCACGACGCCTCCCGTGTGTCATAGCCGCGCAAACCGAGCTTGCCGGGATTGAACAGGCCGCCGGCATCGAAGGCATTTTTGACGGCCTCGGCCAAAACGTGCGCCTCTCCCTGCTGGCGCACTAAAAAGCGCTGCTTGCTGGCACCGATCCCATGGTGGTGGCTGACGGTGGCTCCCTCGGCGATGACCGCGGACTGGGCAGCTTCCCAGATGCGATCGTACAAACCGGCGGCAGCGGCGTCGTCACGGGCGGCGGAGGCGAAAGTGAAGTAGATCGAGCAACCCTCGCGGTAGGCGTGCGAGAGATGAGCCATGACAAAGGCCAGCGGAGACAAGGCCCGGCGCACGGCCCGGTACAAAGACAACAGGCGATCCCAGGTTGTGGCGACTTCCATGGTGTCGACGAAGGCGCCGGCCGAGAACATGGGCGATTGCTTGTATGAAATACCGTAGCGGTTTTTCCACCAGTGGCGGCCCGGTTCCTCTCCCAGATCGACGGCGCCCCGAGCTCGGCACAGGTTGTCGATCATGTCGGCCGCCATTCGTCTTTCCTGCTCCAGACCTTCCTGCATGACAATGAGAAGGCAGCCGCCGGGCAGCAGGTTCACCACCCGGTTGAGAATGTTCGGCGCCATCAAGATTTTGGGTAGCGACATGCGCAACAGGCCCTTCAGCGGGCTGCCGACTTTTCCGCCCAGGTTACGAAGTAAAGACTCGCCCACTTCCTCGTCGGCCGGGCCCTGGCGGGCGATCAGCGTATCGAACTCATCGTACAAGCGCAGCACCGAGGGCCTCAGGCCCGAGCGCAACATGAGACGCATGGCCTTTGCACCGCCAGCAACATCCGGAAACCGGTAGCCGCGCATCCAGCGCTCGGAACTCAATCTGCGCACCACCATGCCGGCCGAGGTGATTATCCCCAGCGTGCCTTCGGAACCGACCAGCAAGGGGTTCAACGACCAGGGTGTGCAACCGGAAGGAGCGGCAAGGCTGGTATGGATCTCGCCGGCCTGATCCACGAAGGTGAGCGAGCGCACCATGTCTTCGATCTTTCCGTAGCGGCTCGAACACTGTCCCGCGCCGCGGGCGGCAATCCAGCCTCCCACGGTTGAGCAATACATCGACGACGGGAAGTGCCCGCAAGTGAAACCTTGCCGGTTGAGTTTACGTTCAAGGTTTTCGCCGATGATCCCGGCCTCGACCCGCAGCAGCCTGTTATCACGGTCGAGTTCCAGGATGCGGTCGAGCCGCTTGAGATCGACCAGGATTCCTCCCCTTAGAGGAAGCGTGCCGCCGCAAACTCCCGAGCCGGCCCCGAACGGAACAATCGGCAGACGGGCCCGACGGGCCACCCGCACGACCTCGGACACTTGCCCGGCATCGGCCGGCCAGACTATAACGTCCGGCGGCCGATCCAGGCTTCCGCCACGCTGGCTGATCAGCGAGCGCGGCCACATGTCACGGGCATAGGCGATGCGGTCGGTCTCCAGCACCGAAATATGATCGCGGCCGCAGACAGAGGCCAACTCATCCACAGCGGCCGGATCCGAAAAAACGGGCTCAAGCAGGGACATGGCGCCGAGTTTACCGTATTGACTATTTTAACTTCAAGCTTCATTGTGTCTGCCCATGAAACGCCAAGATCTCATCCGGCAGAGCTCGCAGATACTCGGGCTAGATCAGCAGGCGGCCGCCGAACGACTCGACGGCCTTGAGCTTTCCGAGCGCGCCGAACTCGTGCTAGCCATGCCGGCCGACCGGCGACGACTGGATCTGATCCTGCTGTCGGCCAAACCCGACCAACTAGTGCAGGCGTTGCCGCCCGAGGATTTCATTCTTACTCTCAAGGGGATCGGCGATGTCGACTCCCTGGAGTTGCTCGAGCTTTCCTCCGACGAGCAGACCACTTACCTGGCCGACCTGGAACTGTTCGTGCGCGAGGGTATCGACCTTGGCCATCTGGCCTTCCTGAACGAACTGTTGTTCAACTGCTCGCGCGAGCGGACGCTGCGCTGGCTCAGGGCCCTGGACTTCGAACTGCTGGTGCTGCTGTTCGAGAGAACCTTGCTGCTGGTCGAAAGGGAGACACTCGATTCACTGCCCGAAAATCTGGCGCCGCGGGTGATGACCCCCGACGGTTACCACTACCTACTGGTCAAGCTGGGTGCCGATTTCAAGCTCGTCAAGAAGCTTGCCGACTTTATCTATATCGAAGACCAGGCCCTCTTCCTGGCACTGATGGGCAACATGGGAACGACACCGCCGGTCGAGGTCGAGCACCAGGCGCTCCGCTGGCGCAGCGCCCGGCTGGCGGACCGGGGCTGGCCAGACATGGAAGCGGCCATGGAACTCTATCGCCCCCGGAACCCGGAGCGGGCCGGGCGTTCTGCATTGCCGGCCGGCGTCGAGAATCCCCCCCGCTACCCCCTGCAGCTGGGCGCCTGGGGCCGACTGCTCGATGGGGGCCTGGGCGTTATCGACCATCCTTCACTACAGGCCGGCCAGCTCGCCAATCTGATGAATCGCGTGGCGATTGCCGACGGCCTGTTGCCCACCGAACCCGCGACGCTGCGGCTGGCGGGCGAGCGGGTCAAGGGTTACCTGGAGATCGGCCTGGCCCTTCTCGGGGCCCGCGACGCCGAGTCGGCCGGCCGGCTGATTTCAGAAATTCCGCTGCTGCACATCTTCCAGGTCGCCTGGGACGCGGTCTCCAGGCGGGCCGTCCGGGCCCGCGAGTTGCGCATGACGACACCTGCGGACATGTTGGCTCTGGTCGACGAACCCTACGGGCAAGTCCTGTCCCTGACCGCTGCCCGGCGCCCCATGTTCCTGCCGACGAATGAGCCGGTCGCGCGCGAATACCGGAATCTGGGCGATCTCTTGCAGACAGACGAGCGGCTCGATTTTGCAGCAGCCGAGCTAAGCCTTGCCGCCGCGCTGGATCTCAACGCAGCGCGGCTGCCGGATCCTTTTCCGGAGGGCTCCCATCCCGAGTCGCTCGAAGCCCTCTCGCTCAGCACCTGGCTGCTGACCGTCTTCGCCCGCGAGCGCATGAAGCTCGGCGAGCCGCACCTCCCCTTGCCGATCGGCTCGCTTGAGAATTTTTTCAAGTCGCTGCCTGACGACAAGCCCGCACTGGAACAAGATCTGGGGCGCTGGGCGGGGCGGCACTGCGAACAGAAGACCACTGGCCAAGGCGCCTTGCTCGCAAAACTCTACGGCCTTACGACCGAACTACTTAGGTACGATCCGACCAATCTCGACCCGCGCTTCGTCGAGGGCCTGTGGATAAGATAGCGGACCAAACCATGGGTCTTGCTGTGGATGTCCTCGATTGTCTTGTCTAGATAGTAGCTTGCGACTTCACTGCCTGCGGCGGCCAACAGTCGAGTCAGGTTGAGCCGCGACTTGAAATCGGGGTTATCTCTTAGCATGCGTTTCACGATTGTCTTGGGACTCAATGAACCGTTATCGAGCGGGATGTTGATCGCAACACTGAGATCATCCGCGCTTCCGTTGATTGCGTCCAGATACTCGACTCCTGCGGGGCCGGTCTTGGCCACCCAGCTGACATCTTCTTGCGATTTCAGCTGCAAACAGACCTGGATCTTCTGCTTGCCGAGAATTTTCAGAAAGCGCCCCATCTCGATAATGTTATGAATGCCCATTTCCTGCGTAAATTCTCTGAGCCGCGGATTGGGCATGTCCTTGACGAACGTGGCCGGATCGAGATCGGCAAACTCTTCGCCGGCGCTGGTGCCGATGAACGACAGAAAACCGGCCAGTACTTTGAATTTACCGGCATAAACATGCAGCTTCTTTTTCCTCTTGCCGTTTTGCCGGAAGCGGCGGTACTCCTGTTGAAGCAGGAGATCGTCGTACCACTTGGCGTTGCACCTGATGCACAGTTCTCTTATTTTACTGCGTGACAACTTATCGTGCCTGATGACCGTGTCCCATAATCTGTACTTGGTGAAATCCTCTTCCAGCAGCAGATTGTTTTGCTTTGCCTCGTCATACAGCTTCGAGCCCGGCAGCGGAATCATGACCGAGAAATAGCAATCAGTCAGATCGAGGCTCTTTGCATAATCCACTAGGCCCAAAATGTCTTCCTCGGTTTGTCCTGGAAGACCCAGCAAAAAATTGCTCATTACCGCGGCGCCACTGTCATTAAGGTACTTGGCGGCCAGTTCCTGCTTCTCCCGAGAGCAGCCGGCCTTGGCCATCGCCTGCAAATCTTTGCTATTGGGCGATTCCATGCCGACGAAAACATAATCCATGCCGGCCTTGACCATTTTTTGAGCCAGTTTTTTATGATTGGCAATCGTGCTGGTCCTGACGCTGATGAAAAAGTGCAGATCGGTATCGCACTTGGCCCGGAAATCGATCAACCGGTCGCAAAGTTCTTCGGCCACCTTGACACTACCGCCGAAGTTCGGATCCGATATTGAAACTCTGAGTCTTTTCTTGCCCCGGTGAAGCTCGACGATTTCTTCGAGCTCCTCGATAACTTTCTCGGGCCGTCTGTATCGCTGGATTCCATGTGACATGAGAGGTTCGGTGCAAAACTTACATTTCCCCGAACAACCCCGCGATGTGATGATCATGTCGTAGGCGGTCGATCCGTCACTTTCCAGATCCATAAAAGGCGAGCTATATGCTTTTTTACGGAGGTTTCTTTCGGGGAAGGGGATCGTATCAAGGTCTTCAATCAGGGGGCGATCTTCATTTTTGATCAGTTGACCGTCTATTGAATAGGATATGCCCTGAATAGTGTGCAGTGGTTTCTTTTGAACAATATCCAATAAAGTCGCTTCACCTTCGCCCCTGACGACAAAGTCGATATCCGGGTTGATCGCAAACTCATCAGCCATGGCGGTTGCCTGGTAACCGCCGATGACAACATCGATGCCGTCTTGCTTGGCGATTGCGGCCAACTCCAAAGCGCTATTATGAACCGACATATAATTGGCTGTGATGCCCACCAGATCGGGCTGCATCGCATGCAGGAAGTAGCGAAAGGGACGGGTTTCCCGGTTGAGGTCGATCACCTCGACCCGATCGACATATTTTCTGACATAGGCTGCCAAGTACTCCAGGCGGATGGGCACATCTTCCATCATGAATTCGGCGCCCATCATCTCCATCAGCGGATTAACCAACAGAACCCGTCGGTACGACGTCGCCGACCCATTTGAGCCGGAGCCGCCATTGCCTGCGTTGCGCGGAAAAATCCAGGACTTCTTCCAGGGTAAATTCACTTCCGGGGACCCTTAGGGAATGATGTGCCGTACTCGGTAGTTGCCGGTGTCGACTACGTAGATCGAACCGTCACCGGCCGCCGAGATCGTCTGCGGCCCGTTGAAAAGAGCGTCTTTCAGCGGCCCGTCGTAATATCCCTGCTGCTTCGTGGTGCCGGTCACGGTTGTGACCTGGCCGCCTGAAATCTTGCGGATGCAGTGGTTACCGGTGTCGGTCACCCAGACCGCTCCGTCGGGGGCCACATCGACGCTGTTCGGCAGTTTGAACTTGGCCGCAGCGGAACTGCCGTCCTGGTAACCACCCTTGTCCTTGCCGGTCTCGCAGCGCCCTGCGAAAGTCGTGACTTTATCGTCGGCTATCTTGCGGATGCAGTTGTTCTTCTGATCGGCAATGTAGACCGCGCCGTCCGGGGCCACGGCAATACCGGCCGGTTCGTCGAACTGCGCCTTCTTTAGCGGGCCGTCTGCGTAACCGAATACCACGTAGCCCTCGTCATCCTGTTTGCCGCCGATGCCGGCCAGCGTCTCAACCTTGCGATCCTTGGTGATGCGCTTGATCTTCGAGTTGAGCATATCCACCACCAGCAGGCTGCCGTCCTTTTCGATGTCGATGTCGATCGGGCACCAGAAGCGGGCCGTCGCCCAATCGCCGTCCAGGTCGAGCCCGGTGTCGTCGGCCTCCGAACTGCACTTGCCGGCCCAGACGGTCACGTTCAGATCGGGATCCATGCGGCGTACGCAGTTGCTGCCGCACTCGGTGATGTACAGGTTGCCGCTCGAGTCCAGCACCATGCCACGGGGCTTGTCGAAGCGGGCCAGCGTCCCCTTGCGATCGTCGTTGCCAGGCTTGTTAGACCCGGCCAAGCGTATGATCTTACGCGTCGTCGCGTCCATCTTGTAGATGCGGTGCTCGTCGCAAATGTAGATGTCGCCGTTGGGTGCCACCTCGACACCGGCGGTCATGGTGCTCATGAACTTGACCACGGGATCCTGCTTGCCCCCCAGGATTGTTCCCACGCAACCCTTCAAACCCTCGTTTATCTCGTCGTTGCAGTTGTTGTCCTTTGAGTCGCACAGCTCCGAGGCCCCCGGCTTGATCAGCGGATCCGAATCGTTGCAGTCCACGGGCGGGTCGCAGGCGTCGCCGGCCTTGACACCGTCGCCGTCCTTGTCCTGGCACTTACCCGACTTCTTGCGCGCGTAACGCTCGCTCGCCGCTCTGGCCTCTTTGACGGTCATGCATTTTCCGATCTTGGCGGCCGGGGGCTCTTTGTAGCAAGCGCCGACTCCCTTGACCTGGTCCCTGCAATCGACGTCTCCCTCGCACTCGCCTCCCTTGAGGGATTTGCATCCCGAAGCCAGAAACACAACCAGCAGACCTATAACTAAAAGCGCCTTCTTCATCGTTTTCCTCCTCGGGCAAGGCCGTGTCAGGGAACGATCCAGCGGACGCGGTTGGCCACCGCGTCCACGAAAAAAATGCTGCCGTTGGGGCCGATAGCCAGGTCGGTCGGCGTCTTGAAGCGCGCCTCGGCGATCGGGCCGTCTACGTATTCGTCCTCACCCGGCTTTCCATAGAGAGTGCTCACGACTCCCACCGGAGTCACTTTCCTGATGACGGCGTTGCCGGTATCGGCCACGATGATATTGCCCGCGGCATCGAACTGCATGCCGTGCGGGTAGCTGAACTTGGCGCCGGCGCCCCTGCCGTCTGCGAAACCTCCCACGCCAAGCTTGGTGTCCGACTCGCCTGCCAGCGTGGTCACCTCTCCATGCTCACCCTTCTTGAGATCGATGCGCCGGATTCGGCAATTGAAAGACTCGGAGACATAGATGATACCTTTGGGGTCGACCAGGATCGCCTGGGGATCGTTGAAGCGCGCCTGGTCGGCCGGTCCGTCCAAAAAGCCGATCTGCCCCTCGCCTTCTTTTACCTCGACCGGGCCCATGCCGGCCACGGTGCTAACGTCTCCCGCGGGAGAAACCCGGCGAATGCGGGCGTTTTCGAGATCGACGACGAACAGGGTTCCATCGGGGGAGACCGCCACGTCATTGGGACAGTAGTAACGTGCCTGCTCGCCCGAGCCGTCTGCGAACTGGTTGGCGTACTTTGTCAGGTTGGAACAAAAACCCGAGACACTGGTGACCGCGCCGACCGCCGACACCTTGCGCACGCAGTTGTTCTTGCAGTCGGCCACGAACACCCCGCTGTCGGGGCTTTCGGCCAATCCGGCCGGATACGAGAAACGGGCCGCATCACCGGTGCCGTTTGCGAAGTTGGACAGGTGACTGCCGGCCAGCAACTCGGCCCGGCCGTCCAGGTGGATCTTCCATACGTGGTGATTATCGGTGACGATCACGAACCCGGCCGAGTCGTAGACAATCGAGCGCGGGCCGTCCAGCCGGAATTCAGCCTGGTTGCCCCAAGTTGCGCCCCCGAAAAGTGTCTGCACGCAGCCCTTCTGATCTTCGTTGACCATCCCGTCGCAGTCGTTGTCCACCCGGTCACAGACCTCGGTCTTGCCGGGCGCCATGTTGGGATCGTCGTCGTTGCAGTCAATCAGCTCGCCCTGGGGGCAACCGCTGCCGGCCCGCACTCCGTCCCCGTCCTTGTCCTTGCAAATCTTGGGTTTCTTGGCTTCCTCGCGCTGTTTCTTGATCTCGTTCAACTGCTTCATGGTAACGCACTTGCCCTCGAAGCAAACCTGGGCTCCGCCGCAATTGGAATCCTTCTCGCAGGTGCCCGCCTTTCGCGAGCTGCAGCCTGCAAGAGCTACCACGAGCATTGCCGTCGCAATCAAAGCAGCCAAGCGTCTCATCTGCCTAAACCTTTCTGCACATTACAATGGGATATACGCGGTCAAGATAGGATAGCCAGCTGTGACTGTCAACACCTTCCGGGAGAAGCTATTCTTCGATGTGTGCTTGGAAGGATATAGGGGTGCCGCCGCGGCAGGCTGCCGTCAGTAAGTGGCCGGACACTTCGGGCTGGGTCAGCGCTCCCGGGGGATCGAACGATACCGTCCAGCTTCCGGCCGCAGGCAACATTATTTTCACCAGTAGATCCTTCCTGCAGTTCGCGCTGAATTCGATGCCGGGCTGGTCGAAATCGATCTTCAGCCCAGTCGGCCGGGAGGGCAGTAAAACCGGCACCGGCGCGGCCAATGCCCTATCGAATACCGGTTTGCGCGTCCCCCGGGCATCGAGCAGCGAGAATCCCTTGTCTCCCCTGGAAAAGGCCCAAAGCGAGCTGCCCCACAGGTGCGTGTAGAAGATATCGTTGATATCCACCAGGTACCGGTCGTAGTTCGGGTTTTCGGTAAGCCCGCCGTACTCGCCGAACCAGAGCGGCACCCCCTGGGCCTCGAAGCCACCGTAAAGATCCGAAAGAGCTTTCTCCAATGCCTGCTTGTCCCCGTCGTAGCCGACACCCTCTTCGTGCACGGCCTGGGGATAGAAATGCGGAGCCAACACGACCCGCCCGCGGTCGAGTGTGGGAATCTCGAGTGCGTCCACCATGCCGAAATCGTAGGTGCGCGAGGGCTCGATGAAAAAGACGCGGTCGGGGCATACCTCGCGGATGGCAGCCATTACCCTCTGGTAGAAAGGGTAGAGCACGCGCTGGTCGAAATCCATCTCACCCAGGGCCCCGCCGGGATAGGGCTCGTTCAGCAAGTCGAAGCCTATGACGGATTCGTTTGCGCAAACCCGCCCGGCCACGGCCGCCCAGGCGGCGCTGAACGAGTCTTGCAAATCGCTGCTCGACCAGAAGTTATCGAAGCAGGCGCACACCTGGGGCGCGAAGTAGTTGGACCACCAGGGAGTCGTCGGCTGGTAGCCCGCCTTGAGTTCGTCCGGGCAGGCCCAGCCGGGAGCGCCGTTGCCGAAGGGATCTCCCCAGACATCCTGGTGCATGTCCACGATTACGAACATCCCGGCCGCGGTCAGCTTGTCGACTTCGGCCATATACCGGTCCAGGTAATCCTCGTCCACCTGGTTCTGCTCGGGCATGATCGCTTCAAAGCCTGTCAGCAGGCGAACCACATCGAAGCCGCTTTGCACCAGGATGTCGACCTCGTGCGCGGAAAGCGGCAGCAGGTGCGCGGGCTCATACTTGGCCGCCTCGTGGACGTTGATGCCGTGCAGGTAGACGACTTGTCCCTGCGCGCTGACCAACAGCCCGTCCCTGACAAGGTAACCGCTACCCGGCGGCGGAAGCTCGGATGTCGAGCAGGCCTGCGCCAAGCAGGCCACCAGCAAGATGCAAACCGAAAAGTGTATCAACCGCTTCATTGGTGGAATGTTAGCACAAGCTTTGGTTTTTGGTAAATTCCCTGTTCGATTTATGGAGATTGACGTCTTATAGCAAAATCCGCTATATGTTTTTCGTAGATCCAATGATACCCAAAAGTTGCGCTTGGTGCATAATCGCAGCAGGGGGTAGGAAACGATGAGGAAACCATGCCGGTGATCACTTTTTTTAGCGCCTTGTACTGCCACGGAGACGTCGTAGCCGGCAAGGTTGCCGAAAAACTGGGCTATAGCCTGCTGACCGACGACAGGTTGATCGAGGAGACATCCGAGCGGTTCGGAACAACCACGGAAAAGCTCAAACGCACCATGAATGGCCGCCAATCGGTGTTCAACCGATTGACCCACGAAAAACTGCTCAACATTGCCTACCTGCGGTCAACGCTCGCGGAGCGGATCAAGAATGGCGAGGCAGTCTACCATGGATTCGCAGGTCATCTCCTGCCCAAGAGCCTGCCCCATGTGCTGCGGGTCTGCCTGGTTGCCAAGTTCGACTACCGTGTCTCGGTCGCTTCGGAAGCCGAAGGAGTTTCCCCGAAAGAAGCCGAGAAGATTCTGCGAAAGGAAGACGATGCCAGAAAGAAGTGGACCCTCGACCTCTTCGGCCTGGGTCCCTGGGACAAGACGCTCTACGATATTCTGCTTTCCCTGGATTCCACGCCGGTCGAGGAAGCCGTGGAGTTTATTTGCGAGAACGCCGCCAAGCCCCTGCTCAGGACAACGCCTGTATCGCGTAAGTCGACAGACGACTTCCTGTTGGCCTGCCAGGTGTACCTGGCGCTTGCCGAAAAGGGCCACGACGTGGAAGTCTCCTGTAAAAACGGCGCGGCAACCATGGAGATCAATCGTTACGTGACCCGGCTGGATCACCTCGAGCGGGAGTTGAAAAAAATTGCTTCGGCGGTACCTGGTGTGAAGAAGGCGGAGACGCAAATAGGCCCACGTTACTCCCAGCCGAGTATCTATCCCAAGCTGGATCTCCCTGACAAGATTCTGCTCGTGGACGATGAGGAAGAATTTGTAAACACACTTTCGGAACGTCTGCAGACCAGGCACCTGGAGTCGGTGATCGCTTACAATGGCGAGGAAGCCATGGCCATTGTCGAAACCGATGCGCCGGATGTAATGGTTCTCGACTTGAAAATGCCCGGCATTGACGGCCTGGAGGTATTACGCCGGGTAAAGCGAGAACACCCGGCCACCGAGGTGATCATCCTCACCGGGCACGGCTCGGAAAGCGAGGAAACCTTGGCGGCGGAACTCGGCGCCTTTGCATACCTCAACAAGCCGGTCGATATCGACGTCCTGTCCGATACGATGAGAGAAGCTTATCGCAAGGTCTTCGAAGGCACAAACGCAAAGGAATCTCCCAACGATGACGACCTCGGCGACCAGGGTTCGTCTCCATGAACAGTGCCGCCACGAAGCGGGAGAATCAAAAGGCTCGGCCGGATCCCCTCCTGCACAAGAGACGCTATCGCCGTCTGTTGGTTGTGGCGGGTTTTTCGATCGCACTCGTCTCCGTGATCCCGCTCGTTATCATGACCTTGATCAATTATCACCAGTACAAAGAAGCCTTTCATACCGAGATGATCCGCCCGATCGCGCGCTATACCTCAAATGCCAAGCAAGCATTGGAATCCGCTCTCTCCGAACGACTCTCTGCGATGTCTCTGGTGGTCCGCGAGAAGTCTCTTGAAGATCTCACCAACCAGCAGAAGTTGAAACGACTTTTCATCAACATGAAGCAGGCCTTCGGTGGGTTCATCGATCTCGGTCTGATCGATGCGGATGGCCGAATGGTTTCCTATGTCGGGCCATACCGACTGAAGGGGAAAAACTACAAGGGGCATAATTGGTTCAACGCAGTGAACCTCCGTGGAGCCTACATCAGCGATGTGTTTATGGGATATCGGAACTTTCCCCACTTTGTCATGGCGGTAAGGCATGATTCCGATTCCGACGAAGCATATATGCTGCGTGCTACCATCGACACCGAGATGCTCAACCGGAACATATTTGGACTAGAACCGCAGATGGCCAGTGATGCCTTTATTGTCAACCACCAGGGAGTCTTACAAACTCCTTCAAGGTTCTATGGCTCTGTCTTACAGTATTGCCCCTTACCCATGCCTCAACACTCGCCAAATGCCGAGGTGTTGGAAATGGCGGACGAGAAGGGCGAGCCGGTGGTAATGGGCTATGCCTATATCGAGCGCTCACCCTTTGTGGTGATGGAATTGAGCCGACCCGGCGCGATGCAGGAAAGCTGGCTTTCTTTACGCCGGGAACTGCTCGTGTTTTTGGGTATCAGTATCCTCATAGTCCTGGGGGTGGTTTTCTGGGGCACGAGATACATGGTCAACAGTATTCGAGATGTGGACATCAAGCGGGCCACTGTTTTTCACAAGATGGAATACACCAACAAGCTGGCGGCCATTGGAAGGCTGGGTGCCGGGGTGGCGCATGAGATCAACAACCCGCTGGCGATCATCAGCGAGAAGGCGGGTTTGCTCAAGGATCTGGCATCCATGTCGGAAAAGCCCTTGCCGAGGGAAAAGATAGTCGAACTGATCGACTCCGTCCTGAATTCGGTCGGTCGTTGCAGCGCCATAACCCGCAGGCTTCTGGGCTTCGCCAAGCAAATAGATGTGCGCCACGAGAAGATCAACCTGGAGTTGCTTTGCAGGGAGGTTCTCGCTTTTCTCGATAAAGAAGCCGGTTACCGCGACATATCGATAAACTTCGATATTCCCGAAAATCTTCCCACAATTGAAAGCGACCGCGGGCAGCTACAACAGGTCTTTCTCAATATTATCAACAACGCGTTCGCTGCGGTAGAGGACGGAGGCAAAATCGTCATTTCGATGGAAGAAATCGATGTCGGTAATGTGGCAGTTAGTATTACAGACGACGGCATGGGTATCCCCGAAGAGAATCTCGAACAGCTCTTCGAGCCTTTCTTCACCACGAAAAAAGGCTTCGGCACGGGTCTCGGCCTGTCCATCACCTACGGCATCGTGGAGAAGCTCGGCGGTCAGATCAAAGTAAAGAGCAAGCTCGGCGAGGGAACGTGTTTTACGATCGTTCTGCCGGTGCTGCAAAGCAGTGTTTAGGAGGTTGCCAGTGGCGACATTGCGTGTACTCGTTGTTGACGACGAGGAAGAGTTCGTCAACGCGCTCGTAGAACGTCTGGAGATCCGGGGGGTCGATGCGCAAGGGGTGACGAACGGAGAGGAAGCCCTGGAACATATCAAGAAACATACCTATGACGTCGTCTTGCTCGACGTGAAGATGCCCAAACTGGGCGGCGTTGATGTCTTGATGCAGATCAGGGCTCGCTGGCCGGAGTTGCAGGTGGTTTTGCTCACCGGTCATGGCTCGACGCAAAATGCGGAAATGGGAGCGCGCCTGGGCGCTTTCGACTGCCTGATGAAGCCAATAGATATTGAAGATCTGATCCGTGTCTTGCGCCTGGCGGCAATAAATAATGAAGAAAATGATCCGACATGAAGCGGCTACCCGAGAAGACAGTGTACGAAATGGGATTGGGCTTTTTTGGAGCCGTCACGGCCAGCCTGTCCCACGAGATCAACAACGTCCTGGCCATTATCAATGAATTATCCGGCCTCATAGACGATCATGTTCAGGCCGCCGATCAAGGCCGCCCACTGGATCCCGCAAAATTGAAAAACACCGTTGAGCGAATAGCCATACAAGTGGACAGGGGGAAGAACTACGTCATACGACTCAACCGCTTCGCCCACTGTGTAGACCAGCCCCGGAAGGTGCTGGACGCAAGGGAAACATTGGAGCAGATCACAACTATATGCCGGCGATTCGCTACACTGAAAAAAGTTCAACTGCTCAGTGAAGTCGGTCAGCAACCTGTCGAGCTGGAAGGCAGCCCATTCGACCTGGAACACGTGATATTTCGATGCATTGAAATCGCCTTGGGTGTCTCGGCCCATGATTCTGAGGTTACCGTGGAACTCGAAGCGGCGGACGATGGCGCCCGTATCATACTGATCGGCCGGGATCCCGGCGACGTCAGCGAGGAGGTGTCTTCCAAGCTGACACTGGTATCCCGACTGGTCGAGCGATTGGGTGGAACGTTCGAGTCCACGGCCGTTCCCGGCGCGGAGTTGCGGCTGGTGGTGAACCTGCCCCGCGCCATGCCTCGTGGCCGGGGGCCGGTAATCGATGTGTGATTCATGATACTCGGAGGTGTGGCATGTCCGCAGAGAAGGTCTTATTGGTGGACGACGAAATGGACTTTACTCGAACCCTCGCGGAGCGGTTGGAAACCCGGGGCATGAGAGTAGAGACTGCGGGAAGCGGCGAAGAAGCCATCGAGAAGGCAAGGCAAGGAAGCTTTGACGCCATTCTTCTCGACCTGGCCATGCCGGGACTTGACGGGATTGAGACGTTGAAAGCATTGAGGGAAATGAAGCCCGACCTTCAGATCATCCTGCTCACAGGCCAGGCGACAGTGCGACAAAGCGTCGAGGCAATGAAATACGGGGCCGTGGATCTGCTGGAAAAGCCGGCCAGCATACAGGAACTCCTGGAAAAGATCGAGGAAGCCAGCGCAAAGAAGGCATTGCTCTTGGAAAAACACACGGAAGATCAGCTTGCGGACATTATGCGCAAGAAAGGCTGGTAGGCGATGTCTTTTACGGATCCGGCTGAAAGAATGGAAAAGTTGCGAATTGGGGAAATCATGATCCCCCTGAAGGATTATCCAACTGTTTCGCCCGCCACAACGTTGGGCGAAGCGATGGCGGTCATGAAAAAGTCCCAGTTGGTGGTTGAAGGCCGCAAGTCACTGCCCCGCGTGCTGCTGGTACTGGACGACCAGGGCCGGCTCAAGGGCACCGTTCGCCGTCGAGACATCATGCGCGGGCTTGAGCCAAAATACCTGGTGACTCAGCCGCTGAACTATCGCAAGAAACTATTCGACGTGAGCATCGATCCCAACCTGTCCGAGCTTTCCAGTGACAGGGTAGTCAAAGGGATTCGGGAGCAGGCCGGGCGGCCGGTAAGCGATGTCATGCGCCCGATCGAGATCGCACTTGACTACGAAGACCATATTATCAAAGGAGTATATGAGATGGTCGGCTACGGTCTCACCTTGCTTCCGGTCATGAAGGAAGGCCGGTTGGTCGGTGTAATACGCACCGTTGAGCTTTTCAGCGAGTTGACTCGCGTTGTCTTGGCATCAAAGCAGGATCAATAAAAACGCGGGGAGTTCGTGCCCATGACAAGAAGTTTCGATTTCAAAAGAGCGATGTTCATCCTGCTCGGTTTGGTATTATTCTGTATCGTTTACTTTTCACCAACCTGGCCCGATGCGCTCGACCCACAGGGCAAGGCATTCCCGCTGACATATGAAGGAAAGGCCACCCTGGCGCTCTTCCTGCTCACGGTCGTCTGGTGGGTTACCGAGGTGGTGCCTATTGGTATTACCAGTATCGCCGTCGGTGTGATCCAGGCCCTGCTGCTGATCCGCCCGGCCAGGATCGCGTTCACCGACTTCATGGATCCGTCGGTCTGGTTCATTTTCGGCTCGTTGATTATCGGCATCGTCTTCACCAAAACCGGCCTGACACGACGTATGGCCTACAAGATGCTGGTCATGGTCGGCGAGCGGACCAGCATGATCTACCTGGGGTGCTTTATCCTGACGGTGCTGCTTACCCTGATCATGGCTCACACCGCGGTGGCCGCGACGGTCTATCCGGTGTTCCTGGCCGTCCACTCGATGTACACGGATAACGACAAACCGACCAGGTTCGGCAAGGGGCTTTTCATCGGCATGGCTTTCGTTGCCGGAGCCGGCAGCATCATCACCCTGCTGGGCGCCGCCCGCGGGGCGGTGGCCATCGGATTCTTCGATGACATCGTCGGCAGAAGCATCACTTTCTTCGAGTTGACTTACTACATGTTGCCGGTCGGCATCGCCATGACGATTCTGCTCTGGGGATTTTTCATGATCTACTGCCGACCAGAGAAGAAAACCATCCCCGGGCTGCGGGAGCGCGCCAAGAAGCTCCACGCCAGCCTCGGGCGAATCAGCGGCAGAGAGACTCTCGCCCTGGTGATAGTACTATCCGCGGTCACCTTGCTGGGTCTGCGCTCCTTCATTCCGGCCTTGCTGCCCCTCGACAAGAGCGCGATAATCCTGGTGGCTACAATCTTGTTCTTTCTATTTAAAGTCTTGACCCTTGACGATCTCGAGGGAATACCCTGGAATATAATCCTGCTCTTCGGCGGGGCCATGAGCATAGGTTTCTGCCTGTGGCAGACCGGCGCGGCCAAGTGGCTTGCGGTTCAGTGGCTCACATTGTTCGTGCATGCTCCCTGGTTCCTGTTTGTCATGGGGATTGCCTTCTTCGTAATGATAATGACCAACTTCATCATGAACGTGGCTGCCATCGCCATCTCTCTGCCGGTGGCGCTGGTCATTGCCCCCTACCTGAATGTAGCTCCGGAGGTCGTCCTGTTTGCATCCCTTGCCACCGCGGGGATGCCTTTTCTCCTGCTCGTGGGAGCCGCCCCCAACGCGATCGCCTACGCCAGCAACCAGTTCACGCCGAAGGAGTTCTTCATGGCCGGGATCCCCGCCAGCATTCTTCTGATGGTTGTCTTGGGCCTTTTCGTATCGCTCATCTGGCCGGCAATGGGAATGCCGGTATTGCTTCATTGAACCTGGCACGGCATGCGCTTGGCGCCGTGCTTGGCTCCCGGGATGATGAAATATGGCAGCGCGATCGAAAAGATATTGGTTGGTTCCTGTTGCGGTATTCACGGCAATGACCGCACTGACCTTGCTGGTTTGGCGGCAACAGGTCGGCTATCAGGGCGACTTGCTTCTAAGTCACACCGAGGACGTATGCACCCAGGCCGCCGGGCGGTTGAAGGTGTTCATCGAGTCACGCCTCAGGGTGACCTCTATGTTTGCCCGGCGCTGGTCGACCCATGAGTTGCGGGACTTCTCGAAGCAGAGGTTCGAGGGGTTTGCTTCCGTCATTATCCGGGAGTTTCCAGGATTCCACGCCATTGAACTGCTTTCACCGGGATCTGCATCCGGTTGGTCCGTTCCGCGGGGCATTCCGATTCAAAAATACATCAACGGGCATGAGTGCCGGCGCATGCAAGAGGAAGCGCTTGGATCCAGCCGGACCGTGCTTTCCGCTCCCCTCGAAAGCGCTGCCGACACAAACCTGTATGCCATGGTCGCCTTGAAACGCGGAAATGAATTTCTCGGTTTTCTACTGGTCGACTTCCTGGCCAAAACCTTGATCGACGACTGTTTTCACACCCGAATCCGGTCGGAATTCCATTTCATGATTCAAGACGAGGATATGGTTCTTTTTCGTTCCGAGCCGCAAGCCGAAATAGGAAAGCTTGCTCACGCGCGTGTCATGGCCAGCGAGAAATTCACGGTAGAAAACCGCACCTGGCAACTGACCATGGTGCCGAAAAAGGCGGCGAGTTGGGGGTGGACCGAAAGCCTGCCGGTTCTTCTGCTTGGAATCATCCTGTCGCTTGGTCTGAGCTGGCTCGCATACCTGCTCTTGCGGCGCATAGAGATGTTTCGCATAGCCCGCGACCATCAAGCAACGCTCTCGCGCAAGGTGCTCATGGCCCAGGAGGATGAGCGCTCCAGGGTCTCCAGGGAATTGCACGACGAATTGGGGCAGTTGCTGACGGCCCTGCGCCTTGAGATGGGCTGGCTGGCAAAGAAAATATCCGCATCTCAGGTGGACGAAAGCGGAGTTTTCAAAAACGCGGTCGTCTTGGTGGAGCAGGCCACCGAAGAGCTGCGCCGCATGTGCAGGGGGCTGCGCCCGCCCCTGTTGGACGATCTGGGGCTTGAGCCGGCCGTGAATCTCCTGGTGGAAGACATCCGGGGCTGGGCGGACATGGAAGTCGAGCTGGATTGCTCGCTGGATGAGCAAGATGTTTTTATTTCCAAGGACGTGGCCTTGTGCACATATCGAATCATGCAGGAGTCCATTACCAACGTCAGCCGGCACTCCCAGGCAAAGAAAATGAGCATCGAGCTTTACGCAAAGCCCGGGGAGTTGACTCTCAGTATAAGCGACGACGGAGTCGGCTTCGACCTGACTCGAACCGGAGCTTTGCAGGGGTGTGGTTTGGAAGGAATGCGGGAACGGGCCAATCTTGTCGGTGGGACAATTGAGATCAGTTCCTATACGGGCAGGGGGACCCGCATCTGCTTTCGTGTTCCCCTGAAAAGACCGGAAAAAGAGGAGGCCCGATGATACGAATCCTGGTGGTAGACGATCATGCGGTGGTTCGTGAAGGACTTTGCCGCCTGCTGGATGGCGAGGACAACATCGAGGTAATCGGCCAGGCCGGTACGGGCAAAGAGGCGCTTGAAATATACGAGCGCTTGAAGCCGGAGGTGGTACTGCTCGATTACAGCTTGCCGGACATGGATGGGCTCGAGGCGACTTCACGGATAATACACCTGAAAACGGGGGCGCGGATACTTATCCTTACGATGCATGCCAGCGAAGAATATGCCATCCGGCTGCTCAGGGCCGGCGCCGCCGGTTTCGTCGTCAAGGGCGCTTCGCCCGAGGAGTTGCTGACAGCGGTTCGCAAGGTTGCTCGCGGCGAATCTTACGTGAGTTCTTCCGTCCTGGAGAAAATGGTAGGCCGCATGGGCCAATCCGGGACCGATCTACCGGAGTCGGCTCTCTCGGATCGCGAGATCCAGGTTCTGGTCCGGCTCGCCAGGGGCACAACCACCCGGGAGATTTCGGAGGAGCTTCACCTGAGTATTAGCACGGTAGAAACCTACCGCAGTAGAATCCTTGAAAAACTCGTTCTGCGCAACAACTCCGACCTCACCCGTTTTGCAATACGCCGGGGACTGGTCGACCTGGAGTAATTGTCAGGCTTCAGATCTGTAGCAAAATCCACTATCTGTTTTTCATAATTCCAACGATACCCACAAACAACATCGAGTGTTTGACTTGGACCCGGGGCAACGTTCCCCGGTCACTTTGGAAATGTACATGTCACGCTCGTATTCAATTTTACTTGCCGAACCCAATCCGTTGCTGCGGGAGAAGATCGCGGGTGTGCTTGCGCGCGATAAGAAAATTTGGTGCGTGACCCAGGTGGATGGAAGAAGCGGGCTGGTACGCGGTGCCGCGAGAATTCAACCCGATTTCATTCTAGCCGATCTGATCACACTCAACGATCCCGAGACCCTGAGGTTCATCAGGCGGTCTTCTTCCGCTTCGAGGATCATCGCACTGGTGGACTCGCGCTCGAGGCCATACGTCGAGGCCGCCGGCCGGATTGGACTGGATGGCACGATCGAGAGGGGACGTGTCGAGGAAGACATCCTGGCCGAGATTCGATCGCTAGACGAAACTGAAGGGGTCCCGCGTGGTGAGCAAGATTGAGCGAGACGGGTCGAGCGCTCCAAAGCCGGCTGACGGCCTGCCACCGGCCGGTGGCAGGCACCACGGCCACGCATACTTCGAGCAATTGCGGCGCAAACTTCGCTGGCAACTCCTGCTTGTATATATCGTCCCGCTGTTGATTCTGTCCGCCTACTTCCATTTCGAGTACAACGCGACGCTGCGTCAGGGAGTCGGCAACCATCTGAAATCCGTGGCCGAGAACCAGAGAAACACCGTCGACCTGTTCCTCAAAGAGCGGGTGGCCGACCTGAGAGGCGCTTTCCGACGCAAGGGGCTTACATTTCCTCCCGCCGCGGGACTGATGAACACGGCGCTGGAGGAACTGCAACGCGGGAGCGGGACGTTTGTGGATCTTGGAATGTTCGATCCTGCCGGTACGCTCGTGTCCTACGCCGGGCCATATCCGTCACTGACGGGAAAAGACTACAGCGGCGAGAGCTGGTTCCGGAAGTTGGACGACCGGAAACGCGATTTTTTCATCAGCGATGTATACATGGGTTTCCGCAACAAGCCCCATTTCATTGTCGCCGTACGCCGGGCAATCGAGGGCCGAGACTGGGTACTGAGAGCCAGCGTGGATCCGCAACTTTTCGGAGAGTTCGTCGCAAGCTCCTACCTCGTCAAGGACACAGAGGCCTTCATCGTCAACAGCAAGGGCCAACGCCAGACACTTTCCGGTACGGCGACTCCCGCGCGGGAGTATAGCCGGGTACCGGTTCGTACGCCGAAGACATTGACCGACGAAGTGGAAGCAGGTGGGCAGAAGTACCTGAGAGCCCTGGCCTGGCTTACTGAGAACGACTGGGCACTGGTGGTCAGGGTGCCACGGGCCAAGGCCTACGCGTCGTTATCCGGCGCCAGGCTGGTGATGGCGGGAATCATGCTGATCGCCGTTTGCGCCATCTTTATAGTCGTCTTGGGCGGAACGAAGAAGATGGTCGGCAGGCTGGAAGCGACAGACAAGGGCAGAGAAGAACTGAGATTACAGTTGTTCAGCGCGGCCAAGCTGGCCTCGGTGGGTGAGATGGCATCGGGTGTCGCTCACGAGATCAACAACCCGCTGGCAATCATCTACGAAGAGGCCTCCATGATGGAAGACATCATGGACCCGCAGTTCAAACAGGAGTTCGATCAAGACGATTTTCGGGAGCGGCTCGGCGCCATCAAGGATGCCACGTTGCGCGGGCGCGCCATCACCAGCAAGCTCATGGCCTTCGCCCGCCGCCACGATCCCGACCCGGAGTCCTCGGACATCAATTTGCTGATAGACAGGGTGATCGACGTAAAAGACATGGATTTTAAAGTCTCCAATATCGAAGTGCAGAAGGATTATTCCGAAGACCTGCCGTGGGTAGAAGTCAACCGTAACCAGATGGACCAGGTTTTTCTCAACCTGCTCAACAATGCGAAGGATGCCATGAGCGAAGGGGGAAGCATCTCGGTCCGTACTCACTTGGAGGATTCATGGGTGCGCATCGACGTGAAGGATACCGGTTGCGGTATGCCTCGGGAAGTGATGGAAAAAGTGTTTTTTCCTTTCTTTACGACAAAAGGAGTTGGGAAAGGAACTGGGTTGGGTCTTTCCATCAGCCACGGAATCGTCGAATCTCTCGGGGGGCGAATAGAGCTGAGCAGCACGGTTGGGGCTGGCACGACTTTCACAATTTTCTTGCCGGCTGGAGCGAAGGAGAAAATGGAGGTGGCCGAAACTACCAACTTCGCGAGAGGTGGAGATGTCCGAGAAGACCGACAAAGCGCTAGACAAAAATGAATCCGCGGCGGATCGAAAGGCGAAAATCCTCGTGGTTGATGACGAGGAGCGATTCAGAAAGAACCTGGCGCAGCGACTTTCTATGCGGGGCTACCGTGTTGAGCACGTTGGCGACGGCGAAGAGGCGATCCGCAAGGTACGGCTGACCCGGCCGGACGTGGTGATTCTCGACCGCAAGATGCCCAAGTTGCAGGGCGAGGAGGTCCTCAAGGAGGTCAAGAAGATTGCCCCCGAAGTGCAAGTGATCATGCTTACCGGCCACGCGGACATCGAATCGGCTGCCGTATCCGGGCGGCTCGAGGCTTTCGCATACCTCCAAAAACCATGTGAAACCGAGAAACTCATCGCCACCATCGAAGCGGCATGCCAAGAGAAGTTATACGCCATGGCGCGCTACGAGATTCCAGTGGTGAAAGGCCGCTCCTTCCGGGCCTGGATGTGGGGCACTTACAATTCCCGGCCCGGCATCATGATTCTCGGGGCCCTGTTGTTTGCCGGCATCGTGCTGATGCCCGCGTCCGACAACCTGCTCAGGCTGGTGAGCACGCCCAAGACGGGCGCCATGACCGACGCGATAGCCGGCTTTTCATCCTTCAGATCCATGGAAAACGGCCGGACCATTGCCGAATACTACAGCCATACGGCAAAACGCATGGTCAAGGAGGCGGGGCCGGACGGGAAAACAACCAAGCGCGTGCTGACTCCCGAGGAGACCGCCCGGAAAGCCAAGGTCATGGTGGGAATCCTGGTAGTGGCCGCCCTGTTCTGGGCCACCGGCGCCTTGCCGATCGGGATCACCGCCTTGCTGGTAGGACTATTGATGTACATCTTCGGCATTTTCCCCCCCAACCTTGTGGCCAAGGCCTATGCCAAGGACGCCGTAATCTTCATCATGGGCATACTGGCTTTAGCCGTGGGTATCGGAAAGACCGGTCTCGACCGCAGGATCGGCCTGCTGTTGCTGAATACCAGCACGTCGATAAAGGCCTTTCTGTTCCTGTTCCTGCCTCTCCTTGCTATCAGCGCTTCGTTTTTGTCGGAACACGCGCTGGTGGCCTTCATCACTCCCATCTTGATGGTAGTCTACATGGCCGGGATCAGGGCCGCCGGTATCACCAAGGACCGTTCGCTGGCGGTCGTTCTCATCCTGGGGATTTGCTTCGCGGCGAACCAGGGAGGGCCCGGATCCCCGGCCGCGGGCGGACGGAACGCGGTCATGATCGGGATCCTGGCCGATTACGGGGTTGCCCCGAGCTTCGGCGAATGGATGAAATTCGGCATGCCTTTCGTGCCCGTGATGGCGCTGGTGATTGGGGCGTACTTTTTCTTCAGATTCAGAAATAAGCTGAAGGTCAAGAACCTGAATATCGCCGAGATCGTCAGGAAAGAGTCCAAGAAAATAGGCAGGATGACAATACAGGAGTACATCACCGCCGCAATACTCGTCGTGGTAATCGTATTGTGGATCACCGCCAGCGATGTGCTGGGAATGGGCGGCCCTGTACTGCTGGGCCTGGTGGCGCTGGCCATCTTCAGGATCATCGGATGGCGCGATGTCAACAAGATCTCGTGGGATGTGGTCGCTCTCTATGCCAGTGCCTGCGCCATGGGGGTCGGCCTGGCACAGACGGGAGCGGCGCTGTGGATCGCAAGCAGTTTCGTCAACCTGCTTCCGCAAGCGCTCTCCCACGGAGACGGCCTTTGCATTTCAACAAGCTTCTTCAGCGGGATACTCACCAATTTCATGAGCGACGGAGCCACCGTCTCCGCCCTGGGGCCCATCACGGTGCCCATGGCCTCCATTTCGGGAACGAATCCCTTGATGGTCGGACTGGCCACGGCATTTTCGGCCTCGTTTGCAAACATACTTATCATCGGAACGCCGAACAACGCCATTGCATACTCGCTGGCAAAGGATCTGGACACCGGCGAGCAACTGGTCACCTTGTCCGACTTCTTCAAGCACGGCCTCGTGGTGACCTTGCTGGCATTCGCGGTGTTATGGGGCTGGGCAATCTTGGGTTACTGGCACTGGATTGCTTTTTGACGAGGAGGAAGACATAGTGGCGGAAAAAATCAGATTATTGATAGTGGACGACGAAGAAAGGTTTCTGAAAACCCTGACGCAACGGCTGAGCCTGCGGGATTTCGACGTAACACCCCTGGACAACGGAAAGGCAGCCATCGAGGCGGCGCAAGAAAGCGTTTTCGATCTAGCCCTGATCGACTTGAAAATGCCCGGAATAAGCGGCGAGCAACTTCTCGACATTCTCAAGAAGAACAATCCCTATCTCGAAGTGGTCGTCCTGACCGGGCATGGCTCGATCGACTCGGCCATTTTTTGCACCCAGCACGGATCATTCGGCTACCTCCAGAAACCTTGCGACACCGAGGAACTGTTGCGGGTTCTCAAGGACGCATATCAGAGGCGTGTCCAGCGAAAACTGGAACTGAGTGAAGACAAGATCGACCAGTTGCTGAACGCGGCAAAAGGCGAATCCGCCCTCGGAATCTTGCGGAGGTTGAGAGAACTGGAGGAGAAAAATGGAGCATAAACTGGTTCGCGACCTGATGTTGTCCCTGGACGAATACGCCACTGTCTCGTTCGAGAGCACCATACAGCAAGCCCTGGTCGCCCTGAGCAAGTCCCAGTTGGGCCTAACCCAGGATCGTCACTACCATCGGGCCGTGCTGGTGCTGAAAGACGGCCGGGTGGTCGGAAAGCTCAGCCACTGGGCCATCCTGCGCAGCCTCGAGCCCAAGTTCCTTAGGAGCGACGACGAAAGTTCGCTGGCCCGGGCCGGTCTGACAGATGAATTCATCCAGTCGTTGAAGGATACATTCTCGCTCTTTACTGGTTCCCTGGAACAGATGTGCCGTGCGGCCGGAAGGATCAAGGCCATGGACGCCATGGTGCCGTTGGGCGAAAGCATCGATCAAGACGCAACGCTTACCGAGGCGATTCGCAACCTGGTGATGAAACATGCCCAGTCGCTGCCGGTCACCCGGCACGGCAAGGTGGTCGGAATCCTGCGCCTTTCCGACGTCTTCGAGGAAGCGGCCGACATCATCAGGAGTAGTTGACGATCGACTGACAGTATGCGGCTGGCGGCTCCTGAAGTTTGAGGGTGCGGCGCTAGTACTTGTGCGTTTCCATGAGCCCGTCTATCTGCTTGCGCTCGGCTTCAGCCGCCCGTGAACGACTGCTCTTGTAGGCCGCCAGGATCTTTGCAACCAGCGCTTCGGGATCTTGGGGTTTTGCCAGGAAGTCGAAGGCTCCCCGCCTGACACCCTCGACTACGATACTGGTTGAGGGCCGGCCGGTGAAGAGAATGACCTCGCACAGGGGCTGGGCTTGCTTGATCAGGTAGAGCAGCGTGACGCCGTCCGTCTTGGGCATCTTGACGTCCAGGAGCACGACGTCGAAGAGCTGCTTGCCGATTATTTCAAGCGCCTTGGCCCCGTCATCCGCGGTCGTGACGCGCATGCCCCGCCGGCCCAGCGCTTTAGAGAGGCTTTTCAGCAGTTCCTTCTCGTCGTCGACTATCAAAAGACGTATCTTTTCATCTATCGGCTGCAAGCGCCTCGAAGGCTCCACCTGCTTGTATGTGGCCATTGCTTTGCGTGCCACCCGCGCCAGCTTCTCGATGTCACACGGCTTGGAGAGGTATTCGAAGACACCTTCCCGGGAGGTCTGGAAGGCCTGTTCGACAGTGCCGTGACCGGTGAGCATGATAACCGGGATCCTCGGCCAGCGCCGCTTCATCTCCCGGAAGAGCTCGTCTCCCGCCATGCCGGGCATCTTGACGTCGAGGACGGCGACATCAAACGACTCGCTCTCGAGGATTTTCAGCGCGGTTGCTCCATAGCGGGCCTGCGTGACATCGAACCCCCGGCGCATTAGTGCCTTGGTTGTCGATGTGAGGAAATCCATCTCATCATCTACCAGGAGGAGCCTGACTCGTCCGGTTTTTCCTTTCATGGTCTTTACCTCAATCCCTTCGTTGGAAGTCGCACGATCATGGTCGTGCCCTTGCCGGGTTCACTGCTTGCCTCGATGGTTCCGCCCCAGCCCCGAACGATGCCATAACAGACAGAGAGTCCCAGGCCGGTGCCCTTGCCCGGCGCCTTGGTAGTGAAAAAGGGTTGAAAGATCCTCTCAAGATCTTCCGGAGCGATGCCGCTGCCGCTGTCGGCAACGGACAAGATCACATCGTCGCCTTCCCGGCCTGCCGAGACAAGGATACGGCCGCCGTTCTTCGTGGCATACAACGCATTGTTAATAAAATTCACCAGAACCTGTTCCAGTTCATTGGGGTCGAGGATAAGGCTGGGAAGATCGGGTTCCACATCCAGTTGCAAGTCGATGTTGCGCAGCCGCGCCTGCCTGTGCATGAGTGAGACGATTTCATCGAGCCTGGGGGCAACGTCTGTCGGCTGCAGATTGGTATCCGTTTTTCGTCCAAACTGCAGCATCTTGGCGGTGATGCCGCCGCAGCGCTTTACCTGTCGCTTGCAACGCTCCACGGATTCCAGAAGATCGCCCTTCCCCGGTGTGTTCGGCTCCAGGTCTCCCACCACGTCGGCAATGTTGGTTTGCTCGGCAATGATGATCGCCAGAGGGTTGTTGATCTCGTGAGCCAGGCCGATGGACATCTCACCCAGTGAGGCGAGCTTGGTCGATCTCAGCAGGTCCAGCGAGAGCTTGTCCCGCTCTGCCGTGGCCCGGTCTATCCGGGTTGTCAGGTGCCAGGTGGACAAGACGGCGGCAGCCACGACCACGGCCACCGCCAGGAGAATGACGAGAATGCCCGATAACATGGCGCGACGCAACGGTTCGTTGGCTTCGGCCTCGTCCTGCTGAACCACCAGCATCCAGCGACCGGCGTTGAGCCAGGTGGTCGCCCGCAACAGGGTCGCGCCGTTTTCGAAAATGCGATCTTCCCGAACGCCGCGGTGCATCCGCTGCGACGTGAGCGAATACTGCTCCAGCACCTTACCGGACCTGGGGGGCGTCTGGTATTGGCCCGTGGAGTTGATGACGAAGGCGTCGCCCGTTTTGCCGATCCGCCCTGTTTGGACCAGCCTGTCGAACTCGTCGCTGTTGATGGTGGCGCGCAGGATCCAGACCCGATTGCCCTCCCGCCGTTTCACCGCAATCACGCAGTGCGGAACCTGGCGGAACCCCAGAAACACATCGCTGATGTATCTGCCCTGCGACATCACCTCTTTGAACCAGCGCGCCTGTGCGTAGTTCTTGTCTTGCAGCTTATATGGGCCTGCATAGGCAAGATGCCGGCCGGCTTCGCCGATCAGGCCGAGATCGATGAAAGCCTTATCATAAGAATCGTTGAGCCGATCCAGGAGCTGTCGAAGCCTATCCGTGCTTTGCAGTTCTTCGAGGCGACGGCTGCGAGCCACCAGGTCGAGCACTCGGACTCTCTCGGCAAGATAGCGGTCGATGCTGCGCGCGTGGGTCTGCACAACGCTTCGATGAAGGTCGAGTGTTTTCTCCTCGATGATGCCTCCGAATACAACCCAGGAACCAATTCCCAAAAGAGCCAGGGGCAAAAGAGAAGCCAAGAGCAAGACCGCCACGATCCTGAAGCGCAGGCCCATGCTCTTTTTTGGTTGCGCCCGATCCATCAGGTTTCCTTAGCGTGGTTCAAATTCTCATAACGCAGCGAACGTAAACAATGATTACGCCAGAGGAGCGCTTGGACCGGTATCCCTGTTCTTGCGAAAATCGTGTGGAGTTATTTAGGATTTCTGGATAGCGGAAATTGCTACAGGCAGTAAAGTGCGTGTCATGCCTGTAGTAAATTCCACCAGCCGAATATCGCAATAAACACTAGGCCATAATCATAAAAAACAGGATTGTTGACGATGGAACAAGCGACCTAACATGGGCGTTGGATGCAAGAGGCAATCAAGCAAAGGAGGTAATCCGAGATGGCGAAATCAGAAACCGTCACGAACAGAAAATTTTCGGCTCCGCGCCGGATATCGGGAAAAAAGGCGACCGGCAAGGGCGTAAGCACAGATCCGGCGCCGAACCGCGAGCAGATTGCACAGTGCGCCTACGATATCTGGCTTAAGCGTGGCAAACCGCACGGACAAGACGCCGAGCACTGGCTACAGGCCGAGCACGAGCTTGCGGCAGTGAAGAAATAGGCTCAGACAACCGGGGGCAGAGGCCGGAAAAATGATATTCAAGGTAATCAGCAAGACGGAATTCAGGAAGCTCGTCGAGATCGTTCTTGAGTCCAACGAGATCATCGGCCCCAAGAAGGTTGCGACCGGCAAGGACGGCAAGCCTATTCATCACTACTTGCCGATCCAGGTATTCGACGAACTCGATCTCGACTATGAAACCACCGAGTATTCGGCGAAAACATACTTTCTTCCCTTCAAGGAAAACATGTCCACCTTCCGTTTCGAGGGGAACGACTGGAAGCAGGAGATCAACTACCGGCTCCAGCCCAGGGCCATCATCGGGCTCCACGCCTGCGACATCAACGCCCTGCTCAAGTTGGACAAGGTCATGATCAAGGATTTCTTCCCCAGTCCCTACTATTTGTCCAGGCGCAACAATACCTTCATCGTGGGAATCGATTGCTCGCCGTGCGAGAACGGATTTTGCCGGTCTTTGGGAACGGACACGGTCTCCCGCGGGTTCGACTTGTTCCTGACCGACCTGGGAGACCGCTATTTCGTCACCATCGATTCGGACCGCGGCTTCAACACGATCCAGGCGGTCGAGACGTGGGACGTCACCGATGACGATACCCGGGCCTACGTCGAGGTACGCAAGCGCAATAGCCGCGGTTTCAAGGAAGAGGTCGACGTGCACGACCTGCCCAATCTCCTGGACATCGAGTTCGAATCCGATGTTTGGAAAAAGTGGGGCGACAAGTGCCTGAGTTGCGGAAGCTGCGCCATGGTTTGCCCCACCTGCTACTGCTATGGGATCGGCGAGCGAATTTCCATGGGCGGGGACGAGGCCGCCAAGGTCAAGCAACTCTATTCCTGCACCTTGCCCGACTTCGCCCAGGTGGCCGGGGGGTTCAACTTCAGGCCCGATCGCCGGACACGATTGAAGTATCGCTATTACCACCAGCACAGGGGCTTCGTGGAGGCATACGAGGAGTCCAAGTGCGTCGGTTGCGGCCGCTGCAGCAGAGCTTGCCTGGCCGGAATCAATCCGCCCGAGGTTATCCGGGACCTGCTAGCGGAGGGAAGGCCATGACCACGCTCATTCATCCCTACGACGTGACCCACGAAGCCGAGATGCTGGAGCCGCTCGATTTCAATCGCAGGAGCAGGCTCAAGGATGTCGACAGGGTTTTCAAGGCCGAAATCACAAACATCATCAGGCTGACCGAGATGGAGAAGCTCTTCCATCTCAGGATCATCGACGAGATAGAGCGTGAACGGTTCTCCTTTTTGCCCGGCCAATTCGTCATGCTGGAGGTTCCGGGATACGGCGAGGTTCCCATCTCCATCTCCGGTTCCACTTCACAGAGGGGTTTGATCAAACTTTGCATCCGCAGGGCCGGTGTGGTGACCAGCGTGCTGCACAAGGCCGGGCCGGGCGCCCGGATCGGAATCCGCGGACCTTTCGGCACCCACTTCCCCATGGAAAAGATGAAAGGGCACGACATCCTGCTGATTGCCGGGGGGCTCGGCCTGGCCCCGTTGCGGGCGCCGATCTTCTATGTCACTGAGAACCGCGCCGATTTCCGAAAGGTTCACATTCTGTACGGCACCAAGGATCCCAGCCAACTGCTCTTCGATTACCAGTACGACCAGTGGCGCCGCATCGACGGCGTCAATCTCTCGATCATCGTAGAGAAACCCGACGAAAACTGGAACGGGCCGGTTGGCATGATTACCAAGCTGCTTGACGACATCGACGTGGATCTGGACGACGCCTATGCCATCGTTTGCGGCCCCCCGATAATGTTCAAGTTCGTTTGCAACAATTTAAGCGAGGCGGGAATGCCCATGCACCGCATGTTCGTCTCCCTGGAGCGCCGCATGCACTGTGGAATGGGCAAGTGCTGCCGTTGCAACGTCGGCTCGACCTATGTTTGCAAGGATGGGCCGGTCTTCGACTACTGGACGGTAAAGAACCTCAAGGAAGCCATCTAGAGGAATGAAACCATGAGATACCTCGGTATAAAACCCTCCCGGCCGCGGATCGCCGTGTTCGACTTCACCGGGTGCGAAGGATGCGAGCTGCAGCTTGCGAACAAGGAAGAAACGCTGGTCGATTTCCTGAAGGCCGTCGAGATCGTCAACTTCCGCGAGGTTTCATCCGCGGACGGCGGCGACTACGACATTGCGCTGGTCGAGGGCGCCATCACCCGCGGCGACGAGGTGAAGCGCCTGCAGGACATCCGCGGGCGGGCGAAGGTGCTTGTCGCCCTGGGAAGTTGCGCCTGCTTCGGCGGGGTCAACAGGCTCAAGAATGCATTCGACCTCGACGAAGCCAACCGGGAAGTCTACGGCGACCAGCCCAAGGAGACATTGCCGACCCGCGCTATGCATGAGATCGTATCCGTTGACCTGCAGATACCCGGCTGTCCCGTCTCCAAGGCGGAGGTGGAGCGCATCATCCAGCATCTCATCTGGGATGTGCCCTACCAGTTTCCCGCCTATCCGGTCTGCCTGGAGTGCAAACAGCGCTACACCGTATGCATGTTCGAGAAAGGACAGCTTTGCCTCGGTCCTATCACCCGCGGCGGTTGCAACGCCCCCTGTCCCTCGGGGGGCCTGGGCTGCTGGGGCTGCCGTGGCCCGGCGATCGATCCCAACTACGACGAATTCCTGTCCATTGCGAGATCGAGGGGTTTTGACGAAAAAGAGATCTCCGAGCGCCTGAGTTTCTTCGGGGGATTCGAGGTTCCGCTATGAAGGTCAACCTGAATGTGGACGTCCACCACTTGACCCGGGTGGAGGGACACGGCAACATCAAGGTGCGAGTCGTGAACGGCAAGGTGGCCGAGGCACGCTGGGACGTCGTCGAGACGCCCCGCTATTTCGAGGTAATGGTCAAGGGCAAGCACTACACCAGCGTGGGAATGCTGGTGTCCAGGATCTGCGGTATCTGCTCGATCGGCCATGCCCTGGCCAGCCTGCGGGCGACGGAGGACGCCATGGGGGTCACCATCCCCGAGGCCGCGGCCAAGCTGCGCCTGCTGGCCAAGCACGGGGAGACCCTGCAGAGCCATTTCCTGCACCTCTTTTTCCTGGCCGCCCCGGATTTCCTCTCCCTGCCGAGCGTCGTTCCGCTTCTGGAGACGAGACCCGAGCTGGTCGCCATCGCCGCGCGGCTCAAGGGCCTGGCCAACCACATCTGCGACGTGGTGGCCGGCCGCACCACCCACCCGGTATCGCTCCAGGTGGGAGGGGTGGCCGCCATGCCGAGCACGGATCGACTGCTGAACCTGCGGGTCGAGTTGGAGCGTGCCCACGACGATATCGAGGTGACCGCCGCGCTCTTCGGCACCTTCGAGATTCCCGATTTCACCCGGGAGACCGAGTTTGTCTCACTGCGGGGCGACAATGAGTACCCGTTCATCGGCGGAAACCTGATCTCCACGGACGGTGTGGAGCGCGGCGAGCACGAGTACCTGGAGATGACCAACGAGTACGTGGACGAGAACAACACATCCAAGTGGTGCAAGTTATCGAGAGAGTCCTATGCCGTCGGCGCCCTGGCCCGCTTCAACAACAACTCCGCCCTGCTTCACCCCGCTGCGGCCAAGGTCGCCGGCGCCCTCGGACTGAAGCCGGTGTGCCACAACCCCTTCATGAACAACGTGGCCCAATTGGTGGAGTGCGTCCACGCCGTCCACGAATCGATCCGCATCATCAACGAACTGCTCGAGCAGGAATCCGCCGAGGTCATGGTACCGGTGGAGCCGCAGGCCGGCGAGGGTGTGGGCGCCGTGGAGGTACCCCGGGGTATTCTCTACCACCATTACGAGTACGACAAGGGCGGCCGGGTCGTTCGGGCCGACTGCGTCATCCCGACCACGCAGAACAACGCGAATATCCACCACGATATGACCGCCCTGGCCGAGAAGTTCGCCGTCGCCGGCATGACCGACGAAAAGCTCGAGCTCTTGTGCTCGATGTTGGTGCGAGCCTATGACCCATGCGTTTCCTGCTCGGTTCATTGATGCCGAGCTATCGTCGTCGGATCGCCGCACCGCGGAAGACTGCCGGGGCTCCGAAACTCTCCGCATCCACGTTCAACTAACGGGCCTGGTCCAGGGCGTCGGTTTCCGCCCCTTCGTCTACCGGGTGGCCAAGCGCCTGCGGCTGGCAGGGATGGTGCACAACACCTCGGGAGGTGTGGAAATAGAAGTCCAGGGAACGCCCCGGCGGGTAGAGGCATTTCTTCAGGCTCTACGGGAAGAAGCGCCCCCGATCGCCGAGATCGGGCGGATCGAGATCGCCCGGATCGAGCAGACCGGCGATCAGGAATTCCAGATCGTCGAGAGTCTCAGTTCGCGCGTGGAAGCCGCTTTAATCAGCCCGGATGTCGCAACCTGTGACGACTGTCTGCGCGAAATGCGCGACCCGGGCAACCGGCGCTATCGTTACCCCTTTATCAACTGCACGAACTGCGGGCCCAGGTTTACAATCGTCGAGGCCGTCCCCTATGACCGGGCGCAGACGACGATGCGCGGATTCGAGTTGTGCCCGGCGTGCGCCGGGGAGTATCGAGAGCCCACGGACAGGCGATTTCACGCCGAGCCCAACGCTTGCCCCGCGTGCGGGCCGCGGGTCGAACTCGTCGACTCATCGGGACGCGGGTTGGCGCGTGATGACAAGGCAATCGAGGCCGCTCGAGAGAAGCTTGGCTGCGGGCAAATCCTCGCCGTGAAAGGGCTCGGAGGATTTCATCTGGCCTGTGACGCGACTTGCGAAAAAGCCGTCTCCAGATTGCGGCGCCTGAAGGGCCGGCCTCACAAGGCCCTGGCGGTGATGTGCCGGGATTTGCCCGTTGCACGAGGATACTGTGAGATCTCGGCCGGCGAGGCCCGGGAGCTCACCGGCGTGCGCCGTCCCATCCTGCTGCTCAGACGCCGGTCGCGGCCGGAAGCGGATCTTGCGCCTATCGCCGCTGGCGTTGCGCCGTGCAGCGACGACCTGGGGGTGATGTTGCCCTACACCCCGCTGCACCACCTGTTGATCGAGCAAGGCGGCTCGCCCTGCCTGGTCATGACCAGCGGCAACCTTTGCACACAGCCAATCGTTGCCGACAACCGGGCGGCGCTGGCCGGGTTGGGAAAGATTGCCGATGTCTTTCTGATCCACGACAGGCCGATTTGGAACCGCTGCGACGATTCCGTCGGGTTCGTGGAGAACGACAGGTTGGTCTTGACGCGCCGCTCGCGCGGATTCGCTCCCGCGCCCGTGTCTCTCGCTCACGAGGTCGGGCCCACCCTCGCCCTCGGGGCGATGACAAGCAACACATTTGCCATCGCGACGGGCCGCCGGGCCTTTCTCTCGCAGCACATCGGCGACGTGGACAACCTCGAGACTCTCGCCTTGATGCGCGAGTCGATAGAAAAATTCAGTCGATGGCTCGGCATCGAACCTGCGCTGGTGGTTCACGACCTCCATCCGGATCTGCTGACGACGCACATGGCGCACGAGCTTTCAGCGGGACGCCGGCGGATTGGTGTACAGCATCATCACGCACATCTTGCGGCGGCAATGGCTTCCGCGGGGTTGACCGGCGAGGCGCAAGGCCTGGTGTTGGACGGCACCGGCTGGGGACCCGATCGAACGATATGGGGCGGGGAGTTGCTCGTCGGCTCGGAGGCCCGCTTTCGGCGCGCAGGCAGTTTGCGCCCGCTTCCGTTGCCTGGCGGCGATGCGGCGATTCGCAGGCCGTTGCGCACGGCGGTGGCCTATCTCGATGTTCTTGTCCCGGCGGCCGCCGACGCGCCCCTGGAACTCTGGCGACGCGCACGGCCCGAAGAGGTCTCCGCCCTGCGGCACATGATACAGCGGGGTTTCAACACTCCTCTCACCTCCAGCGCGGGACGCCTATTCGATGCCGTGGCCGCCTTGCTCGGGGTGCGCGACGAGACAACCTACGAGGGACAGGCAGCCATCGAACTCGAGCAACTCGCGCGAAGCGGAGACAGCAGCCGCGGTCCCGTGCTGCGTCTGGATCTGACCGAGCAGGACGGCCGGATCGTAATCGATCCCGAACCGCTCTTTTCGAAGCTGGTCGAGGCCGTGCTCGACGGAGTGCCCGGTGCCGACCTTGCGGCCGGATTCCACGCCGCCCTGGCCGGGGCAGCGGCCTGCGCCTGTGCGCGAGTCAGAGACGAAGGCGGACCCGCCGTGGTCGTGCTCTGCGGAGGAGTGTTTCAGAATCGCATCCTGACACGCCTGACCGCGCTGGCCCTGCAAGCCGCCGGCCTCGATCCCGTGCTTCCTGGGACGATACCGGTCAACGACGGCGGTCTCGCGCTGGGCCAGGTGCTGGTGGCCAATGCGAAAATGGCGGCGGAAGTCGGACATGAAGAGGGAGAGTGATTCATGTGCCTGGCCGTACCCGGGAAAATACTTTCCATCGACGATCTCTGCGCCGTGGTCGATTTCTGCGGGGTGAAGCGACGGGTACTCGTCGACTTGCTGCCCGATCTGCGGGCTGGTGAGTACGTTCTCGTGCATGCGGGTTTTGCCATTCAGCGCCTGGAGTCATCGGAGGCTGCGGAGATTTTTAAGCAGTTCGAACAAATTGCCGCCGAGATGCAGGTTCAGCATACGGGGCGAAAATGAGCGCGCGGTCAGCGAGGCGTATCGAAGCAGAGAAATACTGCGACTCGATAGCGAGCCTCTGCCGGCGTCCGGTTTCGCTGATGGAAGTCTGCGGCACCCATACCATGGCGATCAGCCGCTTCGGACTCCGTGCCAGGATGCCTGCGGCCCTGCGTCTCATATCGGGCCCCGGTTGCCCGGTGTGCGTGACTCCCTGCGAGCAGTTAGACCAGGCAATAGCCATGGCCCGTGAGCCGGGAGTGTCGGTGGTGTCCTTCGGGGACATGCTGCGGGTCCCGGGCTCGACTTCTTCGCTCGAGCGCGAGCGGGCCGGCGGCCGGGATGTGCGCATCGTCTACTCCCCATTCGATGCGCTGAAGCTCGCCATTGAGAGGCCTAAGACGATCGTGGTTTTCATCGGGATCGGATTCGAGACGACCATACCCACGGTGGCGGCTACCCTGGTTCGCGCCGCCACGATGGGCGTGCGGAACTTCTTCGTGCTCCCGGCTTTCAAGCTGGTGCCGCCGGCCATGGAGACCCTGGTCGCCGAGGATGCCTCCCGCATAGACGGTTTTATTTGTCCCGGGCACGTCAGTGTAATAATCGGCTCCGTGCCTTACGAACCTCTGGCTGCCAAGTTCAAGATGCCGTGCGTGGTTACCGGGTTCGAGGCCCTCGATATCCTCGAAGGCGTGACAATGCTGCTCGAGCAGATCGCCCAGGATCGCTCGGAGGTGGAGGTGCAGTACCGCCGGGCCGTGCCGCGGGAAGGCAATCCCACCGCGCTGGCCGCGATGTGGCGGGTCTTCAGGCGGTCGGATGCCTACTGGCGCGGCATAGGCTCGATTCCGGGCTCCGGGCTCGAACTCACGGGCGATTATGTCGCCTTCGACGCCCGCAGCCGGGTGCTCGTCGGCATTTCACAGGCCGCGGACCTCCCCCCCGGTTGTTCCTGCGGGGAGGTCATGCGAGGACTGTTGTCGCCCAACGAATGTTCCCTGTTCGGGAAGGCGTGCGTGCCGTCCCACCCGGTGGGCCCCTGCATGGTTTCCAGCGAAGGAGCCTGCGCGGCGTATTTTCGCTACGGAGAATAGATGTAGGAGCTGCAATGGAAGGAACTATTATTTTGGATCATGGCGAGGGCGGGGCGGCAACCACGCGACTGGTTCGCGAGGTGTTCCTGGCCCATCTCGGCGGTCCATCAACGCTCGAAGACGCCGCGGTGGTTGACGGAGCCGATCGGGTGGCGCTGACCACGGATTCCTTCGTGGTGCGGCCGTTGCAATTTCCCGGCGGCGATATCGGGAAGCTCTCGATCACCGGCACGGTCAACGACCTGGCGATGGTGGGCGCCGAACCGAGGTACCTGACGGCCGGTTTCGTCATCGAGGAGGGATTGGAGATCTCCTTGCTGGAACGCCTGGTGATTTCCATGGCCCAAGAGGCACGGAAAGCCGGCGTGGTCGTTGTCGCCGGCGACACCAAGGTCGTGAGCCGCGGCGAGGCCGACAAGTTGTTCATCAACACCGCGGGCCTGGGCATATTGCCGCCCGGACGAAATCTCTCGAGTGCCTCCTGCCGGCCGGGAGACATTGTGATAATTAGCGGGCCGGTGGGGGACCATGGAACGGCCGTCATGGTGGAGAGAGAGGGCTTCGACATCCAGGGAGATCTGGCCAGTGATTGCCAGCCGCTGTGGGATCTTGTCGCAACCCTCCTGGCTGCCGCACCCGGCACGCGTTGCATGAGAGATCCCACGCGCGGGGGATTGGCGACCGTGCTTTTGGAGATTGCAGGCGCTTCGGGTGTCGGCATCTTGTTGCAAGAGGAATCTATCCCGGTCCGTCGTCCGGTTCGGGCCGTGTGCGACCTGCTGGGCCTGGATCCGCTTTACGTCGCATGCGAGGGCAGGATGGTGGCCGTGGTGCCGGAGTCACAGGGCGACGAGGCGCTCGCGGCGCTGCGCGCTCACGAGTGTGGCAGGGGCGCGGCACGAATCGGCCGGGTGGTTGCGGATCCGCACGGCCTGGTTCTTGAAACCTCGATCGGCGGTCGGCGCCCCCTGGTTGCCCTGGAAGGCACACAGTTGCCGAGGATATGCTAGATGCACGAAGCTTCAATAGCGCAGAGTATCATCGAGAATCTCGAGCGTCGTATCGTCGAGGGACAGATCGCGGGCCGTGTCTGTTGTGTTTATTTGATGGTCGGCCGCCTGACAGCCGTGGTTCCAGACAACCTGCAGTTCATGTTTGGTGTCCTGGCAAGGGATTCCGTGCTCAATGACGCGCGCTTGGAAATTGAGCTGGTTCCGGTTCGGGCCAGGTGCCGAACATGCCGTGCCGAGTTCGAAATAGAGGATATATATTTCCTGTGTGCCGCTTGCGGATCCGCAAACCTGGACATCCTCAGCGGCAGGGAGCTTCTGATCGAATCAGTGGAGGTGGAATAATGAATTCCGCGGCGGGAGGAAAGAGGATCAGTATCGTCAGCAGGGTGCTCAGGGCAAACGACCGGGTGGCGCAGCAAAACAGGCAGCGTTTCGAGGCAGCCGGCGTTTACGTGATCGACCTGATAGGCAGCCCGGGCTCGGGAAAGACCGCGCTGCTCGAAGTCACGCTTCCGTTGCTGGCTCTCGAAATGCGAGTCGGGGTGATCGAGGGGGATGTGTGCACGTCGAGGGACGCCGAACGCATAGCGGCACTCGATATCCCGGTGGTTCAAATCACAACCGACACCTTCGGCGGGGCGTGTCATCTCGAGGCAAGCACGGTAAGCCAGGCGCTGGATCACGTACCCCTGCAAGAACTCGACCTGCTCTTCATCGAGAACGTGGGCAACCTCGTTTGCCCGGCCGAGTTCGACATCGGGCAAAACGCTCGGGTCGTGGTGCTGTCGGTCACGGAGGGTGAGGACAAGCCGCTCAAATACCCTCTTGCGTTCCGGGAGGCCGACGCGGTGGTGATCAACAAGGCGGACCTGATGGAATACCTGGAGACGGACATCACCTCCTTGCGCGAGAACATCCGCCGGATCAACCCGAAGATTGAGAGTATGGTGCTTTCAGCCGGAAAGGCTGACGGCCTGGACGCCTGGCTCGAATGGATCCGCGCTCGTCGAAGCGCCTTCATGGCCCCATCTCTGTAGCAAACTTCGCTACAAAAAAAGGGCTGTTTCAGCGACAGACCTTTTACCGGGTCGGGGTTAGGATTCCCGTGTGAGATTTCACAAAGGCAGTATCAGCTTCCGGCTGACACTGGGATTCATCGCCGTGATCCTGGTGGCCAACGCTGTCTTGTTCCTGGTCACCTGGTTTATCGCTCGCGGTATTCTCCATGATGAACTGATTACTCGTGTGCGCCTTGATTTGATTTCTGCCCGCGGGGTCTACGACGGCAAGGTAGCGGGCATCGAAGCGTTCCTGCGGGCAACCTCCACGCGCCGGTCGGTTCCCAGGCCCCTGGCACAGGGGATACCCGGGGACCTGGATCGTCTCATGGATTCAATCCTGGTCGAAACCGGAATCGATATTCTCTCACTGCTCGATCGGGAGGGACGGGTCGTCTACCGGTCGCACAATCCCCGCGTCAAGGGCGACCTGATGACCGCCAATCCGATCGTGTCTTTAGCGATCAAACGTCTCACTCCGGTAAGCGGAACAATCATCGTAAAGGAAGAAACGTTAAAGCGCGAGGGCCGGGCATTGTTCGAGCGCGCCTGTTTCGAGATCCGGCCGACGCTGGATGAGCTTCCGTCCGGACGGACGCTGAACAAAGACGGAATGGCCATCGGGGCGGCAGTGCCGCTGGTAGACCTGGGCCGCGACGGAATGGTCATCGGCTTCCTGTACGGCGCCAACCTGCTGAACCGCAACTACCAGACGATCGAAACCATTAAGAACGGCGTCTTCCAGGAAAAGACGCCCGACGGCAAGGACCTCGGGTTGGTGAGCATCTTCCAGGGAGACATACGCATCTCCACGAATGTGCTGGACGAGAAAAGGAACCGCATCATCGGGTCTCATCTGGATCCGGCCATTCGCGACAGCGTACTGCGTAATGGTCAAATTTGGGCCGGCCGGGCTCCGGTCATCAATGACTGGTATATAGCCGCCTACGAGCCCATCAGGGATCCGCTGAATCGGGTCATCGGGATACTGGCCGTTGGCCTGCTGGAATCGCCCTTCTCGCGTCCCCAGACGACAATTGTCGAGGTGTTTCTGGGTGTGATGGTCATGACCACGGTGGTCAGCCTGATCCTGCTGTTCTTCGTGACCAGGACCATTTTGCAGCCCATCGGCCGGTTGCTGTCCATGTCGCAGAAGGTGATTGCGGGCGATCTCTCGGCCCGGGTGAGGATCCGGCCTCCGGGCGAAATGGGACAACTATGCCGGGCCATCGACCAGATGGCCGGGGCGGTGGAGCAAAGGGAACGGGATCAGGAGGAGGCCGCCCGCAGTCAAATCGATCGAAGCGAGAAGCTTGCTTCCGTCGGGCGCCTGGCGGCCGGGATAGCGCATGAAGTAAACAATCCGCTTACCGGCGTATTGACCTTCGCACACCTTATGCGGGAAAAACCGGATCTCGGCGAAAAGGAGCGAGAAGGCCTGGACGTGATCATCCGGGAAACGACCCGGGTGCGCGAGATCGTTCGGGGCCTGCTCGACTTCGCCAGGGAAGCGCCCTCGGATCGGGAGAGGCTCGACGTCACCGAGGTGCTGCGCCAGTCCATCCAACTGGTCCGCAGCCAGAAAGCATTGCGGCACATCCGCATCGTGGAACACCTGCCGACCACCGGAATGGAGATCGATGGGGACAGGAACCGCTTGCTGCAGGTATTTCTGAACCTGGCTCTCAATGCCTGCGAGGCCATGCAGCATGGGGGGACTCTAGCCGTATCCGCAAGTGCGGCAGAAGGGCAGCTGGTGGTGTCGTTCGAGGACACCGGTTGCGGTATTCCGCTGGAGCATCTCGATCACATCTTCGATCCGTTCTTCACCACCAAATCGGTGGGGAGCGGCACCGGGTTGGGGCTGAGCGTCAGCTATGGCATCGTTGAACAGCATGGGGGCAGACTGGAAGTGCATAGCCTGCCAGGAGAGGGAACCCGTTTCGACGTTTTCCTTCCGATTGCACGAGACCTCTAAAGTAGAGAAGAAAGGAATGGTAGCGATCATGCCGGTGAACAGGTCGACGGGTTCGGGGGGGCGGATCCTGGTGGTCGATGACGAGGCCGTCATCTGCCTGAGTTGCGAAGAAGTGCTGACAAGAGAAGGATATCAAGTCGTTTGTCGGCGAGATGCTTCGGACGGGCTGGCGGAGGCACTGACCGGCAACTACGACGTGGTGCTCCTGGACCTGATCATGCCGGAGATTCAGGGCCTTGATGTCCTGGCCCGTATCAGGGAAGCCGGGGTATCGGCGGAGATCGTCATTGTCACCGGCTATGCCACCGTCCAGACGGCGGTGGAGGCCATGAAGCTGGGGGCGGTCGACTACCTCTGCAAGCCCTTCACTCCGGACGAACTGAGAATGACCGTAAGCAAGGTCATGGAGCGTTCCGCCCTGATCCGGGAAAACTCAGAGCTCAGAAAAAAACTGGTTGGGCAGCAGGGATTCGAAGGCATCATCGGCGAGAGCCGGGAAATGGAGCGGGTCTACTCCCTGATCCAGCGGGTGGCTCCCACGGATGGTTCCGTTCTGATCAGCGGGGAGAGCGGCACCGGCAAGGAAATGGTAGCCCGGGCGATTCACCGGCTCAGCCCGCGCGAGCAGAACAAGTTCATGGCCTGTGACTGCAGCGCCCTGGCGCCGACCCTGCTGGAGAGCGAGCTGTTCGGGCACGCCAAGGGTTCGTTTTCCGGGGCGCACGCCGATAAGACGGGTTTTTTCGAGGCGGCCGATCGGGGAACGCTTTTTCTGGACGAAGTCGGCAACATCAACCTGGAAACCCAGGGAAAACTGCTCAGGGCACTGGAGACGCGCCAGGTCAAGAGAGTGGGCGAAACCGTCGAGCGCAGCGTGGACATCCGCCTCATCGCGGCGACGAACAGTAACTTGCAGGAAATGGTCCGCGAAGGGAAGTTCCGCGAGGATCTCTTCTACCGTCTCAACGTGGTGCCCATCCGGCTGCCGCCCCTGCGGGAGAGAATGGGTGACATACCCAGGCTGATCATGTTTTTCCTGGCGCGGTTTCAAGGAGCCCGCCCGCAGGTGACGGTCAGGGGCTTTGCACCCGAAGCGATGCGAATCCTGGAGAACTATGGCTGGCCGGGCAACGTGCGCGAGCTGAAGAACATCGTCGAGCGACTGGCCATCCTCGGCGAAGCCGAGTGCATCGAGCCAGGCCATCTGCCGGACGAACTGGTCCGTGCGGCGGGAAGGGGAGGTCGAATGGTATCCGAGATTCCGGCCGACTGGGAGAGTTTCAGGATACTCAAGAAGCGCGTGCGCGAAACGGCGGTCGAGGACCTGGAACGTAATTTTGTCCGTCAGGCCCTGGTGCGGGCGGGCGGGAACATCAGCCTGGCCGCCCGCCAAACGGGCCTCCAGCGGACCCACTTCCACTCCCTCATGCGTAGATACAGCCTGAACGCGCACACCGAGTAGAACTCGGCATGGCCTACAACGCCCGCCGATTGACTATGTATGATCTTGTCATACACTGTGCGTCACCGGTGGACAGTCAGGCGCGGATTTTCCGGCACCGGGTTTTTTTAAATTCCTTGAACATTCAAGCCTTGCCGCATGGCCCCGCGTCTACGACCGGCGTGGCATGAAACCTGCTTGGCTGGCTATGCATAAACCGGTAACCCGGACAAGAGGAGGCAAAATATGGCAACTGTCAAACCAAAGCGGAAATCAGGTTCGTCGGCCCGGGGAACCGCAACGCCGGAAGACACCCGGCTGGGATTGAAAGTCGGGGATCTCCTGCGAGTCGAGTCGGTTGCCTGCCAGGCGGATACATCCGCCATCGAAGTGGCCCAGATCATGATGGTCCACCGGATCCGCTACTGCCTGGTACTGAACAAGCAGGGCGAACTGACCGGAATCATCGTCGCCCGCAGCCTGCAGCGCGCGGCCGGGCCCCGGTTGGAGCAGTTAAAGGCCGAGGACGTGATGCTTCCCTGCGTGACCGTCACGGCCGTCGAGCCAATAGAGCGGGCGGCCGCCAAGATGTACCTGAATCATCTGCAGCACTTGGTGGTGGTGTCCGACCGACCGGGCAGCAACGCCGTCCTGGGGCTCGTCGGCGCCACCGACATTCTCAGGCACGTGTCCGCACGAAAAGGGGGAAAATAAAATGGACCTGATATGCAATTACATGCACCGGGGCACTGTCACCTGCCGTCTGGATGACACCGCCCAGGATGTAGCCGAACTCATGAACGACAATCAGATCCGTACCGTTGTGGTGGTCGATGAGCGCGGGGGATTCTGGGGAGTGATCTCGGTGCTGGATCTGCTGCCGGTAATCGGCAAGAACCTGGGAAAAGTCAGGGCCGAGGACCTCATGCAACCCTGCCAGTTCACTGTGGATCCTCAGCTGCCTATCAATGAAGCGGTGGCCCTCATGGACAAACACCAGGTCGAATACCTGGTCATCGGCTCCGAGGGCATGCCGGAGAAACGGCCCGTCGGCATCTTGACATCCTACGACATCGTCCGCTGTATGGCCCGCATCAATGTGGGTCACACCTCCGTGGGGCCGCTGAAACTCGCGGCGGTATAGAGCGGATCACCAGTCAACCCAAACCGGGAGGCATAAAAACATGGAGCAGAAATTTTCTAACCCAGCACCACTAGGCCTGGCGGCGTTCGGCATGACGACCGTCCTGCTCAACATCCACAACGCCGGGCTCTTTGCTGGTCCGGACAGCATGCTGATGGCCATGGGGATCTTCTACGGCGGCATTGCCCAGGTCATCGCCGGTATTCTGGAGTTCAGGAGGGGGAACACCTTCGGGACCACCGCCTTTTGTTCCTACGGCCTGTTCTGGCTGACCCTGGTGGCCATCTGGCTCCTGCCTCAAACCAGCTTCCTGGCGGTGAAACCGTCTCCTGCAGGATTCATCGGCTGCTACCTGTTCATCTGGGGTGTCTTTACCTTTTTCATGTTCTTCGGAACCCTGAAGGCCAACCTGGCGCTGCAGTTCGTCTTCGGCAGCTTGACGGTCCTGTTCTGGATGTTGGCGCTCGGCCACTGGCTGGACGGAGAGGCGGCCACCATCATCATCCGGGTCGCCGGCTGGGTGGGGATCTTGTGCGGGGCCAGCGCCATCTACCTGGCCATGGCCGAGGTGCTGGAAGAACAGTTCGGCCGCGAGGTCTTGCGAATCGGCAAGGTCCAATGAGTAGTCCAACGAAGGGAAACAACCAACACGGGAGAAACGCCATGTCTGAGAATATCTTGAAAGAAGAGTTGCTATTGCCGCCAGACGAGCTGCAGGCCAATGCCTGGATCAAATCCATGGAACAGTACCGGCAATTGTATGAACAATCCATCCGGGATCCGGATGGATTCTGGGCGGAGCAGGCCGAAGAATTCCACTGGCACGAGAAGTGGAAGAAAGTCCGCTCTTTCGATTTCGACAAGGATATCCGGATCCGCTTCTTCGAGGGCGGAAAAACCAACATCGTCTACAATGCTCTCGATCGCCATGCCGAAGGCCCGCGGCGGGACAGGATTGCCCTGATCTGGGAAGGCAACGAGCCCGGAGAAGAAGCAACCTTTACCTATGCCGAACTGCTTGACCATGTTTGTCGTTTCGCCAATGTGCTCAAGTCAAAAGGCGTCAAGAAGGGCGACCGGGTGAGCATATACTTGCCCATGATTCCCCAACTGGCCATCTCCATGATGGCCTGTGCGCGGATTGGCGCCATACATTCGATCGTCTTTGGAGGGTTCTCCGCCGATGCGCTGGCCGACCGGATCCTGGATTCCTCCTGCTCTGTGTTGGTAACAAGCGACGGAGCCTTTCGCGGAAAGAAGTCGGTTCCGGTCAAGGCCAACGCAGATAGGGCCATGCAGATTTGCCAGGACAAGGGTCATCGAGTCGAGCATTGCATCGTGTACGAGCGGGTCGGCCGGAAGAAAGGCCTGGAAGCCGAGATGAAGAAGGGCAGGGACGAATGGTGGCATCAACTGATGGAGGAGGCCTCCCCGGACTGTCCTGTGCAGTGGATGGACGCCGAAGATCCGCTCTTCATCCTCTACACTTCGGGCTCCACCGGCAAGCCCAAGGGGGTGTTACACACCATCGGCGGATACATGGTGTACGTGGCGACCTCCTTCAAGAACATCTTCGACTATCACGATTCCGACATCTTCTGGTGCACGGCCGACATCGGCTGGGTGACCGGGCATAGCTATATCGTCTACGGTCCGTTGTGCAGCGGAGCTACAACCGTCATGTTCGAGGGAGTGCCCACCTATCCGGATCCCGGACGTTTCTGGGACGTGGTTGACAAGCACAAGGTGACAATTTTCTACACCGCTCCCACCGCCATCCGGGCGCTGGCCAAAGAGGGAGATCAACACGTTGTAAATCGCGATTTGAGCAGCCTGCGGCTGCTGGGTTCGGTGGGCGAGCCCATCAACCCCGAGGCCTGGCACTGGTATCACCGGGTGGTGGGCAAGGGCCGCTGTCCCATCGTCGACACCTGGTGGCAGACCGAGACCGGAGGGATTCTGATCACTCCCCTGCCGGGTGCCACCCCGCTGAAGGCCGGCTCGGCCACGTTTCCCTATTTCGGCGTGATCCCGGCGGTACTGGACGAAACGGGCCGTGAGCTCGACGGTCCCTGCCAGGGCATGCTGTGCATCAAGGAGCCATGGCCGGCGATGATGCGGACCATGTACGGGCAGCACGAGCGATTCAAGGAAGCCTATTTCTCAATGTACCCAGGCTACTACTTCACCGGCGACGGGTGCCGGCGCGACCAGGACGGCTACTACTGGATCACCGGCCGGGTGGACGATGTCATCAACGTGTCCGGTCACCGCATGGGCACGGCCGAGGTCGAGAGCGCTTTAGTCAGCCATCCAAATGTGGCCGAGGCGGCGGTGGTGGGCTTCCCGCACGACATCAAGGGCCAGGGCATCTACGCATATGTCACCCTGAACACCGGCGTGGAAAAGACGGCGGAGCTGAAAAAGGAACTGGTTGCCCACGTGCGCAAGGAAATCGGTCCGATTGCCACCCCGGACGTAATTCACTGGGCCGATGCTCTTCCCAAGACCCGCTCGGGCAAGATCATGCGAAGGATCCTGCGTAAGATTGCCGCCGACCAGGCCGACGAGATCGGCGACACCAGCACCCTGGCGGATCCAGAGGTGGTGTCGAAATTGATCGATACCTACCACAAGTAGACAGCAACGGGTGATTGACATGAACCGAACAAGACTGTGGCTGAACCTTACCGCCGCTGCGAGTCTGCTTGTCCTGCTGTCTATGGCCCGCCCGGCCGCAGCGGCCGGGGTGCAAATCGGTAACGAGCAGAACCATCTCCGGCTGGCGGTTCTGCTCCAGGGCTGGGCGGTGTTTACGGATGGGAAAGCACCGGACGGAGTCAGCCTGGATACGGATCTGTACCTCAGACGGCTGCGGCTGCTCTTCATCGGGCGACTGGCTGATAAGGTCAACTTCTTCGTGGAGACCGACAATCCTAATTTCGGCAAGCAGGGAGACTTTTCCTCGCGAACCTTCATCCAGGACGCCTGGGTGGAACTCGAGTTGCATTCGGCCCTGCAGATCGATGCGGGAATGCTATTGGCGCCGTTCTCTCACCATGGGATGGAGGGGGCTACCAGCCTGCACACTCTTGACTACCATACCAACCTGCTGCGCTACCCCAGGGGCAGCAACATCGTATGGCGGGACTTCGGTGTGATGCTGCGCGGTCTGCTATTGGACAAGTTGGTCGAGTACCGCCTGGCGATTCTCAACGGGGTGCATGGAAGCCCGCCGGACGACCAGCGCAACCCCCGGGACTGGCCCCGGGTGACCGCCCGTCTGACCTTGAACCTGTTCGATGCCGAGGGTGGACCGGGGGTAGGCGGCTTCTTCTACGACGGCGTGTATCTCCAGGCAACCGACTCGGGGCTGATCTCGCCCAAAAAGACCCTCTCCTTCGGGTTTTCCTCCGACTGGCAGAAAGACCTGAACGTGCATTCCCCTGTTTTCGGGCAGCCAATCCAGCGGGACGACTACCTCGCCCTGGCAGGCGATCTGTTCTTCGATCTGCCCCTGGGCCACGAACGGCTCCTGGCCCTGACGGGACAAGTCGATTTCTTCTACTACGACTATGGCGGAACCGAAACCCTGTATCACAACGGAAAAGACGCCGCCTTCAACCCCAACTACACCGGCTACGGCCTGCTCTCCGAGATCGGGCTGCGCTACGACGCCTACGAGATCCTGGCCTGCCTGGACTGGTTTGAGGCCACCGAGGCCGAGGACAACAAGGGGGATCTGCTCTCGCTTTACGGCGGCTTCAACTGGTGGTGGCGCGGCCATGCCACCAGCCTCAAGCTCCAGATGGGAAGCTCGCGGGCCGATGGCAACGACTGGGTGCCGGCCGGCAAGATCCAGATCCAACTGTTGTTCTGATAGCCGGGCCGAACACAGGAGGTTATATAGACGGTCAAACATCGAGCACTGGCTGCAGGCCGAGCGCGAGCTTGCAGGCGGAGCGCTTCTAGTGCAAGCTGTCACCCGGAGGCGCCCCTGGTGTGTACCCTGATAGCAGCCAGCCAGATGTGGCCGGATATCCCCTTGCTGGTGGCAGCCAATCGCGATGAGAACACCGAACGGCCATCCGGGCCGCCGCGGGCCTGGAAAGATCGTCCGCTGCCCGTCTTCGCGCCCGAGGATCTTTTGGCTTCGGGCACCTGGCTGGGGATCAACTCGCGCGGCCTGTTTGTCGGGCTCGCCAATCGTTTCGGCCCCACGCCCCCGCACCCAGACAGGCGTTCACGCGGTTTACTGGTGCTCGACGCGCTCGAGGAAAACAACGCTAAGGATGCCGCAACCCGTATCGCAGCCTTGCCACCCGAGAGCCACAATCGTTTCCACTTGCTCATGGCGGACGCCAACGACGCGCGGCTGGCCTGGAGCGACGGAGTGAAGCTTACCACCATCGAGTTGGGCCGCGGCATTCACGTCGTGACCGAGCGCAGCTTCGGCGCCGGGCCGACCACCAGGGAGGCATTGATCCGGGCGCGATTCGCAAGCTTTACAGAAAGGGCCCCCGGTAATGACGCGCTGGCCGGGTTGCTTTCCATCCACTCAGACGATGCCTTCGAAGGCACCTGCGTGCACGCACCGCAGTTACACTACGGCACACGCTCATCGACCATCATCCGACTGGGAAGCCGGCCCGGGAAGATCGCTTTTCTCAACGCCGACGGCCCTCCCTGCCGTACAAGTTACGAAGATCTTTCGAGAAGGGCCACAGCCACCCTGTTCGAAGCCCGGCGATCTCCACCTTGACACTCCTCGGCCACGATGGTTCAATATCCGCCCAAGCAATAAAAAGCGATCCCGGCAATGCCGGGCAGGAGGTAATCAGATGATCAAGTGCCAGAACTGCGGGCGCGAAAACGACGACTCGTTCTCTTTCTGCCTCGATTGCGGGGCCGATTTGAAGCCCGGCCCCAAGGCGCAGACGGGCACGGGAGCAGCGGCTGCTCCCGCCGCGCCTTCAACCGGAACCGCTCCAGCGGCGCCTCCGACCGCGGCCGCTCCCGCGACTGCCCCAACCGACACGGCTCAGGCCCGGGCTTCGCAAACCCCTGCCCCGCCGCAGGAAGACAGGCTTCCCTGCCCCAACTGCGGGGTGCCGATAGGCGTCAGCGACGTCTTCTGCTCAAGTTGCGGTCATCGCATGGACGAGCAACCCGGCCAGGGCAGCACCATGTTCATGCACCGCGCTTCGCCCGACACCGCGGCCAAGCCCCGGGCGCGCATGATTCTCATAAAGCCCGACGGAAGCGAAGGAACCGTCTTCACCGTCGCGGCCGCGAAGACCGTCATGGGCCGCAGCCAGGGAATAATAATGTTCCCCAAGGATCAATATATCTCTCCCAGTCACGCCCAGGTCGGCTTCAAGGACGGCAAGCTGACTATCACGGATCTGGACAGCCTCAACGGTATCTTTTTCAAGATCACCCAGGAAGCCCGCATTACCCCCGGCACCTACTTCAGGATCGGGCGCCAGCTTCTGCGACTGGAAGTCCAGGGAGATTTCCAGTCGATGGATATCAAACCGCCGGAAGGTGACGACAGCGCCTTGTGGGGCAGCCCGCCGCCGCAGGTGTGGGCCAGGCTGGTACAGGTGCTAGAGGGCGGCAAGATCGGCGAGATTCACCTGCTGACGCAACCAGAGGTGATCATCGGCCGCGAGGACAGCGAGATTCGCTTTCCGGAAGACGGGTTCATCTCGTCGCGGCACTGCCTGCTAATAAACCGCGACGGCGACTGTTTCCTGAGAGACCTGGGTTCGTCCAACGGAACTTACCTGCGTATCCACGAGCCCCAGGAACTCAAGAACGAAGACCGCATCCAGATCGGCAACCAGGTTCTCAAGGTCGACCTGTCCTGAGAAACCTAGATCGCCAGCGCCACCAGCAAGCCTCCCAGGCCCAGCAGCAGCCCGGCAAACGGCAAAATCAGAGACGGCCTCCGCCCGATCCCCGCGGCGGACAGGGCGGCCAGCCATTTACGCCGGCCGCGTTCCCGATCCTCGCAAACTACGCGTATCCTGCCGAGCCCGATCTCGCAGCCGTCGTGAATCTCGACCGGCCCGCTTGCATTTTTTCCATCCACCAGGCTCCCGTTACTGCTGCCTTTATCGAGATATGACAACCGTCCGTGCCGGTAGCGCACCAACCCGTGAAGGCGCGAAACCATGGCGTCGTCAAGGATCAGCTCGCACTCGTCGGAGCGGCCCAGACGCACCTCTTCGCCCGGCCTGACGATGTAGCAACTGCCTGCCGCCGGGCCGTTTAGCACCCGCAAGCAGGGCAACTGCTCGTCATCCCGGCAGCAACCGACCTGTCGCGAGAGTATCCCCAGGATTCCCCGCGTCCCTTGGCTGTCCGCTGCCTCTTTAGGGCCCTTGAAAATCACCTTGTAGGCGCCCGCCGTAATCTCATCGCCCACCCTGAGCGGCACAGCCACCCCCGGGCCAAGGCGCATGCCGTTTACGGCCGTACCCTGGCGGCTTGAGAGATCCTCAATCGTCCAGCCGTCACCCTCGACTCTAACCGCGAAGTGCCGCCGGGAGACCGTGATGTCGGGCAACAACAGATCGACCCCACGCTCTCTCCCGGCAACCACTTCGTCGCCATCCACCAGGCGATCGAGACCGCTGCCCATCAAGGTTCCCTCGGTCGCAAGCGCTATGAACCTGAGCTTCATTTTTTCCTCCCGGATATTTCTTTCTCATCGAACCGCTGGCGCACGCTTTCCAAAAAAGGATCTTTCGGCGACAGCAGCGCCAACCTGTCGAGTTGCCGCCTGGCCAGCGCCCGATCGCCTATGTCCAGCGCGGTCGTGATCAGGTTGCGGCGGGCGTCCAGGTAGCCAGGGTCCATGCGAACCGCCTCACTAAAAAGCTCCTCGGCCCGAACAAGATCACCGCGGCCGCGCGTTATAGCTCCCAACCCATTGACCGCCTGCACCAGGTCGGGCCTGCACTCCAGCGCTTCGCGCTCGTGCTTGTCGGCCCGCTCGAGATCGCCGCGCAGCAGGTAGACCAATGCCAGGTTGTGCAAGGCATCGGCGTGACACGGGTTGTACTCGAGGCTCAGACGAAAGCTCGTCTCGGCGCGCTCGAGATCCCCGTCTTGCACAAAAGTCACGCCACAACGGTTGTGCCTCTGGGCCTCGGGATGGATCGGCGCCGTGGCCAGGCAGGCGCTCAGCGAAAAGGCCGTGATCGAAATGAGCAACTTTGAAGCGATCTTCATGCGGACCTCCGGATATCAAGCAGCCAGCAGGCTGACCTTGCCCGCAGGCTGGACGGATGTGCTTGGATCAAGCTCTAAAAAACTTACCACCCGGACATCTGGATGCGTCTGGCAGACCAACTTCCAGAAGGGTCTGCGAATCTCGGGCCGGGTCAGGACGATCGCCGCCTTCGAACGCAAGGCTGCAAGCGCGCGATCGAGCGCCTTCAGGATGGCCTCGCCGTCCTCGGGGGCCAGCGCCAGCGTGGTTCCCGTCTCGGTTCTCTGGAGCGACTGCTCGATCAACCGTTCTATCGACGGATCGAGCAACAGCGCCTCGAGTTCACCGTCGGGCGCCACCTGGTACGAGATCAGGGGCGCCAGCGCGTTGCGTACCCGTTCGGCGAGTTGGGCCGGGTCGGCCTCGATGCGCGCCCATTCGGCCAGTGTGGCTAAAATGCCCCTCAGGTTGCGAATCGGAACCCGCTCCTCGATCAGGCGCGCTAAGATCTCCGAAAGTAAAACCGGCGGCACCAGACGCGGCACGACTTCCCTGACCAGCGCCGGCTGGATCTTCTCGAGGGCGTCCAGCATGTCCTGCACTTCCTGCACCCCGACGAAGCGGGTGGCCGAACGGCGCAGCGCCTCACCGACCCGCTCGATCAGCAGATCGCCGCCGCGCTCGATCGCGCCCGAGGCGACCGGCACTTCGTCGACTGCCAGCATCCAGCGCCGTCCCGGCATGTGGCGGCTCATCTCGATGCGGGGAATATTTATGCCGAGTTCATCACCCAGCAGCCTGCGCAGCGAATCGATCTTCTCATCCAGCAGGTGATCGGGCCGGTCGGCTTCTCCAAGCTGCAGGGTTACCCCGACCGCTGATCTTGACCCGGCCGCGCTGGTTGCAGCCAGGCCTTTTTTCCCGGCGGCAATAGCCATGGCGCCCAGAAACAAGAGTGTCAGCCCCAAAACGCCGAAGGCCAGGGTTGGCATGCCGGGGATGATACCCAAAAGCGCAAGCACGGAGCCGGCCATCAGCAGTACCTGCGGGTGAGCGCCCAGTTGAGAGGTTATCTGGTGGCCGAGGTTCTGAGATGGCTTCTCCGATCGAACCCTGGTAACCACCAGTCCGGCCGCCGTGGAAATCAGCAGGGCCGGGATCTGCGAGACGAGACCGTCCCCGATGGTCAGTACCGTGTAGGTCTGCACCGCCTGGGACGCGGACAGGCCGCGCTGCAGCGTGCCCACCAGCAGGCCGCCGATGATGTTGACCACGGTGATGATGATGCCGGCTATGGCGTCCCCCTTGACGAACTTCATGGCCCCATCCATGGCGCCGAAGAACTGTGACTCGCGTTCGAGCCGCAGCCGGCGGTGGCCCGCCTCTTCCTGGTTGATGGATCCCGAGCGCAGGTCGGCGTCGATGCTCATCTGCTTGCCCGGCATGCCGTCGAGGGTGAAGCGGGCCGTCACCTCGGCCACTCGCTCGGACCCCTTGGCGATGACGATGAACTGCACCACCGTCAGGATCAGAAAGACAACACCGCCCACCAATGGGTTACCCGAAACCACGAAGTTGCCGAAAGAACGCACCACTTCGCCGGCGTCGCCGTCGAGCAGGATCAGCCGGGTGGTGGAAACATTCAGAGACAGGCGGAAGAGCGTGGTCACAAGCAGCATGGTAGGAAAGGCCGACACCTTCAAGGCCTGGTCCACCTGCAATGAAAGAAGCATCATCACCATGGCCAGGCTGATGTTGACCGCCAGCAATATATCGACCAGACCCTGTGGAACCGGCAGGATCAGAAGCGCCGTGGCCAGCACCATCATCCCGCCCAACAGAAGCTCAGAACTCTTGAGCAGCCCTCCGAATTTATCGACTTTGGGAAATTTCATGGCTCTCCCGTGTGTGTGTTAGTTGGCGGCACAGAGCATTCCTGGATGGCGCGGATGATCTCGGCGACCGCCTCGTAGAATTGCTCGGGTATCTCCTCGCCCGGCTCGAGCGCGATCAGCGCCCGGGCAAGTGGAACCTGCTCGACGATCGGGATCCCCAGCCTGGCTGCCGCCATGCGGATTGTCATCGCCCGCGAGCCGCGCCCGGCGGCCACCACCCAGGGGGCCTCGTCCCGCTCGCCGTCGTAGCCTAAGGCAACCGCGATGTGAGTCGGGTTGACAACCACCACCCTGGCGCGGTTGATGGCCGCCATCCCGACCCCCTGCAGGAGCTGCCGGTGCTGTCGGCGGCGCTCGGACTTGATGCCGGGATCTCCTTCCTGCTCCTTGTGCTCGTCGGCGACTTCCTTGCGGGTCATGCGCATACGCTGTGTAAAGCGCCTGCGCTGCAGCCACAGGTCGAAAACCCCGCCGAGCAGCGCGAAAACAAGCATGACCAGCGTGATTTCGAATAGCGCCCGGCCGCCGAAAGCCGCCGTCTCACACAGCGGGCGCGATCCAGCGCCGACAATGTCCGCGATGCGATCAACTCCAACTTGCCAGGCGACACAGGCAACCAGTGAGAGCTTGCAAAACAGCAGTAGTAGATCGAAAAAACGTTTACGGCTGAACATGCGGCCCAGGCCCTTGACCGGATTCAGCCTGCCGAATTCCAGCCGCATACTGAACCGCAGACCGACTTGCACAACGAGTGCGAACAAGGCGGCCAGCGCCGCGGCCCCGCCGATGATGCCGATGTGCAGCACAAGCAACTCGACAGCCGCCCGCCACAACGCCGGTCGGGGATCGGAATAACATTGGACGAGAAACAGGTGTAACTCGGCCGCGATACGTCCGGAGTCCAGCATCAGTGCTAAAACGCCCGCCGCCGCCGCGCAGGCTCCGGCAAGCTCGCGCGAGAGCGCCACTTCTCCCTTTTTCCGAGCCCGTTCGAGCTTGCGTTTGCTGGGCGGCTCGGTTCGCCTGTCCTTGTCTTCGGCCATCCCAAAGACACCGAGCAAGAGTCGTGCCACTACCATAATTCAATCATTACATCCGGTTATATCTACTCCGTCCCCTTTCGGGTGTCCGGATTTCGGACAGCGTGTCCTATTTATACCTACTCCGTCCCCGTTCGGTGCTATTTATACCTACTCCGTCCCCGTTCGGTGCCGTTCGGTTATGCGGTTATGCAAGAAAACCGACTTGTGATAATCTCTCGACCCATGAAAAAAACTGCATCCATCTGTCTGCCTTTGTTGTTGCTGTGCTGCGCTTGCGGCGGAAAATCTTCTTCGGAATCGGTCGTGGCCCATCTAACAATCCCGCAGCATCCGTATCTTGCCCTCAACGGCTCGAGCAACATGCACAATGATGCCTACATGACGGACACGTACGAAAATGCCGGGCCGGCGGGCGTCAACCCGGAAGTCACACTGAAAAGTTACGCCGACGGCACCAACACCTGCGTCACCGTCGCCTTTGACAGCCGGGGCCGCATTCTTACGACAAGCGCCGTGATGCTCCAGTTCAGCATACTGCTGCTCGATCCCGACTCGCTCGAAGTGCTTACTTCATATCCACTTCCTCCGCGAAATATCAGCGATCCGTTGTTTCCTTACGGGGACACTTCCGGCGCAACCTACTTCGTGCTCGACAATCAAGATCGAATTCTTTTGTCCGATTCGGAAAACGCCATTCAGATCATCAAGTATGACGATGCAACGGGGGAATTCCAGCAGCAGGAAAGATACGATCTGTCGGACGTGGTCGTGCCCATGACCCCCCCTGCTGTCGACCATGTCCAGATGACCATACCCGATTGGAAGGGCAAGCGCCTGTGGTTCACGACCCGCTACGGTAAAGTCGGCACAATCGACATGGACGACGGCCGCCCACGGTCTGTCGAACTACAGGGCGAGGAGATTCAGAACTCTTTCGCCGTCGGCGAGGACGGTGTCTACATTGTCTCGGATCACGCCATGTACCGCTTCAATGCCGATGACAACGGAGTGCCCCATGCGGATTGGCGTACGGAGTACGACCGGGGCAGCGCTGCAAAACCCAGCAACTTCAACCAGGGCTCCGGAACGACGCCCAACTTGTTCGGCGACCTGGTTGCCATCGGCGATAACGCCGATCCGAAAATGAATATCTTGTTTCTCAAGCGCTCGGATGGAAGCGTTGTCTACAAGATGCCTGTCTTCGACGAAGGCCAGAGCACCACCGAAAACGGTCTTCCAGGCGTCGTGCGCCGCGGCGCCCGCGGTCTCGAGTACTCGGTGATCGTGGACAACAACTACGGTATCGAGCGGGACAACATCATGGGAGCCGGCGGAGCCTGGGAAAACCACGTCGGCGGGCTTTTACGCCTCGATCTAATCCCGGACGGAAGCGGCTCATATTCATGCACTCAGGTGTGGAGGAGCCCGGAAAAGTCTTCCCAGGTACTACCCAAGCTCTCGCTGGCGAACGGCCTGCTCTACGTCTACACCTACCAGCGACTGCCGGATGACGAGTACACCTGGTTCTTGACCGCCCTGGATTTTGAGACCGGCCAAATGGTCTTTAGCACTCCCACCGGCGCGGGCCTGGACTACGCCAACTTCGGACAACCCTTGACGATCGGCCCCGGCGGCGCGGCGTACCTCGGCACCATGGGCGGCTTGCTGATGATCAGGGATGCGGTCTGAAAAAACCGGCACCTTTTTCGGCGCGAGAGCTACCAGGGGGGGGGGTGCCAGCCACTTGGCACCCTGGCCACTTAGCACCCTGGGACTGAACCCCAGAGTTGCTTTATCTATCTTGATAAAGTAATCTATAGACAGATGGAGGAAGAAACATGAAGACTGCGGCCCTTTCGACCAAACTGCCGGTTGAACTGTTGAGGACTCTGGACCTCGTCTGCAAGCGTTTCGGGATGCGCAAGAATCACGTGATCGAGACGGCCTTGCGCGAAAAGATCGAGGACATGCTCGACTCCGAAGATCTGAAGCAGGCCATCTCTGAAGAGACCCGCCTGCATGACTGGAATACAGTCAAGAACGAACTGGACAAGGCTCCCTAGGCGTGCTGCGCGTCGAGATCACAGACCGGGCGAAGCATGAGATGTGCTCTCTGCCGCGCGAGGTGCGAAAGAAACTCAGCCAGGCCATAGATGACCTGCGTATAAATCCGCGGCCACCCGGCGCAAAGAAGCTAGTAGGACGAAATGGTTTCCGCATTCGCAAGGGGAACTACCGGATACTCTACACCGTTAACGATCAGGCGGAAGTTCTCACAATCTACCGCGCGGGGCACCGGCGCGAGATCTACCGTAACCTATGAGAGATCCCGGCGGATGCTTTACTGTCCCGGACGAGAAATGCGCTGCCTGTTGCGCAAGATGGCGGCGGCGAAGAGGGCGGCCGCGGCCAGGCCGGCTGTTATTGCGGCCCAGATTATCTGGGCTCCAAGGAAGAAACCGGCGACAACTATTACAGCAAGAGCACCGAGCCCTACAATCATGGACTGCGCCGGCCCCAGGCGGATCTTCCATAGACCGGCGCGGCCGGCGGCCAGGCCCGCCAGCATCAGCACCGCCAGGATCATCAGGGCACTGCCCGAGGAACTGGCTCCGGCCGTGGTATAGTGGATCGAGAAATGCGCCGGTTCCTTGCCGCGGTTGGCGTAGAGCTTCTCGAACCTGAAATGAACTCCCCTGCGGGGAACATCGATACGCAGCGGAAGAACTCCGACCGCCCCGGTTGACGCCACCTCGGACTTCGCCTCGGGCTGCCGGGTAACGGCTGTCTTCCGCAGATCGGCTCCGTCCATGCCGTTGTCTGCGAGCATGCCGCGCAAATCGACTGGGCCGGCTTCGTCCCCAAGAATTGTCATGTTCGTGTCCACCCTGCCGTAGGTCAGGCTCTCGGGGAGAAAGATCTCCCAAATGCTGCGGGTCTCGACGATGTCGGGAACCGGCAAAGTGCCGCTTAGCCAACCTGCGAAACCCACGGCGCTGATGTCAGACTTGTAGACGATCTCCACCTGGAAGGGATCGGCCGACTTCAATAGAGGCACCAGTACCTCCCCCTGCCCTTCCCCTCTGGCCGGCTTGACCGGTTGCCCGGCAAGCTGGGCCGACCAGATCGTCGATCCATCGGGCAGGCGCATCTTGAGAAACTGTTTTCTGCGGTTGCGCACTACGTAGTTGACCTTGGTCAAGGCCAGGCCGTCTTTGGTGTAGAGCGTCTGATAGACGGCCCGGTCGATCGAGGCCACCTGGACCTTCATCTCCTCGTGGTGCTTGACCTGCAGCACCAGTTCGAAGGGGGGGGCGGCATGCACGTACTTGTAGGCCAGCAGGATCGGATTGGTGGTTCGCAGCGTGAGCTGGCGCGGCAGTTCCTGCACGTCCAAGAACAACACCCGCTTATCCTTGATGGCCTGGCAATCGTCCGCGGTCTTGACCTCGACGGCGGTCAGGGCCTCGACCGCCAGGCGGCCTTGCTCGGTGTCGGCGCCGTCGATGTGAATGACCGGAACGCCGACACGCTCATGCTTTCCGTCGAGCACTCGCTCGTAGGCGATCTCCACCCGCAGCGTCCCCTCCATCTCCTGGGTGAACATGAGATGCAGAGACTGCCGGCTGCCTTCCGCGTCGCCCAGCTTGTGATCGCGCAGGGAAGGCGCGCTGACGTTGATCAGGTTGATGTCCTTCGGCAGACTCATGTCCAGATCCATGATCTTGCCCGACTTGATCGAGATCTTGACCGAGGCGGAGGCCTTCATGACGCTGTCTCCGATGGAAAAGAGCGTGTCCACCACGGCGTCGAAGCGGCCGTGCTTGCGCTCCGGCGGCGCCAGCTTGACCGTCAGGCGCGAGTTGGTGTCCACGTACTTGTAGGTATGCGCCACAGTCTGCTCGACCTTCTCGCGCACCCAGGCCGGCAACTGGTTCTCGCCCACCCGGGTCATTCCCTGCGCCTTGTCCGGATGCATCGACAGCTCGCTGCCGGCCACCAGGGCCAGCATGCCCCTCTGGCGATGCACGTCGGCTTGGGCGAGCATGGGGATGACCAGGGGCTTGTCCTCGGCCGCTCCGGATCCGGTAAGCAGTTCGTAAGAAATCCGGTAGCGATAGTCCGCCGTCAGATCCCTGTCGAGATAGATGTTCAGAAGGCGCTGTTTCTTTGCCTCGACCACTCTCCAGTCGCTGACCCCGTCGCCTGTGACATGATTCACCACCACGGCAGGCGGCAGCGCGACGCTCAAAGAATTGGTGGCGCCCCGGGTGACATGATAGTCGATCAGGGCATCTACCTGCACAACGCCCTCCTCTGCCCGAACCAGATGATAGACTTCGGCGTTGGCGCGCATTTTCTCCTCGGCAGCCTGCGGCAAGGCCGCAGACCAGCTGAAGGTCGCACTATCGGCGGGCGGAAGGTGAATCAGCGCTACAGTACGGCCGCCCTGGCGAGTGATCTCTACACCGGCCTTGGGCGAGACGTTGACCTCCTTTTTACCGTCCAATGTAATCCTGAAAGACGAGGCCGGGGGCCGTGGAAGCCAGATCGTGGTTGAGGTCGGCCCGCCCTCCTGCACCATCGGGGTCTCGAATTCGAGCGTCACTTCGTGGGAGCCTGCGCCCCAGAGCTGGATTGCCAGATGACCTTCGTGCTCTAAAGCGATCGCATCCTTACCGTCGACCCGTGCCCGGGCCAGGGCCACGTCGGCCGAGAGCAGGTCGAGCGTGTACGGCTCGGGGTCCATCAGCTTGACGCCCACCTGCGCCCGCCAGGCCACGACCGACCCCTTCAAGGTTCCGGCATAGTCGGCGCCGGTGATCAGCGCCCCTTTCGATAACGGAGCATGCCAGGCAATCAGCAGCATGCCGGTACGAGGAACCGACGCTCGCAGCACGGTGCTGCCCGACTGGCTCTCGAGTTTGACCCCGCTGGCCGGCACGGCCGAGACGGCAAGCCCCTCCCCCGGAACGACCGCCTCGAGGTTTATTACCGCGGCGGCCGGCAGCGGCACGGAAAGGGACTTGCCTACGGCCGCCTCCAGCACCGGCACGCTGTATTCGAGCTTCAGCTCATGCTTGCCCTTGTTCCTGGTTGGGAAGACCAGCTCCCCTCCCACGACCGAGAGCGCGATATTGACCCCGTCCAGCGTGGCGCTTTTCAGCGATGTTCCAGCAGGCAGTAATCCGACGCTGACCCAGTCGTTAGAGAGAACATGGATTTTCACAACTGCCGTAACCTCGGCCGGCTGCCCGGCCTGGGTGGGTGCACTTACCCGGATGGCCACGTCGGAAATACTGAACCTGACCGGGGGCGGAGTCTCTTTGTCGGGCGGTTTGTTGGCCAGGCTGAACAATCGGCTGTACTCGTCAAGCGGCAGACGCACTGTTCCCGCAGCGTTCTTTTCCTGCGCCCCGGCGGCGCCGCAGGCACCTATCAGAATTAGAATCGCAACGCATACACCTGCCTTGTCAGAAGCATGGATCATATCCGCTCCTCCTTATACAAACGGGTTACCCCAGAATCATCCGCTTCAGCGTCGATCGCCGGGTGGAAGTTTCACCCTGCCGGCATATGCCAACGAGTAAACCAGATGAATCTTGGTTTTCAGATCGTCCTGCCAGCTTGCCCTGTCATGCAAGACCCGCTGGTATTCGGCGAGCATACGGGCATCTCCGTCCAGCTCGCGGTCGTCACGCAGCTCGGCTGAGTTCTTCTTCATAAAGTCGATCTGCCCTAATGCTTCGGCCAGAACTTTCTCGGCCTCCGTGGCCCGGTTTCCCTCGACCAGTTCGGCCGCCCGCAGCAGGGCTTGCGAGATGCGAAAGGCAATCACATTTTTACGAACGTTCAGTGCCAAGGGAACATTCACATTCGGCCCCGGCGCAAGGCTCAGGCTGGAGCGGGCCTGTGAATTGCGCATGCCGATCAGATCCTTGTATCGCACCCGGACGTCGGCCACTTTGCCCGGGCCGGCTACTACAACATCAAGCAGAATGACGTGATCGTCGCCGGCGTAGTAGGCCGGGATGATCACCTGGATGCCGTCCTCGTCCCGGCCCCTGTCCGAGTCGATTCCCAAGGTCTTTGCAATTCGCTTGTCGATGAACTGCTCTACCTTGCGCTCGTGCTCGCTCTGCCCGGCCGTCAGCGGGTGAGAACCAAGCACCTGTACAAGCTTGACGCCCGCGGCCAGGCGAATGCGCAGGCGCAGGGCACGGGCGACGACTCGCCCGCTGGCCGTCAACTCGTCCTCCATCGCCCGGCGGGCGCTTTTGGTATCGGCGATCAGTCGCCGGCGTCCCTGGCCCGCAAAGGCCAACTTGCCCAGGGAATTCATGTCGGCCTGTGCTCCTACGCCCAGGGCGACGAAGTGGATGCCCAGCAAGGCCTCCTGGCGAACGCGGGATTGGATCGGCTCCAGTTCGCCCGCCAGAGAAGAAGCCGAGATCAGCATGACCATGTTGGCGCCCAGGGGAGCATCCTCGGCGTTCTCGATCGCAACGGATTCATAGGCCGCGCCCAGTGCCGCAGCCAAACTCCCCGTCGAACCCGACTCTTCCACTTGCTGTAGCGCTTGTACGAGCTGGCTCCGAACCGTCACCTGGTCGAAGTGCCCAGGCATGACTTTCAGCGGGTCGGCCAGGCCGGCCACCAGCAGGCGGTGCCGATCACCGGCCTGTTGTTGGGCGGCGATGGCATCGACGATCGTCCAGATGATTCGCCGTTGCCGTTCGGCCGGCACCTGCCTCAGATCGACGACTACCGCCGAGTTGATCGCGGCCCTTCGGCCGGCGGCTCTCCGGGCACCTTTCAGGCCGACCTGCATCGTGATACGCGCCGGTCCTTCGAGCGCCGTCCGATCGGCGCTCAGGAAGACGTCGAGTCCGTGCGCGACAGGGGCGTCGAAGGGCTGCCGGTAGGGGACGGCCCCCATCTCGGGAGCCAGCTTGCGGCCATCGAGAATCAGGCCTGCCTCTAGCTTGCGGCGCAGCCAGGCCAGCGCCGGATCCCCGGGCAGGTAGGTGTTTTTGAAGTATCCCCGGGCGGGAATGAATTTCAGCTTATCTAAAGGCGGCTGCCCGGGCACAAGCCGCAACTCGGAAAGTTCGCCCCGCTCGACGGCCACGTTGGTTTGGTAAGGCGCATAACCCGGCTGATTGACTCGCACGGAGTGTTTTCCGGCAGCCAGCTCAATGGGCACCGCGGGTGAGACAGCCACATAGCGCCCGTCGACGAATACTTGCGCCTGGGCAGGAAGGCTGTGAATTGCAAGGTATCCCTGTGCGACCTCTTCATTCTTCTTGCCGCTTTCTGTGGATGAACTCTTGCCGACCGGCAGGCTGAGCTCAAGGCGCTTGCCGTCACGTTCGATCTCGAAGGTCACCTTGTGGTTGCGATCGAGCCTGGCGTAAGTATCCAGGATCTTCTCGCTGTCATCGACCGCCACTCCGTCAATCGACTTGATTGTATCACCGTTCTTGATTCCCAGCTTGCCAAGCTGTGACTTATGCCTTACGGAGTAAACCTTGACCCCATTCTGCTTCCCGTCTCTTAAGATCGGAACAATCCGGGCCTGACGCGCCAACGACTCGTCACCATCATTGTCCTTGCCCTTGTCGATATCCGGCTGGCTTTTTGTCTCGTCTTCTTTTCCCCCTTCTTGGTTGTCACCAGGAAGGCGAATTACCTCAAACGATCTCTCGCGCTTCTTTTTGAGCGCCTTGACACGTTCGCCTGTCAGGAGGGTCTCTACCGTGGTCCGGGAGGAAGGAGGCATGTACTTGCGATCCCAGCCGTCAGTGATCCTTCGATCATCACCTGTAGCAGTCTTGTACGTGTCAGCCTGATCGGTGTTCGATATCAGTCCCAGATCCAAACCGGCTTTCGGCAAGTCGACCTTGCCATGTCCAGGCACAGGACCTTGTTTGGCTCTGCCCGAGCCCTTTAAGTTGCGGTGCCGGTAATATTGTTGCGGATCTTGTGGTTTCAGATCTTCCTCGTCGAGTTCCTTGCCCGAAAGCGCATTTGCAGATTGGCTTGTAAGCTCGCGCATCTTGCCCTGGAAGGTGAACATGGTCGCCAGAAGCAGTACGACCGGCACGGCGGCCGCAAGCGAAAGCTTCATTAACCTGTGCCGGCCCCTGCCCCGCCGCGCCTGGACCGCGTCGACGGTCCTTATAACCAGGCTGGCGGGTACTTCCTGGCCCGACAAGGCCGCCAAGCCGGCATCGATCTCGGTCAGGCGTCTTATGAAGTCGCTGCAAGCCTTGCAGCTTTCGAGATGAGCGGCGATCTCCGGGTCGCGATCCGCGAGTTCAGGCTTCTCGGCCAGCAATTCCTGTATCTGGCGACAGTTCATGACTTGCGCTCCGTGTCTTTGGCCTCGAGGGCGGCAACCAGCGTAAGCCGCCCGCGCCGCACCCAGGTCTTGACGGTCGCCGACGGCACGTCGAGAATCTTTGCGGCCTCGCGCTGGTCGAACCCTTCGACCTGGGTAAGCAGCAAGGCGCTCCTCGGCCCAGCGGGCAGTTTTTGCATGGCCTCGGCCAGCCAACGCAGCCGCGCCTTGGCCTGCGCCATGGCGTCGGGTCCCGGAGAGTCGTCGGCGGGATCCAGCGGCAGCGGATCGGAGTAGGCGTCGCCGCCGGATCTCCTGAACCAGCCGGTCATGATCCTTCTCACCTTCCGCTTGCGGAAATGGCTACGCACCAGGTTGTGGGCAATGGTGAAGAACCACACCCGAAAGGGATATCTCGAGTCGTAGCTGCGGGCCGAGACGTGGACCCGCATGAAGGTATCCTGGAAAAGATCCTCGGCCAAAGATCTTTCGATGCCCGAACGAGCCAGGTAACCGTAAAGCGAACCTCCAAAATGGCTTACGATTTCCTCGAAAGCACGCACTTCTCCCGCCATGTGTCGCGCCAACATCCGAGCTCCCTCGTCCACTTCCGTTTGGGTAGCGTCGGCCAATGAAATTGCCTCCGCCTTCATGTAAGAGAAGTACGCGCGAGCAGGGAGCAGGGTTTCAACAATTTACCAGACGCCCTCGGGCGTCGCTTTCACGGGCTTTCCTTCGCCGGGTTTCAGTACCCAGATCATCGGGTTACCGTCCCCGTCAATATCGCAGGCGGCCTTCAACAACAGGCCCGTCTCCCCCACTAAAGCAGCCTGGTAGCTGCAATACACCGAATCATTTCCCGGATTGAAGCCCAACTTCTCGAAACAGGCGTCCTTGCCCCAGGCCAGCGGCTCTCCGGCCGGAGGCTCGGCCGGATGCGGCCCGCAGGCCAGGTAAGAGCCCTTTTCCAGCCGGTAGGCATCTTCGGCGGCCTCGAGCTTGGCGAGCATTGTCTGGGCCTCGGAAGCCTTTGACAAGCGGACGTACTTTATAAAAGCCGGAATGGCGATTGCCGCCAGGATGCCCACCACGAAGGCACTGCCGGTCAAGGCGTCCTGGGAAGCGCGCAGCGTCACGCTGAGCCCTTCGACTTTCAACTCGGGCTGGGCTACCTGCGGCCCCAGGTATTTGTTCATTGTATCCAGAAGAGCCTTGCGGTTTTGGAGCGCGCCCCGGAACGGTTCGGGAATTCCGGCCATCTGGCCTAGATCCAGGCCCAGGGCAAAAAAAGCGTAGGCCCTAAACATATTTCGCCCGCCGATCATCATCTCGCGCATGCCGGCAAGTAAATAGTGCACATTCTCGGCCGCCCGTTGCGTCGTCAATCTCACTCTAAGAAAAACATCGTCCCCGACATCGAGCATCAGGTAGCTCAACCCGCGTAAGGTGGTCATCATGGGTGCCTGGGCCTCGCCCATTGTGCGCAACCATTCGGGCACGGCGAAAGAGAAGCGTACCAGAAATCCTTTCGGATAGGGCAACGCCAGATCCTGGTGGAGTTTGTTGCTCTTTATCGAATCCTTCTTGTGCATCAGGTGCGGCAGGACCGACATCTTGGCAAGCAACAATAGTTTGCCGTTTTCGACGACCACTCCCATCCCCTCGCCAAGTTCCCACACCTTTTGTTGGCCAATCGTACGCTGCGTCGCATTGGGCTCGAGACGCATTGGAAAATCCGCGGGAAAGTTGCCGGTTACGACGGCGGCCAGCTCGGGATCCTGGCCGGGCTTGAACCATAAGCCCAGCGCCGCCCTGCCCAGGTCGTGCAGCGGATCCAACCCCAGCTTGGCCGGTGCCGAGGCCAGCATTCCATCGAGCATCTTACGCTGTGCCTTCCAAAGCTGCAGCAACTCGGAATTGGCGGCCACCAACGGCACCTTCTCGACTCCGTCCATCAATCGATTCAAGGCACGCCCCTGCGCGGAGATATCGAGGAGTACGAGCAGATCGGCCCCTGGGGGGAGGCGATCTAGCAGGGAGGAAAAAGACGTTCCTTCCCCGCTCACCCCGCTTACCGAGGCGGGAGTTTTTTCGGAACACGAACCCATCAGCAATATCAGCCAGGGCATGGCGAGTAGAAGCACGCGTTTCATATCGATCTCCTCGAGAGTGACAGGAATGCCTCGAATATCATGTGCCGATGGGTATGGTCAAAACAAGATTATCAAGGTATCATTGTTCCTCAGGGAGGATCTCATGAAAACACTCGGACTCCGCATCTTGCTGGCCGCAGGGTTCCTCGCCGTCACGGCATGTTCCGGCGACTCGGGCAACGGGCTGCCTGATTCCGGAGACGCCGGGGACGCGGACGGCGGCGTCTTCGACGGATCGGGTGACCCGGGCTTACAGCAAGACGATGGCGGAGATGAAGCGATTATCGACGGCGACGAACTGGTGGATCCCGACGAGGTCGACGGCACGGACACCGCAGGCGATCCGGATGTTGCCGACGGAGACTCCGATGAGGGCGACTCCGGAGACGGCGGCGACTCCGGAGACATCGACTGCTCGGCCTCGGGCCCGTTCGACTATTCCTGCGACGTGGCGGATCCCGAAAGCTGCCCTGGGGGGTTCTGCGTTTTAAGCATGTGCATCGGCCCGGTTCTCGACCCCGACCGCTGGGCCGCCTGCGGCGACGGCAACTGCGGGCTGTGCGAAAACGAGATAAATTGTCCGGCCGACTGCGGCTCGCCTCCCGCGACCAGCGGATCGAAGGAATACGACAACGCCACGACAATCACTGTCTGGGTTCACGGCTTTTACAACAAGAGCGCCGACGAGATGGCTTCGATGGTCTACGGTGAGGAGGACGGCTGCGGGGGTATCCTGGACGAGTTTAGTAACTTCGGCATCCAGCGGCCGTGCGGCAACACCGATCCGGGCCGGACCGCGCCGAATCAGCTCGTCGGAGTCGAGTACTACGGAGGAGTCCCGGCCGCCTGGCTGTCTCCGGCCGATGTCGACCAGATCGAGCAGTACCCCTATGAGGGCATCGCCGCCTTGCAACGATTCGCTACGATCGTAGCCAAGTTCATCGCCAACAGGCTGGCGCTCTCGGGGGCCACCCATGTCAACCTGGCCTGCCACTCGATGGGCTGCCTGATCTGCCGCTACCTGATCGAGCACGACCTCGAGGGCCTGGCCTCGGCCAACCGCCTGGTTCGCTGGTTTTCAAGCGCCGGTGTTATCGCCGGCGCACAGTTGGCAAGGCTCTACGACAACCCCACGGTGCGGGACGGCGCGCAGCTTCTGGGAATGGAACTCAACGACTTCGTTATAATGCACCCCGACTTCGTCCAGGACAGCACCTGCGTCTGGGATCACAAGTTACACGCCGGAAACAATCCACTTTTCTCGGGCATGCTGATCCACCATTCCTGTTCGTGCGACCCGCAGATTCAAGAGGCGTTGGGCATCGCCCTTTTGGACATAAACAATCCCACGGACGAGCCCAACGACGGCATCATGTTCACCGCCGATGAGTACTTTCATTCTCAGGACGCGGCGGCCTCCTACCTCGCGCCGGACGGCACGCTGCTTTCGTCCACTCACAACCTGGTGCACGTCGATCACATGACCCTGCCCGGAACGGAGGCCGCAGCTTTAATGGCCACGGCGGGCCTGTTCCACCGGCGCAAGGTCTTCATCACTCTCGACCAGATCGAGCTGCTGTCAGACCGAGAGCACCACGACGCCCTCGACGGCGAGCACGGCGACCCGCCCGCAGAGATCATCGCTGCAAGCCAGGTTCGCTACAATCCCTACGTCCAGGACACCTTCGGCAAGGACATCCTGGTACACGACGACCAACTCGATTACCGCACCCCTGAGATGTTCATCCAGAACCAGGGCGAAATACTCCAGCCGGAGCTGACCATATTTAAAGGCCCGGTCTTCGACGAGATGAGCTCATTGCAACTCGACCTGGATCTGCTGGAAGTAGACTGGTACCCGCACCGTGAAGTGCGCGAATACATCTTCGACTATCATCAGGGCCTGGTCAGTTTTCACGGCCAGGTGCCGCTTACAGACGATGTCATCACGTTCGAAAACGAATACGCCCGCGTGCGGCTCAAGGTCAGGCTCGTTGGGCTATACTAGGGGTGGCTGCCTCCTGTTGACAGATTCTTCAATCCTTTGATATATCGAAGCTATGTTCGTAACAAGCGTGCGTTTCAGGTTGGCCTGGGTGCTTGTCGCCGCCCTGGGAGTGTGCCTTGCGGGCGGCATCTCGGGGGCCAAGGGATGGAAAGGAGCCTTGCCCGGCGTTACCACCCGCAAGCAGGTCGTCGAAAAATTCGGCAAGCCGTTCAAGGATTTTTCCAGGGGCGGCAAGTTATCCAACGCCTTGAGCTACCAGGGAGACCAGACAATCGAGGGCTCCCTGGAAGCCGACTTCTACTTCGATAAAAACGACGTCCTGTTTCGTGTCGATGTCTTTCCGGCTCGCGAGGTAACTGTCAAACAGATCAAGCGCATCTTCGGCAAGAAGTACATCGAGCGGGTGACGAAAAAGGGCTTCACCTTCTTTGACTACAACCAGCTTGGAATGGTCGTGTTTTTCGACAAGGACGACGGTTTCGTAAAATCCTTCATGTTCACTGAACCTGAGCAACCTGCAAAACACGGGGGTAAGAAGTGATTCGGAGCAACCACACCAGAAGCAGACCGGGCTCATGCTCACCTACGGTCTGACGGGCGGCATCGGCAGCGGCAAGAGCACCGTGGCCGAGATGTTCCGCGAGAAAGGCATACCCACATTCGACGCAGACGAATTGGGTCACGAGTTGCTGGCAGCAGGAGGCCCCCTGGCTGCTTCGATCCTCACAAGGCATCCCGACTGCAAGACAAGCTCGAGCTTGATCGATCGTCGGAAGCTGGCCCTGAAAGTATTTTCCTCGCCTGATGAGCGGCGCTGGCTCGAAGATCTGCTGCACCCGGCAATCTGGAAAGCCTTCACCGTGCAGCGTGAACTACTGCCGCGACCACGCCCGCCGGCCTGCCTGCTCGAGGGTGCTCTGCTTGTTGAAAGCCGCTCGCATGACTTCAGGATGGCCGGGTTGGCAGGCCTTCTGGTCGTTACGGCGCCCGTGGCCATCCGCTTGCGGCGCCTGCAGGTTCGCGACAAAACCTCCCGGGAGCATCTGGAGAACAGGCTGGCTGCCCAACTCCCGGAGCACGATAAAATACTCGCGGCCAATTATCTTGTCGACAACTCGAAAGAGGCCGACGACACGCTGCGACAGGTCCAAAAAATATATTCGCTCATAATACAGGAATGCGGAGGAAGTGCATGACCCAGGCCAAGGCTGTAAGAAAAAAACGCACCATCCTGGTCACCGGTTATCCTGGATTCATCGGGAAATGCCTGGTGCGCAAACTCGTCGAGACAGAGCCCGAAAGCAACTACTTGCTGCTGGTACAGGAAAAGTTCGTCAAGGACGCCCAAAAGTACATCCGCTCGCTGACCCGCAAGAAACTCGATAGAATTCACATCCTGACGGGCGACATAGCCGACATGCACCTGGGGCTCTCATCCGACGAGTTACGGCAACTGACGCGAAACGTCACCGACATCTACCACCTGGCGGCCATTTCCTACCTAGGCGTCCCCGCTTCCACTATGTGGCGCGTCAACGTCCAGGGCACCGTCAACATGATCGAGGTGGCCGAGGAGATGAGCCGTCTGAAGAGGTTCAACCACGTCAGCACCTGTTACGTATCGGGCAGCCGCGAGGGAGTGATCACCGAGGCCGAACTCGACATGGGCCAGGCGTTTCGCAACAACTATGAATCGACCAAGTTCGAGGCGGAGAAGAAGGTTCAGAAGGCTTCGAGTTCCCTGCCGATCTCGATCTTCCGCCCGTCTATCGTGGTTGGCGACTCAAGGACGGGAGAGATCGGCCGCTTCGACGGCCCCTATTTCCTGGGAATGCTGCTGGCCGCATCTCCCGTGTCCGTCCCGTTGCCCCTGCCCGGAAGGGGCGAAGCGCCCTTGCACATGGTTCCGGCGGACTACGTCACCGATGCCATGTACTACCTGAGCACCCACCCCGGCGCCGCCGGCCGGACGTTTCACATTGTAGATCCCAACCCGCTGGCGGCCAGAAGCGTCTACGAACTGGTCGCGGCGCGATCCGGCAAGAAGGCGCCCCGGCTCAGACTTTCCGCCGCCCTGACCAAGACACTGCTGAAAATCCCCGGTCTCGAGAAGGTCTCCCGGGCGCACCGCCAGGCCATCGACTACGTCAATACGATGGCCTTCTACAACAACTCGAACACCGAGGAACTGCTGCGCGGCTCCGGGATCCATTGCCCGCATTTCGAGGCATACATCGACAACCTGATGTCCTACGTCAAGGCGATATACAAGGCCAAGAAAAGAGACGAAGAAGCCTACGATCCCCTGGCATGATAGCATAGGCTAATCAGCGCCAAGTCAGGGAACCTCGATCACCCTTTCCTGTAACAGCTGAACCAGGATGCGCATCCCGTAGGTCAGTTCCAGGCCGCTGACCGACAGAATCTCATCGAAAGACATATGACCGTCCACCAGCGACAGGATGAACCCGGCGCGATGATCGAGGTTGAGCCAGATGATCTCGTCCTGGGCCATCGACACCCGCGGAATCTTGCCCAGGTCGCCGATCTTGGAGGAATAAATCGAAATCAGGCCGCTTTGTGCCTCGGCGCGCATTTGCAATACTTCGTCATTGTCCGGCACGATCTCGGCAAGCTTGCCCAATAGATCCAGTGCTCCGCTGAAATCGTCGAGCTCCAGCATGTCCCTGGTGCCCTTCATCAAGGTCGCCACATCGTCCGGACCCTGGAAGACCGCAGGCGCCGTTTCGGCTACCACGGACAACGCCGGCGCCGCGGAGCCGGCCACGAGATCCAGCGCGGCGCCTGATTGTTCGTCCGGCGGCGCCTCGGCGGCCACCTGCTCGAAGACCTCGGCATCGGTCTCCCGCAAAGGCGTGGGCGAGATATCTGAATGCTCCAGGAGGTCAGGAGGATTGTCCCAGGCGCTTTGAACCTGCGCGAATGGCGCCTTCGGCGTCAGCTTCAGTGCCTCCGGCGGATCCCGATCGGCCTGAGCTTGCTCCCCGGGCGCCCTGACTACCGTCGGCACCGAGGCGTAGCTGACGGTCACTGCATCGGGTTCCCCCGGCGACTCCTGCGGCGACGGTTCAGGGTGGGGCGGAAGCGTCGAGGCTGAAAGATCTGCATCCGGCTCCGGCGGTAGTTCCGGCTCCGGCTCCGGCTCCGGCGGCGGCGGCTGAATTGTTTCAGCCTGCCCTGAGTGAGAGCCGAAGTCGTACAGATCGCCCCACTGTGATGCCTGGACAACGGGCATTGCCGGAGGAGAAAAGGCTTCCTCACCCGTTGGAGCTGCCGGCTGCGCTGCGTCCGCGCCGGCCGCGTTCTGGGCGGCTTCGGGACCGGAGCCCTCGTCCGGTCGATAGGGCTTGCCGTCGCGGGGCTGGTTCGGTGCCCAGTTCATCTCGACGAACTTCATGTACTCCATAGCGCGCGGGTTTTGCGGATCGATCTCTAATACCCTCTTCCAAACCTCGCAGGCTTCCTGTACCTGTCCCAGCCCGTAGTGGGTCAGTCCCTTGTCCAGAAGTTGTCGGATGGAAGTCTGATCGATCATCGCGCCCGATATTAGCGGTTATCACCCGCGGGATGCAAGGTTCTGAAATGTATCCAGGGTTCTTTGCAAACCATCCATGACGTCAGAGAGACTCTCTCGACTGCCTCGCTCGATTGCCAGGCGGGCGCGCTGGACAAAGGATTCAGCCTTCTTCAAAGCATCCCTACTGAATTTCGAGGTGGCAATCACATCCTGTACAACTGGAAACAGTTTCTCGATCTTGCCAATCAGGGCCTCTGCATCCGACTTTATCTTCTCAAACTGCTCGTCCTGGGCCACCTCAACCAGGTAGTCCTGGTTCTCGTCTGTCATCTGCTGAATCTCGTCCTCGGTCAGGCCGCTGGTTGCCGTCACAACGATCGACTGGCGGCGTCCGGTCTCCTGGTCGCGCGCGGACACTCCCACGATGCCGTCGGCGGAGATCTCGAATGAGACTTCGATTTCCACCTCGCCCCGCGGGGCCTCCCGCAAACCTGTCAGGATGAACTCGCCGAGCAGTTCGTTCTCCGCGGCCACCCTGCTCTCACCCTGGAAGACCATGATCTTGACGGTCGTCTGTCCATCCTTGACGGTCGTGAAGATGTGCGCCGCGCTGGTGGGAACCGTCGTGTTCTTTTCTATCAATATCTGGAAGTAACCGCCGACAATCATGATCCCCAGCGAATGCGGCGTGACGTCCAGAAGCAACGTCTCTTCCTCTTGCTTCTGCAATCCGGCCACCAGTGCATAACCCTGGATGGCAGCGCCCAGCGCCACGACCTCGTCGGGATGTACGTTCTTCGACGGCTCGCGATCGAAAAACTTACGCACTTCCTGCTGCACCCTGGGCATGCGGCTCTGCCCGCCGACGAGAATGACATCGGCGATGTCAGCTTTCCGAATGCCTGCCTCGCGAATCGTCTTCTCGCAGATCTGAATTGTGCGTTCCACCAGATCGACCGTTAACTCCTCCAGCTTTGTGCGTGTCAGTGTCTTCTGAAAGTGAACCGTCTTGCTCTTTCCGGTGCTGAAAAGGAACGGCAGGTTGATCTCGACTTCATTCTGGAAGCTCAGCTCGCACTTGGCCTTCTCCGCTGCATCCTTGACGCGCTGCAGGGCCATCGGGTCTTGACGCAGGTCGACATTATGCTCCTTGGCGAACGAGAAAACCATCCAGTCGCCGATGCGGTTGTCGAAATCCTCGCCGCCCAGAAACGTATCGCCGGCCGTCGAAATCACCTCGTAGACGCTGCCGCCGATCTCGAGAATGGAGATGTCGAAGGTGCCCCCGCCCAGGTCGAACACGGCAATCCGCTTGTCCATCTTTTTACCGAAGCCATAGGCCAGGGCGGCCGCGGTCGGCTCGTTGATGATCCTGATGACATCCAGACCGGCGATGCGGCCGGCATCCTTGGTAGCCTGCCGTTGACCGTCGTTGAAATAGGCCGGCACCGTAATCACGGCGCGCTCGCAAGGTTCTTGCAGGTAGTCATCGGCCACTCGCTTCATCTCGGTCAGCACCATGGCCGAGATCTCCGGAAGGCTGAAATCCCTGTCTCCCAGGTGGATGCGAACGTCGTCGTGCGGCCCTTCCACGAGTTTGAAGGGAACGTGGCTGCGCATGTCCTGGACAATCTCACTCTGCCACTTTCGCCCGATGAAGCGCTTGGCGCCGTAGACCGTGTTCGTGGGATTCGTCACCGATTGACGCTTGGCCAGGTGACCGACCAGCCTGCGCTTTCCGGCCGTAACGCCCACAATCGACGGAGTGGTGCGGTAACCGCCCTTGTTGGCGATTACCACCGGTGCCCCCTCTTCGACAATGGCGACACACGAGTAGGTGGTTCCCAGGTCGATTCCCAGCACGCGGTCCATGCGCCTCTCCCGAACTCTTGTCCATTCAATAACTGATCGAACACAAACAAAAAACCAAAGATTTCGCGGTGCCCGTCATAGAAAAAGGGGTCCTGGGGCGGGCACAATGCTCCCGTTACCTGGCCTTCTTCTTCAGTTCCTTTAGCAAAGCCGCGGTCTGTTCGTCCAGAGGATTCTGGGCCACGTACTGCAAGATCTCCCTGATGGCATTCTTGTGCATGCCCATGGCCACGTAAATTCTCCCGAGAGTCAGGACGATCTTGGTGTTGTCGGGTTCGAGCTGCTTGGCCATGCGGCAAAAAGTAAGCCCCTGCCTGAGGTCGCGGTTCAGTTCGAGCAGCAGCGTGGCGGCATGCAGCATGGGCCGCGCGTCGTTCGGGTTAGCCTCGATGGCGCGCAGGTAGGCTTCGAGCGCCTCCTCCTGCCGGCCCATGGACTCTTCTCCCTGCCCGCGCTTGAATTCTTTTGTCGCGCGCATCTCCGATGCCTTGGGGTTGACTTCGTCATGCAATCTCTTGATTTCTTCGTTGTCCGGGTCGAGCACCAGGGCGATCTTGGCGCTGTTGGCCGCTTGGACCAAGTCGCCCTCCTCCCGGTGCTTCCTGGCCTCTTCCAGGTGCCGCCTGGCCCTGGCCATCTGCTTGCCGATCGGCATGCGCCTCATCAATCGTTGCCGGCGTTCTTCCTTCAGGCGCTCGTCGCGCTGTCTCAAATCTTCTTTATGCTGCTGCTCCTCGATCTCCTCCGGGCTGGGCTCGTACGGCAAGCTGGCATCGTAGGCCGCGCGTTTCTGCTCGTTGGAGAGCACCTCGTAGGCGTTGCTGATGCGCTTGAAGATACCTTCGATCTTCGTCTTGTATGAGCCGATGTTCTTGCGGAAGAAAGTATCGGGATGGAACTCCTTGGACACTCCGAAATAGGCCTTCTTGACCTCCTTCGAGTCCGCCCAACGTTCGACGCGCAGGATCTTGTAATGAGTCATTTCGTTCATCCTGGTGTGCAAGAAGAGAATTCGCTTCTTGTCTTTCTCATCGAGGTCGACATCCTCCGCCAGTTCGAACGGATCGAACACCATGCCGCCGTCTGCTTCTTCTTCGGAAGGCTCCCCTCCCCCGGCAGACCCGGCAACATCCCAGGTGATGATCCCTTTCTTGCTCAGCGAGTTCAGCACATCGAGGGCCCGGCCGGCGTCCATACCGGATTCATGGGCCAGCCGGCCCAGGTTGACAGATCCATCCACCCTGGAGAAAAGAAACCCTTCTTCCGGGCTCAGAAAAAGATCGTCAAGCTTCAGATCAGGCATGACCCTGGGTACCTGGCCTAGATCGATCTCCACTTTGGGTTCGTGTTCCAAGCCCAACCGCGCTCCGATTCGTCAGTAGCTTCATACAAACCGCAGGATCCATTATCTTCGAGTATTGCCGAGTGTCAAGCGGATGGGCACCCGAAACCGGTGCTGGCGGGACTAGGATACCGTAATTACAAGATATAGCGGCTGAGATCCTGATCCTCGATTACGTCTCTTAGGGCACCCTCGACGTCGCCGGCCTCGAAGACCACTTGCTGGCCGCCCATCTCTGGCGCCCGGAAGGAGATCTCCTCGAGCAGCTTCTCCATCACCGTGTGCAGGCGGCGCGCGCCGATGTTCTCGGTTCTCGAGTTCACCTCGGCCGCGATATCGGCAATTTTAGCAAGAGCATCATCAGTGAACCTCAGATCGAGCTTCTCGGTGGCCATCAGCGCCTGGTACTGCTTGGTGAGCGCGTTCTCGGGCTCGGTCAGGATACGCAGGAAATCATCACGGCTCAGGCTGTCGAGTTCGACCCGGATGGGAAAGCGCCCCTGTAGCTCGGGGATCAGGTCCGAGGGCTTGGCCACCGTGAATGCGCCGGTGGCGATGAAGAGGATGTGATGGGTGTTGACCATGCCATACTTGGTGGCCACCGTGCTGCCCTCGACGATCGGCAGCAGGTCTCTCTGAACGCCCTCCCGTGACACCTCCGGCCCCCTGCCCGCCTCGCGACCAGCCACTTTGTCAATTTCATCGATAAACACCATCCCGCTCTGCTCGGCCCGATGAATGGCCTCGCGGGTCACCCTCTCGTTGTCCACCAAGTGGCTCGCCTCTTGCTGAACCAGGACACGCAAGGCGTCGGCCACATTCATCTTGCGGTTCTTGGTGCGTTTGGGAAACAAGTTACCCATCATGTCCTGCAGGTTCATGTTCATCTCCTCGACGCCGGAGGTCGAGAAGACCTGCATGAAGGGAAATGATCCCGCCTGGTCCTGTAGCTTCAGTTCCACCTCGCGATCGTCGAGCTTTCCCTCGCGCAGCATGCGCCTGAACTTCTCCCGCGTGCCGCTCGAAGAATCTCTTGTGTCTTGTTGGCCGTGTTCGATTTTTCCCATACTGACATCGATCGTGTCCGGCGCCACCGGGCGATCCTCGAAGCTCGGCTTGGGCGGAACCAGTATGTCGAGCAGCTTCTCCTCGGCCAACTCCTGGGCCTTGACCTGCACCCTCTGGGTTTCCTCGTCCCTGACCAGCTTGACCGAGATCTCGGTAAGGTCGCGGATCATCGACTCGACGTCCCGACCGACGTAACCAACCTCGGTGTACTTGCTGGCTTCCACCTTTAGAAAGGGAGCCTGGGAGAGATTGGCCAAGCGGCGGGCAATCTCGGTCTTGCCCACTCCGGTAGGTCCGATCATGATGATGTTCTTTGGAGCGATCTCGTCTCGCAGATCCTCCGGGACCTGCAGCCGGCGCCAGCGGTTGCGCAGCGCGATTGCGACCGCGCGCTTGGCGGCGCCTTGCCCGATGATGTAACGATCGAGTTCCGAGACGACCTCTCTGGGAGTGAAGGCGCCCTTGTAATCCTGAGTTTCGCTTAACATGGTTGTCATACCTTTCCGTGGTAGATCCGGCCTGACGGCCGCCTTAGGCAGCCGTCAACTGCTCGAGCACCACCTCGCCGTTGGTGAACACGCATATTTCCCCGGCGATGCGCATGGCCTCGGTGGCCACCCTATCGGCCGTCAGATCCGAATGCGCCACCAGCGCCCGGGCCGCCGCCAGGGCATAAGGCCCCCCGCTGCCGATAGCCATGACACCGCCGTCGGGCTCGATCACGTCCCCGGTTCCTGAGATCAGCAGGATATTCTCGCTGTCGGCCACCAGCAGCATGGCTTCCAGCCTGCGCAGCATGCGATCCGTGCGCCAGTCCTTGGCCAGTTCGACGGCCGAACGCACCAGCGCTCCCGAGAACTCCTTGAGCTTGCCCTCGAACTTCTCGAAAAGGGTCAATGCGTCGGCGGTGCTGCCTGCGAACCCAGCCAGCACCTTCCCGTCCAGCAGCGTACGCACCTTGCGCGCCTTGTGCTTGAGAACCACCTTGTCCAAGGTCACCTGCCCGTCCCCGGCCAGCACCGTCAGGCCGTCCCGCCTGACGGCCAGGATTGTAGTTCCTATTATCTTGTTCATGATTTCTCTCCCGCGCCGCGGTGCGCCCGTGGGTGGGCGCCGTCGTAGACCTCGATCAACTTCTCCATATCGACGTGCGTATAGATCTGGGTCACCGACAGGGTCGCATGGCCCAGAAGCTCCTGAATGACCCGCAGATCGGCCCCGGCCTGCAGCAGGTGGGTGGCGAACGAGTGCCGGAGAGCATGCGGGCTCAGGTCGCGAAGAATACCGGCTTTGATAATGGCCCGCCGCAGTCTGCGGCGCACCGACCTGGCCGAGAGCCTGCCACCGAAGCGATTCAGAAACAGCGCCTCGGGAGCGGGTTTCGACGAAGCCCGATTTTTCGAACGCGCCAACAGCTGCCCGCGGGCGGGCAGGTAACGATCGACTGCCTCCGCCGCCTTGCTTCCGAAGGGCACCAGGCGTTCTTTGTCGCCCTTGCCGATCACACGCACCGTCCTGGCCCGCCTATCGAACATTGCAAGATCCAACCCGGTCAGCTCGGAAACCCGCAGCCCGGTTGCATACAGCAACTCCAGCAATGCCCGGTCGCGCAGCCCCAGGTCGCTTTCGGAATCCAGGGCCGAAAGCAAGGCCGTGATCTCGTCCCGATCGAGGAACTTCGGCAGGCGCTTCTCGACTACCGGACTGGCGATGCGCTCGGCCGGGCTGGCATCGATGAGCTTTGTCTCCAGGCAGAAACGATAGAAGGTCCTGATAGCCGCCAGCTTGCGCCCCAGGCTGCGGGCGCTCAGTTGCCCGTGGCGCGAGGCCAGGAAGGCCCGCAGATCGGCCGCTCCGGCCTCGATCAAATCCGTCCCGCGCGAGTCGAGAAATGCAGCCAGCTGGCCGACATCCGTGCGGTAGGCGCGCAGCGTGTGATCCGAAAGACGACGCTGCACGCCCAGCTTATCGATGAACACATCCAGAGCTTGGATGGTTATAGCCGGTTTTGACATGCGCTCGCAATCTGCGCCCTGTAACGAAAATGTCAACCCCCGGATGAAACATTGCTCGACAGTTGTTCCAGTGCTCGCTCGAGTGTTTGCAAATCTTGGGGCAGCTCGGATTTGAAGGTTACCATCTCGTGCGTGCCGGGGTGCTCGAAGGACAACTTGTGGGCGTGTAACGCCTGGCGCGGCGGCAGGATCTGCGCCGGAAATTTTCGCGCACTGCGTCCGCCATACAGCTTGTCACCCAGGATTGGATGATCGGCGTCGGCTAAGTGAACCCGGATCTGGTGCGTGCGGCCGGTCCTTGGCCTGACCTCGACCTTGATCGCCTCGAAACCTTCCCCCTCGAAACGGCCGAGGACCGAAAAACCGCTGACGGCCTTTTTGCCCCGTGTAACCCGCGAGGAGAAACGCTTGCGATGCACCGGGTGGCGCCCGAAGAGGGTGTCGAACGTCCCCGAGGCCGGTAGCGCCCTGGCACCCGGCCTGCGCCCGCAGAAAGCCAGGTATGTTTTTTCGACCAGGTGGTCGTGAAACTGGACGGCCAGGTCGCGGTGCGCCAGATCGTTTTTCGTGACCACCAAAAGACCCGAAGTGTCCCGGTCGAGACGATGGACTATGCCGGGTCGCGCCACGCCCCCGATTCCCGACAGATCCCGGCAATAATAGATCAAGGCGTTGACCAGCGTCCCGTCCGGGCTGCCGGGCGCCGGGTGGACAACCAGGCCGGCCGGCTTGTCGACGATCAGAATATCGGCGTCCTCGAAAATCACCCGGATGGGAATGTCCTCGGGCAACGGTCCGGGGGGGACGACGGCCGGCTCCTCGAACGAGATCCTCTCACCCGCTCGCACCTTGTGGGCGGCACGCAGGCTGCGTCCTTCCAGCCTGACGTGCTTTGCGGCGATCAGCTTCCCGAGATAAGAACGCGAATAGCCATCCAGAATGGCGGCCAGAAAAACATCCAGCCGCTGGCCCTCCGATTCGGGATCGACCGTGAAAACCACCGGGGCTGCCGGGCGAGGAGTGGGAGTAAAAGGTTCGTTCACCAGATCTTGGTCTTGATATGAGCCTTGGACTTGACGATGATATCGACCAGAGCGCGGTCGTAGTAGTTGGTTTTCGCGTACAGTTCGGGGTCTAACCGGCTCTTGTAAAGTTCGCGGCCTTCCTCGATCTCGTCTTTCAGAACATCGAAAAGGTTGTCGTTCTCAAGCCCTCCGATGATCTTTTCCTCGTTGTACAGGCTGAGATCGGATGCAATGGCGCGGGCCAGCCGAGTGGCAGCTTCCGGAGCAGTTATCTGGGGTCGAGCCATACCCTTTAGTACCTCCTGTATCTTTCACCAAGTCTTACGTAACTTCCCGCACTTGTCAAGAAAGCACCGCATTGACACTCCGACTTTCTTTGATGTAGCATGATCCTTCGATGCCACCGAAACAAATAAAGAACTGCGACGTGATCGGCGAGATTGGCTCGGGCGGAATGGCCGTCATCTACAAGGCGGTACAGAACTCCCTCAACCGCCCGGTGGCCATCAAGGAACTCAAGTCAGACTTTATAAACGATCCCCAGGTGGTCGCCCGCTTCATCCGCGAAGCCACAGCACTAGCGGCCCTGCAGCACGAAAACATCATTCATATCTACGATTTCTTCAAGGAAGACGATAAGTTCCGGATGGTGATGGAATTCGTCGAGGGGGTCGATTTGTTCGATCTGCTCGAGAAAGTCACTCTCCTGCCGCCCGACATCGGATTGGTGATCGGACAGGCTGTTTGCTCGGCGCTGGAGTACGCCCACTACCGCGGCATCGTTCACCGGGACATCAAACCATCCAACATCATCATCTCCCACAAGGGAGAGGTAAAGCTGATGGATTTTGGTATCGCCCGTGACGAGAACCTGGGCGATCTGACACGCCCCGGCACCTCGCTGGGCACGCCGGCCTACATGTCCCCCGAGCAGATCATGGGCGTCAAGATCGATTTCCGCTCGGACATCTTCTCTTTCGGCGTGGTTCTCTACCAGATGCTGACCGGCATGAAACCGTTTAGCGAGGGCGGCGGCAAGAGCATCATGCACAAGATCCTCAACGCCGAGTTCTCTCGCCCGCGCAAGCTCAACCCGAACATGCCGCGCAAGCTGGAGCGCATCATCCTCAGGTGCATGGCCAAGGAGGCTGACGATCGCTACGCAAGCACGGGAGATCTGCGCCGCGAGATGGAGGCCTGCCTGTCCCGCCGGGTGAAAATGAACTATTCGGGCCGCCTGGTGACCTACCTCTATCACAAGGGCCTGGTGGCGAGCGACGAGGCCAGCACATTCGTGCAGCCCAAGGTGCTCGAAGAGTCAGAGTTGATCCGCGAGGACGAAAACCTCCCTCCCTCGCTGTCTGTGAAGATGATCGGCGCAATCCAGGCCATCCTGGGCTGCTCGCTACTTCTATGGATCCTGGTCGTCCACCTGGTCGCAGGACCTGCCAACAACGTGGCGGCCGCCGTGACCAGCGGACCGCCGGGCGCGCTGAAGGTAGTCGCCTGGCCCTGGGCCAAGATTTACATCGATGGGGCTTACGTGGAGACGACACCGGTGGCACGCAGCTTCTCACTTTTACCCGGGATCCACGAGATTAGCTTGAAGAACCCGCACTTCGAGACCGTGACCGACAAGGTCCTCATCGAACCGGCCGGTGTTCTGAAAAGAAAGTACACCATGGTTCGGACCGGTCCTTGATTCACGAGGGCCAGGAGGCCGCTGCAAGATGAGGATCAAACGCAGTTGGATTGTCTTTGCAGCCGCCGTGTGGCTTATGCTGCCCGCTTCCAGGGCCGTGGCTTTGAAATACAAGCCCAAGACCGAGGAAACCCTGTCGCACGTTGCCTTGATCCACTACGGGGATCCCAGGAAGTACGTCTATATCGCAGCCGTCAACGGCCTTTCTGATCCGGATAAACTTACCCAAGGAAAGACCCTCTGGATACCGACGGTCTGGAAATACCGCCTGAAAAAGGGCGACAGCCTGTCGGCGATTGCAACACGCTTCCTGAAAGACTCCAAGCACAGCGAGTTCCTTGCATGGCTTAACCGCATTCAGCACCCCAAGGATCTGAAATCCGGCGCGCTGGTCAACATCCCCTTCCTCATTCGTCACCGGGTGCAGCAGGGTCAGACCATGGTCGACGTCGCCCGGCGCTACTACTTCAAGAGCAAGCCGACCGGCCTGCTGCGCAAGTTCAACGGCAAGCGCACCAACGCCTTGAAGCCTGGTGAAATGGTGCTGATCCCCATTTTCGACAGCCAAGCCTCGTTCGACAAGGTAAAGGAGCGACTCAGGGGATACCAGGAGCGCGAAGCCAAGGTCGCCGCCGCGGCCCGAGAGCGCACGCAGCAACAGGCTGCCGTGAAGAGTTCCGCCGCGGCCGCTTCAGGCTTGGACACGAAAAGTGACGACCGGAAGTCGTCAGTGGCCGCGGTTGTTAAAATTCTCGAGGCCGACAGCAGCGATATGAACGACCGCGTCACACCCGCCGGGGATGCAGTCTTGATCCGCAAGGGCTTCACTCTTTATCGCAACGGCGAGTATGATCTGGCACGGGCCAACCTGATGCGCGTGCTGGAAAAGGACAAGCTGTCGCAGGCCGACGAAGCCGAAGCCAGGGAGATCCTGGCCTGCTGCCTGGTGGCGCTGGATCGCAACAAAGAGGCCGAGCACGAGTTCGTGCGCCTGTTGATGGTGGCGCCCGAGCGCACCCTCGATCCGGTCACCACCTCTCCCAAGATTCTCGATGTTTTCAAGCGCGCCAGGGGGGCGCGCTGAAGTTACAAATGTTTCACATGGAGGCAGTCATGAAAAAGTTTTTTATCACAATGCTGATAGCACTTGCCACGATCGCGCTGCCGTCTGCGGTGTCCGCCCAGCCATGCACGGTCACGACGGCAGCCGGCGATCATTCGCCCGGCAGCCTGGGCGCCTGCATTGACCAGGCCAACATGAACGTCGCTCCGTTCACCATCGACTTCAACATCCCACTCTCCTCGGGCCCGATCGATATCGTGGCCGACCAGGAGTACCTGATCACAACGCCGAACCTGACCATCGACGGCTACAGCCAGCCATTGAGCTTGCCCAACACACAGCCCGCGCCTCTGCCGTTAGACACTCAGCTCGCAATCTCGGTAAGCGTGCTCGAAGACAACTCGGCCTGGCGGGGCTACGCAGTCTTCCGCATCGAGACGAACAACATCACGATCCGCGGGCTCAACATCCACTCGGGCCCGCTGTTCGAGGTGGCCATCTGTTACCAGAGCTTCGGCTGCCAGGACAACAAGGTCCAGGGCTGCTTTTTAGGCACCGATATCACCGGTACGGTATCAATGCCGAGCGGCTGGCTGAACTGGAACCAGCCTTACGGAGCGGGCGTTTACCTCGGCCGGCGGGCCACCTTGAACTGGATCGGGATGGACGTCGACGGATCCAACGACGAAGCCGAGCGCAACCTGATCTCTGGCGAGGTTCGCGATATCAACTTCGTCGGCCACGGGGTCCTGATGGACGGGTCCAACGGCGGCGTCAGCAATAACCATGTCATCGGCAACCTGATCGGCACTACGCCCGATCCGTCTGTGGCGCTCGGCAACAACTACGGCATCACCTTCTTCGGATCCACCATCGACAACTTCGTCGCCGGCAACGTGATAGCCGGCAACAACTACGACGGCATCTGGTCGGGATCCGGGGCCGGCTCGGTATCCGGCGCCGGAGATGGAAACATGTTCATCTCCAACGCCATCGGCATCGACCCCAACAGCGACATGGCCGTACCCAACGTCGAAGACGGCGTCCACCTCGAGCCCGGCAACCGCAACCTGGTTTTCGGCGTGGCAGGTGACTGGACCAGGGCCAACCTGATCTCGGGCAACGGCCGACACGGCGTCTACCTTTATGCCGGCTATGCCAACTCGACCAATAACATCACGATTGCCAATAACGTAATCGGCCTCGACTCGTCGGCCGCCTTTGCTGTCGCCAATGAAGGCGACGGCATCAGGTTCATAGGCACCCTCCAGGCAAACAGCATCGGTCAGGGACTGGACGGCAACGTCATCTCCGGCAACTCCGGCAACGGAATAACTTTAATCGGCTCATCGAGCACGATAATAGAAAGCAACCTGATTGGATCCAACTTCGCCAGCGACACTCCCGAACCGAACGGCGGCGACGGCATCAGCCTGATGTGCACAGACACGAGTTGCTCGGACAACAGCGCCATCAGGAACAACCGGGTGGTCTGGAACTTAGAAAACGGCATCGCGCTTTACGGCCCACATACAGGCACGGTTATCGACACCGGCAACGTGGTCAACGACAACACAGGCATCGGCTTCTATGCCATCCTGGCGGATAATTCGAACAGCGTCTCCAGCAATACGATCTCGACCAACGGCAGCCACGGCATCATGCTGGTCGGAAGCTCGGCGCTGATCGACGGCAACACGATCCAGGGCAATACCGAGTGGGGCATCGCCTTGTTGCCGTACTATAACGGCACCTACGGCCCGCCCGGGGCGGCAGACGACACGATCGCAACACCGGACATCAGCGGCAACGACATCGACGCCAACCAATCGGGCGGCATCATCGCCCAGGACTGCCGGCCGCAAAACGGCACCTCGCTTGACTCCGATAACACCATCGGCGACAACGCCGGCAACCTCGACGTGCTGCAGGCATGGTTCGGGGCGGTCGAGATCCTCGACGCGGTAGGAACGCCGGTTCCAGCGGGCGCCTATACCGTCACTCTCAATAACGCCTTGGGTTTCTTCTCTTCCGGCGACGTACCCGGCGGCGGGCTGTGGGGCCCGACCGACTTCGACTACAGCGATGTCTATAGCTGGTTCTTTGTCGTGGCCTACATGATCGACACCGACGGCACTTTCTACCAGGCCAATCCCTACACCGTCACTGTCATCGGGCCCACCAGCGGCAACGGCGTCTACACCTTCGACGGAGTGAACAACGACGCCGACAACGGCGGGCAGCCGGCCGGCATCGACACCGGCGGCCAGTTCCGCTACCAGGTCGCCGACGTGATCACCTATCCCGACGCCGACAGCGACGGCGTGCCCGACGCCATCGACTGCGCGCCGAACGATCCCAACTTCCAGGGGGGCCTCGGCGTCCCCTGCGACGCGGACAGCGACGGCTTCTGCGACGACCAGATCTCGGGCCAGGTGCAGCAGAGCGACTGCCCCAACGACTGTGGGGCGATAATGTGCACCCCGACCGACTGCGACGATGGAGACTCGAGTATAAATCCCGGCGCCGGCGAATCGCCCTGGGACGGCGCCGTCTGCTCGGACGGCGAGGACAACGATTGCGACGGGCTATCCGATATCGAAGACGACGGCTGCTGGCAGTGCGCAGTCGACAGCGACTGCGACAACAGCAACGTCTGTGACGGATCCGAGAGCTGCGTCGGCAACCTTTGCCAGACCGGCACGTCGCTCGACTGCGACGACACCGACATCTGTACGACCGACGGTTGCGATTCCTCGACCGGTTGCGTTCATACATACAACACGGAAAGTTGCGATGACGGCCTGTATTGCACGGTAGGTGACGTCTGCGACGGAGCAGGCACCTGCGCGGGTTCCGCACGTGATTGCTCGAGCGAGGCCGACCAGTGCAACGACGGTGTTTGCAACGAAAGTGACGGCGCATGCGAGGCACAGCCCGTCAGCGACGGCATCGCCTGCAACGACGATGATGACTGCACCATGGACGACGCCTGCACGGGCGGTGTCTGCGGTGGAGATCCGCTCGACGGAGACGACGACGGCTTTATCTCGGACGCCTGCGGCGGCGACGACTGCGACGACTCCCTGTCAGGCGTCAACCCCGACGCCGGCGAGGGTCCCTTCGGCGATGCAACTTGCGCAGACAATCTTGACAACGACTGTGACGGCGATACCGACGCTGCCGACACCGGCTGTGTCGCCGGCGACGTTTGCGGCGATGGAGTGCGCACCAGCGGCGAGGAATGCGACGACGGCAACACCGACGATTCCGACGGATGCAGCGCCGCCTGCGCGGTAGAAGAGGGCTGGGCCTGCCGCACTTCTGTCGAACCCAACCTGTGCGGTACGGCGGCCACGGCCGGCGACCTGGTGATCACCGAGATCATGAACAACCCCGGCTGCGTGACCGACACTGTCGGAGAATGGATCGAGATTCACAACGTCTCGGGTCACTCGCTGGTGCTGCGCGGCTGGCTGCTTTCGGACGATGGCACAGATAGCCACGTGGTGTCCGACCTGGTGGTGCTTGCAGACGGGAACTACGCCGTGTTCTGCCGCGACGCCGATATCTCCACCAACGGCAACGTGAGCTGCGACTACGATTGGAGTAGCGTAACATTAGGCAACGACGATGACGAGGTCGTTTTCTCCGATCCCGCGGACACGCTGGTCGACCGGGTGGCCTACGACGGCGGCGCGACTTTCCCGGATCCCAACGGCGCCGGCATGTCGCTCGATCCGACCGGAGACGCTGTGACCAACGACGACGGCTCCAACTGGTGCGAAGCAGTCACGCCGATCTCCGGCGGCTGTGCCGATCTGGGCACGCCTGGAGAGGCCAACCCGACCTGTTCCGGCTGCGCCGACGCCGACAGCGACGGCTACCAGGACGAGGCCTGCGGCGGCGATGATTGCGACGACACGGACGGCGGCATCCATCCAGGAGCGACCGAGATCTGCGACGACACCATCGACCAAGACTGTAACGGGTCCGACCTGGCCTGCACTTGCCCGGATGACGACGGCGACGGTTACGCCGACGAGAGTTGCGGCGGTAACGACTGCGACGACGGCGACAACAGTATCTACCCAGGGGCGACGGAGATCTGCGGCGATACAATCGACCAGGACTGCGACGGTTCCGATCTTGCCTGCACCTGTGACGATATCGACGGCGATGGCCACAACGACGAAAGTTGCGGCGGAGACGACTGCGATGACTCCGACGACAGCATCTACCCCGGGGCGACCGAGATCTGCGACGACACGATCGACCAGGATTGCAACGGATCCGACCTGGCCTGCAACTGCCCCGACGGCGACGGAGACGGATATTACGACACAAGCTGCGGTGGGTCAGACTGCGACGACGGTAATGACACTATCTACCCGAACGCTGCCGAGATTTGCGACGGCAAGGACAACGACTGCAACGACCAAACGGACGAGGGCTTAGGCGAATTTTCCTGCGGCGTCGGTGCCTGCCTGGTGACCGTCCCAGTCTGTGACAACGGCCAGCTCCAGGAATGTACACCCATCGAAGAACCGCCCGAAGATCCCGAGACCACTTGCGACGACGGCATCGACAACGACTGTGACGGCTTCGCCGACGCGGAAGACCTCGATTGCCAGACTTGCAGTGACGCCGACGGCGACGGCTACCAGGACAGCGCCTGCGGCGGAGACGACTGCAACGACGGCAACGACCAGGTCCACCCCGGCGCCGAGGAGCTGTGCACCGACTTCGTTGACAACGACTGTGACGGCCAGACCGACTTCGACGACCAGGACACCTGCAAGCGCGGCTCTTCGGGATGCGGCTGCTCTACCTCGCACGAGTCGAGCGCCGGGCTGGTCTTTATGCTGATGATGCTGGGCCTCGCCATTCTGAAGAAACGGTAGGCCTGTAACCGGTGGGGGCTTGCGCCTTGCGGGCGGGCATATGAAGTGGTCTCTGGCCACCAAGATCTTTCTGGGATTCAGCCTGGTAGTGGGCGTTTTCGGCGCCGTGTCGATCTATGGCATTACCCAGCTTGCCAGCGTGCGTCACCAGCTCAACGCCGTCAACCGTGGCCTGCTTCCGCTCTCCGGCATCGCCGCACAGGTGGAGACCCTCCAGGAGAGTATCCGCCGCAGCATAGACAGTGTCCTGCGTTTCGACGACCTGCACCGGCAACGGGCGCTTCTGGAAAGCAGTCGCCAATCTTTCAAGCGCAACATGCAGGCCGGCCTGCAGCGGGCGCAACTCACTCTTGGACGCGTAGAAAATGCCCGACTGCTTGAAGATCGCGGCGCACTCACCGATATCCGCAACCGGCTGGACCGCATTAGCAACCTGGCCGACAAGTTCGGTGCCACCCTCGACAGTGTAGTCAAGAGCATCGATCTGGATGTCGGCCTTCCCGCCGAACAGGATCTGGTAAACGATCACCGTCGCACCGGGCGCCTGCTGGCCAGGGAAGTGCGCCAGTTTAAACGTTCGTTGAAGAACATGATCACCACCAGCATGCTCGGCATGGAAAACGATGACAGCCGGGTCACCGGTGTCATCCTCAGACTCTCGATCCTGGCAGTGGCAGTCGGTATCGTTGTGACCATTCTTTCTCTTCTGGCCCTGAGACCTATACGCCGCCTGGCCGAGGGTGCCCGGCGCATCTCCATGGGAGAATTCTCTTATACCGTCGATGTACCGGCTCGCGATGAATTCGGCCTGCTGGCGGGTGAGTTCAACCGCATGGCCAAAGCGCTTGCTCATCGAGAAGAAGAGGCCGTCCGCCAGCAGGAGGAGACCGAGCGAATAAACCGCCAGCTACGACAGTCGGGCATCGACTTGGAATTGATGAAGCTCTACAACGAGAACATCATCCGCTCGATTCCCAACGGCATTCTGGTTGCCGATCCACAGGGAGTGATCACCTCGCTCAACCCAACCGCGGAAAAACTCTGGGGGCTCGATCCGGATGCGAGCGTGGGCAGCAAGCTTTCCGAATTGCCCATCGCCGATGCCTTGGCCAAACTCACCGATAGCTGGGAAAAAGTGCTGCGCAACAAAGACCGGCTGCTGTACGAGGCTGTAGAGTTTGCCGTCGGCGAGGCCCGGCACGTCCTGTGTGACCTTTATATTACGCCGCTGGTGGGACACGACGGAAACGTCCAGGGCGTGTTGCTAGTCGGCGACGACGTCACGGAAAAGGTCCGCACCAAGCAGGCGCTGATCCAGTCGGAAAGGCTGGCCACCATCGGCCGTATGTCGGCTCTGGTGGCGCACGAGATCCGCAATCCACTCAGTTCGATCGGACTGAACACCGAGTTGTTGGAGGAGGAACTGGCCGAGAGAGAAGGCGCCCTCGATGGGGAGCCCCGCGACATCCTGCACGGCATCGCCCGTGAGGTCGAGCGCCTGACCGATGTCACCGAAGAGTACTTGAAATTCGCCAGGCTGCCCAAACCCCGACTGGGCCCCGAGAACCTGAGGGATATCCTCGAAGATCTGCTGCGTTTCGTCCAGGAGGAAATAAAAGAGGCCGGTATCGAGGTCCGCAACCGCCTGTCCGACCGGCCCCAGCCGGTGGCGGCCGACGAGGGCCAACTCAGGCAGGCCTTCCTCAACCTGCTCAGGAACTCGCTCGAGTCGATGCCATCGGGAGGAATATTGACCATTGAATCCAGGCAAAATGACGGCCGTGTACTGATCGACATCAGCGACACGGGCCGGGGCATCGATGATTCGGCCATCGGGCGTATCTTCGACCCTTTCTTTTCAACGCGCGACAACGGCACTGGCCTGGGTCTATCCTTGACTCAGCAGATCGTCAACGAACACGGAGGCAATATCTCGTGCCACAGCCAACCGGGCCAGGGCACGCGTTTCACTGTGGAACTGCCGGTATTCAGCGGCAACGACGAGGGGAAAGACAACGCACAGGCCTGAGCGTTTACAAGACGAACAACAATCCTAGACTACGGAGATCAATTGGCGGTCGGCAGGCAATTCGGTGCCTTCACCCTGTTACGCAAACTGGCCCGCGGCGGCATGGCCGACATTTTTCTGGCCCAGCGGCGCACCGTGGAGTCGGAAGAATTATGCGTCATCAAGATGATGCTGCCCAGCTCGCTCCGCAATCCCCAGGCGCTCAAGCTTTTCCTGGGCGAGGCACGGTTGGCGGCGCAGCTCGATCATCCCAACATCGTGCGCATCATCTCGCTGGACCGGGCCGATGATTACTACTTCATCGCCATGGAGTACGTCCCGGGTGAAACTCTTTTCAGCCTGCTGCACCAGGCGGCCAAAGCCAGAAGACCAATCAAGCCGATCGAGGCGGCGGCCGTAATCAGGCAGGCCGCCATCGGCCTGGCCAACGCCCATGCCCTGTGTGATGCGGATGGCAAACCGCTCAACCTGGTTCACCGCGACGTGAGCCCTTCCAACATCATTCTCTCCTATGACGGCCAGGTGAAAATTCTCGATTTCGGCATCGCGGCCGCGACTTCGCGCACGGCCGGCTTTCCCATGGGGAAGGCGCTGGGCAAGTTCAGCTACATGTCGCCCGAGCAGTGTCTGGGCGAGGATCTCGATCGCCGTTCCGACATCTTCTCATTGGGGATCGTCTTCTGGGAACTGACGACGGGCAGGGCGCTGTTCGGTGGTCCGGATAAGGGGGTCACAGTGGCCTCCATTCTGGACGGGCTGATTCCGACGCCTTCGTCGTGCAACGCAGACGTCCCGGCGGAGATCGAGACCGTGATCATGAAGGCGCTGCGCCGGCAGCCTCGTGACAGGTTCCAAACCGCCTGGGAGATGGCCGAGGCCATCGAGAAGGCCTGCGGCGAAAAGCTGCAGGCTACAAGCGAGCTTTCCCAGATGATGGAACAGTTGTATTCCAAGCACCGGGCGCGCCTGGCCAAAATGGGCGACGTAGGAGAAGAACTAGCCCTGGAGAGCCTGTTGTTCGACGACTTGGATGCCCCGGTACCGGTGCGTGCCAAAGAGCAGCCCGGGCGGCGGCGTAGCCTTCTGCCGCGTTCGACGATTATCCTGCTGGCAGTCGTTGTGGTTGTGCTGGCCGTGGCGGCCGGCTTCGTCCTGCAGAAGAAACGTCATCCGGGCGGCGCCAATAACGAGTCGTCCGCGGCGCCTGAAAAGACCGGCGTAATCATGGTTGACTCCAGCCCGCGTGGGGCGCGCATCTCGATCGACGGCCGGGATGCCGGAAAAAAGACTCCCTCCAAGGTGTCCGATGTGCCGCTGGGCGTCGAAGTGGAAATCGGTCTATACAAGAAAGGCTTCGAGCCCTGGCACGGCAAGGTTCTGCTCGAAAGCGACGACACGCGCAGGGTCAACGCCATGCTTCAAGCGCGCAATAAACGAAGAAGCAGGAAGCGCTGATCGCACCGGGCATGCGCAGAACAACCGCTATAACATGTCTGCTTGCCTGCCTGTTTTGCGGGCCGGCCGCGGCTTACGACCCATCGCTGGCCTGGGAAACCATCCGGACCGCCCACTTCGCAATCCACTTCCACACGGGCACCGGCGAGCTGGCCGCCAGGGTGGCCACGCTTGCGGAAAAGGCTTACGTACAGGTGTCCGGCGCGCTTGAGCACGCCCCCGCCGGCCGTATCCAATTGGTCATATCCGACCACACCGACTCGGCCAACGGATCTGCCGGTGTGCTGCCCTACAACCAGGTGAACCTGCTGGCCAGCCCGCCAGGCAATCTCAGCGTCCTGAACGACTATGACGACTACATGTGGATTCTACTGGTACACGAGATAACGCACATCGTGCACATGGACACCGTTTCGGGCCTGCCAAGAATCATCAACTTGGTCTTCGGCCGCACGGCCTTTCCCAACGGGGCGCAGCCGGGCTGGTTCACTGAGGGCCTGGCGGTTCACATGGAGTCGGCCTTGTCTTCCGCCGGGCGCATACGCTCGTCGTTGTTTTTGATGTACCTCAGGACCGCGGCCCTGGCCGGGACGATCCCGACCATCGACCAGCTCTCGGGCCTGATGAAGGACTGGCCCCAGGGAACCGCCCCCTATCTTTACGGATCGTTTTTCATCGACTACATAGCGCGCCGTTTCGGTGAGACCTCGCTTGCGGATCTGAGCCACAAGATGGGCGGCATGCTGGTTCCCTGGACGCTGAACATCGTGGCCCGTGACGTGCTCGGCTTCGACTACCCGACCCTCTACAAGCAATGGACTGACTTGGTCCGCGCCCGGGCCGGGCGGACGCTTGCCGAGCTGCAACGCGATGGTCTGACCCCCTTCCGGCCGTTGACCCGCCGCGGCCACTACCAGGGACATCCGCGGGTGAGTCCCGGATCCGGCCAGGTGCTTTACTTCAGCTCACCGACCGATGACTGGCCCAGCCTGCGCCTGGTCGACAAGCTCGGTCGCAACGATCACCAACTGCTCGAAGTCAACGACGACGGCGGGGTGAGCTTTTTGCCGGACGGCCGGGGTGTCGTCTTCAGCCAGAGCGAGGTGGTCGACCAGTTTTACGCGGTCTTCGATCTCTACCTGCTCGATCTGGAAAGCGGTCGAACACAGCGGCTGACCCACGGCCTGCGGGCCCGCTCACCGGACGTCTCGGCAGACGGCCGCCGGCTGGTGTTTATAAGAAACATGGCCGGGCGGACACGGGTAATGACGGCTCGCCTGCGGCCCAAGCGGGGGACGCTCGATCAGACACGGGTGCTCGCCGACTACGACGACGGCACGCAGCTATACGCGCCGCGCTTCTCGCCCGACGGGCGGCGGGTGGTTTTCAGCGCGGCCCCGTCGGGGGGCGGCCGGAATCTCGTCCTGGTCGATCTCGAAAGCGGCGCCCGGCGCAGGATCACCCACGGGCGTTACATGGACTGCGACCCGGTCTTCGAAAAAGACGGTCGCAGGATAATATTTTCTTCAGATCGCACAGGCATATACAACATCTGGGCGCTGAAGCTCGAAGATCTTACGCTTTCGCGTCTTTCTAACCTGGCCACCGGGGCTTTCAGTCCCGACCCCGCTCCGGACGGAACGGGTATCGCCTTTCTGGTCTACGGAAAAGACGGTTACGATATTGCCTGGCTCGACGACCCACACAAGCATTTTTCGACAACTGCCAGGCGGCCCGAACGCCAGCCCGCCCCCGTCTTGCGAGCGGGGGCCAAGCCAAAAACTACCGGATACACTCCCTGGTCGACGCTCTGGCCGCGGGCCTGGTGGCCGGTGTTCGGCGCCGACAGCTGGGGCAGCACCTACGGCGTCATGCTCGGCGGGCGGGATGCTTTAGGCAAGCTCGACTACCAGTTCGAGTTGGACTACGGGCCGGGGCACAACCAGGTCTATTTCAACCTGGGCGTCAGCGCCCGGGTGATCTACCCAACCCTGTTCTTGTACGCCGCCCGCCGCGTCGACCGCTACTACAACCAGGCCTTGGTGAACGGCTACACATTTCCGGTGGACAAGGAGCGCCTGACGATCTACGGCGACCTCTTCTTTCCCTTCTCATCCATCCGTCAAAGCCATGGCCTGTTTCTGAACTACGATCTGCAGATGTATGACCGCTGGACCAGTATACCGCGCGACCCCGGCGATTCCGAACCGCTATTACCGGACGACAGCAACCTGGCCTGGCTGGGGATGGGCTGGTCTTTCTCGAACGTGCGCTGGTACACCCACTCGATCAGCGCCGAGGAAGGCCTCAGCACAACCCTCTCGCTGCGCTGCAGCCACCCCTCGCTGGGCAGCGGCTCGAGCCTGGTGGAGGCGCGCGTCTGGTTCAAAACCTACTTTTCGATTTGGCGCAGCCGGCATCACGTCCTGGCGCTGGGTCTGCAGGCCGGGGTGGTAATGGGAGACAGGCGCCGTAAGTGGGTCTATGCGCTAGGCGGGCTTCCGCTGGACGACATCTTTCTGGACGCCTATTACGGCTATCGATACGGAGGGCTGTACCTGCGCGGCTATCCCCAGAGTGCCTTCATGGGATCGATCTTCGGCCTGGGTTCGATAGAGTATCGTTTTCCAATCTGGGACATCGAGACCGGCGTGTTGACCCTGCCCTTCTACCTGCGCCGCCTGCACGCGGCACTATTCGTAGACACCGGCGGAACGGCGATGGACAGCCCCGATCTGGAAATGCTCAAGGTCGGGGTAGGCGCCGAGCTGCGTCTGGACATACTAATGGCCTACTATCTCCCGGCCACCGTGCGCCTGGGCTACGCCAGGGGCCTGTCATCCGGCGGAGGCAACAATTTCTTCCTGACCATGGGCTGGGGGTTCTAACCCGAAGTTCCCTATAAAAACGAGTGCAAAACACCTTTGATTCTATCATGTTCGTGCATCATCGTACTGCGCCTTTCTGTCTACAGTGATATCTGCTTTATCAGATTATATGCCCGCTGCTGTGAGG